>ERZ1292625.65-Hain-H41-01um-R1-65-length-180039-cov-31_pt1 | contig 180039 bp, 131 predicted proteins | sample MGYA00564400_ERZ1292625 | MGnify/ENA primary metagenome ERZ1292625 (study PRJEB36523, sample SAMEA6512639) | groundwater metagenome | collected 2019-01-08 | study: AquaDiva: Metagenomics assemblies of 32 groundwater samples | reverse complement strand
CCCCCCCCCCCCCCCCCCCCCCCCCCCCCCCCCCCCCCCCCCCCCCCCCCCCTGCCATGGTAAACGTGTTTTTAACTGACAAATAGCCCAGATTGACGTTATTAATATGCAGCATCCGGCTTTGCACATTTCGCACTTGCAACACAGTTCAAGAGAATGGAGAACCGGTACCTGCGCGGTCTGCGCAACAAGGAGACGACGCTCGTGCAGGTCCGTGACCTGCTGAAGCGCTTCGGATCTGTCAAGGAGATTCTTGTCGTCATGAAAACAGTCCCTGAGACAGGGGACATCAGCCATCCAACGCTTCTTGAAATTCGCCAGATCACGCATGAGAGTGGCGATGATCAATCAAACGAGATGATCATGCGTGCTCAGGAGAGTCGCGCGTTTCAGACCTGCCTGGTCTCGGCTCTGTTTCTGATGAAGAAGGAGCTTGCTCTTGAATACTTCTCCGAAGACCCAAGCCTGCGTCCATCAGACTTCGCGACACCTGCTCAGCCTCGCGCGAATACTGTCGGACCACCGCGCATGCCAGAAAGCGTTCTCATCGATGCTGAGCAGAAGGAGGCTCTGGCTGACAAGAAGGATTTCAAGTTCACCCCTGTGTTGGAACATGATCGCTTCGACGTGTACTATCGCGAGATTGCGCAGGCACAAGCACAGCCTCCTGAAGAAATCGACGACTGCCTGCGGAAGTACTTGCACAACAAGAAGAAGACGACGCCCATGGAAATCATTGAGGCAATCAGGAAGTGCGTGGGGTCCCGGTGGTGGTTCTTGACCTATCTTCCACCTGGTCATTTCATCACAATTTCGCTGAAGAGAATGCTTGACAAGCAGCATGATTGTGACGTGCCTTCAATCCTCTACTGCTGGGCCCGTGCAGATGACTATAGTGCAGAGACTCTGCTACGTATCCTGCTCGACAGCGACAACTTCGGTAGCAGCTTCCCCGCTCGTGATGCGAATGTTGACATGAAGATGTTATTCAAGACGGTACACGACTATCTCGAGACAAAGTACGGAACAGTTGAGGGTGGCCATCTGATGCATGGGTGTTTCATCCGTGATGGACCCCGTTCTCCTCACAACTGAGGATTTCAAGATCATGTGTGTGCATGCTCGCTGGTAGTTGACGCATCAGAGGGAGTATATTGCGTTTGACGCAGCTAGAAAGCCGTGGAAATGCAGAATACAATCAGTTCGAGGACGCTTGCGTCGATGAGCACAGACATGCTTGGTGCTGTGCAATATGCTGATGATATCAACGATTACTTGCGTCCGCACCAACCACGCGATTTTCGCTTGTCTCGCGAACAAGCACTCATCAACACTTCACTCGTTGGTGAGTGGTTGCGGTACACGGCGTACTACGTTGGTGACACGCCATCCATGGCGAAGTGGGAAGCCTTTGCAGAGCAGAAGCTTGCAATGGCGATTATTCAAGACAGTGTTGACGCACCTCAATACTACAATCCTGCGATTGCAACAATGAGTATGGATGAATTAACTCGTTTCATTCAGAGGTTCAACATGCCAAGGACAACACATGGTCTCAACCAACGCCCCATACATCCGGCGGCCAAGCAAGCGTTGGCGCGAATCTGGCAAGCAAATCAGCCTGAACGCATTCCGATGGAACCGAATCAAGATGATGACTGGATGTGGTCATAAACGCCTTCTGTATTCCTCGACAACGAACGGCGCCTTGCCACACACTGTGCATAAGCGGCATGCAACCCACTCGCGCCGACCACGATACCACATGTACGCCTCTGCGAATTGGCTTGCACAATCACGTCCACAGAGTGGACACTTCGATGATTTCGGCTCCTCAGACTTGTCAACGCATGGAACGAGGCCCACACTTTCACAAGTCTGGAATGTTGAAACTGAACCCTTCGCTTGAATTGCACGTGAGCACAGGTAACACGTCGTGTGCAGGCGATTGTTGATGTGAAGCATGTTCCACGACGCGTTGTAGGTGCTGAGTGGATAGGCGAAGCACATCTGTGCTGGAGCAGTTCGGATGTCCCTGCCACTGTTCGTAAGACATTGCGCAGGCTGAGTCTCAGGGTTGTCTCTGATGCGAACGGTTGTGTTGAACAAATCCACAGTCCGTGTGAACGCGTTGTTGATGTTGAGCGCAGGGTCTGGATTCATGTCAACCTTGACGTGCCGCCACGGCTTGCCTTCACTGTCGAACAAGTTCTTGAATGCTGGGATTGTTGCCATGCGGTTGATGTCGTGCACGGAAATGCCAAGATTGACGTTCTCGCGATGAACCTTGTTCTTGCAGTAGGGTCGCAGGTTCGCAGGAGACTGAGTCTGCCGCGCTGATCGAATCGCCTCCTCGAATTCGACTGTTCGCTGCGTATCATCACGATTGTGCGAGGCATCTTCCTTGTTCTTGTCGCCAAGGGAGCAATCGCATGCAGGACAGTAGTAGACCTGTCCAACGTAGAACGGGATGCGCGCCATTGCAGGCATGCAGAGTCTCAGCAGTTCGCAGGATTGTTGAGGTAAAGGAATCGTTGACACGCTGAGACGCTCTCGAAGGAATCGAGCAAATGACCTGAACACTGACATCGACAACAACGGCGACTTCTTCGTCACAGGACTTCCATTCAGGATGCTGTTCTCATCGACCCATCCTGGTGCTGCTGTTGCCAAGCCAAGCAAGACCCGAACACGCATAGAATCGATGGATTCTGCAGCAATAAAGCGAGTAACACATCGTTTCGCGATCTTCATGTCCATTCCTGAGGATGCCAGAATGCTTGCCCAATGCTCACTCGGAAGTGTCGCAAGCAGGTGACACAACGCCCAATGCTGCGTCACAGACAGGAAGCTGTGATTGTGATCAGAGAACGATCGCGCTTCATCCATCCACTTGCTGATGAGCGTGCGTTGGAGTGGTCTGATCTTCAGACTGAATACGACGTTCCCGTTGAATAGATCAGCAACCAGCGCAGCATCCAGAGTTCTGACTGCATGTTTCGTGCACTTACGCGCTCGAATCATTGCAATGATCTTCTCCTGTGTCTTGAACACGATAGAACGACTGGTCATGTCCCGCAGGTTCACAACCTGACTGAATTTGCCAAGGAAGTTCCGTGCGAGCGCAAGTCCAAGACCCCAGAGCCCAAGCAACACGTTGGGAACGTCTTGTGCAGAGAGCATGTTGCTACTCTTATCTTCGTCGTCTCTGTCGAGCCGACTGAACCGCAGGAACGGATGGCGCTGCTTGCGTTCGATCTCTGAGACGTCTGAACGAACTCCCGAGAGCCCGCTTCGCGGATCTGCGTCTGCGATGCCATCACCAGCTCCGAAGCCATCTGCTTCATCATCATCCTCGAAGATAGCATCAATCAGACTCACGTCGACGCCAAGATTGTCGGCGAAGCTGTGATTCGTGTCAGCCGCATGCCCATGGTTCACGTTGTCCATGCGAGGATTCCGTGCTGCTTCAGATGCCTTAGATTGTTGCGGGCCCAGGTTCTGCTTGAGCTTGTCGACCTTGCGAGCGACTCGATCAGACTGCTCGCTGAGCGCATCCTCAAAGCACTGGGTCACAAAGCTGCAGTGTGCGTTCGGAGCAGGCGGAAACACGCCTGAATGCACACAAAACGGCAGTAATTCGCGAATACTCGGGAATGTAGGTGCTTCAGCACTGAAAAGTCCAGCAACTTGAAAAAACATTGCACGATGACAGAGATCGTGCAAGATCGACCTCTGCGACACCATAATCAAGATGTCGCGCACGAGTCTTGATACTTCAGCCAGCGCCTTGCGATTTGATGACTCACACACCCACTGAATTGGCATGCACAGAACGCGGATCAGCATCGAGATGAACTTCACAGGCGATTGCTTGTGAAACTTCGAGCGAGTCCATTCTGTCATGGATGGCTTTGACTGCAGAATGACGTCGTCGATGATTGACTGCATCATTGGCGAGCTCAGGAAGTCGTCGACGTCGCATCGGTAGCGGATCACAGATGGGTGACCCCCTGACAGTCCAAGCTCTGCTAGATGCGAACGCAGGGACGACTCCGGCGCCTTCTGCATCGCAATCATCGCAGGAACGAGCGATGCGTACAAAGACACCGCTGCCTTTCGACGTGCCAAGTGCAGGCGTTTGCCGACAGTGCCCATGTTCTTCTGCAAGCTTGATTGACCAAGATTTGCAGAGCGCCAGACGTGTGCGCAGATGTGCGCACACCAAAGCACGGCAAGTCCCAGAGGGTGATTGATGCAACGATCCCAGCCCTGGAAAAGTTCCAAGAATACAGGGGAGCGGTCTTCCCTGCCGATCACATTGCCAACTGAGTAGGATTTCGCGATGAAACGCGTGAAATCCATCGGTTTGATAGGAGAAGATGTCTGTGTCTGTCGTCCACGCGCTCGCAGGAAGGAGCTTGCTTGCGCGTAAACAACATCGAATGGAAGGAGTAAACCCTGGAATCCGCTGAGATAAACAAGAACATCGTCATTCGTGATGAGAGCGCGACCACCAGCACCCGATGGCTGGTTGCTGATGGTCGCCATTAAAAATTCAGCGAATACCGAGCACGCGGCCATGTGAACTTGAATATCTGAGGCGTGCTGTTGGTCGCATCGTACAGCAGCGACTGCGGATTCAAGGCACGTGGGAATGGATTCAGGGGTAGCACTCCGGTGTACCTGCTCTCAGCAATCTGCAGGAGCTCCGACTCGTCGAATTCATGTCGAGACACACACCATGTCTGGAGCACAACGTTCGGAGTCATGGATGCATTCAGAAGCGCATCCGTACTGTAGACCTGCAACTCAGCAACCCTGAGAAGCTGGCAAGGGATGCAGAGGTGGTAGTACTGATACTGCCGTGGAGGTTCGACAGACTTGGCAATGTCGACACCAACAAACTGCTTGCCACACAAGTCCTTGCCAACGCAGTCAGAACGCGTGCAAATGCCTTCGTTATCCGCAGGAGTCCGTAGAAACGCCTCGATATCAGCGCGTGAAACAAGTTGAATCTTGATTTCTTGATTTGTGTCGTGAACAGAGCTACGCGCTTGCATGCCTTCTGGGAACAAGCGCGCAATGACGGTTGGATTCTCACGAGGTCCATTGCGCACAGCATCGGTGCCATCCTCCAGATTCGCTATGGTCTGCGTCTGTGCATGCAAGACCGCAGCAAGCATCACCTCGAGGCTCACAGCCGCATTCTCGCATCGTTCGTTGTCAATGCGTCGCAGAAAATCCTCTGCGGTCTCCACGGTGCTCACGCGCTTCTCAATCGCTTCAGGAACTTGAATCTCTGCAGGATCTTCTGCACATACCAAGCTCGCTGCGAGATCTGACTCAACGTCGTACTCGCGACTGTAGCTCTGCACACGTGCAAACCCTCGCAAATCAGCCATGTTTCCTGCAGAAATCCTTGTTTCAACAACATTCACCCCCTTATGCGACTCTTTCTCAACCCGTGTCGACACCCCGTCTGCCAATTATAGCCCAGATTTGGCAAACGCTTCAACTTGATAAGAACATGTTTATTCTTGAAAGATTTCATCAGGATTGATGCCCATGTCGCGCATCATCTGTGCTCTGTCTATCTGCTTGAGCTCTGTGTTGACCTCAGGAATGGATCCGTTCGTACACATGATGCATGCGGTCTCCAATGCGAACTGAAATTCAACAGGAGTACGCGTGTAACTCATCACACTTGAATTCCCGTACGCTTGCTTGACCTCGAAAAGCGCAGGGGAGATCACGTTGTTGACGAATGCCAAGTCCAAGCCCTCAAGGGTCCGCAGGAAGCTCTTCTGCATGCCATCCGTGAGTTCGCACTCCTTTTCCGAGCGAATGGTCATGTTCGTTTCGCGGGACATGAAATTCAAGAAGAACGCAGCACGGAAGAGATGCATGAACCATTTCTGGAATCCAATGGATGTTGGCCGATGCGTTGCAACGATAGATGGCTTGACAAACAGCGGTAGAGCGTTGAAGCATGCTTCAACGTAGGCGAACTTCGATGCAGCAACTGTGTTGACGTATCGAACGTTCTCATTGTACGCACGTGTGTTGTCATGAAACTTGCGATCTGAAATGAGCTGAGCGATGACATCGTTGACGTTCGCACTCATCAAGATGGCAAACATGTTCACTACCCTCCGTGCTGCACTGATGCATGTTGAAACGCAGACTGCTGTAGATCCACACACTGCATACTGTTGCGGTGCACATCCCCAGAGTGACTGGACAACTTCACTGAAACAGAAGGCTTGCCGAGCGTGAGTCAGAACAAGGAATGGCTTCTCGACGTTCTTTTTCACGTAACTGCGGATTGAATCAGCATTCGCGAACTCCCCGACACGTTGTTTGATGTGAATTCGGCAGGCAAGCATGCGTTCTGCGATAAGTATGAATGATTCGTTGAAGAAATGCGCGCCTGCGCTGTACCATGTCTGAGCAATTTCAAAGAGCAACGCACTCGACTCTGCAGGTCGCGCCTCTGCCTCTCCCGTCAGGCGCCACTTGAATGTTACAGGCTCACCATTGTCGCCATGAATGCAAGGAGCAAAGCGGATGAGTTCTTCAGCATTCCTTGCATGGATGAACCACATCTTGCCAAGACAGGTAGTAATGGCGATCCCAACCTCAGATGCGACTTGATGCGCAGTGACATTGTCCTTGGCATTCCTGATTGTCGCAGTTTCAAGACGCAGCCGTGATTCAATGAACGCACAGAACGCCTCGCGCGCCCGTTCTTCACGTCCCAAGCCAGAACTATCCATGAACACGATGTTCGCGCCATCGCGATACTTGGCGCTGTCGAATGGCCGCCAGATGTATATCGCTTGCGTGTGTGGAAGTATGTCTTTCTTCTGCGCCATTTCAGCTGAAAGGCACTCTGCGGTACGCGGCAGCTTCCCTGTTTATAGCGTGATCCATCATCATGGCGCAGCAGCAGCCACGCCCACCCGGGCCGCCGATCCGCGTTGGACCTCCAGGATCCTTGCCGCAGGAACCGATTCCCGAGGACCTTGCTCCTGTGAGACAGCAGGTGCTATGGAGCACGATTTCGCAGCGATTCTGGCACATTGTCGCGGTTCTGCATACAATCGATCCAGAAGAGGGATTGTTTGAAACTGACGACATCGATGGCATTACCCAAGTGATCAACAGTAACGGCGTGAGTGTGACGTCCCTTCAATGGGACTCTCTGATGCGTGTCATGAACAAGCTCATCAACGCTACGAGGTACAACCGCGCAAGGACAAATCGAGATGGTGCTGAGGAGGCGTCGAGGGAAGCAGCGGAACTTGAATCGACGCGGCAGGCACTGTCGATTTCAAACAGGAACCTCGATCACTACCTTGAATTCCTGCATGCGAGGGATGCAAGGGATGCAGATAATCGGGCTGCGAGACTCGCAGCTGGCGAAGCAGTTGGGCCACCTCCTGCAGAAGACGATGCAGTGTTACATGATTTGGAGATGCGAGTTGACCTATTGCGCAGGCGCTTGGATGAACTCAGTCGCCGCCCAGAAACCAACTCAGTGTCTGAGGTCGAAGCGCGTCAGGCGCTTGAGAAGTATGTTTTGGATGCAAAGCAGATCCTGAACCTTGGAGAACTGGTTGTCCAGTTTGTCGCCGACTTCGAAGCGTACGTCCACTTGAAATCTGCTGGCGAGAACATCGGTGGTGGGCCAGAGATTCAACCTGAAGATCGTCGAACCGTGCGTGATTTCAGTGAAGTCATGCACGCATTCGTTGGAAGTCGCGCAGGCAGCTTCGCGGATGCGTCGTTGAATGCTCGCTCAGTCATGACGACTGTAAACATCTTCAATGCCACAAGTGCTCCGATTCCTGGAGTCCGTGTTGATACTCTGAACCCTGACATTGAATCCCAGACTATCTCGTACAGTGATGAGCGATGCAAGGAGATGGAGAACATCATCCGTCTCCAGCTTGTCCCGATTTTCAAGGATGTCACAGGTGTAATCAAGCGGAACATCCCCCTGCGCAACTTGATTCAACGCATCATCGATGTCTACGGACACAGCGACACAGAGGCTGAGTTGATTTCTCCACTGAACATGTCAATCGCGCAGACTGCGTTCAGTCTTGTGATCCAGCAGTTCCATGACAACATGAAGACACTCATGCAACTGAATGAGCAGAAAAGCTTTGCTTTCCCTTCGATTGGTGCCCTGCTTGGAGTTTCTGTCGCTTTGCCAATTGATCCCTCAGAAAACCCGAAGACGTACTTGATTGTGCCAGTAACACACCCTGCTTTCTTCACAGCCACACGTTGGCTGCACAGTCAAGCAATGATCGAGCAACACTATCCCATGGTCATGTCTTGGAGTGACGGTCGCACAGAAGGGGGTCCGATCATCATGGACAAAGTGCCGTTCAGTGATGGCACCGTCATGAAGCTCCTGCAAGCAGCGAGATTCCCTCTGCCTGATCAGTACGTCTTGACTGAAGCGCGACTCATCTTCGGCGCGTACGCGAATCCAGTGTCCTTGCAATCGCTGTCTGTCAGCATGGAAGGCATGTCCAAGCTCATCACCGAGGCTGGCAAGAAACGCATTGGCATTGACTTTGGATCCACTGAGGAAACAGAAGCCGTGAAGAGCATGGTTCATCTTGTGCAGACTCTACTGTCGCACGGTGCTGACGGGAAGAAGTCAGGAGTAACCTTTGGCAACGTCGGAAAGACGTCGCTTGCTGTCGTTTACAACACAACTCTGTTTTTCATGGCAGATGCATCGCCAGTTCGCTTGGCGCTTGCACCAAGGCGTGGTCGAGTCGCAGCAGGAGGTGATGCTGGTGTGATGACGCTGTCTGCTAAGCGTGTTGTCAACTTCACGACTGAATACGCCACTCATCTTGAATCTGCTCAATCGTTCATCACACCAGGATTGCGTGAGGAACCATATCATGATACTCGCAAGCAACCAAAACTGGAGAATCATTGTCCTATCGCGCATTATTTCCTGCTTGATCCGAATTCACGACAGGACATCAGCTATCCGACATCTGTGATGCCATCGGAATCACACTTGATGGACTCAGGTTGGCAACTACAGACGGAGACTGCGCAAGCCGTGTACGAGATGCGCAGGAGTCAGTTGTTCCTTGCGCATATGCTCTTCGAGGCGAAGCCGAACGAGACACGTGATCAGATGATGAAGTCAGTGACACACATGTTCGATCGGTTCAGCATTGGAACGAGCAAGCCTCTGCTTGACTTGAATGCGCCACTGACGCAGTACGCGAAGACGCTTGATCGGATTGTGGATGATGGATCGCAGGCGAAGTTTGCAGATCTGGGTGTTGGATCACAGAACTACATCATTCATGTCATGATGGCCGCAACCTCCATGTTCCACAAGCCGGTGCAAGCTTCTGAGTTGCGCTTCCGTACAGGAGACACCGCGCTTGGATTCTTGCTTGCACGTCGTTTGACGTCTGCACCGACGTTTATCATCGAATTCCAGACAGATTTCGAGTCGCAGCTCGCAGAGTTCCTGAAGTTGAATCTTGGAGTGTATCCTCGCAACGAGGTCATCACCAGCTACCGCAAGCTCATGGATCTGCAGGTGATGACCTGGATTGAGGAGATCCTGACCCATGCGAACGCGGTCATGCCGTACAACGCGACGATCAACGACAACTTGTTCGGATCACGCGTTGCGGCACGTCAAGCACAAGATGTGAATCGTCTGAATTTCGCTGAAATCGATGGTTCAATGAGCAATCGACAGCTTTCCATCATCACGCGGTACACCTCACTTGTTCAGCTCGTTCGTCTGAGCGATCAAATCCGGCGCGGGTTCCAAGCTCTTCTGCGTACTGAGGGCCCAAAGCTCACGAAGCTGAACACAGGAACTGCAGGGAGAATGCTGGAGAAACTTGCGCAGATTCTGTCATCGACCGCAGGACGGTCTCTGTCATCGTCTCAGTCTGTTCTCTACGGAATGGTGTCGTTGAATCTGACTTCCACAGCAAACGAGGATCTATTTCATTTCGAGAAGCGCGCTTGCAATGCAGGACTCTGGCTGTCGCTTGCGACCGCGCATGGCATGACAATCAATCTCGCAGATGATCGTTCGCTCCGTATGGCTGAGTACACTTTGTCGATTCATCTGATCGCTGTTGTGCACAAGATCCTGATGACTGTTGTCAGCACGATGACGAGACAATTCCTTCAAGAGGACCAAGGCCCTCGGGGCGCATTGAACACAAAGACGGCACCGCCTGCGAACATGCGCCCGACACAGTCGTATGGGCCGCCACCGCTGGTGGCACAGGAACGACTGCATCGACCTCCTGAAGCTCCAAGAGCTCCACCGGTACAGCCTGCAGGAGCTGGAATGGCTGTCGCTGGCGATGGGATCCCGGTAGCGCGCTCTGGATCAGGATTGTGGATCACGCCAGCCTTGGAGACGATTATGCAGACGAACAGTTTCATTGGATACACATATGGAGGTAATTTGTTTGCGAACAACATCATGGATGCAGCCAAGGTGCTTTTCTGGCGTAGGAACTCGCAGATCACAACAAGCATGCTTCTAGCTGCGAATACGCGTTTGAACGCGTTTGTCTCGCAATTTCAGGCCAAATTCAGCATGGGTGACAGGGCGGACATCATTCTTGCAGGGCCAATGCGTCGGTCGCTGCTGTCGATCCTGTGTGATGTCGCTGCTGCGATGATCGCTCTCTCGCTTCATGCGAACCAGACAGTCCTGCCTGAAACACAACGGGAACTTCCTGACGTGAGTGCCATGCACGACGCTGCGATGGACGACGTCGACAAAGCGAACATCGTCTTGACTGCGACAGCGTACTCGCTCGGATCACACTTGATTCATCTTGAAAAGGTCATTTTCCCCTTCGTTCCTGGGCAACTGATGATCAATTATCCCAAGTCACGGTCCTTGCGTTCGCGCAATATCGGGATCATCGCGGATGGATCGTATCGGCGCATGATCCAGCCTTTCTTGTCATCAGACGACGACATGTTCCTCGGTCCTGCTCCGATCGAGCTCGAGGTTGGCGCCTCGTACAGAGTCCATGACGCGATCGTCCGCACTCCGTTGATCGATGGTGTCCAGGAAGACCCTACAATCGCTGACGAACACGAACGTGTTCACGATCGCATCCGTCGCGAAATGGAAACGTGGAAGAAATTCATGTGTGCACTGTGCAACGGTCTCTACGACTGCGCTCCACCAAGCATGTGGTTCTCACCGTTCTTCGTGGAAGCTGCAGCGCACAATGACCGGCAAGATGCTCGGGTCATCGTCTACGCGCCGCTGTACGCATGCTTGCTGTTTATCAACATTCTCGAGACCCCAGAGTTGGTTCTTGCGCCGAATATCGAAGTCATGCATCTCTTGAATGCTATTTTCAGGAGAATCAAGACGTTGTTCTTTGATGGACCCCTGAGAACTGGTGACGACGTTGCAAGCCCTGACGAGCAGGATTGGCATGCTACGCTCGTTAGATTCGTGAATGAGATCGTTGACGATGCTGTGCGCGTTCTCAACGACCCAAGAAATGTGCATAGCATCTTCAAGGACCTCTTGGTCGCAGTTGGAAACATAGAGATCCAGTCTTTCGCGGACAAGGTGCGTGGATTCGCAGGGAATGCGGACACCCAAGCTGCGCAACTAGGACTCTACCTGCAGACATCGTGTGCGAACATGTGGAATGTGCTGAAGGATCGTGTCGCATGGAAGTATGGATGGTTGTCTTTCTGAGATGCAATGAAATTTATGATTCTTGTGGTTACTTGAGAACATCTGCAACATTTCGGGGCTTCTCGAGCACTGATCCCAATATCTCCACTGATTTCATATTCAAGTCGTACTTCTTGAGAATATCAGAAAAACGAGCACGAAGCTCGTCATCCAACTCACCCATCGCCTTTGTCAGGCCGACAAGCACTGGCTGCAACACTTTGAATTTCTTCTGATAGTTCTTGATGCTATCCATGAGAAGGCAGGCCCCATCAGCCCGCACCATCTTGACTCCGTCAACGTCGATAATGCGCAGCATCCCCAGCTTCTGCTCCATCGACAACTCTGCATCAGTATCCGCCATTGCGCCTGCTTGAATGTGCAAACCAACTCAACTCCAAATGAACAGAGCACTTATTGGGAAATTCATTTCATTAGCTACAAATCATCTTCTGCAGAGGTGGCACTGTACACCGGTGGAAGTTTGATTCTCTCCGTGGCTTCACTCGCATCAGGCAGCCTGCACATTGACCGAATTCCCATTGAGGAGCAGGTTGCTCACGCTCATTCATGGGCTCGCGAGTCACAAGTCGACCGTAGGTGACACGCTCGAGAATCTGCGCATCAACGTTGAATTTGAAGCGAAATTCAAAGCATCCATCAAGATCCTTGACATTCTTGAATTCGGTTGGCCACTCACCACTTCGCAACAACTCGTTTCCTGATGGTATGTCCAGGACATGTTGCACAGGCTCACGCATCAACGCCTGTTGAATCGTTGTGAGCGTGTACGACAGGTTGACAAGTCGCAGGGAGTCGCCGCAGGTAATTGCTTGCAGAACAGGAAGCTCGGTGATCCATGACATGGAATCCAAGTTATCACGCAATTTCGTCTCATTCAAGACGCTCAGACAGAAGCTCTGTAGTTTCTCGAGCGGAAGCTCGTTGCTTGGCATTGCTTGCTGGAAATATCGATGTGGCAGGTAGAATGGTCCGTGTCGCACGTAATCCACGAAGTACAACGTCTTTGGACGTTGTTCATCACGCGAAACGAACTGAAACACAGCAATGACCCGCAAGGGCAAGTTGCCATCGTTGGAAGCAGGATGTGATGCGTTTGCACATAAATACCCAATAAACCGCTTCAAACAGTACAGATTCTGGATGCAACCACTGTCCAAGAACTTCCACACGATTTCAGACCGAGCCGGAGTCACGACGATGTTGGTGTCGAACGGGTTTGTGAATCGCGCTTCTTGATAATGATCCACAAACTGCACACGTTGCACAGCTTCCCCATTCCCGTTCGCGAACGACCCATTCAAGCGTCGCACTCGCGACGGCGGCTCATCATCAGAATCAAGTTGCGCCACCACGCGTTCTGGTTCTGTGAAGGATTCAGTCGACGCAAGGCTTGGAGAGTCACTTGATTCTTCTGGCTCTTCAGGATCTTCTGGCTCGTCAGAGGCAGAGGGTTCTTGCGCATCACGCGGCGCAAAACCAGCATCAATCTGCGCTTGCAAAACAGGCGCGGACAGAATCTCCCACTCTGCATTCGCGACTTCTGTTTCTGGCGCACACGTCGTAGTTGTTTCATCCCCTGAATTCAAGTTTCCAACACCTCCTGCAACTACGCTTTCATCCTTCACTTCAGGATCCTGCAAGCATGGCAAGCGCGGGCTTGGCACGGACTCCTCTGCTTGAATTGTCTCCGACTCTTCCCGAGGTCCGTCTGCCATGGCAGACACTTGAATCAGACCTCCTTGGAGGGGAGATCCCGTGTGGGAGTCTGGGTCAGGAGGGTCTTGTGTGTGTTTCCTCTTACCAAGAAGCGAGCCGAAAAACAACCGAAGAGATTGCATTGTGGAAGGCGTAGACTGACAACGATGAAGATGTGTGCGACGCTCACGACTGCGAAGAGGATTAACATCTCGATGCTGACGAAGGCAGGCAGGGAATCTGCGATTCTGCCGTATCCGATGCTTGCGAACAAGATAGAGAAGAGAAAGCAGCCCTCCCAGAAGGCAAACTGCTTGACCTTCCTTGCACTGACGGAGACACACCCTACGCCCATATACCACACCTCTGCAACGCCAATTGCGTAGCTTGATGCGTACATTGCGAACGTGATGACCGGGATGGCGTTGGGTTCGCGATGTCCGCAGAACACCCAAGCTGCGCTGTTGATGCTGTGCCAGAACAACGCATACGAGTAGACGAACGGGAACTCGCGTTTGCGCAGACGATCGATGAAGAACGCAGCACCGTAGGGGTGGTGAACGAGCTTGATCAAGTGGATCGTGCGCAGAGGGTAAACACAGTAGAAAATGTGTGGAATCGACAGCATGTATGCGAATGCAAAGAAAGCACATCCAAACGCTGCTACATTCCCGAAAATCAAGGCAGTGATCGAACCGTCATACTTCTTTTCGATCAGTGACAATAAAGTTGTGATTCGACTTGGATACTTGAAAAACACCACAATAGCCTCATAACTGGTCCCGATCAGCATGCTTCGATGGTTTCCGAACTTGTTTCTCACGAATCGCTGTGCATCTAGCAACATTCCTGCACAGAAGTACACAAGGATGCAGAGATGTGCGAAGACCTCCAAGAGCGTGATGCCAGCGTAAGCTGCAGTGCACAGTGCGCTACCTTCCATTCTGAGTGTGTTTGCGTGGGAAATCAAGCAATCTCTTGAAAGCACATATCTTTATAGCGATTCTATCAGATCTGTGCAGCCTTGGGGTTCATCAGATGACGAACATACAGCTTGCGCTGGTTGGGAATGTCGTACTGGCCAGGACGCAGGATTGAGTACGCTTGACCAACGATGTAGCTGCGCGACACCTGAATGAGGTAGCCTTGACATTCGTGGATGATCTGCCGCAGACCAGCAAGGCGTCCGTGCTTCGCGATGTTGAATTCGACTCCGGCTGGGGCTCCGACAATCACACCGGCATCTCCGAGCAAAGTCCTCGTCACAACAGCCGTCAAACTTGTAGCAACGCAGTAACGCATTGCACGACTCACAACACCTTTCTGCGCAAGAACCATCTTTGCGTAGGAGGTGTTGTGTGTCACCTTCAGGTACTCGTACAACGTCAGAACTCGGACTGCAGAGTCCAAGAACCTGATGTTCGTCGGTGCATGGTTCTTCGGATTCTGACAAGTCGTCTCGAAGAAGCTGTGACTGATATCCTCAGCGTTCTGCACGATATCATCACTCACGAACGCTGGAGGGTGAACAACGCCTGGACCTGGAGCAAGCAGGCGTGCTGTCGATGAGGCAGTATGTCCCGTATCTGTGACAAATGTAGATGTCGGGTCCAAACCAGAGAATGATTGCTCGCGCGCGGATCGCTGACCACGCCTAGGCGCGCCTGAAATGTCTTCCGTCAGAACGTGATAGCCCGCATCATCAGTTTCTTCGCCCCCACGTCCCTGTGGGATTTCCGCCATTTCCAATCCGTGATCATCATCATCGACAAGACGTTCACGAGCACGACCACCGCCACCACCCTCGTCATTGTCACCACCCACGCCGCCCACATGGTCAACCTCGAAGAAATTGGGGTCGAAACGGGCTATTGGCGCATGAACCAAGTCTGCCATGTGAAGTTGAGCACCAATAGAAAGCTGGGACGCAAAGTACTCAAGAGTTGCATCCCATGCTTGCGTCGCAGACAGACGAGTCGGGTCGTAACGTTCGGTGATGAGACCGCAGTCGCCAAACTTTTTGCATTCTGCTGCGGTGGGTGCGCGAACGCAAAGCATCGAACCATACTGCGGGTGCATGGAAGGATCCAATCCAACGTTGACGACGACCTCACGCACTCCGTCGAAGACAATACCCTGAGCAGATCCCTCGCTTGAGCCCTTGTTCGTCGATTCAGTTGCAGAACCTGCGACATGGAAGTAATGCGGCACCTCTTGATACTTTGCCGGCAGGCCAAGCGCGCAAGATTGCGTCTGTGGCTCGTTCGATGGTGTCCACGGACCGTACTTGTGCGAAGACGACGGGATAATGACGAATTCGTTCGAAAACGTCGACGTTTCCTCACGCAGGCGGTGAACAGGCCAGATCTTGATGTTTCCCTTGATACTCGGGTCAGACAACCCTGAACGGAGCATGTCGCCAATGGTCCTCGTCATGCCACGAACAGCAATCGAGCCCAAGTCCGGGTACTGATTGGCATCATCGCCACGCTTGTAATCACCACCTCGCGCAGGCGTGTTCTTGCGAAGCATCGCGAACGCGCCCTGTGCAGTGCTCATCTTGACGGCGTCGAAGTTGGGATCGCTATCATGAATCCCGAGACATTGTCATGTATGCAAGCTGCTTATACATTCAGTGATAGTGCTTGCTCGATGGCAGGAATCAGGGTAAGTCGTCGGAGAAAGTACGAATATTATTGAGATCGAGGATGCAACACCTAATTCACCTGCAAGGGACCGCGAGACTGCTTGACTTGATCCAATGCACGTTCAAGGATGTTCTTCTTCTTGCTTTCAATGCCAGAATCCTGCGGCTCTCGCGTTGTCGCGATGCGATAGACTGCATGCGGCATCTTCCGCGCGAAGATTGGCTCACCGTTCTCCAGAACTTCCACGATCGTGTCATGTGTGAACCGATCATCTTGATCCTCGAGGTACAACTCAGATTCCTCGAAGAAGTTCGTGAACTTGTAATGTTTCGCTACCATTCGCTGATGCTGTGCCTTCTGACGACCAATGTATGGTTCCACAACAAGGTACGCGTTCCGCAGCCTTTCCCGCTTCTTCACGATACGCTCATCCTTGCTAGCCATAATATGCGCGTCAGTGTACCACGTCCTCAGGAGCTTGGCTGCTTTCCGATCAATCTCATTCGCGGTCGAACGTGTCACAATCAAGTCTTCACCCGGCACAGGGTCGGTGATCTTGACAGTTTCCAAGTCCCCGATGGCATAGTTGAACGACGCGTCAAATCCGCCTGACACGGTCATCTCCAAGGGCGTGTGAACTCCAATGCTTTGGCCATGCTCACCAAGCCCATGCCAAGAGTTCGCAAGGTAGGTGTTGAGACAGAATGCAAGAGTAAGCTCGCGATCTCCATGGATCTCATCCGACTCGCCTTGATTGTATCCGTCGACACAGATGCCACCGAACATCCAGTGCTTCTCAAACGATTGCTTCGAGATGAAGGTTGGCAGTTCACCGCGGAATGTGTGATCGGAGTTCGCGAACCGCTCTTGGAACCACCCGGGCTTGTCCGCATGCTTGTCTCCAAGCACCTTCAACTGCCAGACGTACCTGCTCAGGTCGTTCAGCATGCGTGGTGTCGCCAGCACATTCTGGTACACCCTGCCGCTGCTGCTCTCCATGCCTGTGTTGTGGCGATGGAAGAAAGCAACAGGGAACCCAGCGAACTCTTGGATGACATCTGGCAAACGCGACGCAGGACACTTCATCTGAACCGTCTGATCTTGAAGCAAACCAGCCTGTGATCCCATCGTCCGATTCGCGGAAGCTCCAGGCATCGACATCAGCGACCCTCCTGCTGCCTGCCGTTGCATGTGTGCAAGCGTTGGCTCGCTCCTGCGCGCGAAGGGCAGAGCGCGCCCTTGCGAGAAGAAGTTGGTGTTCGGCAACGCCATCTTGATTGTGTGAATTCAAGTCAGTGAATGATGCAGAATCAACTTCATTTTAACTCACTAACATGTTATAGGACCGCCTCACACTTGATAGATTTCATCTCTGTTGCCATAAGGAACGCTCGAATTGAGCGTGAGTTTCTCTGAGGCGGCGAGAACAGAAGGACCCACAACGCAACAAGTGCTGCAGGGTCTCCATGAATCCAGAACCGACCGACTTGCAGGCCAAAGTATGAAAGAATGCCAACAAACACCACAGGTATTGGCAATTCAGGGTTGTTTGTCGGCATAGGTTCATCCTTGACGACAAACGTGATCCACTTTGCACAGAAATCATCGTTCGCGCCTGTACTACGCATGCGTTCCTGCATCGCTGACATGTACAGGAAGAAGCGCTGGTGCGCAGGAGCGAACTTCTTGGACATGAGCGATGTTGGATGCTTGAATGTTTTCAAGGCTGAGATCTTGAAAAACGATGACATGGACTCTGCGTAGACACTTGATGGCGGAAGCGACACAGATGCTCGCTTCATCTGTAAATTCGTCAGAGCAGAGATCGTGCAAGACGCGTTGGTGCTGTTGCTTTGCCAAGCGTTCATGAACGTGAAGTTGCGACGTCGTGCGCAATCGATTGCCATTCCATGCACAATTCCGAGATTCACCTCGAAAGAAGCAAGAGCTTCCTCATCCAATTGTTCCGTGATGAATTTCTTGACAGAGATGCTGAGTAGTTTGCCATCACACATGTCTTCCTCTGCAATGACAATTGCATCGTGCGCCTCGAGAAGCAGACGTGTGATGTTGTCTGCAAGCAGACACACCTTGTGGATCGTTGGGCACTTTGGCGATGCGATTCGCTGAGCAATACAGTTGAAACACCAGGATAGGAACATGCGCTGCCACTTGCGCTCCTCCTCTGGGATCCATCGCACCCCTGAGCGATCACCATCCCAGAACCTGTTCGTCACACCAAGGATGTCGCCTTCGAAACACAGCAAGTTGTTGTACACAGCAGCGAGCTGCATGTCAGTGCCTGCAATGTCGTCTGAGTCTTCCTTCGAGATTACAGACCATCCACGGACCTCGAACTCCGTGAACTCAGAGGTCACAAGATCGTATGGTGCAACGACAAGCGTCGCAAACATGCCAGGGATGCTGCCGCTAGGGAAGCGAGCATCAATCAGAAGCGACTCTGCTTCGAGGTTGGCTGTCTGACCCAAGATACTGCTGAGCAGGAGGAGCGATTCGTACAGAAAGCAGGAGAAAGACACCTTTGTTGTGGTATCTATAAGACGATCTTGAAATTTCAAGTCTGAACAACGATTCACTGCATCCCACAGCTCAATCAGATTCAGCCTGAGCTCGGACATACCCTCTGGAGTGATGTTGTAGTTGCTGCAGAACTCTGCTTCCTGCTCAGGTTGCTTTCCGAGAACAAACGTGCGGATACACACCAGTATGAACGTGCATTGCGTCCTCAACTGTGCAATCACAAGAATCGACGGTTCTGCGACATGATTGCCAGCAGACGCGTTGTATTCCGCGAACATCTGCGAACATTCTCCGCAGAGGAGTATGAGGTCTGGCAACGATAAAGTATCGCTGGTGTGCTGACGAAGAGCAATTGTTTCGTCAGATTCGATCGCTGCATCTGAGTCGCTATCGGACTCAGCACTGCTGTCGTCAAGTGACGGTCGGACGTCAGGTTCTGCATCCATTGCTGCCGGCGACGATGGCTCGCTTCGAAGAGCGCGAAGTTGATATCCAGATGGGCGAAGAAGCAGGAGTGGATTACATTCTTGCGCATGTGCTCATGCACCCGGATCCTGCTCATGACGCAAGGGAGCACTTGAAAGACAGGGAACGCTTGATTCACAAGCGAAAGTGCGAAAAACGACGAATCGACCCTGATTCATGTCAAATATGCAAATACCAAGGCAAACTGCAGATATCGATGCCTGATGAATTCGCATCCCTGGAGCAAGCTCTGAACGACGTGATCCTGTCATGTACGTTGAGCAGGCGTGCAACAGAGCATCTCACGAGTCTCTGGCAAGCGATAGTCGCACGTGGGCGCAGACTCCAGAGATCGGTTCCACGCATTCACATCTGCATATACTGTGTGTACGACCACTACCACAACTGCGTGCTGCATGAGCTCTTCGCTATTCGTGACTTGTACGACGAAACAGCAGCATCACGTCGCGCAATGTCCGGACGCCTTCTGACGTCGATGAGTGAACAAGGCGGGCGCGCCAACGCGAACTTGGACTTGAAAACAGGTGAATTGCACTTGAAATGTGTCAAGGAAGAGCGATACCTGCTTGAATCGCTCGATAAGATGAAGCGGAACGTTCTGTCGAAGATATCAACACGAGGTTCCAACGGTCTCGCCCCTGTGCGAACAGAGCTCCCTGATGTGCGTGCAGACATGCAGAAATCGAATGTGAACGCGCTTGCGCGCTACAGTCGTAGACTCAGGCAAAGGCCTGAGGTGAGCGATCCTGCATAAACACTTGAAACACTGTTAATCTCTATTTACACCGCGATTCATCACGTTTCCAAGACTTCAACCTCCGTGGGAGGAATTACTTCCTGTGGAGTTGCAGGGATAGAGACGGGTGACGACGTTGCGGTCGATTCCGTCCTTGACGGTGAGAATCGTGCACGCTTTGATGACAATTGAGTCTCACATTCATCGTCATCGTCGTCATCATCAGGATCATCATCGTAGCTGGTGATGAGATCCTCATCGCTCTCTGAGCTTGTGATGGGAACATTCTTGTTGAAGATCTGTCGTAGCAGCTCCTTGTCATTGCTGAATTCCATGACTTGCATTCCAGCAGTAACAAGAGGCGCTGTGCATTTCAAGAATGCAACAACAGCAAGCATGACCTTCTCAACATCATTCTGCCAATACTTCCTCAGAAACCCACGAAGCGGCTCTGGAGAACTATCAGTGATCTGCAGGAAGCGTTGGATGTGTGATGACATATCACTCGCCGTCGCATTACATTGGTCTCCCCAAATCTCAACATCACTCATTGTCAGTGGATTCACAGGCGCCGCCATCTCTCCGGTGTTTGCTCCGAACTCGCTCATTGCTGTGTATTGCATATAGGCAAGCTCAATCACACGGTGTTTGCCATGGCAGACATCATTCATCCGCCGAGTCGTCGAGGGGATTTGGAGGTGGAGGGAGTGAACGGCGATACGCTTCCGCGCTTGCGAGACGAGCTTCCATGACCGTGACACGCTTCTTCAAGTAGGCAAGGAACTGTGACAGCGGCATCAAGTCAGGGTTGTCAACCTGGAAGTACCTGATTACCGGGAGCAGTGGAATCCACGGTTCAATCTTATCGAGATCCCGAACATTAATGTCCATGATGTTCTCCGGAATCCACGGATCAAGTGCTCGGACTTCTTCAGCAAGACGCCCGTCGCGGAACAGGACACCTTTCGTCACGGCACAGCTGATGAACGTTGACAGACTACCCAAGCCACCACCACACTGAGGTGATTCATATCCCAGAATCTCTGTCACCTTGGGATCTTCATAAGCCCACGAAACCGTGCGAATGTGTTGCTTGCAATGGTACTGCAAAACTTTCAATTCGTGCTCAGATCCGAACACATCACGGTCATGGATGCGGCGCAGCGTATCTTTGAGGCGATCAGACAACATGTTCGCAGCCTTGATCCTGGATTTCAGCTCGAGATAGAGAATCTCGATTGCGAGGATGGTCTTGCCATCAACCAGCGCAGAACTGTACTTTTCCACCAAAGGCGACGACATTTGAACGGCTTGCGACTAGAACAAAGATTCTCAACTTGAATTTATCTTGAATTCAATGGAACGTGTGAAACTGAGCTGCATCGCGAGCGAGACGACCTTCCATGGCGACAACGAGCAACTTAATCCAGTGCACAAGCTGCTTCAGGGGTAGCATGCGCTTGCCAGATTCAGACCACTGCATGCGCCGGGGAAGGTAGATACGGAGCGGAGCAAGGTGTTCACCTGCCCAACTCTCGCTGTCAAGATCTTGAATATCCTGCGGGATTGATGGTTCCAAGTTGCGCAAGGTCTCGCTGAGTGACTTCTTCTCACGACAGAATAACAGTCCCTTGGGGATTGCAGACTGTATCTTCGCGCACAGATCCTTGAATATCACTGTGTCAGAGAACAGTGGGCCTTCCACATACTTCTTGGTGCTTGGCCAAACCCATGGAATGATGCTCAGCAGATTAGCGCACTCACATCTCATGCTAGCGAGAGCGCTGGGGCTTGCCATGTTGCGTCTACATGTCTCGGGGTCACCTTGAATTTCATCAAGACGTTCCAGAAGCTCCGTTGCTATCTCGATGCGCCCCTCAAGAGCACAGATGAGCAACTTCGCATCCGCGACCACCGCGACCGACGCGTGCGAACGATCGTACACCGCTTCCAAATCAGACATCTGAACGGTTTGTGAAGTGGAAATCTGTTTATTGGCGAAAACCAATTACATTCTCAAGATTCAACTTCTGGTGCAAGAAGGTCTTCCTCGTCGAGTATCTTGCGCAGAATGCGAAAGCGCTCCACAACCGCGCGCAAGCTGATGAGCTCCCTGTGTCGCTCTGCCATTTCAGCTTCATGTTCGAGTTCACGAGTCTCCAGACGCTGGATGTTGCGCTTCAGTGCTTCAATGTCGCAGAGTTTCTGTTCTGTCTGGAACATCTTCCTGTGGATATCAAACACTTCGATCTGCGCTTCAGAGACTTTCAGCAGTGCTGCAATCAGCAGCTCTGTTGTTTCACTACGCAACAATTCCACACGACGTAGTTCTTCGCGAAGAAGCGCAACTTCGTCAACATCAGGCAAAGCGCTCACTCCGGACGACAGAGGTGGCGCCATTTGAACGGCAATGGATTGTGTGGCGAAACTCAATGTATTCTTGAATATACCGCAAACTAAATCAAGTTCCTTGCTTCTGCAACGATCTCATCCTCAGAAAACAGCCGCTTCTCTTGCAAGTGCTCAAGGAACGCGATGCACGCTTGAACAGCGACCTTCTCATCAACCTGCAACTCGTTGAACATCGGCACGACTACAGCTTCAGGATACGCCGCGTTCCACAGATGCGCAGGATACTTGGGGTTGTTTTCAAGCACGAGTACGACCCTCGGCTTGTGATTCTGCAGCAGTGTCTTGATCATGAAATCTTCGTCCTTTGGTAAGAAGGAAACCGCCTTCACTTTCATGAGTACGTGCGAGTACAGTTGCGTTGCTGCGACAACGATCACAGGTTCCTGATTGCGATCCAGAGACTCACAATCAAGAATGCGGAAGTGCCCGGAGCTGCAGCTGACAAGCGGGTTCACTTTGTGACATGTAGTCACGAAGACATCGATCCGTTTGTTGCGCTCCATATTCGCGGATTCGCACACAAATCAACTTGAATCGCGATCTTCATCGGGTTCCTCATCTGATTCAAAGCTCAAATCTGAACCATACGCAAGATCTGAAAGCGCTTCATATCGCGCGTTCTCGGCATCAATTCGATCTTCTTCGATGGATTCCAAGACTTTAAGCTCTGTCAACGAGTGCTCGCGAAGAAAACTTGATTTCGTCGGGAAGCCAAGTGGTAGCCAGCAACAATCATGATCATATTCACGCGGGAAATTCACAATTGGAGAGCAACCACAACACATGTTGATCGAGATGTGCATGTGAGGGTAATTACGTCCCTGCCGCAGCAATGTGTAGATTGTTTCAGAACCTGTGAGTTTCACATCCAACCCATAAATCTTGAATGCGGTTCCATCGGGAAGAACCGTGTAATCAGGACGGGGTGGCCTGGGATAATGGTAATTTGTCACGTGATGCAACTCATCATCCTGAGAGAAAAGGAACACGATCCGCATGACAAGGTTCTCCACACTATCAGAGAACTCCACATCTATTGCGCGCGACAAGCGCCCCTCCTGAAGCATCGACGCTCTCCAATAGAATTTCATGTCATCTGCATGTGACGCGATTCATTGATTCATCACACACTTGTACGATTTTGGAACAGGAACTACCAATTATTGTCGATCATCTCGTCCAACCAATGAGCAAACTTCCGGTGTGGGTTCAGATTGGTTCTTGGAGTAGAAGCAGAACGAAGAGAAGCATACGGTTCGTCTGTTGTCTCATAATCGATTTCGTAAGCGTTGTTGGGGAGACGACGGATGAGTCGCCGCACAACCCCAATGAAGGTCCGTTTCCTGTTGAACAGCAAGCCTTCAAACACCACATTTGGAATCTCTTGTATCGTTTCCGAGAACAACGGATGTCTCTCGACTGGTGTCTCTGAGAAAGAACAGAATACAAGCTTCAACCAAGGCGGTGCGGTGTCAATCAGGTCGTCGCATGACTTGCGCATGCTCTTGATTTCTTGCTCCTCTTGCAATGTAACGCCCCAAGGCATCATAAAGGAAACACGCTTCAGGCGCTGAATGAACATTTCTGCGACGGTGATCCTTTCTGTCATCTGACGAAGCAACGCCTTGGCTTCCACGAGGTCCGAACGTTGCAGAAACTGCGCGACGCCTGCCATCTGAACGGTTTTGGAGCAGAAACGCAAAAAAGCTTGCAAAAACGTTGTATTTTCCACACAACTGCAGAATCAAGTGCGTTTCGTTGAGTATTTCACTTTTGCAAGCCAAATAGCAAGTTCCTGAGGGAAGCCCCTTGGAGGCCAAGGTTCATGAAGTTGTTTCTTCACGTGTAGCATCGTCTGTACCGGGACGTCGATGATGTAGACTCGATTCCCGTGCTTCAGGGACTTGACATAGTCGCACAACCGCTTGGGCGCGTAGCGCATGTCGCGGCAGATCTCTGTGTTTTCAAGATGAGTCTCTGCGGCCTTGTCTCTGATGATTGCCATGAATTTGCCTGTTACCACATGAAATCGATTCGCTCGAGCCCAGAAGAGTCCGTCGTGATCAACTCCGAGGAGAAATCCACTCAGTTTCTCACAATTATCGTATTCTTCACTGTCTCTGAATCTGTGCGGCACAACAAGAAACGCAGCATGACAAGCGACCATCGCCTGCTTCAACAATGCAGAACTGTCGGCATCTGCACAGAGAACGAAGACAATATGTCTCGCACCACGCGAGACGCTCGCAAGTCGTTCTTGAAATGCACGGATGAATGATGCAACATGCATCCAGGTCGCTACTGGATCAGAGTCAGATCCTGCGTCAATGTGCCCGCTCATGCGGTCTGTCAGGATCTTCAGCTTTGCGCGATCTAGTTCTCCGCCTGATGGTGACAGGAGCAAGTTGGGCGGTGCCGTCTCGCTTGCTGCGGCAGGCCAGACAAGAGCGTTCTGAGGGAGTGGATCGTCATCCGCGCTTTCTGCATCCAAGCAGCGCTCCAAGTACGAAGCGAATGTGCGATTGCAGAGCTCAGCTCGAGCGAGAAATTCAAGACGACCAGCAAGCGCGAGTAGGGACGGCATGCTTGAAGCCGACGTCAAATCAATGAGAACAACGAGATCATCTGGTGATTGCTTGGCAATTCGCACTGCAGACTGAAACGCAAGGTAGGCAACCTCTTCTTCTTGAATACCGCAGAAGAGCAGAGAATCATACGTCTTATCCGCAGGTCGTGTGATGACACAGGGAGTGAGCGTGCTGTATAGCGAGACATGGTCGTACGGCTCGACGAAGTATTGTTCTGCAGTTGTGAAGAACTTGCTTCTTGCGAGGTCAAGCGCGGGACTTCTCACTGCAGCCATGTTTGCATCTGACGGAGAGCGGTGTTCTGGCACGAGCGCAATATAAGCAGGAGGTGCTTGAATCGCACATGAATTGCGTGAGAAACGCATTGAAAGATGGATGTTCGTAGCATCAACTTCGTTTCTTCAGGAGTCGGTGCTTTGGGCTTGTTTGTTTTATTCAAGCTTGTGTTTTTCATCCTGCGACACTTCTTCACATGCTGTCACCGCACGAAGATCGAGCGGATCTCTCGATTCAAGAAGTACGTTCAGATTTCCTATCTGCAGAACATCCTGCACGACATCACGTCAGCGGAGTACCAGATTGCTGAGGTCGCAGACTCGCGGGATTCAGACTCTGAAGACGCACTACACGCACGTCAGAAGCTCGAGCAGACGTTCACGTCCCTGACGACACATGCTTCTGTTCGCATGCAGCAACTTGAATTACACATCAACAAGGACTACGCTACGGTGCTCCGTAATGCGCTTGACAATCTGCATGAGACTTGCAGGCTGAACAATGCGTTGTACATTACGCTCGTCGAAGATGTCCTGTCTTTGATGTTCTCGCAGATGCGAGACTTGCCTTGGTGGTTCAAGGTGAAGCGTGCTATCTTCGGGTCCAAGGTGTTCCTGCGCAACGCTCTTGCTCTGAAGATCTACGACATGACCCCTGGACATCGCAGTGACATGCCAACAGCGATCGAACTTGAAGCCCGTCCGATGATGCCGCGATCACAGACACAGTTCTACAACAGAACGAATCTCCCTGAGGCGAACGATACCATGTTCAGCATCGAGATTGACGAAGACCCGGCTCCTGCGTCTGCCAAGACTGCGATCGACAAACATGCAGACGCTGAATCATCAGAGTCAGAGAATCTTCCGTGAGCGTTGATTGCATGTGTGAAGTAAATGTATATTTGCCAAGCTATTATCTTATGAGCGATCAGAATCCCTGAATATGGATGACCTTGAGAATCGGTACACCCTTCCGGCGGAGGGCTCGGTCCCTACAATTTCACAAGTTGATTTTAGCCAAGCCTTCCTGGCGTACCTCCCGAAACTTGCAGAATTCAAGGCGTCTCAGTGTGGTCATTTATGGGAATGGGTGCATCGCGAAGCTTATCTCATCCACATACAAGATCTCGTTCACACGACAAGGAAACCTGAATTTCACGTCCTTTCTGACGTGGGCAAATTGCTGATTCGCGGCAAGATCGTTTGCTTGGTCGAGCACTTTCTCACTTCCATCACAGGTGTTGCAAGGGAAACTGAACTATCACGGAAATTGGTACTACTTCGTCAGATCCATGCGGTGGATCGCTTACATGAACTCCCAACCATTCCTGTGTTTCGACGTAAATTACGTCAAATCGAGGCCTTCCTCAGCGGTTCATTTGAAACATTCAACTTGGTTGGTCAGTTCTGTGTGAACAACAATTATTGCTTCGAATTCCTCATGTGCTACAAGTCTGCTGTGTTTGTGTTCAACAACTTCGTGCATATTCTCAATCAGATTGCGTTGTCATCAGACAGGACCACCTACAGCATTTTGTTCTCAGACCAAGTGTCCGGCGGACCGTGTGGACTCGGTGCTTATCGGAATTTGAATTATTATGTCATTCACGAAGCATTCATGGGTGTTGCCGGATCTGTTGAGAATCACTTCCCACATACAACTTACGGCAGGTCCTTACTTGCAATTCACAAAGCGTATGTCGTGAGAAACTCTTCCAGAATGTTCCGAGATGCCGGATCTGCTGTTCGGGACTTGGAATATGACGTCATTTCATGGACGCAGTTCCTTCTTTCAGATCGAAGGGTTCGACATTGTCGTCGTCGTATGGAGAGGATTAACATTGGGGAACCAAGAAGCAGTCACGAATCTCGATCAGGGCTTCCAAATGCTGAAGCTGAAGAGCTGCAACTGCTTGACGTGCAAGAACACGATCGCGACATCGCGCATGCACTGGAGAATGCTCGCGTCATCTCGCATTTCACAGGGATGTCTGCGCGAGACCTTGCGGAAGCCGAACTAGTGGCAATGGGCCCGGTTGAATCCCCTCGACTGGTAGAGGAGCAACCCCTGGATCCTGATTGGTTGTATGGTTTGTAGAGTGAAATACACTATATCGGACTTTGTACTCATTCCTAAGCCTCGCCACACGAATGGAGCCTGCTGAATTCGAGTTTGAGGTGCCTGCAGATGTGCCGCAAGTGACGACAGTCGACTTGCCTGATATTGTTCTTCACAGCCTTCCGAGAATTCGGATGTTCAAGATAGCTTACGGCCACATGTGGGAGTGGGTGCATCGATGTCAATACTTGAAAACGCTCATAATTTACCTGCGCAGAACGACAGATGATGACTTTCTTGCGCTGTCACGACGTGAACAAGCTCGCGAACGTGGGCTTATCATGGGCATGGTGACACGCTTCGTGATGTCCATGACGAATGTGCAATCGAATACTTCTATCACACGTGTTCGTGATCTATTGCAACTGAAAAAGATCGACGAAGTACGCGTGAGACGACATCGGTATTCGGAGCATGTGATGAAAAAGATCAATGTGTTGGAATCATTTCTGCATGGAACTTTCTCCTTGTTCAACACGATTGCAGGCGATTGTGTCCATCGCGGCTTCATTTACGAGTATTTTCAGTGCTACCACTCTGCGGTGTTTGTCTTCAATAATTTCGTTGCGCTCCTGAATCAACAACCGATTCCTGTCATTCCAACAGAAACAAGTCTTGCGCTTGACATCATTGCACGCAGGCATGATGTGATGTCAACATCCCCGACGTGGGGCAGAAACGTCATGAAATTCTCATCTGTGTTCATTGCATTCCGTGGCGGGCAATCGACGCCGCTCAAGGTGTTCGATCACGCATTGTTCGGGACGAAACTCATGACAGTCTTGACAGCGTATCACCTGCTCTTCCCCCATGGTATTCTCATCAATGCAGATGAGCAAGCAATCCGTGAGGAACAGATGCTAATTCTTTGGATACAGCAGGCAAGCTCCGAGCGCAATGCGACCATGAACTTACGCCAGTCCATGCATGAGGCACGGCGAAGTATCGAGCAAGCACACGACCTTGTGCAGACAAATGCTGCAGCGGGGTCGGCACGTGAGATTCAAGCATCAACTGAGTTTGTTCAGGGCGCTGCGTCATCTGAGGTGTTCAATCAAGTGATGGAGGGAATACTCGAACCAGTCCCAAGAGATTATTACCCTGTTGGCGAAGCAATACCTGCGATTCCGAGCGAGGCGAACGACGCGTACGATGACGCGCCATTGACTCCTGTGAGAATTCAACCAGCTGACGTTCCTGATGAAGCTGCCGCAGAACCGGCTGTTGAAGCAGAGGCTGAAATCGAGTACAATCCACCTCCAACAGACGATTACGGGGATGAATATCCTGATGTTTACGATGTATTCTTCTCCTAGCGTGATTCGAGCATCTTTGCATGCTATAATGAAGTTTCACCTTCATTCTGTGTCTTATGATTCAAAGTGTGCACAAGCAGCAACGATGGCAATCCCATCGCTGTCAGAGTACAATCTGCCTCGCGATATCATTCGCAGCCTCCCGAATCATACTGCGTTCAAGCGGTCGACGTTCAGTCACCTCTGGGACTGGGTGCGAGCCAATCTCTACTTCGAGGACATGCTCGCCAGGTTCCGGTTCACGCTCACACAGGACTTCGCTGCGTTGACGCGAGTGCGTCAACAGGAACATCGTGATGTGGTTGTTGGCATGTTTGGTCGGTTCTTGTCAACGCTCACGTATCTTGAAGACTACCATCATGAAGCAGACCGCTTGGAAATTCTTGCACACATCGACGCACTCGTGACAGACATGCTGCATGCTCGTGCTCGGCAGGCTAGCCGCGTTCTGAATCTTGAAAGTTTCTGGCGTGGTTCATTGAGGACATTCAACATGATTGCTGGTGATTGCATCCGTCATGGCTTCCTGTTTGAATTCATGCAATGCTACGTTGCAGCTGTGAATGTGTTCAACGATTTCATCTATCTCATGAATGGACTCCCACGTGGCCGCGGTGCCATAAGTGCACAGAACAAGAGCATCCAGTTCTACATCCTTGCTGAAGCGCATTCTCCATCGAGCGGGCAAGCGACCTGGCACGGCAGGACACTTCAATTTCAAGATGTCGCGATCTCGATTGAGCGACTCCGCGGTCTCCATCCTGACCTCTTTGATCACACAACGTATGGCGAACAACTGTGGCAGGTCCTTCTCGGATACAATCGCCAGTTCTACCCGCGTGGCATACTTGGTGACGCGTCTGGCGCAGCGATGGCGTACGAACGTGATTTGACATCGAAAATCATGAAATTCACGAATGACCGTCGGCAAGTTGCGGGAGCCGCAGATGATGGCAGTCGTCCTGCGCATTGGCTTGCGGCGATACCGGATGCTGATCTTGATCCAGCATTGTTGGAAGCTTTTATGGATGAATCAGAAGACATTGTCGCAGGATTCGTCCCTTTCATTGAGTCTCTCGAGCAGCAAGCGGCCGCTGCTGCCCATATCACATCACCATCTCACAGTCCGCCTTCGCATCGCTCAGCGTTGTTCCCTGAATCACCGGAAGCAAGCCGCGGCTTGTTGCTTGAACATGCTCGGAGTGATGAAGCACATGTGTTCTATGATGACCCAGAGGAGCGTGCGCTGTCGCCGCTTCGTGACGAGGATAGCAGTGAGGAGTCAGACTAGAAACTCTGCTATAAAGATTCAAGATTGTCACATTACAACGTGTTGCATCGTTCACTTGCATCCGGCATGGATGCGCAGCTTCGTCACCTGACCATCACCACAGATGACGATAGCGATGCAGGAGTGATTGTTGTCAGAGAGGAAGATGTCGCAGTTCAGTTCACCCGGTTCGCCGGTCTGAATGCCATCGGAATTCCTCGGATTCGAGTGCGCGTGCCGCACAGCGCGCATCATCGAACGATCCATACTGATTCTGATCTTGCGATGTTAGTCACGGAGAGCATCAACATCATCAATGCGAGCGAACGCAATGGAGCTCGAATGATTCTAGAAAGCAGGTGGCCGTCTGACATTATGCATGTCGAACTGATCAGCACCGATGCTGCTACTCAAACCATCACGAAAGTCGGGGATGCTCTGTTGTATGGCAACAGTTCGCGTGTGCAAGTGTGGCAGGCATTTGACTCAGAGGAAGTTCTGGATTCAACAGAAGAACGTGATGCTGCATCATTCAACCCTCTTGACCGCTTGTTCATGCTGTACAACCACGGAGTCGACATGGTTGAGCGCAAGCAATGGACATTCAACGATGGCTGCATGACTGTTCACACATGGCTCAGCGATGATGTGCAGTTCGAAGGCATGTTCATGGTTCACACGCATCTCATCGATTACTTCCGCGCTGTGTCAAACCTCGAGTTGAGCTTGCAGCTTGAAAATGCAGAAGGACACGCTGAGGAAACCCTGAAAAACCAGCTTCGTCGTCTGACCGGATTGAAGCCGTCAACAACATACGCAGTGTACTGGGAACGCAAGCTCTTGGGATCTGTCATCCACAGGTGCCTTGTGGCGTTGCCTGACAGTGTCACGTGTATTCTCTGGAATGTCTATGCGTTGTCGTTCGGAGATGTCCGCGCTGATGACGATCCAAGGCAGTTCTCAGGACAGAGTGGTCTGCCATACCCGCGTCACATCCTTGAGCTTGTTGTCAGTCGCGATGCGCAACCGGCACCTGCTCTTTTCATGCGTGACTTCGGGACAGAGAGCGCTGCTTCGATTCATCCACAACATGTTTTCCTGTGTCCTCCCATCGCGCGTGAAGGAGGTGAACGCCTGTTTGGATCTGGTTTCCATGGACTTGACGTTGACGACAGCGACAGTGATGAAGCTCTTCCTGGCACAGACGCGACAAGGAATTCAAGTTTTGTGAGTTGTTTCGAGACCGAATGCGCACGTGTGCATAACTTCCCAGACGATGAGGAAGGTGATCTTGAATTCGAGTCTGGCAGTGAAGAAATCAGTGCTGTGATGGGCAGACGTTTGACGCCCACGCGCGACCTATCACCAAACGTTCATCGTCGTTTGTTCACAGGACGTGTGGACCTTGGTCTTGCGACATTCCTGCGCGTCTTCGATGATGAAGGAGGTGGTAGTGACAGTGATGAAGACGTTCTGCGCGCCTTGGGTGGCGGATCATTCAGCATGGAAGCAGGTCGTGCAGTTCCTGGCCTGTCAGGCTCTTCTGGCCGCGAGCGAAGGGATTCAAGCAACCGGTTGACAGAGATTGATGCGTTGACACGTGATTTCATCAACAAAGAATAGACATTTTGCGTGGTAATCAAGTTTAGTATTCAAGACACTTCATATTCAAGTTAGGTGTGTGTATCTGACACCTGCAGCGGCGTCTGCCATGGCAACCGGTCGCTCGCGCATGGCCCTTTGTGTCATCACAGTTTGTCTTGATTGATACGTGTGTGTCACAGTGGTTGCTTGATCTCCATGTGCAGCAGCGGCCGCCGCCGCTTCGGCAGCGTCGTTAGCTTGCTTCTTCTCGATCACTTCTTCGAGCACCTCTGTCTTTTCAGAGCCTTTACCTTTGTCACCAGCAAGCTTGATTGCGTCCTCTCTCTTCTCTTCCTTCTCGCGACTTGCTTCAGCGGCTCCATGGGTGTCTGCGCCACGTTTCTTCGCATACAGAATTCCAACTGCGACGACAACCGCAAGGACGATAATCACAACAACAATTGCTATTCCTGCACCGAACGAGCTCGTCGCCTCGGCTACTACCGGAGCAATCGGAGCCGCAGGTGACGAACCACCTCCGCCGCCGTTCGTGACTGTCACCGCCATCGTCCAGTTGCCGTAGAACTGGTACGTGTCTGGCACACCAGGAATGTACTCACAGGACCAGAGCGTCATTGTGCAGTTCGTTGTCGCGCCCAGGATCTGTCCAGTGACAACGGAACCAACTTGGTAGCTCTGATAGTTGATGAGACCTTGAATGATTTCATAGTCCTCATTCACCTCCACGATTGACTGATCGTCACATTCTGTCGTGATCACATAGTCGCTCGCAGCAGAACCGATGTTCTTGACGGTGATAATGAGATTCTGTGCGTTCTGGATGGTGACAGTCCAAGTTGTGAATCCGCTGGTGATCTGTCCAAGCGAACAGGTAGCATTCTGTCCATCGTAATCGCCCGCAACTTCCAAGACAATTCGCAGACCTGACCCAACAAGAGTGTCGACTCCTGTGAGGAACAATGCCCCCAAGCTGGAGAAGTACCAATTACTCGGGAAACCTGGCGTTTCCACGACATTTCCTTTGATCCACCCAGGTGGCATTGATGTGCAGATTGCACCTGGACCTGCGCAAGCGTAGTAATTGTAGGGTTGTTGAGAATAAAACGAATTGTAGAGTTCTTGTCCTTGTGAAGTTTCACTCACACCACCTGTAATACTCTGATCTTGCTGTTGTGGTCCCATGTTGTTCCACCGCATACCACTGCATGCGCGCTTGGATGCGACAGCCCACCATTCGGAAATGTGGGCACCAACACATCCTGCCGTGAAGCAGTTCAAGGAAGCAGGGACCCAGACCCAGTCCTGTGGTTGACCAGCGGTGGAGTAAACATCTGCCGTTAAAGGCGCAACGTATTGCATGGTTTCTGGGGAGATTGTTGGCAGATAAGCTGTTGTCCGTTCACCTGTCATGCCGTTCAGAAGCTTCGCAATGAACAATCCATCATGAACCAGCGGAAAGGTGTTTCCTGCACCTCCTATCTCAGTCGCAGAAATGATCTTCGCATAGACCAAGCCGCTAGGACTCCTTTTCGTGTACTCTTTCACTCCAGTTACCGGGTCAACTTGCATGATGACAGTCTCTGCGAGAACACTTCCATTCGACAACGGCACCGAGACGTCGATCCTCACAGTGTACATTCGCTGCGGGAAGTGATACTTGTAATGGTACCCTTTCGCACACGAAGTGTAGTAAGGATAGACATTGTCGATGGAACTATCACCAGATTGTGCAGGCATTGGCACGCCTGCAGCCACCAAGCCAATATCCGTCAGGTATTCCTGAATGCATCCCATGTCTGCAGAATATGGTCCAACAGAAGTTGTTGGCGTTAGAATCATCGGAGTGACTTGATAATGATAAAGACCTCTCCATCCTTGTCCAATCGCAGGATCGACTGCGTAGAACAATGCAAGCGGTGAAACAGTGACTGTGACGTCGACGACCGTGCTGTTGAACTTGCTCGACAGCATGTAATTCTTGAACATCTGAAGCGTCGGGGTGTACACGAACTCTTGCGACTTGGTGCCATATTCAAGTTGCAGAATCATCGTTGCTGCTTGAATGCTCGATGATGCGCAGGTCACGCCATTTCCTTCTGTGCATTGCATGATATTACCCTCAGCAAGAACCGTCGCTGCGTCTGATGTAGCGATGTGCAAGTGCACAACGGCAGCAACCGTGATTACTGCTGCGAGTATAAGCGAGAACGAGGTCATCGCAGTATTTCCTCCCCGCAGATGTCGCCACCGTGATGGCCGAGCACCGTCGCGGTCCTCAAGTGATGGATCTTCCGCCTCCATTCTTGCTTGATTTGCCAGACACTGTGTGTGAGGAAGCAACTAAGATCCCAATCCAGATTCTTGCCTCTGTACCCTTTATATTCGCACGGAGCACGCGCGAGTTCCGGACGACGCGACACACTGGCACAGGCGGGAGCGCGCATGTCTTCGAGATCGAGTCGCCATTCCCGGATCAAGGGATGCCAGTCGTCTTGAAGATGATGAATGATCAAGCAAACGACATTACTCGCTCAGGATTCATCCGCGAAGCGCTTGCGCTTGAATTCATCCGCAAAAACATCACAAGCGTGCACAACATCGCAATATCTTGCTCTTTGATTGCGATCGTCGTTGATCAGCCAACAAACAAGATCGACACTCTTGAAGCCCTGAGCAGTCACGTTACTGGACTGATTCTCGAGAAGCTCGATGGCGAGATCGGAGCCTTTGAAGGCATGATCACGATTCCAGACTTGGTCACAGGACTCATGACCTGCCTGCACTACTTGCACGACATCGGGCTGCGACACATGGATATCAAGTCGCACAATGTCTTGTTCAGAGACCGTCCTGCTCCTGATGGCGGAAAACCGATCACTCAGATTGTCTTGTGCGACTTCGCGATGTGTACAGCAGCAGATTCGCCTGATATCTATGGATCAACCCCGGAATATGCTGCTCCAGAGCGTGTTCTCGCAAGCGCATGTTGTTTCAAGACAGACGAACGCGCGCGCGAGATTCTCATGCAAAACCTCAACAAACTCCGTTTTGACCCACATGCACGACTGCAAGAGCTCTTGAATCGTCTTGGCGAGCACTGGGGAATCGGTGCACGAGACGTCACGGTTCGTGCAGAATCTGATGTGTTTTCAGCAGGAGTCGTGATTGTCTCGTACATTCGCTACTGCATCGACCGTGAGACCATGGGCCGCTCTGCAGTGTTTCCGGTGATGTTCACCCCGGTTTCCCGGACTGACTACAGGAACCACGGTCGTCGTAATGCAGAGGAGCGACGAGCGTTGTTTGGTTCTACGCTTTCGCAAGGAAACGAGACCCCCATCACATGGACTTCTGCTCTGTCGCAGATCATGATGCTCGTTGTAATCAACGGAGCACCGCAGCATTGCGAGCGTGAGGACTATGACAAGCTGCCCTGGCTTGATAATTTCCAGCGCGTGGTGAAAATCCTGCTCGAGGGTGCACACACCAAGGACGCCATGACTCTGTTCCGATGGGGCGACACAAGTTTTGCGGCAGACAAGCACAGGATCATGAATTTCCGTCAACTACAGGAATTCTGGGAGACAATGATGCGGAGCGAGGAACCGCGGAGCACGAGCAGTCGCCGATTCCAGAACTTCCGTGAGCCGAACAAGCCAGGGCAGTACGATGCACTCATTCGTGCGATGCTGGACATCTGTCGATCGACGATGCAGATCAACCCAAGACACCGACGTTCTCCCCTTGAAATCGCACGCGCATACGCAGACAATCGATCTGTGGCACGCATGTATCGATGATGTATGAATAAGAATCAAGTGTTGCACATGTATTCTCTGTTGTTCTCGAGTTCAATTGCATCACAAATGGCTGCAGAGGTCGCAAAGCCGATCGTCCTGGCCAAGCCGATTGTCATTGCCACGGCGAACGAGGGCAAGATCGTAGGTGCCTCTCAGACACTAACCTGTCACACGGACATCTTCTTATCGTCACTTTCGCGCAGCGTGAAATGCGTGCGATTCTTGAGCAGGCAGGCATCCCGGTTGTTGGGCTTGATGCGTTTGCTCCGATAGCGGTGCCAGAGGAGACCGAAGATACCTTCAAGGGCAATTCGTTGCTCAAGGCCCTGTACTACGCGAAACACACAGGTTCCATGTGTCTTGCAGATGATTCAGGACTTGAAGTCGACGCACTTGATGGTCGTCCTGGAGTTTACAGCGCGCGATTCGCAGAACTCGCAGACGGTACATATGATTGGTTGTTTGCCAATCTTGATGGCAGCGCTGAATCCAAGGATGAGCGCAACAACATCCTCCTGCTGTACTTGCTGCGGTATGATCAAGCGCGACGGTCGGTTGACTTGTTCTCTGGGGCTCACACACTTTGATTCAATTACACACAGGAATCGCTCTGATCGCGACGCAAGATTCGTGTGCTGCATGACGCTCGCAGGCCCGGCGTCAAACAAGGAAGGTGCCCGCGTGATCTATCAAGTTAAGACCACATTCGAGGGGTCTATCGGTGTTCCGCGGCAAGTGCCCCGCGGCGAGCACGGCTTCGGATACGATTCCGTGTTCATACCGTCCGGCGACAACCGCACAGTTGCCGAGCTCGAACCAGAAGAGAAGAACGCTGTTTCACACCGCTTCCATGCAATCAGTTTGGCTGCTAAGGAGATCAAGCTTATGTTTGATTACAAGTTGATTTCTTGAGCGATGCAGGTAGTACAATTGTCCTATAAATCCAGCGTTCAAACCGCGATACTGTTTCAAGCTGAACCACGAAAATGTCCGCAAAGGACATGCTTTCTGCTTCTGCAGAAGATGTTCACATGACTCCAGAGGGGGTCCTGAAGGTTCCAGACGCAGAGAAGTCGTACTACGACCTCGTTGCTCTGCTTGCAAACTCGCTCCGATGCGACTACTGTCTCTCAAGCAACGCGAACTGCCTCAACGACGCAACAGTCGTTGCTTGTCAGCACGTCGCATGCAGTTCCTGCTACCGCAAGGGGTTGTCGAATGGCACGTTTGCGTGCATGATCTGTCCTGCTGGTTCGCGGAACAACACGCCGTTGCTGTCGAGTCTCATGAGCATCGTGATCAACCTCTGTCCACGTGCTGCAAATGCCTGCCAACGCATCGATCTCCACAACGAGGAGGGCGCGCTGTCGATTCACGTCATGCGTGAGGCTGCGCGTCTCCAGGACATCGTCATGCTTGCGGTATCGCGACGAGTCCTTGCGCCTGACCGGTCTTCGCAGAAGGAGATGCGTATCGTTGTTCCTTGGGGACAATTCGACGATTCTGCGCTGTATGGCTGCGTACTGAACATGCAGAACGCAGCGAAGCACAAATTCAACAAGTTCGAGACCGCATGGCCTTTCTGCGAGTACGACACGGAATTCTTCGATACACAGACAAAGGAAGCGATTCCTGTCGAGGACCGCGACAACATCACAGAGGAAATGCACAGTCACGTGATCCGCTACATCGTCGTCGATCTGAGTGCATACCTCAAGGACGTCCTGCAACACACACCGAGCGCAACTCGTCGTCTTGGAGGGGATCCAGACAACGCCAGTCTGATCTCAACGAATTGCAACCTTGCTCAGATGCGCAAGCACGCGCTTGGACAACTCAATGGCAAGGATTCTGAAGGACAAGCTGCAGACATGAAATCTGAGACACAATCGCAGAGTCGCAAGAATCGCCGAACTGGGGACAAGCCGCGGCCACGTGAGATCGCAACTTCAGAGCGTGGTAGTTTCATAATGACAGAGTTGGACATGCGATCTGACAATTAAGCATCCTATATCTAGCAGCAACTGTTCGCCCGTGACTTCCAATCCGTCTCACGTGCACTCCTGATGAGTATTTGGCGTCAAGCAGGTGTGAAGAACCGTGGTCCCTTTGGGACAGGGTCGCACTCTGCTTACGAGTTCGCCAGACAAGTCGGCATTCGCATTGACGGCAATAGCAACGATGGCACTAACAAACGCAGAGCTGGTGCTGCGGAATCGCATCATGAAGCGGCGGTGGAAGCGATGCAAGATATCGTGAATGGACGACTGCCGAATCCAACCGCTAGCGAGCGTGCACGTTCTGCGTCTCCATTGTCACCTCGAGCAACCCCGAGTCGCTCAAGTCCTCCGCGCGAGACAGGGACAGCGCGGCTCATGCCCTCTTTCGGAACAGGACGCAACTCAGGCGATAGCGTTGCTGTGAACGGTGGTCCATCACTCATGGAGCAGATTGAAGCAACTCCTGCATCTTCCTCGATCGGCAACGTGTTTCAAGGACGATCAATCATTCCTGTGGTGAATGGCCTTGAATCCGAAGAAGCTTCGCTGTATCCTGTTGTTACGTCGCAGAAACTCAGGTCTGATGAGAAACCAGAAGCAGAGAAGAAGCCGCTTGCACCATTGCTGTCAAATGTGTTGTGGAGACTGGAAGATCTGCGCAAGCGGTTCTCGAACAAGTACGGTTGCGCGATAGTGCAATCTGTTGAGCTTCTCAAGCAATTGGCGTCAGGAGACAAGATCGAAGCACCGTTCTACTTCGAACATGCTCTCTGGCAAGTCGATGGCGCTGAAATCATCACGCACAGATTCTTCCCTGATGGTGATCTGCCAACAGATGGCTATTGGCGCGTGATTTTCGTGTCTGTGCCAGCGAACATCTCGACAATCATGAATCAAGACAAATTCATGGCGTTCCGTCTTGAATATGATGAAAGTCTTGGAAAACAACCGTTTATTGGATTCAACGATGAACTTCGGGGTGATGTCTGGTTGAGCATGCCAGCCGATGCGCGATCGAAGGCCCTTGCAGTCCAAGAGTCCTGCTTGCCGATTACAACACCAGGTGGCATCTACTGGACACATAGTTCCGTCATGGAACTTGCGCTTGAAGTGTTGCATGCCGCGCGAGATGACATTATTCAACAGCACGTCAGTCTGTTCAACGTGCGGAAAGTGACAACTCACATGCCTTGGACTCCAGAGAATGCACGTGCGAACACGACGGACCTTGCAACCTTGCAACATCAGCTACGTGAAGCGAGTGAGAAGGCGCCTGTTGTCACAGAGTTCTCGCTGGATCGCTGGTGGAAGATGCGAATTGTGTTCGAGGCAGGGGTGTGGCATTGCGTGTGGCAGACGCCGTTGTCTGCCAAAGTGCGTGGGTTCTTGGATGAGAATGAGGTGAGGTACTGCAAGGATGTTGTTGTTGCTGGTGAAGCTTACGAAGACGCGATCATCTTCAACAACGTCGCGAATGGCGACATCACACTTGATTACGTTTCGAAGCTCATGGCACGGTTGGAGCAGGAATCAGCTACTCCTGAAAGCTTCGAACGCCAGCCACCGCTCCGCGAGTACCTCGACTGGGACATCGCAAGTATCAAGGCGTACATGCATCAGCTTCGTGAACACACCCCGAAACGTGCTGCAAAGTCATCTCAGAGTGCAGATGGTGAACAACAATAAGAATGTCATGCAAAGCCACGTTTGTTATTTGTTTGCACTTGAAACAAGCGGAATCAGAGGGTGTGACACTCTAATCAGCGACCTCTGTCTCACAAGCAAGCACGCAATCACAAAACACAGATAGGCCAGCCCTGATAGAAGCATGTGGATGTGGAAGTTGTCCGCCACACGTACAGATACATTCGTGCAGATTTCACCAACAAACGTTGCGTTTGCAGGTGTTTTGAGCCAGAACGTGTCGATGGGACATGATTCAACAACCGGATCACACTGGACGCTCTGTTGCATCAGAGGCGAGAGCATCACACACAGGTAGAAGAGATTGTCATCTTCGCTGCATGTCATGTTGAAACAGGTAGCAACATGCGCTTCGGCATCTTGAATACTTGCCAGAACAGCAAGGGTCATGAATAACCCAAGTGCTGTGCTACGCAGCCAATGTCGCAGGCGACCTTGATAGATAGGGGACATGCATGTCGGCCTTTGATGGCAGAACAAACATCGAGGCCACAGGACCGAGAGTAGCGACGGTGGCAGCACGTTTGACGTCTGATTCATTGAACAATCCAGTTTTCGTCGGAGCAAGTGACTTCTGATCGGCAGCCGATGCTTCGGTGTTCTTTTCAAGCACCTGCTCATACGCAGTGCTCACTTTCGCGACGTCGTCGAAGGTATCAAGTTTCAACTCGCCTGGACGCGGCATTGCTCCAGCCTTGCGCAAGAGCTTGACAATCGACATCTTCAGACGGCAGTACGTGTACATCATTGTCATTGTCGTGCACAAGACAACGAGAATGACAATAAGAAGGAGTCCTGCGATCGCGCCTCCAACCTCACTGAGACCCGTTTGAATTGTCGAGGATGAATCAGCACAAACTCCCTGGAAATTCAAGATTATCACCGCTGCCGCGAAGCAGGCGGCTTTGGTTTGCGTCCACAACATGATTTCACTTTCTCGTTCGTGCGCTTACACCAGCCACATTTGTCCTTCGAAGGGTTATACTTCTTGACGCTTGTCGCTTTCGCAGGCATTGGAGCGTTTGAAGCCAACGTGATGATCTCAGCACTTGAAACTTGATTCCCAAGCTTCCCGTACTGATGCGCAGCAGCATTCTGCGCGACGCTCGGATTCCGCAGGAGTGCTGCGACCACGATGCCCAAGACCATGATTACTGCGACAACCAGCATGATCATCGCGATCACCATCTCAACAGTGATCGTGTTGTCGTACGTGTTCTTGACACAGGTCGCTGGATCACCGCCACATTGTCCACAAGACATCACAAGTCCTGAGTTCGGCACGCCATCGCATCCTGCGCAAGTTGTGTTGAAACCACCACAGATACCGCATGCATCGATAGCTGCGTTCCCGTAGGAGTGGTTGAAGCAGTCTGGAACTACGACAGTCAGAGCTGCTGTTTTCACAACATTCGTTCCCTGAAGCGTTGCTTGTAGTCGGTAAGCACTCGTCGCGTTGATCAAGGGAGACGCTGTCACGGTGAACACGAAGTTGCTTGGTGTGGCAACATAACAGGGATTACAGTGTGGTGAGAACGTCAGCAATCCATCGCTTGGATACGATCCAATGAAAAGCGTCTGGTTCGTCGAGTTGATGAACTGGGCGGTGGATGCGATCAACGCCAGAGTGTGTGTTGTTGTGTTAGTTACTCTGATCGTACTTGATTTTGGTGTGAAATCTGTGATTACAGGCACAGCACACGTTGAATTCGATCCGTTACACACTCCACAAGCGTCAAGTACGAATTCAAATGATCCAACAACGCCAGTGCAGTCTGCACACACATCCGGAGCCAACGCTGCACAGATTGGAGAGTAACTTGAATTCGCGAATGTCAAGTTGTACAAGGAAAACAAGGTGTTGCAGTTTGCCGTCAAGCACATGGTATCCAGGTCCAGGAACGATACAATCGACCGCGTTTTCGGTAGGGTACCATTCGCGAATAGCGCCTCGAGCTGAACTTGAGTGTACGTATTTCTCTGAGCCGATGATGCAATTGACATGTTCGTGAACACTTGATAAGCGTTGGGGTTTGGAATGGGCAGGATGTTGGGTTCGTGGATGAGAGAGTTGTTTGCGTTGTGCTCGAAAAGCAGAGGCAGCACGTCGATGTTCGAGTAATCGTACAAGAAGCTGAAGGGATACCAGCGAGCAGTTGGTGTGATGAAGATGTGATTGCGAGATGATTCTTGATAATCGAGATTCCAGACAGTGACTCCAAAGCGGCTTCCGGCTCCGATGTAGGTAGGACGGCCAAGCGCATCAAGGACAGTCACGTTGCTTCCTGCGTCGTTGAGATCAATTATGAAACAATTCTGCGTTGAGTTGTTGGAAGAAATAGTTAGTGCAGTTGTGTTCACAACCATCACTTGTGAGAAGCTGTTGAGAAAAGGTCCCACATAAAGGAACGGAGTACCAAAAGGTTGTGTCGGGAAAGTTACGTTCTGCGTATTGTTGTAGATTGCCAGAACTCCGAGAGTGAGACTCCATCCAACCATCTGATTGGGCATCCCAGTGTACGCAACCTGTGCACCTGCGATAACCACGTTCGAACTGGCGATGCTGAACACAGTTCCTGGGAACGAGTTCACATCAAGTTCGTTGATGACGCCCGGTGTTCTGACGTAGGAAAATGCAACGTGTGGTCCCGACGAGTATGTAGATACAGTGACAGTCGTCGGTCCGATCACCGTCAAGCGACTAACAAGGCCGCTTGTGACGTCCTGGAAACAAACAACACCGCAAAAACCTGAAGCGTCGATGATGACAAGATCATGGATATGCACAATCCCGGTCACGTTCTTGAAATAGAACAAGCTATTCGGTGTTGAGAGGATAATTGCTGGATTCGATGTGTTTTGCGACCGAATTTCGATGTTCTTCACGACATCATGAACATATGCCAGTCCAGCGGGCTCGTACATGTACATGGTTCCATTGACGTAAATGATGCAATCAGTGATCGTCTCATTCAAGACACAATCACACAGAGCCTGCCAAATGAGGAAATACGGGAACCCTTCTGATCCATCTCCACCATAGAAACTGAACTGCGTCGAACCGCGGACGTAGTACTCGCGCACCACGGTCGCGTTCCCTCCGTCACCCAGAAGCACACATGCGAGACCGAGTAACAGTAACCCTGTGAACAACCGTCTGACATGGCAGACGGTGGATCGCGCGCGCATTCTGAAGGCAGATTTGCGAGAAATGGGGTGTTTCATCGAGAGATTGGTGTTGCTTTGCATATAGGGCGTGTCTTGAGCACGTCGCCTTGAACGATGGCAGCAGGAGTTGATTCTTTCACACATGATCACTACGTGTCGCGGGTGAAGTTCAGGCTTGTTCCTACGTCCCGCATGATCCGCACGAGCATCTGCGAGGTTCGCAGCGAGGGGGACATGAACAAGTACTACACGTTGAGCAAGAGCGACCGCCCTGTGACATCCTGGGCAACCGATCTGGATGCTTGCGATTACGATGTGAAGAACAACAACACGCTGTGGGACTCGCGTCTCGGAGCGATTGGATCGCGTAATCTCTGCAAGACATGCGACAACTTGATTGATCAGTGCATCGGGCACATGGGACACATCACGCTTGCTACGGCAATTCCCCACCCATTCATGCGTCGACGCATTGCGGCCTCCGCGAGCTTGATTTGTCATGAATGCAAGCAGTTTGTCGCGTCTCCGTTCTCATGGATCCCTCTGCAAGTCTGGGAGAACCCAGCGTTTGTTGAAGAAACGCGCAACATCGATGGATTTCAAGCTGCAGTTCCTGCGATGTCGATGATTCTCGCACTCATGACAAAGTATTTCAAGAACAAGAAATCCCCAATCGAATCTGCAACAAATAGCGACGCAAAGAAACGCGGTCGCGTTGATTCAGGGTCGCAAGAGAGTAATCAAGCCGTTCCGCAACATGCTGCATTCGTGGACCTCTGTGCTGCGCATGGCATCATCCTGCCTGAGCAAGTCGACGATGCGAAAAACGTTGATTCAGCAGAGGCAGACATGATTCGCAGACTCTGGGTATCTGTCTGCTTCATTCTCCGCTGGTCTCGTATGCGCGAAAGCGAGCGCCTGTCCTTGCTGAAGAATGTTGCGAAGATCAGTTACAACGTCCAGACGAATCGTCCCGAGGAACTGTACCTTGCACCACAGCTTCCTGGTGCGAAGACATCATGTCCGCACGCATTCTGCCTGCACCATCCGGTGCTTGTGAAATGGATCCACAAGAAGCGTTCCGCTGTTGGCATCTTCAACACAATGAGATACCAGGTGGACAACGTGGACTCGAAGGCGCCGCATCTGTCAGTGCCGCAACCACTTGACATCAGAACGCTCTTTGACATCTTCGAGAATCTGCCATCGTACGTCGCGTCGGTGCTGACCGTCCGGGGTCATGATACTCCACAAGACATGTTCTTCACTGTCATTCCCGTGATGGCGACGACTATGCGCATTCCGACACTCATGTACAACGGATCTCTGATCAAGGACGAGTTCACAACGCTTTACGTCGGCATTCTCGATGCAAACAGCGTGATTCTCAAGAAGTACGGGCAAATCAACTCACTTAGTGACATGGACAAGCATGCGCTTGTGAAGAACGATGCATTCCAGACTGCCCAAGTCATCTTGCAGATTGCGGTGTATTCCCTGCTTGGAATCTGTGTTGCTTCCACAAAGAAGCGGCAGCAGCGATGGACGCCTGGATTCGACAGCAATCGCAACAAGAACGGTGCTGCCGCTGTTGGCATTGCAGGTGCCGTGAACGGCAAGGAGGGCAAGTTCCGTCTCGACATGAACACCAAGCGAATCAGAGGTGGATCTGCGCGTGGTGTGATCTCGCCTGCGCCCATCGAAACCCCTGTTGGCAGCGTCATCGTTCCTGAGAGTTTCGCTGTCGGACTGGCCACACAACACAAGATCACGAACGTCAACATGGCAAGCATGCAGAAGCTTCTCGACGAAACGATCGCTACTGCAGCAGGTCGCGCCCGCCGCAGTGTTTCAGCGCGCTACATGTCTGACCCTGTTAACACCGGCGTCGTCCTGTTTGATCGTGTCTGCTTGAGTCGGCTGGAAGGTGTCCTGCATACTTACGGAGCAAAGGACGTTGGCGATTTCGTCGACTCGGTTGTTCGTCCACCGCCTTACAAGCCGTTCATCACCTCGATCTCCCGCTGGAATGCCATGAGCAACAAGTACGACGTGCGGTTCGTGAGTCATGACACACCAGCGCATACGAAGCTTCAGGTTGGCATGCGTGTGACTGTGACGCTTGCTACAGGCGATGAGGTTCTCTTCAACCGAGCGCCAACCCTGAAACGCACCAACATGCAGGCGAACAAAGCGATTGTTGGCAAAAACAAGTCAATTCAGATGGTTGGACCGCAAACAGGTACATACAAGGCTGATTTCGATGGCGACACCATGACCGTGAGTCTTCGGGAATCTGAGACTGCGAAGGCTGAGATGCAGGAGCTAAGTTGTGCTGCAGAGCAGATTCGTGAGGATTCTGTTGGAGTCCTCGCGCTCGCACTTGTTGCAGAACCAAGCTACGGCTTGTTCGTGCTTACAGACGACCAAACAGGGTTGCTATTCTGCGACGCGATGCAACTTCTGTACAAATGCTGCTGCAGTCATTTCGGCGAGCATTCTCGCACGACCTCTGACGTGCTGAAGTGGCTCATGAACCGCTACGGCGCAACGCCGACTCAACGTGTGAATCCTCGCACGCTTGTGTCTGGAAAGGACGTTCTGAGTGCAATCTTGGCTCAGACTTCGCTGTGTTACATCGACAAGCTGATTGACGTGCGGAACGGAGTCATCCAATCTGGTCGTGTGTACAATCAACATGTGGGTCGGAGCGGAGGACTTCTGCGCAAGATCGTTGATTCAACGAACGACAACATCCGAAGCATGCAACTGGTTGGTGCGCTGTCGTACCTTGGAGACGCATTCGCCACGCTTGCAGGATGGAGTTTGAGTCGTGAGGAGGTGTTACTGACCAAGCATGACTTGAATACGCTCAAGGCTGTGCAAGCTGTTATCAAAGACGAGAGTCGCAGCATGCAGGAACGGGCTGACGCGATCACGAATCACAATCAAAACGGCATCAAAACCTTGGATCTCTGGAAATCAAATGGGTTGTTTCGCAGCAGCAGCGAATGTGACAACGGGAGCATGAGTCTGATCACAGATGTGTGTGGGTTCGTCGGGATCATCACTGTTGGAAGTCAATCAACGCCATCGGCTGCAGTTATGTACGCCTGTCTTGCAGATTACCCCTGTGCTGCATTTAATCAAGTTGCAGACGCAAACCCGCTCAAACGTGTGTTTATCACATCGAATCTCCTACTTGGCATGCGACACCGCGACAGTGTGTACCCTGCAGAAGCGACGCAACGTGGGCTCATGCAGAAGGCTTTGGGCACAGAGAAAGCAGGCGAGTTGGAGCGCCACGTCGTGCGATCTGTCCAAGGCCTGTACACCAACCTTGGGATGACCCTGAACTCAACGGAACCACATCCAAGCGTTGTGAGCATGACATCTTCTCTTCTGTCATCTCGCATAACGCAGGTGACAACTCGCGGACCAACGGAGTCGTTGTTCATCAAACACTTGAATTCGTGGCAGAACAACGAGCTTCTGATGAAATTCTGCGATTTCATCACGAATGACGCGGAATTCGAGGATATTCTGGTGAAGTTATGGAGTTTCAGGAAGATTGACTCTCTGGTCACGTCGGATTATGGGATTCGCGACTTCGACAGCTTCAGCTATGTTGAGAACATCACGGAACGTGTGATTTTAGCTTGTCAACAGGTTTCATGGTTCTTTCATGATCCATTCTTCATTCTGATCTTGCTCATCAACGATTTCATCCAGAATCAAGACCCTGTACTCTCGGTTGCAGACAAGCGACGACTCTATCTCCTGCCTCTCTACGGAAGCATTGATCAACAGAATGCGAAGCAATACGTCGCATTCGACCCGAAACATGTCATGCTTGTGGTTCATCTCCTACGTGCGACTGCACAACCAAGCAGCACAGACTCGAAGGAATCTGCGGATCTCCGATTGTTCCAAGGCATGACTGAATTCGTGCACGCTGCCGTTCACATGACGTGCGAGCGCATGTGTACTTGGGCAATGCAAGGAGTTGAGTCCACAACAGATGCAGGCGAAATCGTGCGGACACCGCTGATAATCAAGTACGAGGAGGACTTCCTGCTGAAATTCAAGTTACAACCTTGGTTAGCTGCGTTGCTGTTTGCGCATGAGAACGCGCTGCCCTGTTTGACGTCGTGCGAGCTCGCATTGACACACATCAATTCAAGAACCTCTGCAGACCATGCGGTCTCGTGTGCAGATCAGGTCCGAGTTCTGCAATCGCGCTTACTTGAATTGCTCAAGCACTGCTTGGTCGAATCATGCTACCCAATCGGACTGGCGTCGGGTACTTGTCTCACAGAGCGGTTCCTGCAGTTGTCGATGGAAGTATTCAAGAAGGCAGCTTCTGAAGGTGCTCACAACGAGGGACCCTTGCGGATTGTTGCTGCGAATATCAACATGACAACCGCAAAGAGCGTGACTGTGACCTGCCCGCTCCATCCTGATCTTGGCATCACGTTTAGCAGTTCTCCGAGCGAGTTGAGCGATGACAAGAAGGCAGTCGTGGTCGAGGTCGCGCAGCAACTGTGTTCTGTGCTGAATTTCAAGAATTTGTGTGTTGGATCGCCACGAATCGCGTGGATTCCTACAGACGTCGCGCGCTGGTTTGATGCATCAGTCTCTGTGGATGCAGAATCACGTAAGACCCTGAATGTGAACGAATTATGCTTTACTGCGACAAACATCACACTTTTGCAGAGGAAGCTCGCAATGCTACAGGTCGCGCTTGATCTCAGGGGCCGGATTGGGAGTGTTGTTCACGACGAACTCGTGAGCGCTCTGGGGATCGACGTCTTGAATGACGTGCTTGTTGGATGCATGCCGTTCACAGAAGCAGTCTCTGTCACGATGATGGACGATCTGCGTCTGTGTCCGATCATGATCCTTGATGTGCGAATGTCGCTGTGGACTCGCACGGTTCATGACGACTTCATTGCGTTCTTGAAGGTAGTTGACAAGGAATCGCGAATTCAAGTGCTGTTTGATCCAGATACCAGCGCAGTTGTTCTTATGTGGCTTGACGATACCAGAGACTCTGTCAACATCTCAGCGGAGCTTGCTGAATCAACTTGGCAACGTCGCCTTGCGTACATGTGGTCATTCGTGCACAATCCCATGTTCCCCCTTGTGAACTGTGAGTTGGTGCGCGTTGCTTGTGCAAACGACCCTTCATTGATGACTTTGGCATTTCAAGCAACTGGACCGCACATGTCGAAGCTCCCGAATGTGCTGTACACTCTGTTCCCGCACAGCGACGTCTTGGACATTGCTCACGCTCGATCATCGTACCCGCTGGACATGATCCAAGTGTTTGGCGTCGAGGCAGCACGCGGAAGCATCATTTTCAACATCGAGCGAGCTCTTGATATTGCTGGACAGAAAGTCGACAGGATTCATCTTGAATTACTTGCTGATTTGTTGACGCAACGTGGGATTCTTCAACATTCTACGGTAGATGGCTTCTTCTCCAACATGCCACCGCTCACTGGTATCATCGACAAGGTCTTGACCTCTGTCTGGAATGCGTGCGTTGAAGGCATCGACGACAACCTGACATCCGTGCAATCTGCGATCTGTGTTGGCACTGTGCCCAAGGGTCGTTTCGAAGTGCGGCGCGATCGCACATTCAGCAAGACACCTGCAAGACATGTTGAGCCACTCCTGCTCGCACTTGATTCGGCAAGTCCGAACCCTGCTCGTCTGAAACGCACAGGTCCAGAGCTTGCGGTGTACATTCCCAGACCGCCTCCGCGCGTTCCGAAACGCAAGATGTATGATCCTGAGCAAATCTTCGACAAAGTCCCGAATGGACACTACTCTCCGATTCACACCAATGGGACAAGCACGCAACGCGAGTACGACCCATTCAACGCGTTGGTGAACAACAGTCCACAGGAGTACGATCCCCTGAGTCCTGCATTGTTCAACAAGGCTCTTCCGAAGTTCGGTGCCTTTTATCAGCAGTCTGCTCTGGTGCGGAGCCCGTTCACGCCTGAGGAACTCAATATGCGCCGCTACGTGCCAGACCAAAGTCCAGTTGTCGCTCCTGGAGCAAGCATTCACACAGCAGCACGTCGTTACGTAGACTATCAAGCAACATTCGACCTCAAGGTGTCTGACTAACAATCTTGAATTCTTGAATTCTTGAATTCCTGCGTTTGCCATGGCAGACAGAATACACTTGAATACTTGAATTCATGCAACTTGAATACTTGAATTCGCGATATTCAAGACCTCCCCCCGATCCGAGATTTGCGAGTGTGCACGGTCGCGCGAACGAGTCTTGAATTTGGTGTGTCTTGAATTCTTGAATTTGGTGTATTCAAGTATTCAAGACAGTGTGAGGAGGGAATCTTGATTGATTGCAGTTGATTCCAATGTTATTGAGGCGTTACTGACGCGACAGGATCCGCTTCCTGGACTTCCTCTGACAGAACACTGTCTGGCGAAGCGCTGCGATAAGATCGAATTACACCGTGATCGTTTGGCAGAGGCCAATGCGATGGGCCGCTTCCCTGCGATCCATCGGCAGAGGCATCATCCCTGAATATCAAACCCAGAGTCTGCGCCATTGTGCTGTTGTTGATGCTTGGATGATTCCAGAGGACCATGGGTACGACAAGCGCGAGTGACATGCACCCGAACACAATTGCTTCTTCATGAGTCGTTCCTGCAAGCAAGCCGACGAGGACTGGCCAGAACAGGTCCCCGAGGACATGGGTAACGACGTTTGACAGCGCCGTGGCCATCGGAGCGTGCGGCATCGTGCAACTGGTGATGAAGATGAAATCGATCACGGTCGATGTTGCAGTGAGCGATGCAAGCAGAATGAAGGTCAGGAAGAAGGTTAGTAGCAGGTGCAGGTCGTAGGGTATGCTCTGGAGAAGAGATGTGAAGTACAACGCTGAGCCACTCAAGGTCCCGAAGAGTAGCAGCCAAAGTGTCCATCTGAGAACGCGTTGTCGCGTTTGTCCCGTGAAAACAACCAGAACCTCCTTGAATTGCAGTTTGCTTGGGAGTAAAGCACCCAATCCTGTTCTCATCAGCAACGCAGACGTGATTGCTGCAAGAAGTGCGGTCGAACCGACAAGATAGGCACCATGTGATGCAGTTTCAGGGGTGTTGAATAGAGACATCTGCAGGAATCGAGGGAGGAACTGCTGCTGAATAGCAGTCACGAAAATGATCACAGCCCATCCGATGTTGATGAAGATGAATTCACGCGTGATTGCGAACTTGAATATCTTCTTGCACGTGATCGCACCCCGATGTGAGCGGAAAGTGAAGAGTTCTGTCTTCTGCTCCCTGAAATTCCAGTGTGTACAGGACAGACATGGCAACAGAACCGCTATAATGCCAAGGACAATGAATCCTGCGCCTGGAACAAGAAACACAAGATTCCATCGTTCCAAGTACGACGTCGCGAATCCGACAGCAAGGAATCCAACCGTGGTGCCCATCGGGACAAGCATCACACGTGTTGTCTGAGCACGTATGAATGACTTCACATCAACAACGGTGTTGCTCAAGTACGGCAGAGACAGTGTCAACTGTCCTGCTGCTGTGAATCCACCAAGCACCTGCGAGCCAAAGAATATCAAGGGGATGCCATGTGTGCTTGATGTTGACAGCAAGCTCGGCTCCAAGCCAAGCATCAACCCTGCGACTCCGCCTAGTGCCCATGAGATCACAAGGACGAAGAGAGTGCGCATCCGCAAGTACGCGAGCATGCCGAACACAGGCGCGCCGACAACGTAGGTTGCATCGAACGCGAATTGCAACAACGCAACGTACAAGTACTGTGTATCTGTTCTGGAGGCGATGATCGGAGCGGCGGCAAGCACCATTCCCCTATAGGTGTGCAACAGGAATTGGCCTGCGTTGACGATCCAGGTTATGCAGAGGACAACTCGCTTATGCAAGCGAGCTTGTTCTTGCGAATACGCATCAAGCGGTCCGAGCCCTGTTGTGGGACTCATTGGCCTGTATGTCGTCATGATACCAGCCTGGAATCATGGCAGCGAATGGTCGTCGAATTCACGGTGATTTGTCACCTCTTTTCGCGCTTATACACGATACAATCCACCAAGATACAGACGCGGTGGGATCCCTGCAACGTGTTGTCAGTGGTATGGGGATGGTGAGCAGCATGCAGATCGTGCGGATGCGGGAAGCAACTGCGAATATGCGCGCTGCGAAGCCGCTTGTTGGATCTGCTGGTGCGAACCCGATCAAAGTTCGCGACAAGCTGGTGACGGATCTGATGCGCGAAGTTCCTGTTGATTCGAAATTCAACGCAAAGGTCAACGACGACGCTGATGATCGCACCGTCAACCTGATCGAACAGATGGTGAAGACTGAGGAAGTCACAACAGCTGTTGCAACGACACTGATCGAATCGCTCATCTGTGCTTGGACGTACAACATGATTATTCCGCATGAGATCTTGGAGGGAAAACCGTACAAAATCGATCCAAACAGGAATTATTGTGCGATTCGTGTGATTTTCCCGCATGAATGTAAGGTGGAGATGTACGAGAACAACACAACCGGTCCATTCGTGCATGTGAGTGGTCGAACAACCAGTGTTTTCCGTGGAAACGACCCACTTGCCTTGTTTGTGCGCATGTTCGGCAAGATCTCGCCTACTTTGCACATTCCGTTGTCTGACGGAGCAAGGTGTGTCGACGAGATTCGGAATCGAGGTTTCATTAACTGGTGCAGCGAGCAAGCGATGTATCGCATCCTGAACCCTGTGCGAGCTGTTCATCAGGTTGCAAACGTTGGTCTTAGCGCGATCGACGAGTCACTCCATAGCAGTGGTGTTGGTATCGGCCAGAGTGATGTCGCTGCGAATCAAGAAGTAATCAACACGCAGAAGCGGGATACTGCGGTAAAGAACATTCGGAACATGCTGAAAGGTCAATTTGAGGATGACAACACCGCTGGACATAGTGAAATCCTGAAGCAACTTGAAGAATGCGCCATCGTCATGCCACCTAACACGACACTGCATCGCGAAGAAAGCGACATGCGTGAGCTCCTGGAGACGACGCGTCAACTGAACGAGTCTGTCGAGGATCGCATTTGTCGATCGATTGCGACGCTGCCACGTAACTTGCTCTACATGGATGGGAACCAGCAGACTTCTGGACCCGCCTTGGCAGCGCACGACAGCTTCAAGGAAGTGCTTGAGTTGAATTCTGTGAGAACACAGCGCATTCTTACAGAGATGGCGTTCCATGGACTTGCTCTGAACGAGGAGATCCAGCGTACCAACTTCTTCGAGGCAGAACTGAATGCTATGGAATCAGAGTCTGCGCGTGATGGCGGCATCGTTGGTACAGACATCGATCTTGCGCTCTCGAACGTCCTTGCGTTCTACGGCACCGAGAACTCGCCTGAGATTCGCGAGATGGCGTTCCGTAGACAAGTCAGACTCACAATGATGCACAAGATCTTCAACCTGTACATGCTGCGCATCGCTGGCGGATACGACAGCAGCAATGCTCCAACCCCTGAAGCTGAATTTCAAGTCAAGCTGTCGACGGTGCGAGCGGTGCCACTTGAAACACTCCGCATCATCTATGGTGAAGGCTTGATTACGCATGAAGAATACCAGCAGTTCGTCTGCAGCATGTATGGTCTCGAACCATCACCACATTACAAGGGCCAGTCGATGGTTGTGCAGCAGGCTTTGATGGGGAACCCGCTGATCGACTTGAATAGTTTCGACCCGCCTGAAAACAACTTGAAACCCGGCGCAAAGGGCGCTTCTGCGAAGAAGAAACCTGCAGCTTCGAAATCAAAGGCATCTGCAGGAACCAAGCGCCCCGCGACACGGGCCCCCGCGAAAGAGGAACCCAAGGCAAGACGAGCAGCAGACAAGGATGAAGGCAAGAAGAAGGAGGACAAAGAATCGAAGTCGAAGTCTGATGAAAACGAGAAGAAAGAGGAGAAAAGCACGAAACCCAAGAAGAAGTCTGAGAGTGAAAAGGACTAGCTTATCATCACCTATAAACGCAAGAATGCGTACGATAGGATCGCAATTGACAGAGTTCTCAGGCTACATACCTGCTGCACCATCACGCCGCCAGTCATGGCGATGGCTCTGAACAGTTCGCAGCCACTTGACAGTGAAAACGGGATTTGGCTTGAATTCACAATCATTCCCGTGTTGCTGCTTGCAGCTACCCAGATCTGCAGCAGTATCGCATTCGTGATCAACCGACGTGTTACGGTCTCGAACATGAAGAACGACATGGAGATTGTGCGACTGCGGTGGGATGGCAAAGTGTCGACAGACTACGTATCTGTCGAAACGGCGATGGCAGCGATCGCAGGTCGTTACGGCTCGATTCCGACGAACATGTATGGATGGTTTGATCACATCCGTTCCAGGAATCCACAACGACCACACTTCCCGGTTGCTATGGCATTCAAGTTGATTTGGTACACACTCTACATGATTGCTGGCTTCCAATTCATGTTTGCTCTGCAAGTGAGCGCAACTCCGTACTTCTGGTGGGGTGGTGTTCAGGCTGCGATCTTCGGGTGGTTGCTATTCAACTTCTTCTGGCATATCGAGATGTTCGGCTCAAACATGCATACGGAATTCAACGAGAAGTTGTCGTCAGGTATCATGTTGACCATTGGGTCTCTGATCTGTCAAGGAACTGCTCTTGGAATCTTCATTGCGTTCGGCATCACCGTGGGATGGATTCTTTCAAGTGTGCAAGTAGTCTGGCTTACGATCGCGCTTCTGATCCAATTCTCTCAACTTGCGGATCAAATCAAGAATATTCAAGGCATTGCTGCTGGTAATCCAACAATCGCAGGTGGCAGTCTCTTCAATGCATTTGTCGCAGCTCAAGGACAGAAGTCCTACGTCCCGCTTGGTTTGCAAATGCCTGTTAATGTGCCAAGCGCATGAGATTAGCACAATAGACATCGTCTTGCTTGTATTGAATGCATCACGCCTGTTCACCCATGTAGAACCTGCGCCGGATAGCAACGGTCGAGTCCTCGCCTTTCTTGTCCAACGGAGCCAACGAATGGTACATGACCTGAGCTTCGGACAGGAATCGAAGCAGACGTGGGCCCATACAGGAAGCGTCGCAGAACTCATGCTCTCGAAGCACGTTTTCTTCGTAGCCACGTTCAGTGCGCAACTGTTCCTGAGTGCAGCCAGCCTGGCGTCTGACGATGTAATCGCGATGTTGTTCGCGGTGGCGAATGGGAATGTTCTTGAGAATACTCGGTGCATCTTTGGTCAAGACAACAGTACCATCGTGAACAAGGATTGCTGGCTCATGCTTCACGTTGCCATCAAGCAGTGACCAGCCAACTCCGACGCTGAATTGGTCACCGAAGACCAAAGCAATGCGGTCAAGTTCAAGCTTGCCATCATCGCCGCGGATTGCAAGTACATTCAAGTCGACAGTCTCGCAGCCACAGGTATCAAGAAAGTCCTTGACATCGAAGAGAAACTTGTGCACTTCAGTCCACACCCGCTTCCCATTGAAGCCTGCACTCACGGGACAGACACGATCAGGGTAGATGAACTCACTGTCCTCACGTGTCGCTGGTACGGCAGTCGCCATGTTTTCATCAGGATCTCGCTTTTCAACACTTGAACGAAAACCGAAGTGTGCAAGATCGCGCTGAAAATGAAAGAAATCATGGTTTTGCGACAATTCAACTTGAATATGCTTCCATGATGAGATTGGAGCATCATCTTGCTTGTATTTGATGCTCATCACACGCTTTCACTCCCCAGCAGTAACTTCCAAGTTTTCTCCGTGGATTCGTTGTGTTTCACATTGACAGAACTCAAGACATCGTAGCTGACTTGTGCATTTGACAACTCCAGAAGCTCGCGCGCACGAAGCTGGCGTGCTTCACTGTAGCTGTTGAAACGGAGCGTCCGCTCGGCATCGTGCAGATCCTCCTGCTGCCGCACGCGATTAATCTTGCGTTTGACGAAGATATCTAGGAACATCTCGCGATAGCGTGTTGGAATCTTGCCGAGAATGGGCAGCGCATCCTTGGTCATCACGATGCCATGATCGGTAGCAAGAATCGCAGGCTCATGAAATATGTTGCCTTCAAGCAGCGCCCAACCGACTTCGATGCACATAACATCATCGAACAGCAGCGTGATGCTCTGCAGAAGAAGTTCGCTACGCATGCCTTCATGTGCAACCACATTCAAGTAGACATTCTCACATCCACATTTCTCCACGGTTTCTGTCACGTCGAAGAAACACTCGTGGACTGCTATGTTGACACCGCGTTCCTTGATTGTGCGAGCAGGACACGTGCGAACAGGGAAGATGTACCTGTTCTCAACAGGAGCAATCACAATCGCATCAGACGCCATGATTTCTGCGGTCGCGAACTTTGACATCAGAACGGAAATGAAAGTGACCACAAGCGGGTTGAAATGAAAGAAATCACGGTTTTTGTGGCAATTCAAGTTGAATATGCTTCCACAATGACGGCTGTCTCTATTAACGAGGACAGTCATGGATCTTGCTTGTATTTGATGCTCATCACACACACATCTACAATCCGTAGAACGACTTGCGAACAGCCTTCACGGCATCCCCGGCGTAGAAACTCACACCACTCATCGCATGGTAGCCAACTTGTGCATTCGACAGCAACCGACACAGGTTTGGGCCCATCTCACGCGCTTGAGTGTACGAGTAACTACGTAGCACCTTATCAGCCTCGTTGCGCTCGTCAAACAAGTTGTCAGCTTGGAGCTTGCGCTTCTCGAAGACGTCATCGTACCGCGCGCGATGGCGAGCTTGAATCTTCTTGAGGATCGTCAACGCATCCTTGGTCAGCACGACACCCTTGTCTGTTGTGAGAATGGCTGAGTCATGATAAATGTTGCCGTCGAGAAGTGCCCAGCCGACTTCGACAAAGAAGACATCGTCGAACATGAGTGTGATTTCCCGAAGGAGAAGTTCACCGTTGTAACCTTCGCGCGCGATGACATTCAAGTTGACAGAGTCGCATCCGCACTTGTCCACGGTACCCGTCATGTCGAAGAAGTATTCGTGGATTCGGGAATGCACGCCGCGCTCCGTGGTCAGACGCACAGGGCAAGTGCGAGTTGGGTGGATGTACCCGTCGTCCGCAGGGGTTGCCACGCTCGCCACCTCAGCCATGTCTTCTGCAAAGTTGCTTGCTTTGACAACTTGAACGAAAATGAGACAGCGCAGGAACGCGTGGAATGTTGATGAAATCCCTGTTTCGTCGCAATTCAGCTTGATTTGCCTCCGTGATGGCATCATCGACAGAAAGCAGCTCGCCATCGATCTTGCTGAACACTCCAGACATCGACACACCAGAGGAAGATGTGATCACGCAACGTCCGCTTGTATCGTCACCTGATGGTGAAGAGCAGACCTCGCGACACATCACCCCTGATGCCGCAGAACTGTGGGACTTTCTTGCGCAACATACCCTGCACCCCACGCCTTCGCAATCAAGTGCAGATAGTCTGCAGCAAGACCGCATGTCTGATGGAAGCGGGCAGAACGAACCTGCAGAGGTAATCGTCTACGGAACACCTGATCTTGTCGGTCCTTCGGCGTTCACAAATGTTGCGACTTTCGATGCGCGCGACAACACGTTCGCTGTCCTGTGTGAATGCATCCGCACGGAACATGCGTGGTTCGAAGAATTCCTGCTTCAGAGTGTGAACTTGATTGTTTCGACACAGTTGCGCTTCGAAACACTGCAATTTGCGATCATGCGCACATGCGCGGTGTTTGCAGATCAGAGACATGTCGGCCGTGTTCTCCCCTTGTTATTCCTGCGCGACAGCATCTCATGGACAAACGCTTTCGATCGCGCCTTCTACGGTGACGAAATCTATCAAGGTCCTTTCATATCCTCAGGATTCAGCCGTCCTCCACCAGGGCTCGCTGAGATAATCAAGTCTGCATCTTTCCCAACCGTGCGAGCTACCCTCGTCTGCCATGGCAAACAAGCGCTTCGCGACATTCCATCGCGTGATGGGCTTGTGATGGTGATGTTGCTGATCTCGCAATATTTCTGCAATCAGATCACGTCTATTTGTAGCGATCTGCAATACAAAGCTGACTAAGTTGTCAGATTGAGCATTGGAAGCGGTAGCGATGCAGCGCCCAACATCTCACGCGTGATTCCTGATCCTTCGAACATCGGAGGCACGACGATCGAAGAGCCGAGAACCACTGGGAGCACAGACAGGGGGTTGATGTTGCTGCCATCAGACCCGACAAACAGCGAAATGCGGGAGATGCGGTCAGCTTCTTGAATCTGTGGCAGGATACGCGTGCTTGCAGCAGCTTCTTCCTGTACACTCATGATTGCCGCGCTCTGCTTGAGCAGTAAGCAGTTCGTTATCTGCAGCATGCGCATGTACTGAGCAGCAGACCCTGCAAACTTGTGCAGAGCAGGAGCATCCTTGAGCGTCGCGTGTTCATGGAACGTGTTCGTCACGATGTCCGCAATCCCATCAGTATGACCCTGTCTGTCAGCTTCGCGTCCGAAATGCAGAGGTGGGCGCTGGACTTGAATTGTTGAATAGATATTCAAGCGCGACGCCGCAAGCTCTTCGAGATCATTGTCGCTCAACACCGCTTCGACGTAGTCGTGATGCACATGCAGTGTTGGGAGGCAGGAATTCAACTCTGCCTGAGCATCAAGCGGCAGGTTGCACATCGCGTACAACGAGAGCGAGTCGATGAAAGAAGCAGGCAGTTTCGCGTGTGCGTCAAGGTTACACAGGTAAACAAGGATGATCCAGATCGCGAACTGAGATGGTTGCGTGATGAGCAAGTTGCACGGCGTAGCCTCTTGATTCTGCAGCATGTGTACGAAGATTCCGAAGTCGAACGGATCGAATTCCTCAGGCGCGTTGGTTGTGTCGATCACTAGAAACAACTCAGAAGTCAGCAACAACGGGTTGCTCGCAATCAAAGCGCACATCGCAACCCAAGCCTGAACCCCGGCGATGCAAGGAACAGAGGCAGAACGCGCAAGTTGCGCAAGGAAATTCGCAGATAGCTGGTATTCAGCAACGTGACTCGTTGCTGACCCTGAAAGCATGGTAGCAATGCTCAACCCTCCCTGACGCTGGCTGCTTGCATGTGAACTCAGAGTCGTCAAACATTCAAGTTGCTCGACACAGATGAAGAAGCGCTGAAGCAGAAGAACACCAAGACCGCTCTGCTGCAGACGTCCAGGTGCGCTTAGGATGTTCGCGAACACATCCATGCGATGGAGGAACAATGGCATGCAAGCTTCTGTGGCAACAATCAAGAGGCCTGCTTGCTCGAAGATCCATCGTTCTGACAGAAGTAAATCCATGATTATCGGCGTTTGCAGGACATAAATGTTCCCAGAGTTGAATTTCTGTGGAATCATCGTGCGCACAGCGACGGAAGCCGCCATCGCAAGCACGAGGTCGCGCGTCTGGAGAATCAACTGCATCGATCGCGGATTGTCTGGGAATGTAACACCGATGCCGAAACGCTGCAAGAACTTGACTGTGCGATGAAGCACATCAAGCGGGTAGCCATGATCAGATTCAAGACAGAGCTGCAATGTAACTGTGTCAACATCACCACCAACTCCTAGATGATCGCGGACGTTGGAGTTTGAAATATCGCTCACAGGACACAGCACAAACCCATGCTGCTCGACAGTCTCACTTGCTGCCTTGCTTGCGATGTCAGCATACGACGTGTCAGCAGAAGTGGCTGCTGCGCGGACGAAGGGGAGCCAATTGCTCCGCTCCTGCGACCGCGCGAGATTCATGACCCGATTGTAGCCCTGCATCAGAACGTACAGTGGCGCATCCTCCTTAGTCGATGGATCTTTCATGATCGTGCGTGCTTCGAGGAGAATCTGTAGAGCAACTTCGATGCATGACCGCGTATGCAGAACGACAGTTGCTTCAGAGCGGAACTTGAATGGTTCAGCACAGCACGACAAGAACTTCGCGCTCGTGTGCGACGACACGAGATCTTGAAAAACACAGTCAGAGACCATCGACATCACGACGCGAGTCGTCCCTGCCAAGACAGTATTCAACTTCTCAAGCGACAGGAAAGGCAACACTCCGAAGAGAACAGGGGATAGGATCACTGTGAGGCCGACTCGAATCTTGGCGCTGAGCACAAGAGTCGACAAGTTCGCGAGCGGCTGCAACTTGACTCCTGTCGAACTCAGGATCTCTGACATGTGTGCCCCATCCTCGAGAACGACAGAAACATTCCCGAATTGCTGACTGTCGAACAAGCGCGCAGATCCGCTGTTGTAGCGCAGATGCTCACAGATACACGGTGCCGCAGGCAAGTACAATGTCATGTGACGTTGATGAATGTCTTGAATCACGACGTTCGACGATTGATTGCTCACGCTGCTCTGCGCAACAAACATCACATCTTCCATGTCGGAGTTTCCTGCTTGATGGGTTGGTCGGGTCATCACGCTATTCACTGCAAATTTCAGACGCTGCTGACGAGGGTCAGCATCTGCTGCCTTCTTCGCAGCGGCCATCCGCGTTTTCTTCGTTTCTGCCATCTTCAACATTCAAGATTGTCCTCATTTCAACATCAACACGAAACCAATCCCTCAACACGACGTCTGCCATGGCAGACGCCTTGAATTGTGTGTTATTCAAGTGGGAAAGAGTGTTGAATCGGGGAGAAATCAAGATAGTCCGTGAATCAAGCATGTTTACTCTCAAACGCGCGGCAGGAACATAGGCGAGGTAGGATCGTCTGAGATTCCAAAGGGAGGTAGATCTTCATCGCAGACGACGTCCTTCTCGTCTGTGCACGCCCAATGCGTGATGACAGGACGTTCGTCGCTGACGCCTTGTTGAAATCGCGCCGTGAAGATGATCGGGAATTTCAAGTGTTTCAAGACGTATCTATCCATCCTTCGAGCAATAGAATCATGTGTTGAATCGATGCTGATCCCAAGCAACTGCATCAGTTTGTCACCCAAGCCACTGCGATCTCCCTCGGTCTCGTACCGCAGGAAGCCGCGCTTTGGGTGCAGAATCCATCCCACGCTGTTGCTGACGAAATCAAACCAACCACCCTTCTCTGCAACGTAGATCCGCACGAGGATTGCAGGCGTGAACACGAACGTCGCGTTCGGTCCGCAAGAACACTCTTCAGTGAACTCTGCAAGATCCACGGATAGACTTGTGTTCGACAGAAGCTTCGCGCGCAGGGAAGCTTCTGGGAACTGTCGATGGCACTTGCTGCATGCCCACCGGAAGAGCTTGCACGAACAGACTTGGACAGGATGCTTCTTGGTCTCTTGAAAGACTAGCATGCTCACGCTTTTCAGGGCGTCTAGAATCTTCGTCCCTCGTGGCAGGGGCTGAGCCCGCTTCCACGGGTCGACTAACTCGTAAGCGCGAGCTCGCGGGGGTGGGGCGGCGAATCGGGTGTCTAACACGGGTAATTCCATGCGATGTCCGACAAACACTTGCGAGATCACGTGTGATGGGTAGAACGTGACTTGAGGTTGATCTTGAAAACACGAGCACATGACCATGCTGCAATGTGATATGCAGACGGACTGGGAGGAAGCATTCCCAAGGGATTCTCGAATCCATGATGACCAGCATTCGTTGAAGCTCGTGAAGACCACCCGGGCACGGAACCAAGGGAATTTGCGCGAAGTCACACCAACAATCAAGTCGTGCTTCTCAGCATCTTTCTTGTTCTGCACAAGATTCACATCGACAACAACCCCGAAAATCGACACTCGCTCCTTCGTCATCGTCACAAACGCTGCGTGAAGCCCAACATCCTGCGGGTAGTGCGACCACGGTACAGGCTTCATCTCCTCCAAACTCATCTTCTTCACACATTCAAGAACATGTAGGCGGGGGTCAGAGACACAGAGTTTCTGAGTGAGCATCGTGTCATCGGTGTAGGAGAGAACGCCTCGGACTGAGATGATGTGTCCCACAGAAACCTCGTTGCGTCGCAACATCGCCGTCATGCTTGAAACAGAACAGGAAAACACTCCGAAACGCAGAGAAAGTTCATCACGATCGAAGAATTGCACAAGGAACCTCACTCGCTTGCCGTCGTCGCCGAACATAGGCTGCGCAACGCAGACAACCCTGTGTGTAACAATGCGTTGAATACCCTCCATTTTCAAGTTCCTGTGTTGTTCAAGCACGAAACAAATGCAACCTGTACAACTGAATGCAATGTCGAGTGCACCGTGAACTTGGACGGGTCCGTACCGATGCATGCCATCCTTGCGGCAGAACCTTGCCGCTTCTTGACCCGGAGGACACCAGTAATACGAACAATTCAACAACTGAACGCAAAGCAAGCAGGAATTCGCACGTACGAGGATTGTGGAAATGCGGCAATTGTTCCGATTGGTTGCAAACAGCGAACATCCCCGTTTTTCAAGTAGATCTCGTACTTCTCTCCCTGTCCTCCAACACCCACGAACTCGAACGAGTGCTCGCCGTAGTGGACCGCAAGTCGCTGACTGATGTACTTCATGGCGAGACGTAGCAGAGCTTGAGCAGGACGCTTGCCATTCGCGACAATCATGTGATCGAAGCCAACTCGAATCACGACATTCGTCGTGATGATCGCTGCTGCAAGCACTGTCTTCCCAACACGACGCTGACCGAACCCAAGCGCGAACTGAGGCGGTCTGTATGGCCAACGATGCTCACGCATCAATTGCGGCAGACATTCTTCCCATGTGTCTTCACCGTAGATCAAGGGGCCAAGGTTGCGGATCATGACAGAGTAGAGTCTGTCTTGGACGTGAGACAGATGATTTCCCTGTCCATCAACGTCGATCTGATGAATTTCATGCCACATTGCCTTCATTCGCGCGTCACCACGTTGTTTGCTATTCCCGACATCCTGCACGAACTTCTTCGGGATTGTTGGCAGAGTTGCAGAGCCAATGATCGCTTCACGACATTCCGTGACGACTGTGTTGAGTTGTGTGAGTTCATTCTGAACTGATGCAATGATGTGTTCTCTTGAAAACGGGTCTGAGAAATCAAGTGCGCAAGCTCTGATACTACGACAGAGCGTGAACGCTCCACGTGGGAGTGCATTGCGCACATCGATGCTCGTGGGCATTGTTCGTGCAGGGTAGGCTTCAATTTCTGGAAGAACAGTCCTTTAATACACTAAATTCGCAAGTTCCTCACTCCTTGCCAGATCAATGATGCACTTCGACTGTTCATGCTTGCACCGGCGGGTTCTGTTTGTTGCTCAGCTGCAGGCTCCGCTGGTTGCACTGCAGGTTGCACTGCTGGAGCTGGTTTTGGCAGAAAAGCGACTGGGGCAATCCTTCGCTGCTCTTTCAGAGCAACAGGCCCTGCAGGTTGGGCTGCTTCCGTGACTCCCGCAGGTTGGGCTGCTGCTTCTGCACGTTTGCCACGTCTGCCAAGACCGATCGGTTGAGGGACGGCGCTCGCCCTGATCATTTTCTTCACGACGCCATACTCGTAGGCAACATCGATGAGAGACCGCGCGAAGGAGACCATCCAGAGCGGTGCGCAGCCTGCTGCAAGATGTTCAGCTACGGACACAAGAGTTCGTGCATTGTCAGGAATGCTTGACAGTATCCCCTGCGCTTTCTCGATCGCTTGAATATTCAAGTTGAGGGCCTTGATTTTGCTTGCTTGCCGAACTTCCTTCTCTGTTTCAGTCTTGAGGTCTTTCGTGAACTTTGCTTTCGTCTTCCCCAAATTTGTGACTGCCTTCTCGATCTGCTCCGTCGAGAACTCCATATCCTTGTTCGTGAATGACAAGACACAGACACTGTGAACAACGCTGCTGATCATATCGGGAATCATAAGATCATTGATGAGCGACTCCTCCGCGCGACGATTGAAGTCGACAGGCGGCCCCAAAACTGAAACGATCGCCGTTGCAATCTCCTCCGCAGGATCGAATGGTTGTAACATTTCAAGCGCCGTCTTCAACGCCACCAAGCTATTGACAATTCCTGCATGCGCATCGGAACCGCGAGATGAATGCTGCCTGTCCAACATGTCAATCTCGGAAACAATAATCGATCGGATGGTCCCCAAATCTACACCAGTTTCACGCGATATTGATGCCATCAATTCCAGGTTACCGAGGAAGTCATTCATCCCATCGAGTTGCTTTCTCGACCCATCAACTCTGATAGATACGAATTTAATTGTCGACTTCTCCGAAGGCACCCATATTTCCATGTAGCGACGCAATGCGTTCTTCAACTGTTCACTGTACTTAGGCAGTAGCATCTTTACAGTGGTAGTCTGGGTGAGCATGCCAAATTTGCTCGCATTGTCACTGATGTCGACATCAAATGCATGAGGATCAACATCGTCATCGAGCGATTCCTCATCACCTCCGCTTTCCTCCGATTCCTCCTCTTCGCTGCCCGCTTCGCTTGGTGCATCACTCCAATTGGAAGATCCCGAACCGTCGGATGCGTCACTACCGTCCTCCTCGCTACCTTCTTCGCTCTCTTCCATGCTTTCAATCTCTTCACGTTCAGCCTCGGCTGCCTCCGATGCTTCCTTTCTCGCAGCCTCTTTTTCTTCCTTCCGTATCTTCTTCCATTTCTTGTCTTCCTTCTTGAAAAGACGAGTGATGAATTTGTTCTTTGGCAATACATGATGAAGAATGTGGATACTCTCGTGTTGATGCAGATCAGAGACACGATCCACAAATTGTTCGACAATCGAACGTCGTTCGTCTGGAGTGGTCGCCTGTGCGAATTCCTCGCTTGCAGAAGCTGCAAGTGATGGCAGAATTCCAGCAAATTCAACCTTGAAATCACCGGACCTGATGCTGGCAATTGCTTGCACAATGAAGCGTTGTTTGTCCGTCATGAAGTTCACATATTCACGCAGTCCCAAGTTGAGTTCAGTGTGTTCAGAAAACGCTCCAAGCAGATAGGTTTCCACGAGACCGGCACGACTCATCAGTACTTCAGACAATTTCGTCACGAAATTCACTCGGAACTCTTCGCCAAACATGACAGACCGCGCAATCTGCATGAATATCGCCCGATGCGCATCGCCTACCTTAACAGGCGCAAACCCTGTTCCGCTGAAAATCTGAGCAATGCCACTCAAGAATGGGTACACAGCACCAAGCTTGAAAACCACATTGTTGGCGAAGAATAGTGTCTCATGGAACTGTTGCATCACTTGCAGACCCCCCGTTATGTCGAATGTCGATGCCCATAGGCGAAGCGTCTGGAGAGCTGCTGCACTAGGTGCATCGAACGGATTCAGGAACAATCTTCCCTCAGTCTCCTCCAGACACGTAACACTCAGACCCGGCACCACTTTGCCATGCAAATCAAGAGTATCTCGCTTGTCCATGTCGAGCGAAGCAACAAATCCATGTCTTGTCACAAAACTGTAATCCACGCCATCAACGGGGTCGGGTGCAAACCGTTCGCCGCCAACAAGCGGATTCAATTGACTGAGAAGTGGATCATCCTTGCCGTGCATCGCAAACACATCGAAATCCTCGCCTTCAACATCCGACCAACCGATATCCTGCAGCTCCCGCATGAACGTTCTGCAATCATCAAGCGTGTTCAGCAAGCTTTTGAATTGTCTTCGCAGCAGCTTTGTTTCGGCAGTCCCACGTTCGTGCCAATCTGCAGGAACGCCGCGCTCCAAAATGCGCGATTGCACATAATTGATCCAATCAAGCCCAAGCTCAGCCCTATTCCTGAGATCATCAGTCACAGACAGATCAAGCAGTCTGTAATCTCTGTAATAAAACCCGTTGCTGATGATGGCTGGTGCGGCGGGTTCATCAGGATGCAAAGCGCTCCATGTTGCAAGCATCATCACCGCAATGTAGCGTGCGCGTGTCAACCATGTGAATCCTGATTTCAGAGATGTGAGATCTTCTCCGGTCTTGAACCAATCCAAGAACAAGATTTCATCTTGTCCGAAGGATACAGGATTCAAGCTGAACTGGAGAACTTGTTTTCGTCTCTCTTCAGCGGCAATGGGCTCATCTCCCATGTCAGGATAGATTATGTCGCGAAGCGCCAGCTTTGCAGTAGCACGACTGTATCTGATGATTGCGATGTGATTTTGAATGCATTGTGTCATCTGCTCGACACGTTCCAGTTGTTTCTCGAATTCAGGGTCGCCCAAACTCAGCGCTCTTGGGGCGAAAGCGCGGTAGAAGTTCTGTGGTACACTGACTGCACCGTGCAGTTTCCGCAAGTCATCAAGGATCAACTTTGCACATGGTTGTTGATTGTCAGGTGTTTCTGAGGCGACAATGTTCTCAATGTACCCAGCAAATGATCCAAGTAGAAATGCAACCACGTGCATCAAGGTCCCTTCTGGATCACTGTCGTAAGCGAACGGAACCAACCTGTACATATCGGCATCTAGGTTGACATTCGATCGGAAATGATTCATGAACGCCACCTTCTTCGTTCGCATGTCCCAGATAATTGATGCAACACCGGGAGTGTCCTCTCCCGCACGCATGAAACCGGGAACTTTCTTGAGTCTCGCAAGCATGAGATAATCTTGTTGCAAATCTTCAGCTACATCCTCATCCCTTGGTGGAACAAGATATGTCAGGGTACGCGCGATGTCGCAGATAGTTCCAACCAAGCACTGAAGTGCAGCCGACTTCTTCGGCATAACAGGCTTGTAGAACACGCTGATTTCATGAAACGTTGATGCTTCTCTGTCAGTCAGTGAAATTTCTTCAGCTGTCACGAACCGCATTTCGATAGCAGTGTCTGCTTTGTGTTGATTGATCATCTCATCGAACGGATCCTCGTCGATTTCACTTGTGTCGCACACGAATATGCTGCATCGCGGCTGTAGCCCAGTCACTCCAGCAAGCATAACTGACATGTCAGACAATGTTTCAGTCGAAGGACTCTCATCAAGGGTCTTCTGCTGCAAGACGACACGCATCGATTTGATAGGAGCAAGTTGGCCAATTGCTCCTGAGAAACGGTAACTCAGCTCAGTGGCCCACTGGTAATGCTTCTGAATGAGGTCCACGAACATCTGCAGAGTCGTGGTCGCCCAGTCGCATCGAATATCGAACCTCAGGAAAGATTTCTCATAGAAAAACCAGTCTGGTATGGGATCGTAGTTGTCAAGCGGGTACAGACCCCATCCTCTGATCACTTCTTCCAAACCAATGTAGAACGTGTTGAACACCGGATTTTCCGTGGTCCCGCTGCAAAGACGCGTTGCAACGTCCTCTGCGAAGCTTCTGTCTGCATTAGTCTGACCCGAGTATGACTTCACGACACGGACCGTCCCGCCCTTGACCGTCTTCAAGAAGGTCAAGTTCGGGTTCGCTGCATGCGGTGCTGTGTAGTCGTACTGGGTTTCAAGCTCTTGTTGTTTGCGAGCAAGCTCTGCTGCTTCTTTTTTGTCTCTCTTTTCTTGAATTTTCTTGCGCCGCTCTTCTCGGTTTGTCACTGTGGACAACACATCCAGGAGTTTGTACTCCTGATAAGTTGCTGCTTCGCTGCCCCATGTGAGGTGTGTCTTCACCAACTCTTCCCACATAGCATTCAAGAATGCTTTGTACGCCGCAATGCCAAGATTCCCCACAAAATCCATCACATCTGATTCTTCGATTGGTACGTAGCCTTCAGGTTGAGCGCTTATTGGCGAAAGTCTCTCGTACAAGATGAGGATATTGCGAATCTTCAGACGTTGAACTCGTTGCGCTGCAACAAATGTCGCAGTATCCTCTTTCGACATGCCTTGCTCGCCAAAATCAGGTTCGCTCTTCTCAGCCATATCGTAAAATTCGATGGCGTGTGATAGTGGATTCACTTCATCCTCAAGTCTGTTGCGTTCAGCCTTCGCTTCTTCTGAGCCGTCTTCATTCGCAGCGGCGATTCGTTCTTTGTTCATGTTTTCAGTATCCAGGATCGCCGCAAGGACAACTTGCACGATGTTCGAGCGTTCGTTCAGTCGCGCTGCCCGCTTGCGCACCTGCTCTGCTTTCTCCTCCTCCGTCAACACTCGCGGCGCAGCCGCCGCAGGTTCATCAGCAATTTCAGGGCCTGCCACTGACTTTGGAGGAACAACGACCTTCCTTTCCTCCTTCAACGCCTCGTCGAACTTGTTCTTCATGTCTGCATCCAACATTTGCGCCACATGCGTTCGCATGACCGTTTGCTCCTGATTCGAGAACTGCTTCTTCATGGCTTCCAGATTCTCGTACAAGTCATTACTGGCCAAACTCTGCGAACTCTCGTCGTCAATGACTACGCGGAAGTGATCAATTGCCGCAGGCAACACCTTGCACAACAACTCCATGAGATTCTTCACAAACTTGCTGATCGCTTTCGCTTTCGCCTTCAACGTTTCCGCTTGTGTCTTCGCTTTCTTCGACTCTTTCAAGACAGGATCCGTGTTCGTCGGTGCAGGGAACACTAAGGGTCCTTGACCCACTTTTCCGAGCAACGCGAACCTCCGTATGCCATGGTGAACGAGCAGCAGATGATTGTAGTACGTGTCGAGTTCTTTGTCGTACAAGTCGAGTTCTTTGGCATCAGCATCTTTGCTGATCTTAGGTTCAGCGCTCGATTTTGCAAGGGCCTTCAGACCATCACGGAGCGATTGGAGGACAGCGCCGAAGCCGCCTGTTATCCAGTATTCCGATGATTCCATATTCAGGTCAGCCGGCGGAGTCACGGGTGCCTTGCTTGCCTCAGCCTTGGTCATGGTCAAATGCATGCCTCTCACCACAGAGAGCGCAAAGCGCCAGTCGTTCTCGATTTCTTCTGCAGAGCGCTCCTTCACAGGCTTCGCTATCTTCACTGGTTTCTGCACCTTCTCAGGCTTCTCAGGCTTCGGTTTTAGCACCTTTGCTGGTTTCAGCACTTTCACCGGCTTCGCTGGTTGCGCAGCGTCCTCTGCTTGCGGAGGTTTCAGCACCTTCTCAGGCTCCGCCGCTCCAGCAGCTTTCGCGGGCTTTGACACCTTCGGCGCTTTCACAGGCTCCGCTTTCGGCACCCGCGCAGCCCTTGGTTTCTTTTCAGGACGCGGTGGCCAGGCTTGCGGCTCGTCGAAGCCGGTTGTGCCTGCTTCGATTTCTTGCCTTGCGAGTTCTTGAATCTCAGAGATGGCCCTCTCTTTTGCGTCGATGAAGTTATCACGTTGTTCTATGGCGCTTACTTCAACTGTGTACTTGAATTCTCTCACATTAATTCTGACTTCATCCAGAAGTCCCGAGTCGATGCGGAAATAAATCCAGTCTCCGTTGGGAAGCTTACCCGTGAACACGACATCCAAGTATTTGGCGATGAATCTCACGATTTTCAAGATCGTTCTCGCATTCGGTTCTTTCATCAAGCCATCAGGCATGTCATCGGGTGTGATCTTGATTCCACTCACAGCTTGGAAATCCCCAAACGCGCGCCAGAGTGCCTGCGCTGCAATCGCACCAAGATCCCTTGCATTCGTGACTTTCTTGTCTTTGTAGTTGCGCAACATCCGCAAATTCTTCAGAAGTGTTTCGACTTGATCCTCTACATTCGGGACGTTGGATATCTGATGCGCAAACACACGCGACATTCCCTTCATGATTGCAACAGCAAGCCGTATTCCGCGCTCGTTCTCTGGTTTCTTCTCAGCACGCTTCCTCGCTGCTTTGGGAGCAGGTTCCTCGTCTGATTGCACAATAAATTCGACGGAATCGTCATCCGAACTCACAACAAGGTCCCCACCACTCGCCTCAGTGTCGTCAGGATAGACAGGGAGATACGTCCTGTGCTTCGGGAGGTACTTGAGCCCCGTGCCCCATGCCGCTGCAAGTGTTTGCCACACTGCAGGTGCTGGCATATCGAGAATGTAATCCCGCTGAAGTTTCAGTGTTGTCATCATCAAGTCTTGAGTGACGAAGGTATCTGTCTTCAGTACTCTGATCATCTCGAGAGCATTCATGAGTTGCTGGCTGAGAGGCACCTTCACAGTATCTTTGTAGGTGCGGTAGCCTTGCGGGAATGTAACAAAAAGGAAGGCGAAGACGGAACTCGCTCTGAACATCTTGCGTGTCATCTCAGGTGGTTCCGAAACCAATTCATGAGTGTGCTTGACTGAAAGATGCATGAACTCCCAAAAACACCACGTCAACCGGCCCGCAACCTCTTGCAGAAGGTTTGTGAAATCCCTAGCCACAGGTGTTCCGATGTGCTGCATTGCTTTAAGCAGGCAAAAGAAATGTTGCAGCACACCCACGCCACCTTCACGATTCCAGAGATAGTCGACGTCAGACTGAGAACAACCTGCAAGCGAAAACATCTCCTCACTTCGAGTCGTTCGTGGACACACAACCTCTTTGGTTGATGCCTTCTGACCACTATCACCATCAATCACAAGGCATATCCCATTCACGACATGCAATGCGTAGATCAGATTGCGCATGTAAATATCTTTTGGACGTTCCAACTCAGGGAATATCTGAGTGTCGCTCATGTCTGCAACTTGCCCCAAAAGATAGTGTTGCTGATCCCGGGCATGAGCACGATCATAGATTTGCTGATTCCTTTCAATCAAATCCTCCCGAGTCATTGTAGGTGCACCAACCGCTTCGTTTTGAGCTGAATTTGGATCGAAACCACCCGCGAGTATGCGAATTGCTTCATTTTCGGAAGAATCAAGATCCATATCACCCAAATCTGCGACAGGTTGATCGTCAAAGTTCAACAAATCTCCGACTTGCGCTCTGATGCTAAGCAAAGTCTGCGCTGCCGCATCTCGATCGATAGCGTTCTCTGAAGATGCATGTTTGGCGACTTGAGCTGGTTCAGATTCTGCATGCTTCTGTAGATCCGCGAGCAGAAGCGCATCTGCTTCTTGCTGCTCCGCCGAGAAATCAACTATCGAAGCGGGAACTGAGGCAGGAACCGCGGTTACAACATCTCGCATCGGTGAAGGCAGACGTCCTGGAGCACTGGATAATGGTCCCGCTCGCCGTGATGGAACCTGGTCTACCATGGGCTCAGGTTCACTCTCAGATTCACTCTCAGATTCAGGTTCACTCTCAGGTTCACTCTTACTCTCAGGCTTAGCCACCTGAGCAACCGCAGGCACAATTACTGCTTGCTGAGGGGGAGCCTCAGGTTCTGATGCCTCGACTGGGACGTCCAAAGCTTCCGACGCATCCTCAGGTTGCGGTGCAGGTGTCGGTTGCCGGGACGCTGGCAGAGGAAGAGCAGGTCTTGCAGGGGACCGTGCGGGAGATGGACTCTTCTTCTTGCTGAGCTGCTGCGCTACGAAGTCTTCAAGGGCGCTCGTCGGAGGAACTCTCCTGGCCGGTGGGCGTTCGGGAGTTGAGACTGTCGTCTCGTCACCACTTGGGGCCTCGGTGTCACTTGGAGTCTTCTTCTGCTGCTTGCGTCTGAGCGCGGCTCGTTCCCTCTGTGCTTCAATTTCACTTGGCGTCATTTGTTCATATCGTTCTTGCAACCTGCAAATGCTCGCCACTGCAGTTTCAAGTTTTTCGAAGTAGCTGTTGGCGACTGCAAAGCTGCCAACTCTTGCCGCACCAAGATCAGCGTTCTTGTCATCAATCAGATCCTTAATCGCCTGTGGTTGAGCTACCAAAAACTCTGATATCTTGCACATCAGATCAAAGAACCTCGGTGCGCGTTCGCCAAGGTACGTCTCTGAAAATTCAGGAAGCACGGATCGCAAGGCTGCATGTGGGACATCCCTATCAAAGATGAATTGGAGCAACGTTTCGATTCCCCTTCCTTGTAGATAGCGATTGTTCAGAATAACAGACATCGTGATTTGTTTCAGCGCTGACGTGAAAGTCATCAGCGTTCTCCGCAGCATCTGACCACGTACGCCGTGAACACTAACAACACGCAACAATGCTGCAAGCCGATCCACAAACATGCTGGCCAAACTTGACAACGCACGCATGGCATTCTTATCACCGCTTTGGCCTGTGTACACTTGTGTGAAGAGAGCAGCTCTAGCACTCATCTGGCTGCGCATCGTAGAAATCGCCTCAACGTCAGTCACATCATCGTCTCTTGCTGCGGAAGCAACAGTTGCGCGCTTCCTCCGACCACGTGCAGAAGGTTGATCTTTGAAATGCTGTCGTCGTACATCGCCAGGCTGGAACTTGTTGAGGATCTTCTTCATTTTTTCTGCTTTCTCAGGGGGAACATTGCGTGCCAGTTCACCAATCAAGGTTTTCAAGTTTTCAATGTGCCCAAGTCTGTGTTCTGGCTCTCGTTCAGGATGATACATATCCAAGCACCGCCGCAAGTGGAAGATGACAAATTCTTGCAGATGATCCCCAAGTTGACGCCTAAGCAAGATATTCCGCGTCAAAGCATCAATATCTCTGAATTCACGCTGCAGAATGAAGGGTTGCTCATTCGGCGGCCACGAGAACTTGATCTTGAATCGATAAAGCTTCTCAAGCAGTTGAACCAGCTCAACAAGCGCATCGGGATCCTCGCGCATGTCAACCACACGTGGTTGGAACACGCTCGCGAACACAGATCGAGAGAACCTCTTGCATATCTCTTGCATATCCTCGATAGTCTTGAGCAAGGAAGCTGCATCATTCGCATTCAGCACACGAGAGCAATCAAGGTCATCGATGGTTGCAACGATGCCGACCGCAAAGTTCCACAGCCGTCTGGACTCGTTACCAGGATCTGGCTCTGCAAGGGCGTCGCCCCCGTCATCATCCCTGCCACCATCACTATTCTCACTGCTGCTTGCAACGACATGTACAGTCGGTTGTGGAACGATTGCAGGTTGCTTCCTTTCCCTGCGTATGTGCAGAGGCGTAGTTTCGCGCGCTGGACGCACAGGGAGCGGAGGAACTCTGCTGACAACAGGAGGTGCGACCGCAATGAGTGGTTCCACAGGAGTTTCCGGCGTTTCCAGATTTCCCAGTGTGATGCTTGACAGATCTGGCGCAACACTTGGCCCAGTGAAATCAAGTACACAAAGCAGGAACGACTGAATTTCACTGATCAGTAATTCGACTTGCGGAAGCGCAGTTATGGTGTCGCGAACCTCCCGCTCGAGGTTTTCACACAACTGATGGCAGAAACCACGGAAGTCTTGCAGGAAAGCAGTCAGGCTTTCGATCGATTCCATATCTACAGGTGCAAGTGTCAATGTTGCGATGACACTGGGATTGAGACGCTTGAACTCAACCAAGTACAGCCCTCGAAGCTTCGCTACGAATCCTCGCGCAAACTCGACGATGCTTCCAATCCCCCGTATGCGACTCTCCTCTGAGCCGGTGCTCAGGATTACGGCCAAGTGTCCGCTAACGACGTTCGACATGTCATTCTTCAGACCGTCAATGTGGTTCTTCGCGTTCTTGAGCAGATACGCGCATATCGCGCGAGAAATGTTCGAGATGCTGAACGCCTTCGATTCTGCAGTGACTGGCTCATGCGCGCTAACCTTATGTTCATGCACAACAGGCTCCTCTGGACCTCCAACGGCCCGGAGAGGTTCAGGGGTGATTTGCGCGCTAGGACGTTTCTTCCCTGCATGTGCTGCGCGTCCCTCAAACACGAGCGACCTGTCACTCTGCTTCTCCTTCTCGATAGCCTCTGCCTTCCTCACAGCAGAAGCCGCCACCTGCAGATGGCCGTCGAGGATAATCGACTGAGTTTCAGTCGGCAACGAACGGAACAGGCCTGCTGTGTTGATGGCTCGCGGCGCCGACGTGAGCACACTGACTTGCGGTCTGTCGCTCACGCGAGGAGTCGCTCTCGGAGCAGGTGTTGATCCGAACATTCCCGCATAGGGAATAGGCTGCGCAGCTGGTGCGGGCGGAGGAATGACGCGCCGGGGTGGCGCGAATAGCGGCACAGGGGCAGAAGGTGTCTTGCGCCGTTCTTCAAGCACAGGTGGCTGTGCTTGCTTGTGATAATGCTGCGGCATCATTGGTTTCACCATCAAGGAGATGGGCGTCAGCGGAACCGAGGGGCGCAATGGCTGTTTCGGAGGCGTCGTTTTCACGCGATGACGGGGTTCTTGGTAGATTGACGGACGTGGCTGCTGTACTATCGAAGGAGGACGCGATAGCGGAAGCGTGCGTGTCAGCCAAGAGGGTTGGCTCGTCGTTCCTGGAGTAGGTTCGCGTTCTTCTCCTTCGATTTTGACACGAACAGCTGGGAGTTCTTGTGGCGCGCCGACATGATAAGCATACGTCGAATCTCGTTGGAGCAGAACAGGCATGTCTGCGTGGTTGAATCCATCCGCAAACATCCTCAGCACGTCAAACATGTGTTGTTGTTCCATGAAGCGCGCAAGTTGACGCATGCGCGCGACACCATCACCAGTCGACAGGAAACGACCTTTTTCAAGGATATTCAAGATCGATTTCGAGGTTTCCATCACGATGAATTCATCCATGATGTCGTTGTTCAGATTTTGGATGAATCGCTTCAAATCATCACTGAAGTCTGTGTTTGCACTCATGAGGTGCAAATCATGACGCATGCGAGTCCTGGAACCTGCTACTCCATACTCAGTGCTCAGAATGCTCAAGATCCTTGCGAACAGATGGAAACTCGCGACACCAATCGCCGCGTACGCGCCATCCGGAGTACGCACACTTGGGGGTCCTGAGGGATCGTTCGGGACATAGTCATCCCAGAAAGAGATGAAAATATCAAGTTCCATTGCGATGTCCTTGCAAACACTGCCTCCGTCCATCATCCGCAGCATCCATTTTTCAATAGTGATTTGCACAGGCGTTGGGATGGGATCACGCAAGCCAATAGGCTGCCGCGGAGCCCAGGTCATGTGACGTGCGCGCTCGCGGAATGCGAACAAGGCAGCTTGGATTGGGTTCGACATTTTCACGGGCAACAGCAAGGATGACTCTGTCAGAGGCAAGGATACAGCTTTCATGATCAGTTCGAGCACATATACATGATTAACTAGGAATTCATTGTTGTTCTGATCAGATGTCAGGGTCAGGTAACTTGTACCCACCCAGCATCCGCTTCCTGCTTGCTGTGCCACCTGCAATCCGCTGACTCATGCGCGTGCCTGTGACGCTTGCGCCGACTTGCAGAGTCGGCAGTCTCGGGGCCATCAACTTCTTGAAATCCTCGAGTAGTTTCGCAGTCTTTTTCATGTTTTCGTCTTGAATCTTGTTCAAACCACCCTCTTCTGGTGCAGGACCTACCTTCGCGCCAGAGCGGATCGTCGGTGTGCTTGGTGGTGATGCTTCGTCTACCAGCGCGAGCATTTCAGTGTCGACGGTCTGCAACTTCGCGTACTTCGCCTTGGCCTTGCTCATGGTCAGGAAGTAGATGCAGCCACCGAATGCGCACAGTAGGATGCATGCGACAAGGATGAACATGATGAGAATCAAGATGTCCGACTTGCAAGCATTGTTGCCACCGCAAACTCCACAGTCATCACAAACACGTGGAAGCGGACAGATCTGACCCGTTATTACGCAAGTACACGTCGAGTTGGTGCCATTGCAGACTCCGCATGCGTCGTACGTCGCATTGCCCTGATAAACTCCATAACAGTCGAAACAGGTTGAATTCGTACCATTGCACACACCACAGTAATCGTAGACACTCCCACTGTTTGGAATCCCATCACACCCTGCGCATGTTTGATTCGTTCCATTGCAGATCCCACAAGCATCGTACAGAGCACCGGAATTCAAGACACCATCACATCCTCTGCATGTCGAGTTCGTTCCGTTGCAAACCCCACAAGTGTCGTAGGTGGCATTGCCAAACGGTATGCCACGGCAGTCAAGACAAGTTGAGTTTGTCCCGTTGCAGACTCCGCAGGCGTCGTAGCGCAGTCCGCTGCCTGGGACACCGTCGCACCCAGTGCAGGTCTGATTGGAACCGTTGCAAACACCGCAGATGTCGTAGATGACTCCAGAGTTTGGAACTCCGTCGCAGCCAGCACAGGTACGGTTTGTACCGTTGCAAACTCCACAAGCGTCGTAGATTGTCAGAGAATTCGGGATTCCATCGCATCCTGCGCATGTTTTGTTGGTTCCGTTGCAAACACCGCAAGAATCATAGACAAGTCCTGAATTTGGGATGCCATCGCACCCAAGACAGGTTTGATTGGTCCCATTGCAGACTGCGCAAGCATCGTATACAGTTCCAGAGTTTGGCACGCCATCACATCCTGCGCAGGTACGATTCGTGCCATTACAGACGCCACAAGCATCGTAAAACCTGCCCCCGTTTGGAATTCCTGCACAATCAAGACAGGTTTGATTCGTCCCGTTGCACACACCGCAAGCGTCATAGATCGCGCCAGAATTCGGGATTCCATCACATCCAGCACAGGTTCTGTTCGTTCCATTACAGACCCCACAGAGATCATAGCGGAGACCTGAGTTAGGAACCCCGTCACACCCTGCGCAGCTCTGATTCGTTCCGTTGCAGACTCCACAGAGGTCATACACCAAGCCACTGTTTGGAATCCCATCACACCCAGCACAGGAACGATTGGTGCCATTGCAAACGCCGCAAGCGTCATAGATGCGACCAGAGTTTGGAATCCCGTCACATCCAGCGCAGCTTCGATTTGTCCCGTTGCAGATGCCACAGAGATCGTAGACGGTCTGACTGTTCGGAACCCCATCACATCCAGCACAAGTCCTGTTGGTTCCATTGCAAACTCCGCAGGAATCGTAGATGAGTCCTGAGTTCGGAATCCCATCGCATCCTGCACAGGACCGATTGGTCCCGTTGCAGACACCGCAGACATCATAGATGCGTCCGGAATTTGGAATGCCATCACATCCAGCGCAGGAACGGTTGGTTCCATTGCAAACACCGCATAGATCATAGATCGTTCCAGAGTTTGGCACCCCATCACATCCTGCGCAAGTCTTGTTGGTTCCATTGCAGACAGCGCAAGCATCGTAGCGAAGTCCACTGTTGGGAATGCCATCACAACCTTGACACGTCTGATTGTTGCCTCCACAAACACCGCAGAGATCATAGGTGCGGTTGCCGTTCGGAATCCCAGAACAGTCCTGACATGTTTGATTTGTCCCGTTGCAAACACCACATGAGTCGTAGACCCTGCCACCATTGGGAATCCCAGCACAGTCTTGACAGGTTTGATTCGTTCCATTGCAGACACCGCAAAGGTCATAAACCCTGCCACCGTTCGGTATGCCAGCGCAGTCGCTGCAAGTTGCGTTGGTCCCGTTACAGACACCACATGCGTCGTACGTTCGGTTCCCGTTCGGGATCCCTGCACAATCTCTGCAGGTGGTGTTCGTGCCATTGCATACGTTGCAGGCATCGTATCTAGCAGGGTTGAAGCTGAAGACACCATCACAACCGATGCAAGTCGAATTCGTTCCGTTGCAGACGCCACAGTAGTCGTACGTGATTCCAGAGTTTGGAACACCATCACATCCAGCGCAACTTTGATTGTTGCCAGCGCAAACGCCGCAGACATCGTACGTCGCATTCGAGTATGGGATGTTGTCGCACCCTCTTCTGCATGTGCTGTTGGACCCGTTGCAGACTCCACAGACATCATAGCGGAGTCCAGAGTTAGGTACACCATCACATCCTTGGCAGGTTCGATTCGTCCCGTTGCAAACCCCGCAGGAATCGTAGACAAGACCAGAATTTGGAACCCCATTGCATCCTGCACACGATTGATTGTTGCCTCCACAAACAGCACACGCATCGTAGGTCTTGTTTGAGTTGGGAATCCCATCACACCCTGCGCATGTTCGATTCGTTCCGTTGCACACTCCACAGGCATCGAAGACAAGTCCACTGTTTGGGACCCCGTTGCATCCCATGCAGGTTTGATTTGTTCCATTACAGACACCACAAGCATCGTAGATACTGTGAGAATTGGGAATTCCATCACAACCAAGACATGTTTGATTGGTTCCATTGCAGACACCACAAGCATCGTAGGCAAGGTTGCCAAACAACACTCCTGAACAGTCTGTGCAAGTGCTGTTGGTTCCATTGCAGACACCGCAAGCATCGTACGTCGCATTCGAGTAAGGCGCGTTGTCACAACCACTTCTGCAAGTCGAATTCGTGCCATTGCACACTCCACAAGCATCGTAAATCGCCCCAGAATTCATGATTCCATCACATCCAAGACATGTTTGATTTGTCCCGTTGCAAACTCCACAAGCGTCGTAGACGAGTCCAGAGAATGGTACGCCATCGCAACCGATGCAAGTACTGTTGTCACCGAAGCAGATTCCACAAGAGTCGCGGGTGGCGGAACCTGCGGAGATCTTCTCAGCAAAGTAGATACGGTAACCCCAATAGATGAATGCAGTGTTCGTTGTGTATGCTTGTGTTTGTCCAGTGATGGCGGGGGAACGAGCGTTCTGGAGCATGTAAACAATAGAATTTGGGACATCTCGATCTGGATAGTCGATAGTATTGAATGTGTTGTCAGGCATGTTCCGCGCTAGCGCTGTAATTCCTGTGTAATTAGTCACCGGAAATGTGTAGGTCGTACCTAGACCAACTGTCGAGTACGATTCGGTCGTACCACGATTTGTGTTATAGAAATCGTCACCCAAGATCATCTGTTGGCCAACATTAACAAATGGGGGAACTGGTGAAGGAACGGTGAACGCAAACACAAGTCGACTTGTGGTGGTATTGAATATGTACACATACAGCGAGGGTGCGGTTGATACATTAATGCATGTGTAGTAGATGCGATTCAGTGTTGACGAGTACACAGGATTGCAATGCCCAGGAGGTGTCAGACCGCCCGTTTCGTTGTACACAATCCCGATAATCGAATCGTTCAAGGAGTAAAAAGGCGCGCTTGCTTTAGAAAATGATGCAGGGCCACTCAATCCTGTTGTCCAGTAGATTCTCCCTGTTGATGGATCATAAATACCATTATCAGGAAGGGTACCAGTTAAGGTTGCATCGTATCTTCCACAAAAAGCTGCCGATTCAGTCACACCCACAACCGGTGGTGGCATCTGCAAATTAATAGACAATCCTGAACAGTACGATCGATTGCCGAATAAATAGTTTGAACTTCCTGTCAATGGATCGACTGTCAACGCAGTTGCCCAATAATTTGTCGCGCTTGTTATCCCGACCGTGAGAACCAGCTTGCGCAAGCGGAGATCGAACACCATTCCAGTTACGAGTACTGAAAACTTCACGGATGTACCTGTGCCATACACAGGTGATGTCGACGTTGTTCCATCGCCATAGAATGACCACACCGAGCAATTGTTTGGATCGGTGACATTCACAGCACGGATTCTGGCAACCGAGGCGTCCATTACGAACAGAATTCTGTCAATTGGATCGAATGCGATCTTGGTTATCAGCCCGAATTTTGCAGTTGTACAGTTCCCGTTTACGAACGCAGGCGAAATCTGGAACGTCTGCCCGGCCACCACCGTCATCGCAAACGCACTCGGACTCGCTGCTGGCCATGTTGTTGGAACAGGCGGACCATAACAAGGACTGCAGAGACTTTGATTCACGTAGCCTATGCAGATGTCTGGGGTGTAAGAGAACGATTGATACTCAAACCCGAGTCTGCAAGGAGAACAATAATCTGTTGTTGCGTTGAATCCAGCACAAGATCCACATTCGAAGGAGATTGACGTGAGATTCATGGCACCGTAGCATGACAAGCCCTTTCCACCACAGATTCCACAGAAGTCGTAGATGGCTTGTGAATTCACGACGCCATCACATCCTGTGCATGTTGAGTTGGTCCCGTTGCACACACCGCAAGAATCGTAGGTTGTGTTACCACGTGGGATTCCTGCACAATCAAGACAAGTCGAGTTGGTTCCGTTGCAGACACCGCAGTAATCGTAGACAAGTCCAGAGTTCGGAACCCCGTTGCACCCTCTGCAAGTCAGATTGGTTCCATTGCATACTCCGCAAGCATCGTAGATGACACCACTGTTTGGGACCCCATTGCATCCCTGACACGTTCGATTGGTTCCATTGCAGACGCCGCAGAGGTCGTAGACAACGACGCCGTTGGGGATTCCTGCACAGTCTTGGCAGGTTGTGTTGGTACCGTTGCAAACTCCGCACGCATCGTAAGTGCGATTGCCATTCGGGATCCCTGCACAATCTCGACAGGTCATGTTCGTGCCGTTGCAGACATTGCAAACGTCGTATCGTGATGGCTGACTACTAAAGATGCCATCGCAACCAATACATGTGCTGTTGGTGCCGTTGCAGACCCCACAATAATCATAGACGAGACCTGAGTTTGGGATTCCGTCACACCCTGCACAACTTCTGTTGTTTCCTCCACAAACACCACACGAATCATAGATTTTCGTCGAATATGGCACATTGTCACAGCCACTTCGACACGTGTTGTTGGTTCCATTGCAAACTCCGCAAGCATCGTAGATCACGTGTGAATTTGGCACGCCATCACAGCCAACACATGTACGATTCGTTCCGTTGCAAACACCGCAGGCGTCGTAGACTGTGTTTGAGTTTGGAACACCATCACATCCTGCACAAGTGCGATTCGTTCCGTTGCAGACACCACAGAGATCGTAGCGGAGTCCAGAGTTGGGAACCCCGTCACACCCAAGACAGGTGCGATTCGTTCCATTGCAAACGCCACATGCATCGTAGGTGGCATTTGAGTAGGGGATGTTGTCACACCCTCTTCTGCATGTATTGTTCGAACCATTGCAGACACCACAGACGTCGTAGACCACCGCAGAATTCGGTACACCGTCACATCCTTGACACGTTCGATTGGTTCCATTACAAACACCGCAACCGTCGTAAACAAGACCAGAGTTGGGGACTCCGTCGCACCCTTTGCAAGTCCTGTTCGTACCATTACACACTCCGCAAGCGTCGTAGACAAGTGGAATTGCTCTGATCACGCCATCACATCCAGAACACGTCGAATTGGTTCCATTACAAACACCGCAGGCATCGTACATCGAACCAGAGTTCGGAACCCCATCACACCCCGCACACGATCTGTTATTGCCATGGCAAACACCACATGCGTCATAAACATATGGTGGCATACGTAGCACGCCGTCGCATCCAAAACAGGTGGTGTTTGTGCCATTGCAAACGCCACAGATGTCATACTGGGGAATGGGGATGGTGACCTCAGTGTAGAATGACTGAATGACCCGAATTGCAGTGATGTCCGCACAATAGAATCTGCCAGTGATTGGTGCGAAGTCGCAGCCCTGCAGCTGGCCAAAGCGACCTGAGTTTGGAGGTCCGTTGGTGATTGTGTTCACAGCACCCGGAGTGCCTGCGATCAAGCTCTGAAATCCAAAGGCGCTGCCATTCACATAGCTTCTTGAGCCAAAATAGACACTTCCATAACCCGCGTAGAACGGACCGCTGCTTGCAAAGAACACACTGAAGGGTTCGTACGCAGTTGTCGTGTTTGAGCAGAGCATAGTGTTCTCCCCAAGCGGGAGGTAACGCAGAGTCTTTTGCGTTGAGAACGTTGTTGAGTCCACAATCCAAACTGATCCTGTTGTTGGGTCAACACCGATGCCAGAAAGACGGGTATCCGTGTTTGCACATCCAGATGCCACAGGTAGTGCGAATTTGGGACCAAAACTGCTTGTTGCAAAGTCATAATGTGACGTGCGCGTTGTACTTGCCTGCCAAAGCAACCATAGAACTCCGCGAAATGGGTCAACCGCCATTTGAGCCACAGTAGCACCTTCAACGCTGGTAAGATTACTTGGATATCCCACGATGGTGAATGTTCCTGCAAGTGTGAAGGATAGTAGATACAAATCCTGTGTCAGCACCCACAATGTTCCTGTGCTGTTCACTACAATCCAAATTGGACGGTACAATATTGTGCTATTCGTTCCTGTAGCACCCGGTGAAGAGAAAAACGTTGTCACGGCATCTGTTGTGACGTTCATCACTCGAATGGCGTTGTTTGATTGATCCGCAATGTACAGGAGGTTCGTCACGTTGTTGAAAGCCACAGATGTCGCAAGATTGAAGCGCGCCGACGTTCCTGTGCCATCGTTGAAGCCCGACAACGTCGCAGATCCTGCTGCGATGCCAAGTGACAGAGTAGTGTTTGCTGCGGCAACTCGCGTTCCGTTTGTTGGATAATACAATCCATCGCATCCAATGCATGTCTCGTTGTGGCCATCACAAACACCACAGTAATCGTAGGTCACATTAGCGTTCGGAATCCCATTACACGCTGTGCATGTTTGGTTCGTTCCGTTGCAAACACCACATACGTCGTAAGTGAGAGGACCGTTTGGAACTCCAGAGCAGTCTCGACATGTTATGTTGGACCCATTACAAACTCCGCAGGCATCATAAACGCGTCCAGAGTTTGGAATGCCATCACATCCTGCGCAAGAGAGATTGTTTCCATTACAAACGCCACATCTGTCGTAGATTTTGCCGGAATTAGGAATACCATCACATCCTGCACAGCTACGATTGGTTCCATTGCAAACACCACAGGCATCGTAGACAACTCCGCTGTTTGGGATGCCATTGCAGCCAGCACATGTTCTGTTGGTGCCGTTGCAAACTCCACATGCATCGTTGATGAGCACGGGAATGCTTGGTAACCCATTGCATCCGATGCATGTGGAGTTGGTACCGTTGCAAACTCCGCAGACATCGTACACCAAGCCAGAGTAAGGGATTCCGTCACATCCTGCGCAGCTTCGATTTGTTCCATTGCAAACACCACACACGTCGTAAACAAGTCCGCTGTTCGGAATTCCATCACATCCTGCACAGCTCCGGTTGTTTCCACCACAAACACCACACGCATCGTAGGTTTTGTTGGAGTATGGAACGTTGTCACACCCAGATCGGCACGTCTGATTCGAACCGTTGCAGACGCCGCATACGTCGTAAATCAATCCAGAGTTTGGCACACCATTGCAGCCTTGGCATGTGCGATTGGTCCCGTTGCAGACGCCACATGCATCGTAAGTGACGTTGGAGAACGGGACACCATTGCAACCAGCACAAGTTCGATTGTCGCCGTCACACACACCACAGACATCGTAGACAAGTCCGGAGTTGGGAATTCCATCACACCCCAAGCAGGTCGAGTTGTCCCCAAAACAGAGCCCACAACTATCGAGGGACGCTGACCCTGCAGAGATCTTGGAAGCAAAGTAGACACACATGTTCCACACGATGAATGCAGTGTCTGTGTTGTATGCTTGGACTTGACCAAAGGTTGGCAGATCAGAGACGACATTCTGTAGCATGTACACCAATGCGTTCGGGACATCTCGTTCTGGATAATCCACCAAACTTGCATAATAGTCAGGTCCATTTCGTGCGATAGGCGTCACACCAGTGTAGTTGGCTACTGGGAAAGTGTAGGTTGTGCCACGTCCCGTCGTGCGAGTGTACGGGTATGCATAGCTTGAAGATGCATAGAAATCACTCCCCAGAATGAGTTGTTGCCCAGAAAACAACCACGCATCGAGGGGGGAAGGAACAGTGAACGCGAATTCAAGTCGGCTTGTTACATTGTTGAAAACGTAGATGTACATGGGAACGTTGATGCTACCAGAGTTATTCGAACAAGAATAATAGATTCGATCAAGTGATGATGAATACTCAGGAGCGCAAAGCCCGTGCGTTCCCAAACCACCTGTGCTGTTCAAGACAATGCCAACAATCGAATTGTTCACAGAATAGAACGGCGCGGCTTGATATGGCTGAGTTCCATATGTTGAAATCCCTACCGACCAATAGACTCTACCAGAGGGTGGGTGATAGATTGCGTTGAATGAAGAAAGTGTGTAGAATGCTGTGAATGCCCCACAAAACGCAGCACTCTCGCCTGTTCCAATCACTGGTGGCGGCATTAGTGAATCTGACTGTAATCCGTCGCAGTACGATCGATTGCCAAAGAGATACTCTGCTTGTCCTGTCAGTGGATCGATCGAGAATGCTGTCGCCCAATAATTCGTCAGTGATGAGATGCCCATGCCAACAATCAGCTTCCGCAATCGAGTGTCGAACACAAACCCTGTCATCCAGTTGCCAAGCTTCGCGTTCGTCCCTGTACCATACACAGGCGTTGCAGAAGCAGTTCCATCTCCGTAGAATGTCCAAACAGAACAGTTGCTTGGGTCTGTGACATTGATTGCTCGGATCACAAGGTAGGTTGTATCGTAGACGAAGACAAGTCGATTGTAAGGGTCGAACGCCAGCTTGATTATTTCCCCGAATCTTGCAGCTGTACAGTTCCCATCTACAGGCAGAGATGGCGGCGTCACAACAGTCTGGAATGTCTGCCCAGCAACGACAGACATCGCTAACGCGCTTGGGCTTGCTGCAGGCCATTGCGTCGGCACTGGAGGACCGTAGCAGGGTGTACAGAGGCTCTGATTCACGTAGCCTATGCAAATGTTAGGTGTCGTGGAGAACGACTGGTATTCGAACCCTAGTCGACAGGGTGAGCAGTAGTCTGTTGTCGCGTTGACACCGCTGCAGGATCCACATTCGAATGAGATCGATGTGAGATTCATCGCTCCGTAACATGACAGCCCTTTGCCCTCACAAACACCGCAGAAGTCATAGATGTGAGCACCATTGACGATACCAGAACAGTCTTGACAAGTTCGATTGGTCCCGTTACAAACGCCACATGCATCGTAGAGTGTGATAGGAATAGATGCCACACCGTTGCAACCAATACATGTGGAATTCGTGCCGTTGCACACGCCACAAGCATCGTATGTTGTGTTGCCAAACACAATATGAGCACAGTCGCTGCAGGTTGCATTTGATCCGTTGCATACCCCACACGCGTCATAGACAAGCCCACCATTCGGAATTCCTCTGCAATCTTGGCATGTCCGATTCGTCCCGTTGCAGACTCCGCAAGCATCGTACGTCAGGTTGGAGAACAGAACCCCATCACAACCCATACATGTAGAATTTGTTCCATTGCACACCCCACACGCATCGTTTGTGATGTTCGACCATGCAACATGGTCACAGCCGTAAGGGATCAGCAAGTAGGACCGGATAACACGACTAGCGTCAAGTCTGTCTGTGAAGTAGGCATCGGACGTGCAGAAGTCAGAGATGAGAGGTCCTGCGCGATCTATTGTCGCAACTCCAATGGGTCCGTTGGCGAATGGTCCGTTGAAGGTTGGAGGTGGACCAACCGGAAGAAAGTCAAGATTTGGCGAAGCAACTGAGTTTGTGAGGAAAACATCAAATCCTTGGAGCTGCAGGTACATTGTCGTCGAATTTGCAGGATTCACGCCATGTGCAGTGGAAATGAAGACAGTGATTGAGGGGTAAACTATTCGATTCGTGCCGATGGCCACTTGCAAGTAATGCCCAATGATTTCGTACACACGCAGCTCCAATGTCGAAGGAGAACCCGTGTTCTCGTACAGAAGGTACAGCAATTGCTGTTCAGAGCTGATTCCAAGACCCTGCGTTGCCTCCACATTGAACCCAAGCAATGATCGCAACGACTGCACTGTGAAGATGGTTCCATTGTTCACGGCAGCATGCTGAAGCATCTGTCCAGCATTGATCCACCAAACATCATCTGTGAACGCGTTGTAAGCGATCTGGAACGCATCGTATGCATTCCCACCTGTTGGACCTGGATACACTCCATTCCCCCAGATCGCTTTCATGGTGCAGGCGGTCATGTTGTGTGGCTGCGAAACGTAGTAGATCACGTCTTGATTGTTCTGCGTGCCAGCAAACAATCCGTAGGGTGCACGCGTTCGCATTGCCAGAATGTTAGTGTCCGCGAATTTGTAGGAGGAGCATGGATATTCAGCTCCTGTCTTCGGCAAAGTCGTGCCGCCACCAGCAGGATCGACGATTGTTGTCACAGCAAATGTCTGGCGATTCATCATCTTGATAGTTGACCCGGTATCGAGCAAGGCGAAGTAACCTGTTGGTCCGAACGGGATGACAATCGTTGCAGTTGTTGCTGTGATTGTCACTACAGTGTGTGTGTACGATGATGCCCAAGGATAGCTCGGCAAGCTGAATGCCGCGCCTTGATCGCATGTTCGCGGACATAGTGGACAGCAACCGAGGTTGACGCACGTATCGCAAGATTCGTTCGCTGTGACGTTGGAGTAGGAGATCTTGATTATTCGACCTCGCGCGGAGACGTAGATGTCGTTCGGGCACGATGTGCTTGCTGTCATCACAGCAGGACCTGCGATGGCTGTTTGTTGCAAGGTCCCGAATTTCATCACCGAAGCGGGCCCTGTCCCGATTCCTGTGCTTGGAACGTACATCTGTCCACCGTAATCTGTGTCAACATTGATGACAAAGGGAGAATACTCGTTGAAAGACCCCAGAATCGTGTTGTTGTAGATCAGAATAGAGCTTGTCATGTTCCAGTTGTATGGCAGTGAAGAAATGTCGGAACTCGGGAATTCAAGAAGGTTCCATGTTGTCATGGGGGCTCCCAAAGCGAAGCCTGACCCGATCGTGTAGCGTTGAAGCAGCAACATCGGTCTCGCACCACTGTCGAGATTGACACGAATAGTGAAGTAGAGGTAGTTTCTCGCATTGTCAACCGCGATAGCGAACACGTTGTTCTTCCCGTTCGTGAAATCAGCAGGAGGCGATGGGAACGTGAAAGGAGCCGTCATCTGTGTCGTTGTGGTGTTGAAGTCCCAGATGATCTTGAATGATGGCGAATTCCCATCGGGGGCGTACCCTAACTCCAGAACATAGATTCTTGGTGTGTATCCTGGTGTTACGTACCAAGCGGCAGACCGGACTGCGCCATCTATGTATGTGTCAGGTGTAGCACCGCAACCAAACGACATCGATCGCACACGACAGACTCCATCACGACCGCTTGCGTTCTCGATGTAGAGACTCCTGCAATAGACAGGATCTGCATCGCCGTTGAAAACAGCGAGATTATCTGTCCCTGGCATCGCAAACACTGACATTCCAGGGATTGCGGTCTCGTTGCAGAGTGAAAAGCTGCTTGTTGGTGTTGACCCACCGCTGACCTTGCCGATAGTGCGGAACTCGAAGAGCAGGAGGTCTGCGACATAAACGGTGCTTGTGCCGAGACTGTACGTTTGCACAGTCGCACTGTAAATCAGATCCTCGTACTTGCCTTGTGTGATCGACGTCCCGTAGAACTGTGCACCAGAGAATGCTGTCGAGGCGCCATAGTTGTCAAGCATGACGTTCACGCCACTGCCCAACACATTCGACACCGTCGCTGTGGTGCATGGTCCGGTGGCAGGACTGCCATCGGAGTTGCAAGCAATTGCGAGTGAAGAAGTGTGCAAAATCAAGAGCACGATGGCAATGAGCGTGCTTGCTTGGATGCGAAAACGCGACATTGTCACGGTAAGTACTGGAAATCCAATGTTCTTGCAGGTTGCGCCCAATATAGTGCATGCAGGAGTGTATTGTCAGAAGCTGACTCTGTCTCCAAAGGCATTTACCACAGGCTCTGACCACTCGAACGGCATTTCAACGCGACATCCAGGGATTGCTGCAACTGCAACGCACGATCGCTCGAGCTCTTGAAATCTTGAATTGTATTCGACCTTGCTTGAATCCGCGATGTGGAGTGTGAACATCAGGACAAGACCCACGGTTGCGACGCAGGTCGCGAATGTACAGAATCCCTGCATCTGAGCAGTGTTCTTGTAATCAATTTGCCAGAAGCTCCACATCAAGAGGCTCGCTGAGGTGACAACAATGAAGAGCGCGAGCGAATCCATCTTGATTCTGTTCTCAGAGTACGTCATGAGGAGCGGCGTTCATTGAACTCAAAATCGACAGAAATACAAGTATTCTACGACTTGGACTTGATTTCACAACGAATCCGCCCTGATGAACCTCTTGATCTCGCGAACGTTCGCTTCTGCTTCCTGACGCAGTTCCTTGATTGTCTTGTCCAGAGCAGCAATAGCACGATTGTTCACATCGATGAGCAAAGCATGTCGCTCAATCTTGTCTGTTATGAGAACAATCGCCGCATGAATCTTCTCTCCCATGAGAACGTTCACCGCATGAAGCCGCGCGATCTCCCGCTTGTCATCATTCAAGTCCGCCATCTCGACTGCAAATTGAACTGCATTCAAACAGCTCACGCTTGCTCGGTTACTGCAACTTATTGTGTCTGCCATGGCATACGTCGCAGTTAATTATCGGGATCGTCGCCAGTTAGCAGGGAAAGGTGAGAAGAAACCGTAGCATTCTTGAGAATCAAAGAGATCCTGGCGTCGTAGTGGTTGTTGAGCTGGTTGTGCTCGGACAGGATCGACTACGCGAGGTCTTGGCTGATGCAAAGCCGAGTTGATTCTCTGGACTTCCGTGTGCGCGATCGCGAGACTGGCAGGGGTATAGCGATCGTCCTGAAGAACTTGTTTCAAGTTGTCGAACATGTGCATGTACTCTGCATACTCGCTGTCCCACAGGTAGCGAACTCTCCGCGCATCACGCGAGAGTTCGATGAGCCAGTTTGCAGCAGATTCAAGATTCCTGAGCAGATCTTGCACTGGAACAGCTCTGCTTGAAATGACAAAATCATCAGCCATTGCAGCAGCATTCTCTCTGAATTCAAGAATGGCGCAACATATAGAGGCCTGTTGTCAGGCACTTACCGCAAGGACGCTGAGTATCAAGCCTGTCGAGAAGCAGGAGTCTATCTGGGTGGCGCGATTCGACAAGGAAGGGAAGTTGCTCACACCAGTGCCAATCGTGCTGTTGATGTCGAATACCCTTTCATTTGCCATCGAAATCATCGATGCCGTCCTGAGGAAGCGATTTGCAGGAGTTGGCCGGGAAATGTGCTGTTTCACCTTCGATCCGCACGAACGCGCGATTGTCGCATCATTCGTAGACTTCGAAGTCTGTGAGATCACAGGTCTTGTGATCCCGTACCGGTACCACGACCAACACACAGACAACGTCTTGATTCCTGCGCTCAAGATGCTTCAAAACGACGGAAGCAAAGTGCGGGCTGTTCACACAGTTTCACGTCGATTCGTGCAGAATCTCGCTGCAAACTTGAATATGCCGCGAGAGTGGCTTGTTCTGAACACATTTCAAGTTGGTGAAGCCAAGAACTTTGTCCTGAATCGCAAGCGAATCGAGCTCTATGCAGGAGATAATGCCCTTGTGCATCTGTTTTAGTAAACAACATCTTCATGTCCATCAACCTCTAGATCCAAGACACACCCTGCGACCGCGAGGAATGCGGACGTGTGTAACGTCGCATATGTCACAGAAGTGCGCAGCATCCCATCCTCTGCATCAGCAACGCCTGTCACAGGCTGACTTCCACACACGTTGCATCGATCGGTGCACATGATCTGCTTGCACTTGCGACAGTAGTTCACTTCGACTCCGTCGCCACCCTCATTCATGGTCTCTCGCAGGATGTGTGATGCTCCAACAGCAGCATGTGAGTCAACCTCCATGCGACCTGACTTCACTGCTGTACTTCCTGTCGCAGACCGTCGTACGACGTCAAGTGGTGCAGAACCAACGATCTGTGACTGCTTCGACTCGCGAGTCTGCCGCATGAGCATGATTGGCAGCGGACCGATCAGAACAGGCTTTGCCTCACAGTAGTTGCCGTCATCCACGACGTTCTCGCCATTCTCGCCTCGAACGAACTCCCGCTTCATGCGCAGAGGTTCACCTGTCTGTGGATCATACAGCACCTGCCAACACCCGGTGATAGCGCGACGCGCGTACGATCGGAGATCAGACAGGTACGTGTGCTTGCGCTTCAGAGACTTCACCTCCGCAGGAGTCTTCGTTGCTTCAGCTTCAGCAATCTCTGCAGCAAGCGCGTCGAGGTTGACGCCAGTCTTGTAGGCAGTATCACCAACGATTCCATGAACAACCTCGAGAAAGTCGCCGAACAAGTCAGGATTGAACTCGTTGCTGTCGAGCAGAGAGTTGATTGTCATGTGAAGCTGATCCGCAACGCGCTCTGCAAGGAAGCGAACAAACTCGTAATCACCTGTTTCTGCGTAGATTCTCCCGAAAACAAGCTGGAATAGCTCACCAATCGTCTTGCGTCGACCAATCGCCTGTGGATTCAAGATGAAATCGATAAGCGTCCCGTCTTCCGCCCAAGGCATGTCAACCGAAGGCATGGGAATCGACAGGACACCCTTCTGGCTCTGAAATGAAGACATCTTGTCTGCTTCATCAGCGATATGCAAGCTACGGAAGTGTGCTGTGATAACAACAACACCTGTGCCACGCGACAACGTCAGACTCGTAAGAATGCCACTCATGTGTCGAGGCATCGAAACACTCGTGTTCTTCCACGTCTCTGTGTCCTTGTCGAAGGTCATGTGTCCAAACACGACGTCGCCACCTCCGAAGTGCATGTTCACCACCTGAGGCTCGCCTGTCAGTAGAAAGCGAACTGCGCGATCAGAGCTGCACTCCACAACACGGCTTGGTCTCGGTCCACCACTCAGAGCTTCACCGACTGTGAATCCATTCGCCATTGCTTCGTGGATACTTGACACAGACATTGATGATGGAATGTCTGGAGGCAGAGGAAGCCCAAAGATTGGGTCGATCTTGTTGTAGAGTGTACTATTACCACCATTCTTCGATCCTCGACCATCAAGCTTGCAATTCGGTGGGAAACACAGAGTTGTTAGGGTTCCATCCATGGAAACAGACATCTTCGTCGCGGACTCGGACATCATCAAGCCGCGTTGAGCAGAAGCTTGATTCATGCACTGACCATCTTCGTTAATTTTACCCCCGATAGGAGTGAATGCAGCGATGACGTTCTGCGAGAACATGAGCTCCTCAGGGAGCCTGAAGCGGGTGTCACGCAAAGTGACGTTCATGCAAGCAGAAATGAAGTTTGTCGGTGCGATGACAGCTTGCGGGTAAATCATGCGTTGTCGAGCACATTCTGCCATTAAAACACCAGTTGCGTGTGGTTTGTTCTTCGTTCCAAGTTTCAGACGAGCCATGTGGTTCGACGTCGCTGTCGCGCCATCCATTGCGATTGGCAGAGATACTGCTGCTGATTCGCAAGGCAAGTAGATTCCCTGCTCCGTCGTGAGCCCAACTTGGTCAACAAGCACCAAGAGTCCCAATCGCATCAGACTCACGACGTTCGTGATGTCCTCACGGTAGTGTCTGTGCATGCCAACCTTGAGACCGTCGTTGCGCTCGCCAAACAGGAACGCAGCTTCAGGACCTGAAAGCTGGCGCGCCTTCTCGGTGGCCATGAACATGAGCAACCGTCCGAAATCTGTGTTGACGTTCAGCTCACGCATGCCAACGATGTCGAACCCTTGCACACTCGCAGTCACTCCGAAGGTAAACAGGTCGTTCTCGCGAATGTAGGTGCTAACAAGATCTTTCACGCGCTGAATGTTCTCTGCTGCTGTGAATCCAAGGAGGACAGCATCCACCCAGAGCCGGACGTATGCGATCGGAGGCTGCATGTCTTGGACAGCGAATGGCAGAAGTATCGCAACCAGGGCGTCGCGATGGATGGCAGGGAGACGGTGTGAAATGTAGCAACCCATGCTCATCTGTTGTGCCTTGCCGACGTTGTCGCCTTCGGCGGTTGCGTAAATGCAGATCAGAGGGTACGATGATCCAAACACAGCACGACGCATGTCGTTCCTGACGTCCATGCAAGGTTGGATTGATCGCTGGTAGAACGTGATCGCAAGACTGCTCATGGCAGGTTGCCGTGTGACAACACCATTGATGTCGCCACCCACAAGCCGACCTCCTGGATAGAAGGACGTACCATCCACGAAACACTGTGTGAGAGGGACAATCACTGCTGCAGACAAGCGATCCAGGGTGTTCACGACCATCGTGCGGATTGTTTCATCATCGCCACTGCGGTAGCATTGCTTGTCTGAATCAGCGAAGACCTTGGCTTGACATGTGCGCACCAGAGAATCAAAGGATTCTGGAAGCTTCGTCATGACGATGTTCTCCATGATATCGCAGATCGAATGGATCGTCCGTGATGTGATAGCAGCAGGAATGTCCCTGTTCCGATCAGAAGTGATTGCGCCAGCACGAGTCACCAGATAATCAAGAAGTCGGATCTTCGCTCCAATTACATCCAAACCACGCATACTTTCAGGAATGTGTGGGAAAAGATACTTAGCAGCCCAAAGTGCGCCTGCAGAAGCATCAGAATCATCGAACATCTCATCATCTGATGGTGAATCACCATCGCTGTCGTTCACAGATGATGAAGCAAGCATGTCCGTTCCTGTGCTGTCAGGACTGAGCTCGACGCTTCGTGGCACGACAGAGAATGCGTTCTGCTCGTAGCGAGCAGCATTCTCCTTCTTCTGGATGTTCCACATGCGCCATATCGATGCGATAGCGGCTCCGTCACTCGTTTTGAGAGCAGACAGGAACATCTTGACTTCGCCAGCGCGTACGTAGAACGATCCAGGGAGTCGCACGCGCGCATCATCTGGCGACGTGGTTTCAGGGTTGAATGTCTCGACGTCAACAAGGAAAGCATGCCCTGAACCGTGTTTCGTGACGACCACTGAAGCAGATGGGATTTCCTTGGCGCTCAAGATCTTGTCCTTCACCTTCTTCTGCTTCCACTTCGTCATGGCAGGATCCTTCACGACCTTCTTCTCGCGATTCCCGAAACTGAGCGGACGATTCAAGGCTGAAGTCTCGATGCGCATAGGCACAGCAACCTTCTCAGACATCAACGCATTGCCTGCAGGCACTTGAGTCTGCATGCGACGGATGCTTGCTGGGAACGCTCCGTTGTCATCGTACGTGCCCGTCAACGCTGGAATCGTCATCAAAGGCACGTTCCGATACTCGCGCGTAGAGCGCACAACCTGACGTGCAAGGTGTGCGCTCGTATCACGGAACGTGATGGTGACGGTGCCTTCGATGCGAGCTTGATAGGGGATATCGTACTCGACAGCAATCCGCTCAGGAAGTTTCGCCATGGTAACCTTCTGCGCTGCCTTGATATCCTTGAATGCAGTGGCTGCTCTGTCGCTAGACAGTCGGCTTGGATCCCCGAACTGCTTCGCGAGCGCAGCAATTTCAAGTTCATCCGGACGTGTCAATTTCAAGTACATCGGCGATGTTGCGCGCACGTTCGTAATCGAGATGACCACCTCTGTGAACACAGGCTCTCTGTTCGTCGCAGCCTTGGCCTGTGCAGCAGCAGTGCTCCCTGACCGTCCAGAGCTGCTTGATGAGTAAACAGATTGCTCATTCTGACTGTGCCGCACAACAGACTGCAGTTGTGTTGCAGTGATGACCACCTCTTCGAACTTCGCCTCGATCGCGCTGCATACTTCCTGCAACATCATCCCGTACGCTTCGATGTCACGACGTGCAGAAAGCACCTCTGTTGCAAGCGCATGCGACATCAGCAACTTCGTGTATGCAGACACATCTTCAAAGTCATCCAAGCACGGCAGCTTGGTCAGCCGACGGAACCCCTCTGATTCAGCCATGTTTCACGGAGAAACACTTGAAAACACCCGATTCACATCGAATTCAACTTTGTCCATCCCGCATCTACGTTTGCTACCCCACAAGTTATGCGTCTGACATGGCAAACCTGCGAGATTTGTCTTATCAGATGAAAGAGAATGATTTTATGGTTACTGAACTTGAATTCAACATTCAATCACAATCAAGGCCGGGTCGCGCGCCCTCGAGGCTTGCCTCCACCAAGACTGCGGACGACGGTCATCGTTGTCTGTATGGGTTGGGCGGCAGGACGCGGTTCTGTCCGAATTGTCACTCCATCATCGCCGAGCGACACGGTTCCATGGTTGACGAAATCATCAATGGCACGCACGCCACCGATGTCTACGACACGCTGCTGTGCTCCTCGTTTCGTGGACGTGGCAAGAATGGAGAACCCATGTATGCGGACCGGAATCCAACCCCAGACGTCGTAAAGATAAATCATCTTGTCCTGTCCACGGCACCGTGTGAACACAGCTCCCTCTGATGACACAGGGATTCCTTCTGCATTGACCGTGACCTCGCCAATCTTGCAGTCTTTCGCGATCCACGCCTTCTTCTCCAACTGCTCAAAATCGGTCTTGATTTTCTTCAGGGATGACAGAACATTCTCAAGGCTTGGAACGGCATCATATGTCGGATCAAAACAGATCTGCTTGGAGCATTTTGTAAGCATGTCCGCAAGGGCCTCTAACTCCCATCTGGCTTGATCTGCGCGATCCGACATCTTGATTGCAGGGAAATCATGATTGAACTGCAATCTAGTAGCAATATATTACGGAGGTTACTGGTTTCGAATTCCAAAGCTCGGGAGTGTTCAAGTGCAATTTGCAGCAGCGACAGCCATGGCGGAGCGCGAGGAACCAATGGGTGACTTCGAGCGTGCGATTCAGAGTGCGAAGGCAGGTGGCAAGCACAGCCTTGAAGATCTGTATGCGAAGCCGAGAGCTTTGCGTGCTGCAGTTGGCAAGTTTCTTGAATCAAGCCAGGCCTTCTGGGAGAGCGACCGTGCTAAGCAGGCATCAACAATGGAGCGTGCATTCTACTCGCAGTTTGATACTTCGTTGAAGATTCAGAACAGCCTGCCTGGATCCAAGGAGTTCGAGGAGTTGACGTATCGTGCGCTCGAGATGGTACCGCCAGCTTGGCCGCATGTTGAACCAGACCTTCGTCTGTTCTTGAAGGAGAAAGCACAAGTCCTTCGCTTGAAGTCATTGATGAAGTACATCGCACATTCCCTGTCCGAGAAAGGGTTCGTCACAGACTACTGTCCTTCTTATCGTAATGCTGGATTCACCATCCAACATCGCGTGAAATCAAGCAAGTATTTGCTGGATGTCAAGCTGGAAGCGTTCCACTTTCATGGCAAGATTACCGTTTCGAAGCCAAGGAGCTGTGGAGGGAAAGAATTTTCAATCGACCGTGACCTGCAACTCATCGGGTTTCCCATGTTCGCAGAGGAGGTTCCTGATGATTTCAAGTACATTGAGGAGATCTTCGAAGCTTGGAAATCCAAGGACTCCACTTCATATCTCGCACCTGAAGACAAGGAGCTTGCGGACAGTGTTGTTCGCTATGTCATCGACAACTGCGAGAGCGAGTCATGGATGACGCAGCTTGCGACCTACTTGACAGAGAAAGGGTTCGCTACGACCGTTTCTGCAGTGAAGATCTCGTTGGACTTGAATTGCGACAAGCTCGTGTCCCTTGGAACGCCTGTGTTTCGCAGTGCCGTGTTGACGTGGGAGAATAACTTCCATCACTGGCACGCGGGGTGCAAGTGGCAGTGGAATCTGACTTGTCAGTCTGGCTCGCGTGACAGGTTTGTCAAGGAACACATCTACACGAACGAGGATGTCATCAACGAAGATGTTTTCAAGACGATTCTCTCGTTCATCAAGGAATGCATTGCTCAGGAGGTGAAGCACATGCTTGAGGAGATGTGAACTCATGTTTGCCACGGCAGACAACAGAAATAAATCAAGACTCTCAAAGTGTTCTCTGCGTTTCGAATTCAAGTGCGTGGCTGAGAAATGGCGGAGGCCGCACCTCGGGACGAGGCTCCTCATTGGTGTGAAGTCGATGAACACTTCGAAAGCATTGTTCTCAAGATGCCACCCGACGAGACAGCCCGTGGCTGGGAGCTTTGCTTCGATCTGCAGTGCAAGGAGCGTGACAAGCTCATCATGGAATGGCTGTCTTATTACTTATCAGCGAATGGGTTTCCCACGACGTTTTTAACAGAGAAAGTGACGTTTGTAACATGGAAACCCTGTTTGCACATACGTTGTGATGGAAACATTCAAGACCCCTGGTGGTGTGAACCCACAGCGGACCTGACATTGGATCAATTTTATGCCTATCAGAAAACAAGGAGGTGGGTCATGAGGTTTTCTACTGTGATTACAGCATTTGAGACTGGATGCAAGATGAACAGGGATGCTTTTGAAGCGATCCTATCCATGGTCAAGAAGAGGTTTTCCAAGGAAACGTTTGACATGTTGGAGGAGCTTCGGGCAGCAGCTGATGAACGCACTCCCAAATAACACCGATGTGTGTACTTTCATTCACACTCCTGCAAGCTGTTTGCATACACGCTCGCGCTGGAGCACCTCCGGAGGCGGCGGACCTGACGGCGACAGATGAATCAATGGGACGCTTGCTGTGTCAAAATATTCATCTTTTCCCGTCAGAGTGATGTTACAATAAGCAGCAGGGATACCAAGTCCTGATACTTCAAGATTGAGAGTCAGCACCGTATACGCTCCTCCAGTCATGAGGAGCAATCCTACTGGGTCAACAGAGAACTGTCCTTGATCACAGGGATCGACTGTGTAACATGCTGCTGCGATCTCGTACTCGTACGACACATGCCAAATCGCTGTTTCTTGAATTGCGACTTGAATTGCACCGGTGCTCGTGAGCGTGCTCACAAAAGCATTACCTCGAACGATCACTGCTCTTCCGGTGTGCTCCAGAATCGCGCCCAACTTCAGTGGTTCCGCTTGAACGCAACACGCACAAGCGGTGACAAGCAGCATCAAGCCAACAATGAAGCGCATTCTCACGGCAAACACACTTGAACTCGTGTGACTAAAGAAAGATGTGCAACACCTTGAAAACCTCACAAAACATCAACAACACCACGTTTTTCACAATTACAACACTGAAACCGTTCAAGTGGATCACTCGGTACAGTTTCACAACCGGCATCATGGCTGAGAATCGCGAAGCTCTGTTCTACGATCCAACAGCGTTCGAGCTCTTCACCTACAAACATGTTGCAGGTGTTGGCTTCGTTGCGGAGACAAAGCAAGCGTTGACAGAGAACGCAGCCACCATCCTGGCACACTATCATGGTGTGACTGATGGCAAGATCATCTCCCATGTCAAGCTTATGGAAGATGAGAAGAAGAAAACTGTCATTGCGTTCGAAACGCGCGAGATTTCTACAGATCACTGGATCATTCAGAAGATCGACAACGCGACATGTTCACGTTCGAGATGGTGTTGCACGGAAGCTGAATTGGACTCAGCAACGATGAATTTTCAAGTGAGAGACAAGGAAGGCATCTACCGATCCTACTTCTGTCCTCCAAGATCTCTGTATGAGCGAATTGTTGTTCGCCCCGTCCCTCGGTGTGAGAAATTCGAGACGAAGAACGTCATGTTCGTTTCACCGGATCAGCAGATGGTCTTTGTCGCAGAAGACAACTCTAGTTTCCGTCGCCGAGATGATCACTACGATGGGCCGACGGCTGTGTGTGTTTACTGGTGTCGGAAGCACATTGCGTCTGTGCCGCAGTTACATTACAATCGTGTGTTCGACACGAGCAATGTGTATGTCCTCGTGCAGTTTAGTTCCAAGGACAAGGATACGACAATCATCGTTCACATAACTACGTTCAGCAAGAAAACTGGTGACCAGATTCAAGACATGCAAGCGGGATACGATGCGGTTGACGTGCGAGGCTGGTATTCGACGCCATACTCCGTCATGCAGCACGCACCAGACTTGCTTGTGTTCACGGTGTTCTGTCGAACACTAGCTCCGATCTGCATGAGCAATCGCGAAATCCAGGATACTGCTGCCTCCTATCCACACGTCAATGGTGCGATAACCATCAACCCGGATGGCTCTGTCACGGCGCATGATCCCGAGAAGAAGTTCATCAGTGTGCGGCAGGGTCGGTGTGTCAGTGTGTTCTAAAGGTTTGTATTGTCTTCATTCACCAAGAACTCAGAGTAAATCGCTTCAAAGCATGTGTTGCGAGCTGAAGCTTGCGATATTCTTCATGTCTCTTGAATAGATTGTCACATTCCGTTGTCCGGCAGGCGAAAGTCTCTTGATTGTCATGATTCTCACATGTTGAGACACAAACTTCGCAACACTTCTTGAATTCTGTTTCAGATTCATCTTTCACAGCCTTTCGCAACTTGAATTCCGCAAGACCTCCAAGTGGGGTGCCTTGCATGCAGTCAATGCACAGAGCAGACTTCTCCTCTGCAGGAATGGATGTTCCACACACCAAACACTGCAGCAGAGGCTTGGCGAACTTCGCGATGCCGTAAGACTTCGTGTTCACATTCAAGTTCAACACCGACTTCGCAACGCTGACCCGCGTGTGATCGCCAGAGAAGAGTAGTTTGACCTTGTCAGCACCGATAACGGGATCGAGCAAGCGCGACATCGCGGTCATGAGACGTTCCATGTAGAATCGCGTGTTCACAGGGATGTTGTCTGTGATCATCCTGAGAGGATCTTCTGCCATTTCGCCACTCTTGGCATTCTTCGCATCATTCCGCATGACGTATGGAATGCGGTCGCCAAGCAGAGGGGCAAGTCCTGGATCCTCTTTCGCGATGCGACGCGCGAGAACAACGTGAGCAGGCACGTTACCTTTCGACGAGTATTCAAGTCGTGAGTACGAGCCTGTTAGAATCAGTTTCGATATCGAGACCTCGCTACGAAGCAGGGACGTAACTGCTGCACGAATGAGCGAAAGCGAGCCTTCAAGATCGTTCTCCATCAGAATCCTGAGTGCTGCAGACTTCATGGTCTCTGTGACGAACTTGCAGGAGTTGCGGCGCACGATTTCAACACCCTTGGCAAGGAACTTGCTTGAATCCGCGGAAGTGAACATGCGGCCAACGTAGGTCTTCTTCTTGATTAAAATCAAGGGACACAACACTTTCTCAAATTCAAGTTGCATCGGGTGGAGATTGCTGAACAGCGCGGTAGTGACCTCTTTCGCCAGGGATTTGCCAATTTCAAGTGCTTGCTCCACCGTGACGTCGCGAAGAACAATGAAGACAGAATCTGTGTCTCCGTAGATCACAAGCATGTTTGGGTAGTGTTTCTCGAGGTAATCCTTGACTTCTCCGATAGACCGACGTCCGATGAAAGTCACAACAAGGGCGACGATCACAAAGGGCATGGACCCCTTCTTCGCTCCAAGGAAGCCGTATGTCGAGTTACCACAGAGTTTGTACGCAAGCTGTTGCGAATCAAGCACTTGTAATTCCAGTCCCAGTTGCTTGATTGATTCTTGGAATTCAAGTTTGCGCACATTGTCCTGAGATTCATCCAGTTTCTGCGTGATTGATGCGACAGATTCAGAGATGGTTTCCATCAGCTTGCGAACACCCTTGCGTGCTGTGACAAATCGCTCACAGAGTGCTGGCACGATTCCTGCGCGAATGTGCTTCTTCACGAACATATGTCCGAGAAACACACGCGCATCCGGCAAGTCTGCTGAATCTCCAAGCTCGCTCACAGAACTCACCCCCTCTGGAAGAAACTCGTGATGCAGTTCCGGCGGGACAAACGTTGTGTAGCAGAGGTTGTTCGAGCGGATGATCGATGGATACAGCGACGAGAAATCAAGAGTAACCACAGGATCAGTGTAGAATCCGATGCGTGGCGCCAGCACGGTCGCCCCTTCGTACTCTGGTCCCGCACGTCCACCGTTTGCCACGGGACTCTTGGCAGACGCTCCAGGTTTCGGTTTCCCCAGGGATGATAGCGCGTTCTTGGGAGGACTGGGAGTTTCCTCTGAATCAGAGAGGTCAGAGAGATCGTCGTCCTCGTTCTCACCTTCCTTCTGAGTCTCAAACGTCGGTGTAACGATGTCATCACGACGCGCAAGCTCACGGATTCCCGTCGCGCTTTGAATTTGCTGACCACGACTCATGAGCAAGTCGAAGGGGACTTTGGTCACGACTGCAAGAGAGAGGTAGAGGTAGATCATCTTGAGTTTGTCAATCAAAGCAGCAACAAGCACGGAATCCTGCACACAATAGCGCCCAAGTCGCGCACGGTCCTCGCTTGAGCCGTCGAAGAGCTTCGCGATCAGGAAGTGTGGAACGTCTTCCTTGTGGCGATCCAAGAATGTGTCTGCAGCAGCTTCAAGGCTGTACTGCGACATCTTCTGGTACTTGAGCATGTAAGTACGCGTATCGAAGGACATGCGGCCCCAGAAGTTCCAGGAGTACATGTCCCGCTGCCCTGAAGCGTTCGTCTGCATCTGACGGATGGTACAGGTGACATCCTGTCGGTGAAGACGCCCACATCGTTGCTTGGCGGTTGGAATCTGCAGGAGACTCGCGCGTGCGAAGATGTACGTCAAATCGAACGAATCCCCGTTGAATGTCGCGAGAAAATCAGGATTGTTCGTGACAATGAAATCAAAGAAGCGATTCAAGAGATCTGCCTCGTTAGCGCAGCAAATCAAGTTTACGTCGTCAATTGGTGCACAATCGCCAACAGTCAGCAGGTGTTTGGAATCAAGTTCTGCTTTCCCAATCTTGCTGAGCACAAGCGAGATCTGGCAGATTGGATCCGTGCTTGATTTCGGGAAGTGTGATCCTTTCGCGACGCACTCGATGTCGAGACTCAGGATCACGAACGGAGCAGAAGCGTTGATTTCAGGGCGAGGTTTCAAGTCCTTGCATGACATGTCAAACTCGATCGCGCAACGTGAGACCTTCTCGTGTGTAACGCGATGATGCAGAGAATCAGCCGGGCATGTGACCCATCCACACCCTGGAATCCCGAGATCGATGTTGAAACGCAGGATAAAGTCCACATTCGCCTCAAACACATCGAATTTCCCGAACAATCCATCACCAATCACGATGCCTGCATGCAGGAACTCCTTGCACTTCGAGACGAAGCTTGGCTGTGCGCAGGTCACCAAAAACATCGGTCTCTTGCGGTTCGCAGTCTTGCCCTTGTAGTTGTACAGTGGTTCACGTTCAACCAGCTCAACACGCTTCACCGCCGCACACCCGTTGTGGCGCGTCAGATCGTTCAGACGATTCAACAGGTGATCGCTGTTCACCGCATCCACGCAGATGGTGTCGTTGCGAGGCATGCAATAGAAGTAAGGCTCGAAGTCATGCACACGACACAGGACATCCTTGCTACCGTCCGCAGCACTTGTCCTGCCAATCAGATGCACCACAGGGAGAGGGCCCGTGCCTGCAGGTGCATTCGCGTTTGCTTCGAGCAGGTACTTGATATCCAGGATCTGGAACGTGACATCCGGTGCACGATCGGAGTCGAATTCGGCAACAAGCCTTGATTCTCGCGACGTATCAACACCGTTACCGAATCGTGCTCGCTTGCTGTCAGCAAGATCGGCCATGATTCTGGTGAAAGTGCATCCCTTCGAACAGAATCAGCTTGGATAATGTGGTAATACGCTTACAGACGCAGAATCACGTGAAACTCAGAGTTTTGATGTCGTTCAAGGAATGTATTGCACACAATCAGATCTTGATTCCTCCTGCTTCGCTCCTCTTCGACGCGATGATTTCTGCAGTCATGATGGACTGCTTGATTCGGCGGACGAAGAGGAATGTCACTATCTCACCAACAGCCACCCATGAGCCAACAACAAGAAGAGCACCAAGCGCCCACAGGACGAATGTGAACGGAACAAGGAACGAAGCTAGCGATTGCGGCAAGGAGTAAGAAAGCTGACAGATGCTGTACCCGATGAGATCAGCTATCTCTCCGCATCCACCTGCATCAATCGGCTTCTGTGGTGGTGTCGGCCCAGGGGGAGGCGCTGGCGGGTATGTGAGATAGGTGATCCAAACACTCGTGCTACCGTAGAACGTGTTCCCAGGACAACCTGTGAGCGTGATATTGCAGTAACCAAGCGGCTGCGCCGGGTCGTTTGGCTGGACTTGAATTGGCGACTGTATGAAGTTACAGCCAGTTGGCTGAGTGAATGTTTGCGAAGCCGCTTGAACATAGAATACATCAGAAACAACGCTCGGATCCAGAGGAACGCAAGCAATGTTGACAGTGTACTCGCCAGTGATTTTCTGGGTGTTGCAAACAGCAACGTCGATCACACCTGATAGTGACAAGGTGCTCACATACGCACTTGTCGAGCCAATGATGGCAACTGCACACAATTGCTCGACATCGACAAACGCCTCTCCACTTGCTGTGATGAGCGCATTAGCAGCAACAGATTGCTTTCGTTGCTGCACGAAGCCATATCCTGAGTTAATCCACATGTTTCGTCCATTCGTGGTGTACGTGTATCCAGGAGGCTTGTATGGCAACGCATCATTGCCCACTGCGGCATTTGCGTTCGCTTGCGCAAGTGCTGCTGAGTTGTTCATCGAACATAGCATACTCAAGATGGGACTTGGGACAAGAGCATTGTTCTGATCAACCACCATCCATTGCCATGGATTAAGCTCAGTGCGTTCGTCACCTTGCCAGTTCCTGCCAATGCCAGGACATGAAGTCTTGAATTGCTCAGGTGGAATCCAGATCCAAGTTGCATCTTGACCGACACTCGCCGAACCTTGCACGTAGACCCCTGCTGAAGCAGTTGGAGCAGAAGGATCGGTCGGAAGATCGCATGCCTGATTGCTTGTTCCACCTGGACACTTTTGAATGATTGCAGAACCAGTGAAGTTTGGAATGTCGTCTAGTTCCCCGCTTGGCGGCGTCACGCTCAGCAACTGAACCGATATCGTGCCATCAGCCGATGTCGCAGCAATGTTTTCTGCTGACAACACCAAAGTCTCGGTGACGCCAGTGCTGATACGATACAGATCAACCCAGATGGTGAAGAACGCGCCAGTGGGATTCTGATCTACAACCCAAGATCGCGCGTAGACGGTTGGCACATGCGCAACGATGAAGCCAGTATTTGTCTGTGCGGCCAGATTTGGAGGAAGACAATTTGGTTGATTTATGATGTTACTGCCGGCACCGCCAGCACCAGTAACTGCGTAAGCAAGTCCTCCATTTGATACGCTCATAAAAGGCCAAGCCCAATTGGAATTCACATTCGTACTTGACGTTTGCACAATATCGAACATGCTTGCGTCATAACCACCAGCTTTCACAACTCCGTTCGAGATCATCGAATAAACGTCTGCGAACCTAGGTGAGAAAACACGACGTACGTTTGCTGGACACCAAGACAGATCCACATTGTACGCTTCTGATTCGTTCGCTGCAAAGTAGAGGAAAGCACCCTGAAAATGCTGGTTTAATCCACCCGGAAACGTAGAGTAATCAGTGATAATACCCGCACATAACTCCTCATCCCATGCAATCACCTGTCCAAAGATTGTTGTCGCAGATGCAGTGTTGAGAATCTCCTGTCCAGTCTCTGACAGATGCATGTTATGGTACGTCACATATGGCGATGACCGCATGCTAATCTGCAAGTCAGGGTTCACCTTCGTACCCTGCGCCGATGATATTTGAGTGTTGACAACGCTGAACTGCAAGACATCATCTGATGCTGAGCCAAATGGCATTAGAACTTGAATTGCAGTTTGTGGCTCCGTGATCGAACAAACTGCAGAGTTTGTGCAAGTTTTCTCTTGTGTCACGGAAAGTACATAGGGTTCGATGAGAGTTCCATTCTGGCCTTGAACCAGGGTCGCACTGGCGACTATAACAACACACAGAGTTCGCACGAGTTGCTTGATCAAAGCCTGTTGTGATGGCATCACATCTCTCCGTCTCCGACTGTATCCTGTACCCCGGAAGTAGTTCGTTCCGATGGGAAGTCCAAGCGAATCCGAGCACGGAGGTGATGCTCGCGAGTGCACCATTTGTTGCGGCACAGACGTTCCTCTGTCTTGCGGATGCAATGCTCTCCACAATCGATCTCGAGGATATACATAGGGAGTTGTTTGCTCCGCTGACCAACCTGCAGATCGGATCTCTTGGGCGCGTGCGCCTTGAGAAGCTCCAGATGGGTGACTGTGTCGAGACATCGCATGAAGCGCTTGCCATCTTCGCAGGTGGTTCGGTTCTGAGCAAGCAGCTTCCAACTTACGCGCAGAAATCTTTGTTGCTTGACAAAGCAACCTCGCAGATCTTCCTGATTGTGCGAGATCCAAACACTGGTGCCCTGATTCGCAAGAAACTGCACGTAGTCTTCATCCAGATGACCTTGTCCTACGAGTACACGCTCCCAGGCGAGCAGAATGTCTTCAAGCAATCTGGTGTGCGGCGGTTCCATGAGTCGACCATCATGCCCGCACTCCTGATGGGAGCCCAGATGGTCCTGCGAACAGTGAGTGCGATTGCGCGCTTCTCAAGCTTGAAATTGAAGTCGTTCGTCTTCTTCGGTCAGCGTGTCGAGCGCTACGCGGAACTGCGGCGTGAAGATCAAGTCCACGTCCTGAGTTATGTGATCGACACATGTGGCGAGTCTGCAAGGAACGAGATCGTGATTCCGGACGGAACATTCGTGGAGTGTATGCAAGCGAAACTTCACCGCATCGCAGCAGCAGCACACTTCTGCCGCGATCGAATTGGAGCAACGATTGTGTGCGAAGACACGGTGCTCCGACAGGCAGTCCATCCTGTGACAGAGTTGTCTGATGATCTCTTCTATCCCCCAGCATTCGGCACGATGCGAGGCAATCGGCTTGAGCAATCTTGGACCGCGTTCTGCGATCTCATTGGCGGAAGCTTCAAGGCTCGTTACGGTCGTGCGATGAGCGTCGTGCTGCCAAAAGTCGTTCAGCAGAAGCAAGCTCTGAATACTTTCGTTTATCAAGCTCGCATGATCGAATTCGACGTCCTTGCAGTGCACATGTGGTGCAAAGCGCTATCACACAGTCTGCTCTCGTGGATTGACAACCCTCGCTTCGATCTCTCGTGGTGGTCGCACGTTTCCATGATCGGAAACACGATCTACGACATGTACATTCATGGAACACATGCGAAATCAGAGATTGTCGTTGTTGCAACCATCGGCATCCCAGACCTGTCACATTCGCTCCTCGTTCTGCCGACACATTGCTTCGACAAGCCCAAACATTGCTCAGGCGCAGCGAAGGGTATGCTGTGTCGCATGGGTGCGCCACTTGTCGATTTCGAGATGCCGATTGACACAAACACGTTCGGCGAGAAGGCGCGCAACGCAAGCTTCATTCGGTGCCCTCTGCAGGATGTCATTCAGGCATGCATTGCAAGCTTGGCAGAATCGTACGCTGACATCTACATCGAACCGGAGCTCATCAAGCTTGCCACCGTCGGCATCGAGAACATGATCCTGGACGCCGCAGTGGTCTACTGGCCTGAAATCAAGACGCGCGTCCCACATCAAGCTCACGGTGCTCAGGCACGTGTTGTGACCGCGATTGACACAGACGTCCTTGCAAAGCACAACATCTGGGTCCCTGCGCTGCCATACTGCAACATGATCGCAGAAGCCCTGAAACAACCACGTTTCGTGGAGTATTGGGGGGATAGACCCCTGATTCGACCGTCAGATTGAGAATGCGCACGATGTCTGCCATGCGTCTGCCAGAGAATGAACAATCCCAGAGAATCATGTTGAGAAGTTGATTGTTTGTAGGAGTTTCATGAATTCCGTCTTGAAATGGCTGCAGGGAACATGGCGAAGTTCATGCGCGTGTTTCATTGCATGCAGAACCTCCTTGATCAATGCAAGGTGTCGCGCGAAATTCATGTGCATGGGCGACACCGAACGCCTCCTATGTTGCGGTTCTGCTACGCACGCCTGCATCAATGTCTGAACTTGATTTCCAGGGAACTTGCGGGTCGCACGCTTGCGATGCCTGGTGAGCCAGCACGCATTCACGTTGCGCTTTACTTGTTCAGCACCAGCATCACGAAGAGCAACATTTTGGAGGCGATCAGACCTGCGTTGGTGGGTGTTGTGTGTTCCAGTTCCAAGCGACTCGACATCGATGCGAAGTCGCGAATCAAGGAAATCTCACGGGAATACGACCGCATGATGGGAGACATCTCTGACATGCGAGTTGCTGAGTCAATGTGCAGGATGCTCACTGAAACGAACTAAAACTATATTCATGCTTGAATCCCTGCCTAGTTGCCGCCAAACATGAGCGTTTCTCGTGGAAACAGCTTGCTCACAGAGCGAAGCATGCTTGGCATGCGTGCAAGGGAAGTTCCACTTGCAGCTGCACAAGATGATGATGACGATGGTGACTACCCGACGTCGATCTTCCCGAATCACGGCATCAGGAATCGGTTCATCAACCTCGAGGATGAACGCAAGAGCGCGCGCGTCGAACCACTTCGCCGTGTCTCTGGCGGACCGGTCTCAGGAACTGGTGCTCAATTTCAAGTTCTCTCAGGAGGTCCGGTTGCTGCACCACCAGTTCTCCCCCTGTTTCATGCTCCAATGCCTGCAGCCAGTCCTGCAGTAATCCCTGCTGCTACAGCGACGCCGTTGTCATCATTCCAGAATCCAAGCGAGCGAAGCGGTGCACACGCAGCTCATGATTCCAACGGAGGCACGAAGCTTGCAGCATTCGGACGTGGAATCAAGGCGGCTGCTGCTGATCCAATTGCTCTGCTTGCTGACACTGCAAAGTACGGCAATGACTCGCTATTGCATACTCTGTACCTCGTTCTGGACCGGAATCCTGAAATTCTCGAAGATGAATCAGATACCATGGTCGCGAGGCAGCAGGCGCGACTTAGCTCAGCCAATCCAGTTGCTGCGACTGGGTCAACACTGGCGCAGTCCAGAGTCCGTGGTGCGACGCTTGCTGCAGATGATCAAGCCCTGCTTGATCCTGCAAACCTACAACGACTTACCACGTTCGAACTTCTGAAACTGGTCATCGATCGCGCTCCGCAGCAGCGTAGCACCATCTCGAATTCGCCTCGCTGGAAGTTCGCAAGCATTGTCTGTGGGATGATGAACGAGCGCATTTCATTCGCATTCGAAGTCTTGCGTAGCGGCGAGCGAGTGGCTACGGAAATCACAGCTCTTGAGCGGACGATGAAGACAACGCTTGAGCGTGCGCGACTTCGTTCTGCCGTCAAGATGGCAGAATCAACTCGAGAAAGCTACCTTCATCCTGGTGATCTCGCAGGACAAACGAAATCAACACCTCAGATCAGGACGACGCGTGTCGCGAATGCCTCAGATAAGCTGACTGACCGCGAGAAGGTGACCACGGGTGACTTGGGGAGTCGCAAGGAGAAGGAGACTGCAACGATTGCCAACGAGCAGATCGCAGCTGCGCTTGATCCTTTCAGATCTGTCTTGAATGTTGCTTCAAGCAGCACATCTGCTTCAAATCTTGGCTCAACAGTGTCGATTGGCTTCATCAACGCGCTCCCAGGAGGTCCCCCTGGTCGTGATGCTCCTGTAGGCGGCGCTGCCGTGCCTGCAGCAGGCGTGCCAACGCGAACAGAGACCCAGAAAGAGACCCGGAATCGGTATTCAAGTCAGAGTGAAACGCGGCAGGCAGTGACTGTCACGACAAATGTCACCGTGCCAGTTGCAGTGGATAAGTTTGCGCGCACGGACAAGAATGTATTCCTGAAAGATAAGGCCGAGGCGAAAGATCGTGTACAGATGGTCGATGCAGCACAGGAGGTTGTCCCAGACCATGATGCGCCAAGGTCGGCACTTGATCAGATGATAGATCGCCGTGAATTGCTTGATAAGCTGCGAATCATCATTGATCCGATCCAGATGCAGACCTTGATTTTCTCGCCTGAAATTCTCGGTCTCCACCGCCGTGCGCTGTTCTACATCGCGAGCGTGAACAAGGACATTCACAAGCACTACTCTGAGATTGATACCAACGAGAACATGTTCTTGATCGACGACGAAACGCGAACGCGCTATGCAGAAATTGTGTCTCTGATCAAGCAGGATAGTGACGAGATGCGATCGAGTCGTGGACACTTCAGCAACGAACGTGGTCTCACCAACAAGCAACTACGCACGACAATCATGACTTACTTCTCGAATGCGCAAGTCGTCTCAGGTGCGTTGAGAATGCGATCGATCATTGCAGAGCAGGCGCGACTCGCGCAACGCAACGAAGATCTGGATACCAACAAAGCCGAGCAACTGCGAAACATTCGTTGGATGTTAGACGAATCAAGTGGTTTCAAGTTTGTTGTCGCTGGACCAACGCGTCAGCTTGAGAAGGATCGCAAGCGAACGATTCATGAAGTCCAAGAATCAACGCGTGTGTACCTGTTGCGTCCTCAATACTCATAAAATCAAGTGTCAATCTGTATATCGATCACAATCACACCATCCGCGCCTGAGAGCATGGCGAACGCACCACAGTACATGCGAGGCATGCCAGCGAACTCTGTCGTTGACCCCATCGCCCTGCAAAATGCGGTTCCAAGCATGCCTGTCTACGATCAACAACAGATGCAGCAGCCGAACTACCGCTACGACTACGCCCCGCCCGCGGCTGCTCTGGAACCTCCCCCGATGACATACGAGCAGGTTGAAGCGGCTGCCATGGCAGACGTCAACAATCCACCACCACAGCAAGCGTTGATTATTCATGAATTCATGCGCCCAGAGTACAAAGTTGATTGCAAGACAAGCTTCATTCCACACGCTCTGAATCGGCCAACCGTGATCACGACAGGGAATGGGCACATGCACATTCGCGACAACGACGCGATCCCATTCCTTGTTGATCCAGATGAGCATCGCACCGAGAACTTGATTCCGCAAGTCATCTCTATGGTGCCGCCCGGCACGCAACAATTCGGCTGGGAGTTGATTGGCAAGGACAAGGGCTTGCGCGCTAGAGGCAAGATGCTCGACAAGCGAGATGACCCGCTGTGGTACTTGCTTTCAAGCTACAAAATCAGTGTGAGGTCGGTTCCACAGAGCTTGAAAGCAGAGGATGATAGTGCGAGGTTGTTCATTCGATTGTATGCTCTCGGTCCGGACATGAGTCTTCATGAAATCTTCGGCAGTATTCGACATGAGCCGCAGGCGGAACGATCGCTGCCGTTCACATACCATGCGCTTTTGGATGGACAGAAGTTTGAGTATGCCCATGCGTTCGTATTCAATCCTGAATGTGTGAATGATCTGCTCCATGATCGCTTCCCACCACCAGGCGCTGTACTCAACACACCTACCGACCTCGTGAAGGCACTCAAAAGCGCTCGCGGCAAATTCAATGCGAGGAGAGGCGGCAATCGGGAAGTGCATGTTGGTGGCTTGTCAATGAATGTTCACCCTGAGCTCATCGACATTATGCGTCGGTGGGGCATGCCTTACGTCAAAGAACAGGATCATTTCGTGATGACGATGGAAATGTACAAGATCTTGAAACGTGCGCTCGCTGGACGGGCATCGAATGATCCTCTGATCGCAATGAACCAGATCTACGCAGTCCTGCTTGATGAACGAGGTGTAGTCGTGACGGACCAGAACATGTTGACAGGGCTTGCGGGACTCGTCACTCTGGAGACTTCAGGCCAGATCTGCCGCATTTTCGGAGATATCATTGGATAGTGCGTGCTTTGACTTGAATTCGCGTGAATCAATAAGAACAATCAAGTTTCAGACTATATTCGCGAACAAGTTGTTCATCACATTGGATTTCGTCGCCATCCAGAATGTTCGAAGATGTGCTTGATTACACAGAGGATATTCAAGTTTTCAGTCGAACGAGCGGCAGCACCCTGCGACCGTGCTTGAAAGTTAGCGACATGACACAGAAGCGTGAGCGTTGTCGATCAGAGCGATTTGCTGCTTACCAGAAGGATGTGCGTCTGCATCGTCTGGAGCAACTCACGGTCAGACGCTTGCTCACGACAACAGCCAGTCCATGCATTGTTGGCGTCCTTTTCAAGGACGTGAAGCTCAGCATGGATGGCCGCAAGCATGTGCACGACTACGTGATACGTTGTCTGACAGATCTCTGGGGATGGTTGTCTGCAGAGGAGGCGAACGCTGGATCTGTCATCGCGTGGATGTTCACGCTGCATAACAGCGCAGAGGTCATGAAATTCTGTGGATTCGTTGTGGCAGAAATGCTTGCGAACCTGCAAGCAAGGCTTGGCGAACAGGCGGTTTCGCATGACATCTTCTTGTCTCCAGTGCGGATGTTGATTGCACACATTCGATACGCCCTTGGGACAGAAGGGACCGACACGAAGCTCGACACACAACAGTTGATGTACTGCACAACACTTCTGCGCGCGATGTGGGACTCTGCACGTCAGGATGAGCGAATGCAGATCTGTATGTGTCTCGACGAGGTGGACATTGCGCAGGTGGTGATGAACGTGATGTCAGTCGCGAACAATTATGCGAAGCATCCGGTCATAACGACAGCGATTGTGAATTTACTTCAAGTTTTCACAGGCTTTGCGAGCAGCATGCAACATTGCTCTGATCAGACAGTCCGTCAAGTGCTTGAGATGTTCCCAGCACCTTGTGTTGTCTTGACGATTCACGGACATGATGTGCTGCTGCTCGTTGCACGCATTTTGTCCTTCTTCGTCCGACGATTCTATGCGATGTTTCAGCAGACAGACCCCTCGCTGATGTCTGAAGACAACAGGGAATTCATGTGGATACTTGCCGTGCTTCTTCAACTTGAATCAACTTTCACGCAACATTTCATGTTGTTGATTTCAGAAGCAGCACGATGCTTGCGCAACGATGACCCAACAGAGCTTGACGTGCCACACACGTTCACGCTCACTCATGGTGTGTTGTTGAGTCGATTGCTTCAGACGGCGACGTTCCTTCTGCGATTCACGAGAACGCCACCCGCCATCGCGACCGGAATCAAGTCGCTGTCTGATTTCCGGTTTGTTTCAGCCTTGAATACCTACTTCGCAGGACTTCATGACAAGGAACTCAAATTCTGGCAGCTTGGCTTCTCAGACTTCACACGGAACGAGAATGAGGCGTCGATGTCGTTCTGCAAGACGATGTTGAAGATATCTCAGAATCGAGTGTCAAATAATGCAGATTCGCTTGTTGATGGGATCCGGACCTTGCAGGTGATCGACTGCTTGCGCATGCGACTTGAATTTGTGTCGAAACCTGACTTGATTACCGCAGAGTCGAAGTCTACGTGCGTGATGATACGCGATTCCTTGATTCCGATGTACATTCTGGAAGACATCAAGCTGCTGTCGGGTCTTCAGGTCTACGATGACTCAGAGTCGCAAGCTGTCTTGGAGCAGATGGAGAACGATGCTAATCACGCTTCGTACCAGCTGAAGATCGAGATAGAGTGTGCGGAGAGCACCAATATGCAGGGAGCTCGAGCTCAAGTATATGAATAAGAAGCGCTTGCCATAGTCATTTCTCAGTCTTTGTCATGCAGCACGGAGAGAATGAACCTCAGGAGCATGTTGCTCGTCCTCTTGGGGCTGGCAACTACACTTGCAAGCTTGGCTGATGCGGACACCTTCGATGCGATCACGCAACAATCAAGCTGCCCAAGCGTGAACGGCCTTTCTGGATGTAGCAACGTCACAGAGACAACAATGTTGATTTCGAAGCTGTTCAACGGGCAGAGCAACATCAACGCAGGGTTCACAATCCCTCTGCAGCAGATTGGTACCTCTGGAGGATCGCCTTACGTGATTACGTTCGCAGCATCGCCGCTGTTGACATCCCAAGAACTGGAAGTGATGTACATGGGCGAGATGATTAATACGGTTACCCCCACTGGAGCCGCCGCTGGACTTTCATACATTGTTGCATGGCGCTTGACTTTCAGTGTGTACTTGTTTGGAAACAATATTGGGTTCACTGGCGCGGTACTCCAATCCCAGCCTTGTTGCTCTACAAGTCCAGCGGCTTTCATTAGTGGCGATGCTAATTCAATCCTGAATGGTGGTGGTACAGAGTGGCAAGCATCGGCGACTGATGGTACACTCTTGCAAACAACATTGGGGCAAGTACCATCATCCTCACCATACATGAACGCAATGAATACAACATACGGCGGGATTATCGGTGCAATGTCGCAGCCAATTCCGATTGCTGAACCTGTCGGATTTACTAGTGTTGCAGCAAATACAGTGACTGCATGTGCATACGACAGCGTTATCGATCGTGCAGATGGTCCTGGCAATAATGCGTTGCAGGATTACTGGAACTGCATTCCAATGTCATTCAATCCATTCAATCGAAACTATTATGACGTTTATGGTCTTCCCGTTGTTAACGCGTTCTTCACATACCTTCCGTTCGCATACATGTATGTTTCTGCCGGGTTTTTCCCCGCAACACAATGGCCTCAAGAACAAGAAACCTTCTTGGTGGCAGCAACTGCTCGTGCATTCAAGGTCCTAACCGCGACACCTCGTCTCAACTACATCATCAAAGTGTACATTAACGATGTGAACGGGAACAACATTGAAACACAGACTCTAACCAACTTTCAAACCATCGTACCTTTGCTTAGCGGTGGAGTTACTGTGCAAATTGTTGGCACATCGAACACGATCGGTCCCATCGGCCAGAACGATGTACTTGGCGGCTTTCTTCTGCGCTTTGACAATCCAGGAACGAGTGATGCTGCCGGTGGAGGTGGCTCAGACCCAATTCTGTACTTACCACCGCCAACAATCAACACAAACACGCTTGCCATCGACGCGCCGCCCCTGCACTTCGGCATGGGACCAATAGCGTCAATTGTTGGCACCAATCCCACGAATCAGTTCGCAAACGCGGTGTACGGCACAGCAATCAAGTTTGGACAGTCCGTTCATGAAGATTGGGGATTCAGCCAACGTACCGCTGCAGGAAACGATGCTCGGAAAGATGGTGATTACTCAGCGAACCCGAGAACAACAAGTGATCCCTTCATGAACGCTATGGACGCCATCCTGTCGCTTGCAGGACGGGGCGCTGATGGTACGCCTGTCAACCCACCAGGGAACTGTCCAACATCCAACCCAACATGTGGAAACACTGTGAAATGGATCCCCCATTGCATCGGATCACCAGGAGCTGATGGGCTATGGCCGAACATCTACTTCTCTGGTCGAACCGTCTACATGACGCAGAATGTCGGATTGGAGACCGCAAGCGTTGAGTTGCTTGTGACAATTCAAGGCGCTGCTGTGTTTGAATCCACGTCTTGCTCCACCGCGGAATTCATCACGACTCAAGGCAATCAAGGGTATCCATGGGGCGCGACTGCGACCATCAACGACCTCACAGAAGGCAATGGGTGGATCACCGTGCAGAACACTGGGCCGACAGTCGGTGAATTCCAGATCCTTGTGTACGGATGCACAGGCGGTGCAAACATTCTGAGTATTCCGACAGTTCTGCTTGCAAACGGTGTGATTCAATCATATGCAGTCACTGCATCCCCTGGTAACACTGCGAATCAACAGAACTACTGCTGGCTACAGCTGTCGACTGTTGGGTGTGGCAACAAGAATGTGGGTTCACCTGCTCAATTCCCCATCATTGGCTACAACTACTTCACTGCAAGCTCAGGCGGTCTTAATTGTCCATGGTTCACGTGGATAACGTGTGATTTCGCAGACTACTATGGCAACATGACCGTGGGCGTCATCCTCAGCGGGATCCTGTACTTCTGTTTCATCTATATTTTCGGATCATTCGCTTTGTTCCTCTACGTTCTCCTGAAGGTTCGAGCAAAGTCTGAAACCAAGATTGCCATGGTCCGCATGCAGCTCTTGGAAACATACCCAGGCACGGCTTGATCAGACTTCACCTCCGCTGCAAGCCCCCCTGCGGGACTGTCCGCACATCACTCTCTGCTGCTGCGTATGCCATGGCAGACAGAAAGTACTCCATTGCGCAGACGAAGGCGGCGACGATGACGTTGAAGAGGGGCTTGTCTGTGTTGGAGACGAGCAGGAAGAACGCAGTGAAGAGGCACATGTTGGTCGCTGAAAGGAGATGATGCAGGCTCTTGATTTGACCCTTGTATGCAGACAGACAACAGAATAATATTCTCGCGATGAAATGGACGAGATACATTGCTTCCACGAAGAATTCACGATCTGGGTTCCAGAAGAACAGCAGAAGCGCTTGCGCGATCTCGAGCATGCATGCGATGATAGCCACGATAGTGACACCCCAAGCGACGTTGGCAAACTGTGCAGAAGTTCGAGAATTCCACTTGAATGCAAGCGGCCAGCGTTCGGGTCGACACTTCCCTGTGACATTCAAGATCAGAATCAAGAGCAAGTAGCCGCCTCCGAGGATGCATGTCGTGATGGGGAAGCCGATGCTTGCATCTGTAGGGAACTGCGCTGGTGTTGACATTTTTGCAGGCTGTTGCCACTTGAATCAAGCAGCGCTATCACGTGCTGGGGCGAGAATGAGGCTCAACCAGTTGTTTGTGACGACGGTCGAGCGTGTGAACACATCCCATCGCTCGAACTTGCGTTGCTTGAGCTTCTTGATCAGATCAGACTTCCACAGGAGATACTTCTGCACCGTCGCAAGAAGGGTCACGAGACCTGAAGCCGCAAGATCATATGCGAGCACTGCAACAACGAAGTTCTGTGTCGTCGCAGTGCACGTCCTGTTGCTTGGGACTTCGATCGGACAGGGTGTGTTGAGTTGAATCGGCAACGCAACGATGACCATGACGAGATTCGAGATGAAGATGATGTAGAGCAGAATCTGTTGTCCAACGAATGGCTTGACAGATGCGTCGGTACGATGCAATGTCGCAGCGACGAGACATATCACGATGAACACGAGCACAGACAGGAAGCAGCTCACCCACGTGGTTGTGTCAATGCCATATAGATGGTCAAAAGTGAAAGAAAGCAGGAATGCTATCTGTGTTGGAAGCAATGTGCACCCAATAGCAACCGCGATCTGACCGATGAGCTCGTACCGAGCAAGCACACTTCGCGCCTGCTTGACATTCACATCAGCCATGTGGGTGATGCTGTCTGACTCAGATCGCACAAGGTTACCGTAGATATAGCGTGTATTCATATCAGTATCTATCAGATCCTGCCGTTCGACCGGGTTGCTGCAATGGTCGGTAGATTCGTTCCCGGGATTGTCGTTTCCTCCTGCTCGAAAGCACTTGGTGGCAGCTCAGTGCTGATCGCAGAGCGTGCTTGAATCAAGCGCATGCTTGAGGTCATGCTTCCCATGATGCCGACTGACAACACCTCGAAGATCGAAGTCGTGCAGAGTGACGTGATTCCCCACTGGTGCTGAACGCCGCTACCGCCTCCTGAGATGATCGCCGTACCGATCTGCATGACCGAGCAAGCAACCGCGAAGAAGCACATGCGCGCATGCATGGCATTCGCATCGAACTGCTTTGCAGACCGATGGAACAGGATGAACGCAATAACAGTGACTGCCCAGAGAATCCCGAGAATCACAGCCGCAGCCACCGAGAACGGTGGCGCGAACGCGAACACTGCGTACACCAGAAGTGTGGCAATGAACACGACGTAAGCAAGGCGAGCTTGCCATGCCTTGTCGTTGAAGAACGCAGCCTTGAATGTCCGCACGGAAGCCATCATCGTGAGCGGCAGGAGAATTCCAGTGAGCGCTCGATCGAGTCGAAAGTGTGACGACCTTTATAGGAGTGGCATTCATCATGCAAGTGACTCCTCATACTCAGGCAGGTCTACCATCAGTCTGTAGGTGCGCAGAGCGTCTCCGAACGCAGAATGTTCGACCGGTCGGTCGTTGTACTTGTACTTGCAGACTGTCTCGTAAACATCAATCAGTTTCTTGGATCGATGCCTGGGTTTGTGTTGACTGATTCGCTCGAAAAGGTCCTCGAATTCCCATTCTTTCGGCAGTAGTACGCGATTCTCTGCAGATCCGTCACCATCAAACATCCGACGCAGGAACTTGTTGTCAAACCTTGCTCCGTTGTACGTGTACACAGTCACACCAACTCCTGCTTCACTTGGTCTCAACGCTTCGATGTTGCCATCTAGATCAGCGCGTGAACCTTGCATGAACGAGACGGCACGCAGGATCGCCAGTTGAACAAGCGTCAAGAGCTTCTCTGCTGTCGACTGCCATGTCTCGACTGCGCGAACCATATCTTGCAGAGGGATGTTGTGGATGTGTGTTGCGACGTCCATCGAGGTCCCAATGTCGGTGTACCACGTCTGCTTCGCGATTTCATCAGCGACAGGATCTCCGGTGTCGGTCTGGGTGTATTGCGGAACGAAGTCATCCGGAAGTCTGATGTGCCAAGCGTATGATTCAGGACTGACGACGCTAGTGTTGCTAGCATCGTCGACGACGTCGATGATAACTCCAATCTCAACGGGATGATCCACGCGTGCCTTGTCAAGTCCTGTGGTCTCGAGGTCGTAGACCACTCGCACACGTAATTTGTTCCCTGTATATGCCATTACAGCGGTGCTGCAGCGAGAACGCACCGGAGACGTGATTATAGGCACGTTGAAATGGCAACATTCCTGACAAGACTGATCAACGCACCTGGGAAGGTCGCGAATGCGATTTCAGGTGTTGCGCACGAAGCGCGGACGTTCCAAGCAAAGGAGGACCTGTTCACTGAAGAAAACCGCATCAATGGTGAAGGGAGGCTTGCGATCGAGCGCAGGGAAGCCGCAATCCGCACTGCGCGTCTGATGATTCGACAGAAGGTCCCTGAACGTCTTGTGAAGCAGCAGCTTGAGAATGTGAATCGACAGGAACGCAATGTCTCGCGAGCGATGGCGATGAAGAAGCGTGTTGAAATCACAGCAAGCAATCTGGAAGAAGCGGAGCACCTTCGGCAGTCGCTACGAATGATGCAGAGCGTCACGAATTCGGCAGCTGATGTCTACAGGGAAAAGAACGAGATCCTGAGCAAGGGACTGATTGAGCAGAACAGTGAACAACAACAACAACGCGCAAGCATGAACGACGCGTTGTCAACCATAACCCGCTTGATTGATGATGGTCAGCAAGATTCGATGGATGAAGCAAACATGGACGAATCAACGTCGAACGCTGCAGCAGACATCGAAATGATGTATCAACAGCTTTGCGATGAGGAAATGAGCGGTGGTCAAGTCGCAGAAGCCTTGGAGAGTTCATTCATGTTCTCAAACACGACAGTTCTGGATCCAAACACACCAAGGGAACCTGTGAAGCGCGCGGTTACGATCACATCACAGGACGTCCCTGAAATGTTCAATCTCTAGCTTGCCTCCTCGTTGATGACCGGAATGAAGCTTCGCGGTAGACCGAAGACGAGCGTGCCTGCAAATGCGTCAGAGATGCTGATGAATCGCGCCTTGTTCTCGTTGATGATCAATAACACAGCATGCGGTTGATTCATGAATGCTTGATTGCTGTCTGGCACAACCAGAATCGTTGTTCCGCGTTCGCCACGCCAGTAGAATGGCATCGTGAAAGACCTGTTGAATCGCGCGAAGTCGATGCTCTGATCAACAAGCGCGTTCGTGATCTTCAGAGTGTGATCGACATGCGGCGGCAAAGCAAAGAGACGTGCGGTGTCGAGCGTGAAAATGTCACGAAATTCAGAGTTAGCCACGATATCTGCATGATTGTAGTTCGGAGGCGCAGGTAGGTCCTCTGGTGTGCAGCAATTCAACTTCGTTGTTCGTGTTGCAAGCGCATGCAGAACGTAGGGCCGGTGACAGATCCCTGCAACACTGTTGTCGTTCAGCAACATAGCTTGCGCGATCATGGATCGACGTCCTTCGAAAGGCTGTCCACTTTGCTCCGGAGCCATTGCGATGCTGTGCTTGGCACGGAAGATCGACAGGTCGTGACGAGATAGCGCGATGATCATGTAGACATACCCGCCACAGGGATCCGAAGTCTGGAGTCCTGTGTTGAACACGATGGTCACGTGATCAAGGTTCGCATCCACGAACGAAGCCAATGCACCCTGTTTCACAGCAAGCTGCCATGCGGATTCAAGCAAGCCATCAAGAAGTGCGTAATCGGGCGTCAAGTAAGCAGGCTTGAAGATCTGGAGTGTTTGCTCGCTGAAGGTCATGGGGATCTTCCTGTTCGGCTTGCAGACCTGATGCGCAAAGCTTGCATTCACATCAGCACCCTTGCAATAAATCAAGTTTGTCATCGGTGCGTCAGGGTCTGTCGGCATCAGCTGCCTCGCGTTCTCCTTCGCTGCCGCCAAATCATACTTCGGAGCCTGCTTCTCAGCCATGTGCAAGGCTTGTTGTTGCGATTGCATCACTGAGTGCTACACATATATTCCGTGCAAGTCTCATCACGAATACCTCGCTTGCAACCCCTTGACGTATTGCCGCACGTCAACTTCAGGAAACAGGTCCCTGATTCGCGTCATCAACGTCAACAGAGGCACGTACACGGTCACAGAGCCTCCTTCTGCTGCGATGTCAAAAGCTCGCTCTGGTTCTCGAGGGAACAGTGTTTCTGCGACTGCAAGCGCGAGCTTCAGAGTTGATGGCGTCGACAATGCAATACGAAGGTAGATCAGAGGTTTCGTCTTCGCCACCTTGTTCTCGACTTTTTCGAACTTTGCTTCTGAAATCAAGTTCGATAGTTCGCTGAACGTCACGCGTGGGCTTGGTGGTTTCTCGACGTAGACAATCACCTCGCGCGTCTCGATTCGCACTTCAGGTTCTGCTGGGGGCACGACCACACGCTTCTCTTGCACGGGTTCAGGAGTAGTTGAATCTCTGCTCTCCAATGGGATCGTAACAAGCTCGGTCTCATTAACTCCTGCATCTAAACTTGAATTCGCGGGAATCTGTTGTGTTTCGCGTGCTTTCGGCGGGTCTTTCGACACTGTCGGTATATCTTCACCATCGTCCGGCTCCTGATTCAAGGTTGCACTTCCTGCTAAGTGTGCAGGAAGCGGACGCGATGGTGGTGGCGCATACTGAGCGAATCTGTTCGATGCAAACACGTTGCTTGGTTGAGCAAGAGCAGAAGTCTGCATCCATTGTTGACGAATATCAAGTTCTTGATGTGTCGCTGCCTGGACCGCAGGGGCGCTTGCTTGTGGACTTGAATCAGGCGGCTGCGTCTCAAGGAAGGAGAAGAACGATCGAACGTGCTTGGCCATTTGTCGGCGCGAGTATAAGCTTTGGTTCAAGACGTTGCTCGTCACAGGGGCCTGCAACGAACACACGAGAATGTTCCGGCTTGATCAACGCCTTCGAAATGTCGGTAACAGGAACCTAGCGAACGGTTTCTCTGCAGACATGTTGCGCAATTTCGGCGCGCTTGCTTCTGCAGTCACGACTACCGAGGAATCAGGATCAGATGAGGATGAACTTGTCGCTTCAGAATCAGACATGGGTCACTCTGCTCTGACTCATGATGAAGATGATGGCTACAACAGTGACAACGCAATCGCGGACGGTCTGAGCGACGATATAGATGATCGAGCACAACGTCCGCAAGCTAATGGCGAGTACTCTGATGATGACGATGGTCTGTCGCTACGTTCTGAGGCCTCAAGGGTGACGCATGCAACGTATCAATCAAGACTGGGTGCACCTGCGTCCTTGTTTCAACAGCAACCTGCGAATCTTCCGCCAACATCGCTGGCAGTTCTGATCCAGAAGCGTCATCAGGAGCGCATGCAAGCTCGATCTCGACAGGTCTCGTCAGAGCGTTCACAGACTGATGGTGAAGATGAAAGCGAAGAGGAAGTGCAGAATGCTCCGCCTGCACCGCCTGCTGCAGTGCCTCGACCTGCGAAGCACACAAACGGCGTGATTCAAGCACCACCTCCCGTTGTTGCTGAGATGCCTCCAAAGGCTGCCAGAAAGCGGTCCCCTGCGAAACCTGTTGTCCCAAGGAAGCGTGCACGCAAGCCATCGCTGACAAATGCAGCTCTGCCAAGCAATGATGCAACAAACAGGCAATCGAACACGGAACGCGCAGAGATGCTGAATGCTCCTGAGAACATCGACAAATTGCTGACATCCGATGCTGGTTGGCGACGATTTGCTCGGTTTGTCATGAAAGAAGTTCAGATTCCAGACTCTGCCCAACCGAACCCATCCTTGCAGATTGGCGTCGAGACAATGCGCGCAGGACACACGATCTGCGAATCCTTGGTGCTCAAGATAATCAACTCGTCCGTCGAGACCCACAAGCTCTGCTGTGGCGTACGACGGGGAGTTGCCTTGGAGTCATTCAGCGGTCGTCTCCAGATGACGACTATCTTGGCGACTATCAAGCAGTTTGCAGAGTGTTCTCAGTTCTGTCCTTCGATTGCAGCCGAACTCGATGATCTGATTCGCGAACGATGGAGCGCTGACAAAGTCGATGCTCAATCCAGCGAAGCTGCTGCGTCTGAGATCGCTCCGAGCGAAGATCAGGATGCTGACAATCTGATCTCACTTCGTGGATTCCGGAACATCTTCAACAAGTGCCACGCTACTGCGATCGCGCCTGATGCTATCAGGCTGACGCGCGACGTCTACATGCTGATAACTCGCAGGTTAATTGAGATGGCAGCAACGATCTGCAACAAACTCAACAGTCGAGTGCGCATCTCTGTGAATGACATCGCTTTCGCTGCGGAGATGCTCTTCCAAGTCAAGTTCATTGGCAAGAGTGTGGATTCTGAGGAAGTTCCTGACGAACCGCAAAATGCTCTGCCTGTTGTTGTGGAATCGAGCAATCATGTGCAGAGGGATGCTGCTGTGAGAGTAGCTGTGCGGAAAGGTCGCGCAAGGAGCAAATGAACGGTGTATTCATGGTGCAATTCCAAACCCTTCCCCGTATTCATCAAGCTCCTCTTCTTCCGAAGGAGTCTCGCTCAGATCACTATCCATATCCATTTCATCTCGTGCTTCCTGAGCATCTTGCTTTGCATCCTCGAAGGTGTCCAATGACTGTTGCAAATCCTGTACAGCAGTTGGTAGCGTGCGCCGTCCAGAGTACCTTGACAGACCACCAACACTTTCGTTGTCGTCGATGACGCTGCGTGCGACGCGTCCACTGTATTGTGATTTCGCGCCTCCGTAAGTCGACCCTGCGCTGCTGCCACCGCCGCCACCTCCGTATGGCTTCGACGTTGCCGGCATTCCTGCTTGTTTCTTCTCGTAATCAACAGGTTTCCCCTCAAACGACGTCGCGCAGGAGTTACCGCAGTCGATGAAGAACTCTTGCATGCCAGCGAATGATCCACTGTTCAGCGCATGTGGCTTGTCTGGCATCGTAAACCCACGAACGACCGCGAGATCGATGAGAGCCTTGAGTTTCACTTGATTGTTCTTCGTACGACTCGCTTGCTCAACAAAGGAGCGCCACATGCCGTCAAGTACCGCCTGACGCGCACCGTACTTGTTGGCTTCCTTGATCATGAATAGCATCACTTCCAAGTCACGATCTTTCCAAGCAAGCTCCGCTGCTGCGCCAAGTGCCTGGTAATCAGGCTTCGGGAATGTCGCAAGGTCAGCTGCTGCGAGCGCAGAACCTGTCGCAGCAACGGGAGTCTTTGGATGGACTGGAATCATGTCAGCATACTGCTTCTGCAGCCGATCCCAGGTTTGACCTGTCCGCGTCGCAAGCGTGATGCTAAGTGTCTGAGCATCAAGCTTGTCAGACTTCCTCTGCTGCAACATCTGCAACATAATGAGCATGAACTGTGCTGCAAAGATCGCACGACCTGTGACGACGTAAAGGCAGGCATGGTAGTAGCTTGTCTTGACAGTCAAAAGCTCCTTGATGACATCGGTGCTCTCCATCTCAGGGAGTTTGATTGTTGATGCGACTTTCACTTCCTCTGCCAACATCAACGTTTCGCCACCAAGCATCCGACCAATGATCTCCTCCCGCTTCTGCTTCAGAGCATCATCGTCGGCGACAAGACTGTCAAGAGTTCCGCCGCTCACCAACGGAGCATTGACTGCAAAGATCACAGCGCCACACAGCCGCACAACATCGTTGCCAGCACGAATCCCGTTTGCCCAGAGCGCAAGTCCCAGACGGACTGAGATCATGTGTGCATTCTGAGGCTCAGGCATGCTCAGAGTTGCATTGTCTTCAACAGGCGGCTCTGGAACTGCTTCGGGCTCAGCAAGGACCGGGGGTTCGGGTTCTTCGACAGGTTCCTGTTCCTCGACCTTTGGTGCTGGCGCAGGCGCCTTCTTTGCCGCAGGCTTGCGTTTCTGCACCGTCGCCATGACTGCGGCGATTCTGTCCTCACAAGCGATTCGTGCTGCGATATATCAGGTCAGACCAGGGATGCAGAGCCCTCCTGCTAACTGCTAAGCCGCACAACATGGTGAACCCATTCAAGGCGGTTTGGAGGTTCATTTCACATCCAATGGACACAATATTCTTCTCGAAACCAAGAAACAAGCGACCTTTGATTGGATTCATGTTCCTCGCGTATGGAGTATCTGTTGCGATCTTCGTCGCCATCGAAGCGGTAATCGAGCTCATTCTCATCGAAGGAGGTGCGAATGATGCGCTTCTATCTTCGTCGATCTTCAACACGATCGGATTCCTCGCGGCCTTCGTCCTGTCGACGCGTACAGCAGCTGCTTCGCAGAGATTCAGCATCGTCTTGCGCGACCTGTTTGATTACTTGGCAGACATGAATGAGCTTGTGAACACGCTTGCGCAGCTTCGGGACTCAGCCGCGTCGGAGCAAGCGACTGTTACTCAGCGCAAGGACGGATCCTTCGTGAAACGATCAGAACTTGAAACTTACACTCCGCCGACACAGTCAACAGCCCGGTTTGGCGCAAGCTCTGAGTCTGATGATCAGCGTCTTCACATCCGGACGAAGCGTTCGAAGATTGCACACAAGATCGAGGAGATCGTGCTTCTGACGTTCTGGTGTTCTTCTGCACCACACATCGCGAAGAAGATCATGATCGAGAAACTGGATGCCCGGTGGTTCGTCGATGAGATCAACAACATCGACTTCCGTAGCTACGCATACAAGCTTGGAGAATTGTATGAGATCTTGATGGACGATGTCACAGAGATCGCACTCACTTCAAAAGTCGACCCTCTGACGCAGAGACTGATCACAAACCTCGGAGAGCGCATTGTGAGCGCAACAAAAGGCAGAGCGCGGGACATGTGCATACCTGTACCTCCAATGCTCAACATCCTGCATGATTTCATCCTGTACACGTATTATTTCCTGTTTCCTGTGACATTGATCCCGTATTTCCGCTGGTGGACGATTTTGATATATCCGATCGTGGTTATTGCCTTGTTTGCGCCAATCATCGTTGACAAGTGGCTCGGTAGTCCGCTGTCGTACCTGCCGAACGAACCTCAGCCGACGAACGACTACAGTGTTTGGATGCGCGAACTGCTCGACAGTGAGAGACTCTACGGAGGTAACGACATCGACGAGGGGAAACACACGAAATTCATCTTCTTCTCGAAGCCGTACCATGATCTGCACAAGCTCAAGAACACAAGCAAACGTGCTGCGATCGAGACAGAAACCCTTCACAACATCAGCATGCGCAAGCGTCTTGTGTCTGGTGATGATGAAGAAACCCTCTTGAATTCAGGTGGCGATCAGATCGAACTTGCAGAGCAATCCACACAGAAACATCGTGGAACTGGTGCGCAGAACAACATCAGCTTCAACGCTACAGCACTCAAGACCTGATGGCGCTCGCAGAGGCACGACGTCGCGCGCTCTTCCAGCCGCCTGAGGAAGACGATGAGAGGGATTTCAGGGAGGCTGCGGAGGTGCTTGGGCGCGCACCCCGGTTGATTCTGCAAGAAGGCGAACCGATACCACGCGGAGAACCTGTTGAAATCGATGAAATTGGTGATATCTATGGGAATACGAAACATGCCAAGTTCACGTGGGAGGATCTCAAGAAAGACAGAGTCTGCATTGTCTGTCGGTCTATCTTCAATCTTCTGCAGGATGTTGGCACTCTTTCATGCAAAGACCACCCTGGCACGCTGCAGTATGAGTGGGAGCTGAAGTTCCCAAAGAACGGCGTGATAAGTGACGAAGAAACGTTTGATTGCTGCTTCCAAGACATTCGCAGTGAAGGCTGCAAGCGTTGTGACCACCGAGACTCAAACCCTGCATGGGTCGATTTCAACGAAGCGATCATCCTATGGCCCATGCGTTGGTTGCAGAGACGTGGGAACTTGACGCACGCAGAGTATCTGCGTGACATCCGGGACCCGGATCTTGAATATGTGGTTGTCGACAGGGCAGCTTAGGGGTCTCTGGCCTTGAAACATGGGTATTTTCGATGAAATCAGCCAGATCATGGGCATTATCATCGTGGTTGTCGTGTCGATCGTTCTGATCGTCGTCGCGGTCGTCATTCTATACTTCTGCTGCAAGTGTCGAGCACAAAGAGAAAAAGCTGCAGCAGGGGCTTTCAACTTAGACATGGACATAGCTGCAGAGTACATGCGCAACCTCCCAGACAAACACAGGAAGATGGCAGAGGGCTTCAGCCTCCTCAGAGCATCTCTGCTCAAGAAGAAGCGGAAGACGGACCCAGATCAAGACGAGGAGTCTGCCAAGGCAGACGAATTCAAGGGCACGTTCGTTGTGTAGAAAGAATCATAAATTCAAGTTTACTCCGCCATGCTTCCGCCACTTTGTGTTCTGTGTTCCGCCACGCTCCGCCATGTGCTCAAAAGAGCGCGGACGTCGCAACAATGGTTTCGCTTCACGAACGCCACAAGCATGCCGAATCGCATCCCCTCTGTCTACGTTGGTCACGGACAGGGTCAGCACTTGAATATTGAAGTCGCGAATCTCGGCATGCGGACCACCCAGTCCGCAGCCGCAGCGACCTTCGTTGTCCTGAGCGACCTCGCTGACCTCCAGATGTTGCGGATGCATCAGAACCCTGACGAAGCAACGGGAGCATCCACGGACTTCGAACGTGATGTCATCAAGCGCATGGAGACTCCTGGATGTGAGATTCCGCGGGTGATCTTCTCTCTGCACAAGGAGGATGATTATGACCGGACGGAAGATGAGATAACGCCTCTGCTTGTTTCGAACGCTGTCGTGATCGCTTTATCTGAGATGTCCCATCTCTTATTCGCAGCGAATGTCTCAGACATGCTAGCTGTTCGGCGCGAAGGAGAGATCGTGCCTCGGTCTGTGAGTGACATTATCAAACTCGCAGGAAGACTGCAACTGTGCTCGATTTACTACCCGGATTTCATGCAGAAGCCAACTGTGCGAAACGCGATGTTGATTTGCTACGAAAGCGCGTGAAATTCAAGTTTACTGTCGATAGTACATCGCTTGCGCAGGAACGGCTGCATTCTGCTGCTGCAGCATGCCTTGATGGTACATCGCTTGCATCGGTGTCATTGCTTGAAATGCTTGCGAATAGAAGCCGATTTCATCTGCTCCGACTCCCATGTACTCTGTGAGAAAGTCCTTGGTAGACCACTGGACGCCATAGGTGGTGTTAAGGTATTCGATTGTCATGGGACATTGCATGTTGTCGCCAACACGCAGCTGCATCAACAACCACTCTTTCGTGAGCCCAATGTCGAGCAATTCATGTCCTGTGAAGTTACAATGTTGGAACGTGACCCAATCGCGGTTGCAGAGGCAGAACAGGTCATCGATTGTCATGTTCATCTGTTGCATGTGCTTGCTCGTGATGACACGACGTGTTGTTGAATCAACTGCCATGAAATCTTCTGCAGTGATCTTCAAGTTCTCGCAGATCATCGGCCATGTTGCATTGCTCATCTTGAGCAGGACGTCGATTGGCTGCTTCTTCATGATCCAGTACGACATCGTGATTCCGAGACTTCCAAGCAGGTTCGTTGTCGTGACATTCATCTCTGACCAGAAGCGGATGCTTGAACGCTCCTTCTCCATCCCAGCAAGAACTTGTTGCTTCAACATCGCGTTCGCAGCATCCTCTGCTGTTGAATCAGGGAATGCGACTACCTGCATCGCTACGTAGTCGACCGCCTCGATGATCCCACGCTGATTCACAATGCCAACAGGCATGCCAACTATCGTCGGGTTACGCGTCGTCATGATTTGATTGTAGATGTCTGCAAGCACAGGGTCGATGCCGAGACTCAGAGGCACAGGCTGCCGCAAGGAGATCTTGTCATTCATGCACACAGGGCAGGTCATGGGCAGGTTGTCGATGGTCGCTTGAAAACGACTACGCATGCAACGCAAGTGCGCGGTGTGGTATTCCTTGCAGTTCATCCACAACGTGGGCTCGACAATCGAGACGTCGATCGGGATCTTGCACACAAAGCAACTCTTTGGTTGCATCAGCTTCCTGTAAATCTCAGCGCGCGCGTTCGCGACTGTCGCATTGTGATTATCGACAGACGCGGAATCTCCAGGGTCATCCTCCTCTGGTGGCGCGAAATGTGAAAGTCCGATCGCAGCATAGCGAGCTTGCTGTGATGGCTCCATCACTATATGGCAGAGAACGTGCGCGTTCGAGCCTCAAAGATGTCTGTCAACAAAGCTGTGCAGTACACTTGCAATCCATCGATCAGCCACTGGTGGCTCTTCGATCTGCTCACGAACATTGGCAACATGCTCACAGCAGCTTCTGTGATTCTGTTCGTCAAGCAGCAGGACATCTCGTACACAACCTTCTCCTTCGGCCTCTGGTGGAACTACTTGATTATACTCGGCCTGCAGCAGGGCATCGGTCAGGAAGGTCCTGATCCGACGTGGGTATCTGGGTATGCGACACCGAACTTCATCACAGCAGTACCATCGTTTATTCTCGCATACTACGCGATATTCATGATCAAGTGGCATAGCGTGATAATCATGACAACAACCCGCTCGACAGTCTGGGTGATCTGCACATTGCTTGTCATCATCGGAGCGTGGATCGGTAGCTATCAGTACCAGCTAGCATCTCTGGAGCAGTGTTTCTACGGCGTGCTTGCAGGCTTCATCTCAGGACTTCTATATGGCTACCTTCTGTACACGATCGTCCGTTCAGGGTTCTTGCAATGGTGGGCCGAGTACAAGTTCGATCCGCAGGAGACCTCCCTGCTGGTTCGTGCCCTTGGCGCGATCGTGTACTTCGGGATCTGGGTCGTCAAGCTGGTCTACAGGCCAAACGACGTCGAGGGCATCCTGAAGATCGCTCCACGACAACACTACATGCCAACAGTTCCTGGGTTGGTCATTGTTCGTCACATTCAAGAGAAACGCGCAGATCCTCTGCAAGTTGCCGCTTTTTCACATCCTTACGCGGCATTCGGCTTGGATTAGCACCGATGCAATGTCGGACCGGGATGATCGCCATGTCTCGCGCAGGGACCGAGAGCGCGATAGCAGTCATCGTCGGCGTAGACGTCATCATGAATCAGACACGCCGTCGCCATCACGGTCACCTGACGAAGGCAGAAAGAGGAGTGTCTCTGAACATTCAAGTGGAAATCAAGAGAAAGTCGAAAACGTGCAGATTTCAAAGGAAAATCAAGTTACGAAGTGTTGTGGCTTGAAATGGCCATCGCTCAAGCTTTCGAAGCGACTTCACAAGTTTGGATGGGACATTCTGTTCATCATCATCGTGATTGCTGCATACATCATCTTGAATACGCTGATTGTTCGCGCAGGGACGGTGTTCATGAAGTCATATGTCGCATCCAAGATCTTGACGAAGGCTAGCATCACGTCAGCGCTTGGAACGATTGGTCGCATCCGGAAGAATCAACAGGCAGAGCACGCGTTCATCTTTGATTTCATATTCAAGCACTGGTGGAAGATCCTGCTTGCGAAACATTCTGCGGGATTGCAGTATCGAGGATGGATGGCCTACTTCATTGTCTTGTTGATGTGGTCGATGGTCTCGAACGTTTTCAACATTCAAGGCATGGTCTTGAATGTGTTCACCAGCGTCATCGACCTGACCTTGCCTGCTCCATTCCAGATGGTGACTGACATGTTCAGCGGTTCGACAGAATCAAGCTACAACCGATTCTCAAAGCTGTTGTGCAGGTACAACGTCTTCTGTGACAGCTCTGAGGACGTCGACGATCCAGAAGAATACGACGACGCCGAAGTCGAGCCTGACCAAGAGGAGCCTGAGCCAAGTCCGCCACCTGCAGAAACCAAGCCTGCAAAGAGCAACACGAAGGTCGTGAGTGACAACGAACTTGATGATCCAATTCAAGTGGCTCGACTCCGCAAGGATGGTCGCAAGGTCAAGGATGTGAAGACTGAGGATTCGCCTGTGTTTTGAATGTATTGTCCATGAAACAATCAAGATGAATAACATCTTCTGGCGCACACACAATCTTGAATACGAGGCGGATGAAACACATCACTCCTGCTCAGAAGCCACCGCGGGAAGAGCAGCGTCAATCCGTTTACGAATCATGTCCTCCCAACGAGTGCAAGCTGCTTGGTCGAAATCATGCATCTGCTGCAGGGTGTAGGTGCTGTCATCGTCAAGCTTCTCATCTTTGATAAACTCCGCAACTTCCTTGCGATTCTTCGCCGTGAACACCATCTTGAATGCTTCACAGATCTTGGGGCCACGGTCGCAGCATCGCAGAAGCAGAGTGTGCAACACAGGATCCTCACAGATCATATTCCAGCCACCCTGCCCTTCCTTGTCAACACACTCGTACCACGCACAGACCTTGATCAGCGACCTGACCATGTTCTCCAGCGCCACATCGAAGCAGCGCTTCAGGTCTTCACCTTCCTCACCAAGTTCCTCGAATGTGTCTTCAGGATCAATGCCCGTCCAACCAGAGAAGTGCACAGGCACGAGGCACTTCTGGCTCAGCACCCAGTCTTCTGGACCCAAGGGCATCAAAGTGTTGCAGTGGAACAAGCAACCTGCGTCTTGCAGCTCGCCAATGAGCTCACAGGTGTTCCGCAGGGTCTTCATCATGTCCGACACGTCACGTCGATCGTACTTTTCATCGTAGGCATGCTCGCATGAGATGCCCGGGATGAACGAGCGTAGAATCACAGACACACGTCGGTCCCTTGAAAGATCAATCAAGCCCTGCCTGAACATCAGCACAGGGAACGTTGCGATGTCCTCAAGTCGATCCATTGTCATCTCGTAATCTGCGTGATTGTTGAGATCAAAATCACGCTGACTGATGCGTGCAAAGAGCCCCTTGTGAACCACGCCTTGATCAGTGATCACGTCCACCAAGACGCTCACGTGATCAGAAGGGGTCATGGGAAGCAACTCTGTAACCTGAATCTTGACTTCCTTGATTCTGCCAAGAAGCTTGATTGCCTTCACAACATCGCTCTTCGTCAGCAACGCACCCTCGGGGAACTTCGACATTCTCACGGCTTCAACGTTCTTTCACACTCAAACACGACACAGACGCATAATTGCTGCAACAATCAAGATCCAATGTCTTCTGCTACCCCACAAGTCAGCGTAACAGTTACTTTGTATGCCTTGGCAAACGTGTTACGAATTGCACCTCTCTAAGGGTTCAACAGGGTGATTCAAGTTGCAGCGGGGATCATGGGTCTCCTGATGTCTGTCATGAATGGTCTGTGTATCTTTATCGTCTGCCTGATTGTCATCCCAACGATCTTGCTGTTCTTGTACAAGTGTGTGTTGCCTGAAATTGTCCGCGAAGAAGTCACGACCGCCGGGATACTCAGGCTGACGGTGTTCGCGTTCTGTGATCGCTTGATCGATACGATCTACGATTACTTGCACATCGGCGCAGGACAACAAGCTCAGGCTTGATCTGCAAACGACATGGAGCAGGAATATGACGCTGTTGCGAGCCATGTTGCAGGACGGCCGCTTTGTCGATACGTTGCCAAGGGGATCCACGAATTGGCTGCGGAATCAAGCGAGTTGTTCTGCTCGATGTGCAGGGAGTCTTTCGCGCTGTGCAAGATCCCGTGCCGCGTGTTCACGTTCCGCAAGTGCGTAGCACCTGGCTGCAGGGTGATGGCTTGTGTGAAGTGCATCTCAGCATCACAAGAACCAAGGCGTGTTGATGATCCACCGGCGCGGTTTCAAGCAACCATCAAACATTGCTGGCGTGCGCGATCATGCAATGGTATCGAGTACTACTGCGAAAACCACATGAATTTCAAGAAGTCCCTGTGTTTCGCTTGCGAGAAATTCAAGGCGCCGTGTCAATCTCTCGGTTGCGGGAAGCAGGTCACAACAGAGAATGCACGTTTCTTCTTCTGCAACCTGCGTTCGAATGTCTACCCTGAAGGTCACTGGATACACCTGTGTGAAGGTTGTTCAGGGCCCCAGCCTGTGTACTGCGACACCTGTCCAAACAAGGTCTGCGACGACTGTGTTGCTCGATCGATCAAGACGCCGCTTGAACATTGCACGATGTGTGCAGACTACATCTGTTTGGCATGCAGCACACGTTCAATGTCTGGTGTTGTCTGTCGTCGTGGTTGCGTTGACCGCTCTGCAGCGTATGCCCTGACGGTGGTAGTGACGGATGATGGAATACAGTGACCTTGACGATGTTGAATTTCTGTTTCGATTGCGTTCAAACACACTCGCACCGAGAAATGGAGTTCGAAGAGCTGCGGGACTACCTGACCCGGTTGGTTACGGGACCAACCTTCGTCGCCCCGCTGGAGCTCCGTCAGAAAGTCGCTGCTGCCATCTCGAACGATCCACATTACCTTGCGAATCAGAAGAAGTTCAAGGAATACGGACTGAACGTCAGCTACAAATCCTTGATTGTCTTGCATGGAGATGTCGACTACGAAGCAGAGTTTGTGAGCTTGTTCTACGATCAGCTGCACTTGGCGATGATGCTGTATTACCACAAGCCAGACGAGAACCCATGGCCTGCTCGTTACGGAGGCGAGTGGAGCCGGTACCGGGACTACTATGAGCTCGTCATGAAGGAACGCAAACTACAGGGGCGATCCTTTTCTTCCTCCTACAGAAAGCGGCATTTCTGGGTGAAGAAGGGATTGCGGGACCTTCGCGACGGCGTGGTGACTGACATCGAGCAAGTTGGACATCGTCAAGAGTTCTGAAGGTGAAATGAGTTGCAACTCTGATAAATCGCTTGTTTCTATCGAATTCACGCACGATTGCGATTCAAGGAGGAATCACCACAGATGGCGCAGTTGACATACGATCAGATGCGAGATGGCGAACTGTTGCACAGGCTCTCGGTGATGAGCGAAGCACGTGGCAACAATGACTTCTTCCATCAAGATCCTGTGCGAGTCATGAAACTGGTGCGACTGTCGGATGTCGAACTGAATGAACTGCTTGACTTGATTTATGCTGCACGCGCCGAGATGCGGATTGCTCAACAAGGATTTGTCACTGCGTACGAACCTGCAACCGCATACATCCAAGCGATCGACGTGAAGACCGCTCAAGTAACACGCAAGCGCAAGGTTGCGATCACCACAACTCGCACGCCACGGAAAGTGCTCGTGAAGAAGGAAAACCGTTGATTTCGCGGATATTCAAGATAATTACTTGCAACTGAATAAATAAGAGACAACACACGATTTTTACTGTGACTCTGTTTCGTTCGTGTTGAAACGCACAGTTTGCAGCAATCATGTCTTCCGAGCAGGACCCCGCTATCGCGACCCCAGCCACGACGCTCTCTGGTGAGCGGGCCATTCCACCTGACAGCTACGATGAGTTCCGCAAGGATGTGGAGTTCTACAACAAGTTGGTGGCGATGAAGCCGCTTGATTTCCTCTATCACAAGACGTGCTTCGCGGAGCTGAGTTTCGACCAAGTGATGTCAGCCCTGCTGCACGTTGAGGTACTGTGGGATCAGATATTCAAGTCGTTCGGGTTCAGCATCAACATGCTTGAATTCTACAAGAATCATACATTCAAGGAGTTCCGCCTGATTCTGCCTGAAAAACAAATCACCGACATCTGGAACCGCGGCATGGATTCTGGTCTGCTCGACATCGACTTGGCACAGTTTGATGTCGCGACTGCTGTGAAGGTTGCCGAGGCGATCCTGCAAGCACGTGACGAGATCATCGACGTGGTTCATGCGAACGATGAGGTCGTCGCGAAGAAATATGTCGCAGTGATGCAGCGCAGCTTGATTAACGCTGCCCATTTCAGCAGCCGCGTGTTCCGCTTCGGCAACCTTTGCGGGGACAACGAAGTCATGCAGGACCAGTGGGTGAAGGAACGCATGGAAGGCCACCAGCATGCCACCGTCACACTTTTCATGGAATCCCTCGGTGACCGTCTGCGCATGAATGTTAGCGCATTCCACGAGCTTCCGAGGGACATGACGTTGACGGATCTGGCTGTAGAAATGGGCGGAACTCCGAAGCACTTCGAGCTCATCAATGCGATTCCGCGCAACAAGCGTCTCAGGGCTGGCATGGAAGTGATCATCCCCTGTCCGAAGTTGTGTACGCGGGAGAGCCATGAAGGGTGCCACTTGTGCGCTTTCGGGGTCAACTACCCTGTTTACGCTGAATACGGGTAGATCACGATGAGTGTGCGCAAGACTTTGAAATAGAGCATTCTATTGCTACAAACAAGCATTATCAAGACCTTCACGCTTGATTCGGTCAATCACCTTCTGCGATGACATGTCCATGTTGCACGCATCCCAGAGCAGCTTGCGCGCCGCGATGATGTAGTTCACTTGCTTTGTAGTGAGTCCACTCTTCGACACTATCTCACTGAAATGCTTGCAAATCCACCCTCGCACTCTCCAGAGACTTGTCTGGCGAGACATGTGTAGATTCACGAACGGTCGTGTTGGGTTATCACCCAGAGCCTCCTTCCCGACCAAACACACGTAAATTATCTGAACCACATGCGCTCGATCCTCGGCACATCCCCTGTACGCTAGAGGGAACTTGCCAGTACCACCTCGTCGAGGAACGATCGGACCAACAAACCCCGACCAGCCGAAGTCGATCATCACGAGCTTCTCATCCTTGCCATCGATGTTCGGGCACAACAGGATGTTCTCAGGTCTGAAATCAAGATGTGCCACCGCATAATTCATGTGATCTCCATGCTCCAGCGGCTTTTCAAGCTGAGCGGTGATCTCGAGCAACCGAATCAGCAAGCGCATCGCGATGTGAACCGGCATCTTCATGTCAGGGTACTGTGTGCAGCGAAACTCCTCAAACGCTGGCGATAGCGTCACATTCTCGTCTGGAACACACATCAGAAGCCGTTGCAGCGTTCCTAACTTGGAGAACCTGCTTGCAAGAGCAACCAGTCCTTCAGCTCCTTGACTCTTGAATGCGCCACGCCAATGCGGCGCAAGCACGTGCGATGTCTCTCCAGGCGACAAACTATCAACGATGTCATTCGGAGCACTGTACTCTGCATCTGAAACTTCGTACGTGATCTTCAGGGTGAACACCTTCTCGTTATCAGGGTACTTGATGCTGAACACAACCCCAAACGTGCCAGCACCAATCACCGTGATCTTGATTGGATCTTTCACAACAGTGTCCGCAAGACGGATCGGACCAGAGCGTTGAGCATCACGATCTGTTGTGATCGCAACCTTCTGCTTCTGCACGAACGATTGCAAGTCCTCCATCTCCGCACTCCCTCGTGCCATCATCTTCATCCTCGCAAGGTAATGCTTGCGCAACTTGTGCGCTGATTGTGCCATCATCAGGGTGGATGCTTGCTGAACCACAGCCAATTGCTGCTTTCTCTGACCTATAGCTAGCCAATAATGATTTGCAACGTAGCGAGGGGAAAGGATTCAACAGAGAGAGTTTGATGTTGTTTGTTGGAGTTTCTCTTGTTTCTCAGGGAAACACGATGGATTTGTACATCCCGAAGGCGACCCCCGGGCGACCAGATGTGAATCTGAGTCTGCGGCTCGGCAACCATTGCAAGCGGTGTCAGGGTCGATGCAAGTTCTCCTGCCTTCACAGGTCGGACAAAGTGACGGTTCACGCGAAGGTGTTCACGACATTCGTGCGCGCGAAGCTTCGCATGGTCATCGAGAACAAGAAGAAGATCGCGGAGCTCTGTTCCTTTGTTGGTGACAAGCATGATGCTGCGATGATCACTGGCGCTCCGACTATTACAGCGGTGCTTTCGATTGCATGGGTTAGACCCAGGGATCTGGGTAAGGTGTCTGACGTTGTGCTGTCTAACTTCGTTCTGGACGAGATTGCTTCGTTAGGTGACGAGGAGCTCGAGAAATTCGGTGTGGAGTTGGCAGTCGCACGCAGTTGCGCGCTTCGCGTGATTCAAGAGTGTGTTCAGAACCTCATGCCATCTCAAGAGTGATGCATTCAAGCATGGAGCATCGCATGGAACTACACGAGCGTCTCGTCAAGGAGCACCCGTTCATGCAGACCGCCAGGGTGGTATCGTTGGGAGCAACATTCCTGGTCTGTGCGTGGCTCTTTTTTCAAGTCATGCACGGGAACATATTCAAGACTTGAATCAAGACTAAATCGCAGAGAATTCATCTTTTTTCATTCATTCGCACATGAACCAACTGCTTTCAAGAGATGGCGCAACAGGGGTGGATTCTCGATTGCACGTTGCCACACAGACTCTGAAATGTCGAACCTAACACGGACGAACTTCTCCTGAGATGATTCTTCCATACTTGCGCGGTAGACAATCACACCTTCCTCCTCCGATGGTGTGACATTGATACTCCTGACTTCGCACTTGAAACACATCGCTTCACCTTCTGGACTTCTCGTCGAGCAAGTACCTGCGCACGCTCGTTTCTCGCAGCCAATGCAGAAGATCCGTGGTGTCTTGAGACACTCACGACAAACCTCTGATCCACAGTTGCTGCATGAAACCGCAAGGGCGCAAGCCTTGCAGAAGAGGTTATGACATGTCGGACACTTGCGAATGCATGATAAACAAACCCTTTCGTCGCAAACAACCGCTGAACAGCCCCCAGGGCACTTGAATATCAGAGGATTGTGATTGCGTCCGCAACATGAACAGAACGCTCGTTTCCCGTGGGTGGTGCTGACACCTCGACGCTGAAGCTCATCAAGAACCCCAGGGGCTGCTTCTGCGCTGACTGAGTCTGCATCGTCATCGGAGGAAGAGGAGGAACCTTCTTGTGATTCACCATCCTCCTCTTCCTCTGCGTCTTCATCCTCCGCTCCTTCTGAACTTGATTTGCTCTTCTCAGACCATGAAAACGTCTCCTCAACGAGAGAGTTCACCTCAGACTCTGTCGCTTGATCTTCAGAGGATTCCTGGCTCGCCGAGCTCGCCGATCCTCGACTCTGCTCCGAACTCGACATTCTCATGTTGTCGTGCGAGATAATCAAGATTGCTCATGGAAACACCCTGCAATCGGCTGGATCACAAACATCTCGCTTTTCACGGTGTCTGCCACGGCAGACGATGTTAGGACTCAGGAGGGGATCTTGATTTATGAATTCAAGTTTAGTTGCTGCAGAAACAGATGGCGAAACGTGATGTGATGTGGATTCAAGTCCGAGATGATAACGAGGAGCTGATCATCAGGAAATCCATCCGAAGGACAAGCAATGTCTGTGACATTGTTAGTGCTGTGGCTGAAAGACTGCCCGACTTGGACAAAGGCGAAATCTGGGTTGTTTGTGTCAACACAATCGATGCCGCGTTTTACTTGCGGCGCAATGACCAACCAATATCGATTGATACGCGTCCGTTCAGCTTTGCTTTCACCACTTCAAGAATCAACGGAATCAAGTGTGATATTGAAATTCGTGAGGAACGTTCGGGATTCTACACAGTGTCTGTCAAGACCGTACGCGCAACAATGCAAGTATTCGTGAGATTGTATTCAAGCAGGATGATACTACTCACCATGAATTCAGCCGACACGGTCGCGACATTGAAAAACATCATTCGAGACAAGGAAGGTTTGCCGCCTGATTGGGTACCGCGGCTGCATCATCATCGCAATCGACTTGACGACGATCAGACAATAACTCTCACTGACAGTGGCATTCGTGATTTGACAACCATCTCCGTGGTGGGAATGAGACGCGTCAACAATGAAATTTAGTTCGTGCACTTCATTCATCCTCCTTTTATCATGAATCTTGGATCCTGCGGGAAGTTCTTCTGCAAACGCGAATCGACTTTGTTGACGAACCCTTCCAAGATTTCCCACAATTCGCACTGGAACAACCAACCTGCCCTCTCGAGATCGAAGAAGATGCGCACATCACTATTGCGCTTCAACAAACTCATCTTCGGCTTCGCAGATGGGTCAGGCCAGTCGCGCCCCTCCCATGCTCGGTATGCGAAATAGATGTCATGAAAAAGTGTCAGAAAGTGAACCGCCGGATGCACGCCAGGCCTGAACACTCTGAGGCTTTCTTCAAGGCTTTCGCCAGCAGCGGGTTCAAGCGGAATATTCAAGTACAGCTCGTACTCCCAGTACTTCTGCTTGCCCTCACGAAGCGCAACAGGTCGCACCTTCTGCAAATCAAAAGGCAGGCGATTCTCCTGCTGGCGTTTCGTCCACTCGTACATGTTGCCATGTAATTCAATGAAGTGGTCCAGCACCTGTGTGAGTGTCATGCGCGATTCCGATGGTTGCACACTCGGCACCCTGATAGTTCCAACAGACCCATCACACCGCACGACGCAGCTCGGCGTGTTGATCTTGCCATGTGAAAACAGAAGATAGATCTTCTCCACGAACTTTTCGCCACCAAATCCAGTCACTGAATCTTTCAAGCCATAGCCTGACGTGCGTGCGTTCATCGTCAGTTCGACGAACCGCCGGTTCCTGCCAAAATAAGAAGCCATTTCTTGTTGTTGCAACTGAACGAGGTAGCGAATGAAACATTGCAATGAAGCATTGTTGTTGTTATTGTTGGGAAAGAAGTGCAACAACTTGAATACGCAAATCAAGCACGCTCTTCGCGGCCGTAAGGAGGGAAGTTCTGGCGCGCGTGGGACTCCTTGCCTTGCATGAAACCTTCGAAGAAGTTGTGGCAGAGCCAGTGTTGAAACAGATCGCCCGACGTTTGGATGTCGATCGTGATTGTCTCACACTCACGGTCAAACATGTGGACAGTCATTGATGGCTTTTCCCAAGCGTAAGCATAATGTGGGTCATGCTTGATCCAGTCCTCCAATGCTTGACGCAACGAAGCGTAGTCCACGTAGTAAAGTCCATGCTGACAGGGGTGATAGTAGTCCACGTAGTGAAGAGCTTCCGTTCCCGGCTGAATGTAGGTCCGCGGTCGCTGTGAAAAACTGGGCTTCTGCAACATCTTGACGCGATCGCGGATGTTGTAGTCATCAGAGTCACCGATCGGGACGTTCAAGTACAGATCGAACCGACCGGGTGCTGGACTCCGCATGAGTGCAACTGGCCGGATATCCTTGAAATCAAATGGATACTCCCGTCGCTCATGACGCTTCCTCCATTCCTCCCTGTTGCACTGGGTTTCGATGAAGTGACGAAGTAAGTCAATGGTCGACCCATACGAACCCCCAGGGCCCATGTGGTGAAGATACAACTTGTAGTCATCCGATGGCATCAGGAGCGTCCACTTGTTAATCGAAAACAGCAGAAAGATTTCATGCACGAAGAGTGTGCCCTCGCACCCACAAACAGGCTCGTTGGCTCCATAACCTGATTTGCTCGCATTCTTCGTCTTGGTGATGAACATCTCGCGCAACTGTTGCTCTGTCTTGATTGGTTCGGGAACCGCAGGTTCCGATGCTGCGTCTGCCATTTTGTCTGCCAACTCGAACGCGATTCGGATATGAAAGTATATGCTACACCTTGATTATGCAGCGCAGTCTGAGTTCAAGCCGGAATCATGCGGAAATCAAGAATTCCTGTCTTGTGCACCGCGATCCATGCGTTTGGATGTCTTGTGTTCCTGTGGACATGTGTGGATATTCAAGCGTTCTTCAGTGATTGCGACGTCAACTGCATTGTTGGCACGCTTGTGATCATATTCATGCTTGTTGCCGCAAACGTTGTTCTGTCCGAACGCAGCTTGATTTTGCTGTACTTCGAGAGTGCACTTGAAGATGTACACGATCCTCCAAAGTTGTCAGATTACACCCATCTCCAGTACTACAGGGAGAAGTTTGTAACCTTGGCAGGCTGTGATAACGGCAGCTTGTTCGCAAGCGGTCTTGCACTTCCAGCGTCATTCTATCTTCTGCGTCTGCGTCGTGGCAACATCATTGGCGACCACTACGATTCGACGTCGAGCGTCATGCTGCTCTTGATTGGCATTTGCTGGTGCTTTCTGTTCTATGGAGTGAATTACTTGATTTCATCGCAGCTGACAATCAAGCAGCGCGTTCTTGCGGAGCTCGAACGTGTGGCCAAGCATCAGGTTGAAGTGCAAGTGCTGAATCTCAACGTTTCAGACGGACTCCGCGCTCTGATTCGCGAGCACATTTCATGTCCTGTAACAATTCAAGAGGCAAGCTGGCTGTCCAGGTTCTACAAGTTTAGGGGCACAAACTATGTGGACCGAGTGGTCATGGAAGAGCTTGGTCTTGAGAATCGAACAGCGGTTCGTCCTCCTGAACCTGCCGCTGTCGTGCGTGTTGTCGCAGTCGTGCCACCGCAAGCCGTCGTCCAGCCTCCCTTGGTTGTTGCCGTCCCAGAACCGGAGCCAGAGCCAGAATCAAAGCCAGAGCCAGACCCCGTAGTCCCAGATCCAAGGCGTAGCTCCCGCCTGCGAGACAGACGCAGGATTGACCGTGAGGTGAAATCGCTATATGCATGAGTGAAACAATGAAATTACGCGGTACACTGCCGTTCAAATGTCTTTCAAGTCAATCGCGCGTGTCTTTGGTCAGACGCAGACCGTGAATGCTCTCTTCTTCTACACGCTCGCGAACATGACGATCGCGGTTTGCTTGTTGTCGCGGATTCCGAGCGCTAGCAATGCAAACGTGTTCACACTCGCAGTGCTGACAGCAAGCGCTTTTCCTGGATTCAAGGGTGTTGCGAATGCAAACAGTGTTGCCTGGGCAACAGAATGCATGCTGAAAACCAAGAAAGAACTCCTGACGAACAAGACACTCACTGTCGAGGAAAGCGAGGATCTGCGTTGCGCATACCGCCGCAATGCAGCTATTCGCAAGAAGCGTGCGCGTATGTTGCCATATCTTCTTGCCTGTCACTACATCATGTTAGTTGCGTTCAGTGTCTTTGTTTTCACGGTGATGTCAACAACTTGTGAGAATTGCGCGGAATTCAAGTTTGGGGCGCCATTCCCAGAAGTCGCCGCTCTGGATTGGCCTTACTTGGCGATTTACTTTGGCATTCTATCAGTTTTCAGCTTGTTGGTGAACGATCAATTCGCGACAGAGGATGATGAGGAGCTGGATAAGCTCGACGCTGCAGACTTGGCAGCGAATGCAGCAAGCACAACCATCCCCTCTGTGAACAAGGATGAATCTCCGCTGACCAAGCGCGTTGTTGCTTCAGTTGACGGCGCTGATGACAAGTAGAGAATACAATCAAGCGAACAATCAAGATTCAACCCTGTGACGGGCATGCGGATGTAATTCAAGTTAGAGAATCTATATGACATCGCATGAAAAATGAAATTACCAAGACCAACGCCGTTGAAATGTCTTTCACCCATGTTGCTGGTCGCATCAAGACAGCATTGATCATGGCGATGCCTGTATCTGCCTTCTTCTTCTGGGCATTCGCAGTGCCATCTCTTGTGTTCTTCCTGGAGTGGCATGCACAGGTGCGGACTCGATGGATCATGGTCGTGATGGAGGTCGGTATTGCAGTGCTAGCAGGCGCCGCAATGTTTGGCGTGATTGAACTCTTCTTGGTCTACGACGCAGCATCGACGATGCTGGGAATCCTGCAGAGCTTGAATGCGGGTGATCGTCTCATTCAGGCTGATGAGCATCTCGACAAACTACGCTTGAAATTCTCAAGTCCTCGCGTGGTGCTCTTCGTTGCTCTGTACGTCGCGATGGTGTTGCTGTTCTCAGTGTTTCTGTTCCTGATCTTGCCAAATGTCTGTCCTTTCTGCGAGAAACTCTACTTTCCCTTGCGTTTCATGCACTTTCAGGAGCTTGACATGACACATCTCGCTCTCTACAACGGTTCATTGTCTCTTTTCGGAATATTCTACAGTCAGCAGCAAGTCTTGCTCGCATTCGCAAACATCTTGAAAACCAAGGCCTCGCTCCAGATGAACGGGGTTCTTGCAGATCCAACGCCGCAGGCCCCGGACGTGGCGACTGTGTTGACAGGAGAACATGTGTCTGCGATCACGTCAGTCACTCAGCGCAGCTCTGATCATCAGGACACTGATTAAACTCATGAAGCCCGTGCTTCGCGCGCTAGCCGCGCCATCGTTTGCTTGATTGTTGAGTCGTTTGGACTGTAGAAATTCATGACGCGGAATGCGACCACGGTCACCAGAGAGTTGTATGCGCGCAGAGGGTGCGAGATCTTGCAGATCGCAATCATGCTGAGAACCAGAATCACCTGACAGAACGTCGCGATGTCGCCATACGAATGCACGAGATTGTTGTATGGTTGACACGTCTCACTGTTGCAGATAGACTCCTGTTGCACAGAAACCCCTGCGTATTGCACTCCAATCTGCACGATAGTGATGTGGAACATGAACATCACAGTCAGCGCAACTGGCAGGATGTAGAATTGCGTAGTTGATTCCCTGTCAAGTTTCGTTGTGAATGCGCCCGTGTTGCTGCCAAGCTCCTGACCAAGCATGTCCTCTCCTGGACCGACGTTTGTGCGCAAGCCAAGGTTCGCTAGCACGGGTCGCGGCTGTGACATGGTGTTCGTGTCTGAGTTGAACAGGATCTGCACGGGATCCTGCGTGAAATGCGGGTTCCGGCCCTCTGTCGCGCGCTTGTACATCGTGTCGTACATGAAAGCGACGATCCACGAGATCAGCACACAGCAGCCTGCTACGCCTGCATAGGCATCCGCTGTTATCGATGGTGATGGAAGCATAAACCAGATAAAGTCTGCTGATTGCGCAAGAAACGCAAGTTGCATGTACAGCATCGGAATCACCACGAAGAAAGTCTGCACCCAGAATCCCCAGGACTGGGGTCCGATAGGCGACGTCACGTCGTTCACGCCTACCTGCACTCCGATGTCGACGTCGCGTCGCTTGCCAAGGATGCTTGTTGAGAACACCTGCTTCGTCACGAACAAGTAGAAGTAGAGACCGATCGATCCTGCGAAAGCGGTCAGAGGGAACGACGAGCCAACGAAGCTCATCATGTTGCGCACTTGCATCCATCCCTGACATTGGACACTGCATCCCGCCTCGAGAGTTGCAGGGGAAGATCCAAGAACACCGTAGCCCGTGAAAACATTCGAGAACGCGAGGAAAATCAAGAATAGCACTGGAAACAGAATCGCAACATACAGCAACAGACGTGTGTTGTCAACGACAGCCGAATCGTACTTGAATTCATGTTGAGTCCTTGGGCCGTGCATATCAAGAATCGAGTGATTGCGCCGACTGCCAACGATCATGAGCTTCTTGTCCTGAACAGGCACGTCGCGCATTTCAAGATCAGAGTCTGTGAATTGCCGCTCGACGCTTGCAAGCACAAGCTGACCGGAATTCAAGAATGTCACTCGTTTGTACAGAATCCACGCGCCTACGAGCAAAAGAATCAACAGAATGATTGACAGGAACGGGACGAAAATCAAGAACAACGAACTCAGCAGGATGGCTTGACTCGTCGTCTGCGCCACCGCGAACACAGCAAACACCAAGAATCCTGCCATGCAACACATCAGGTAGATGAGTGGTGTCATGCGACCTTTCGGACGACCCCACTCATCGGTCGTCATGCCACCGTCTTCCTCTGCGATGCCTGTGACTCCATCCAGAAGCCCATGCGCGCCATTACTCGTCTCTGCATGCTGATAAAGCCAGATAAACTCAGAAATGCTGCGGAATTGCATGAAACACCAAGCTGCCATGATCGCAATGACAGTCATCGACACAAGCACAAGTCGTTCCATGTGCAATGCTGTGTTCGCAATGTGTGTGTCGCTCATTCGTGCAGTCACGTATGCTGCAAGCGTGATTCCTCCTGAAACAACACCGTTGACTCCAGCCATGGTGTGTGTGAACACCGCAGATGGCATCATTGCGAGTCTGTCTGAAACTCGAGGACCGAAGTAACCCACGAGAATCATGTGTGTGATAAAGACTCCAAGCATAAGCAACATCATGAAACCAGCAAGCATTCCTGCAGCCCAATCGACAAGTGGGACTCCAAGCTTCTGCAGGAGAATGATGGCAAGCATGATCACGAAGCTAGCAGATAGCATGATGCCCATCCCTGGGCCGATCACTCTGTAGTAGTTTGTCAGCTCCTCCCGCTTGTCTTCGATCTCGATTCCGTGCTTCGCGACGAGTCTTGCAGTTTCAGAGCGTGGGAATGCGTCGATGGGAACGACATGCAACTTCTCGCTCCGGTGTTCACGCGGCTTGTCGGACTTTGAGCGAGTGCCGCGTCGCCCGAGGCTCGACATGAACACGGCGAATCAAGGTTGTTTGTCACAGAAATCCGATGTATGAGTCACAACTGCTTTGGTCGTCGGGACATGCTATACCAAGATTTCACACACCGCAAACATGAATGCTCAGTCCCGCAAGGACCAGAAGCGCATCATGGCAGCATGTCAAGGGCAGGCGCGTGCGATCACACGGTTGAAGCTCGAACGCAGGAACATGGAACGACAACTCATGCGGAACTTCGCAATGATCCAGCGAACATGCCGGTCTTCGGGTCAGCGTGAAGAGACCTTGCGGCACATGAATGATCGCATTGCGATTCGCAAGCAATGCAATGAGCTCGACAAGCAGATCAACTTCCTGCAGCAGCGAAGTTCGAAACTGGAGTCATTCAAGCGACTCCTGACTACCGCACACACGCTTGAGGAGTCAAACAAGTCGATCAAGGAACTCTTCAGTGACGCTTCACTCATGAAGATCATCAACGCATACGACGTTTCAAGCCAGTTCAACGCAGGAATCTCTGGCGTCGTGAACTTCGTCAGTGGCGCGATCGGGGAAATCTCTGAGATTGATGCTGAGGGTGAGAAGGAGCAACGTCAGATTGTTCAGGGAGAACTTGATGCGCTTCAATCAAGGATGCTCGAGGATGCATTCGAGAGCGGCTCATTCAACCTTGACGTGAATAGCATCGATAAGCTCGTCGACGACGTGTGCAATCGTACAGCCCAAGCTGTCCCTGCAACACCTCAAATTCAAGTTGCACAACGTCCTGTGGATGTCATGGGTGCAGAGACTGCTGTTCGCGATCCATCGCTTGTGTGAAATATGTATTGAATCAATGAAATCCCACGTCTTCTCCCACATGTCTAGCGCTGTCTGATGCGTTGTCCGAAGCGACCACTTGCAGGAACGACCGCCTCGCTTTCGACTGCTTGCTCTGATCCCAGAAGATCAACGTACTCCTCTTGAATTCCAGGGACGCCGATTGCGTCGTCATCACCCTCAGGCACCTTCACGTACTGTCCCTTTGGCGCAGCCCTGGCCTTGATTGCAGATCGCGAGCAGCATCGCTTGCATCCTTCACGAGCCTTGGAGCTTGTGCCGAACACGAGACCGATCACGCCAGCAACAAGACCGAACGCGATCACCCCCACAACTGCACCGAGAGTCGCGGCTGCAGATGCTGCGGGAATGTAGGGTGCGATGCTACTGGGCGTCGCACATGATGTCGCGAAGAATCCTGCATTCGTACAGGGTGCGATGGGTGTCGCGCGCACGCAAACAGAGTCCTGAGATGTGTTGAATCCCGCCTTCTCAGCCCATACTACCGTTTCAATGTACGACCCGGAACTACTGATCTGAGCAAGCACAGGTGCACCCTCTGCCTCGTAAACGTGCTGGGTTCCGTTGCGATAGTACCGCCAGATTGACACCAGAACTGTCGAGAATTGCGAGAAGGCAGAGCCCGTTGTGAGGATGCCAATCACAGCGTTCGAGAAGTACTGCGTCGACGTCTCGTTGATTGTCGTTGTCGGGTAACCAGCTTGATTCTGCATGCCAAAGATGAATATCGGCGTCGAACACCCGATAATCATGATTGCGTCACGCGTCGACGAGACAGGGTGGCTACCTACGTTCAGATTGTCGAACGCAGTGATTGCACATGTGATATTCTGCTGCTCAGTGTTCGATGGCACTGAATATGGCAGCGTCAAGTTTGTGCAGGCGTTGCCAGACAGGTAGACTTGGCTTGATGTGAGCGTTCCGTTCGCAGGCAGAATCACATTCGACGTACATTGCGCGACAGCGTTGACGATCGTGATGGTGTTCTCGGGAGCAGTCTGACAATATTCGACGATAATCACGCTTGATGATCCAATCTGGACGATGCTCGGCAGGAATGCACGGGTTGTCGCTGTTGTGGGCGCCACGGTTGCTTCGAAAGTGAATTGTTCATTCACAATGTTCTGGTTCTCGCAATTGTTGACGTAGAGTGTGCAATTCTCGTCCACACTGAGCGTCTTACCGAGTAGACGGCTTGCTGTTATGTACAACGTAGTGCATTCTGCAGCATCCAAGAATGTGAAGGGACTAACAGTCAATGCAGGGTAAACTGCGCTGTTCAGGCAAACAACGTTCAGATTGAAGCTTGATCCTGCAGGATTCGCTGAATTCGCACAGATCGTCACTGCGATGTTTGTGTTAGGATTGCTGTTCAGGGACGGTTGCGTCGTGTCAAATGCTGTGATATTTGCTGCATTACACACAGTGTGAGCCCAGATACTCTGCCCTAGTTGCATCTGAATTCCAACCAGAGGCTTTGAGTTGCAGATAGGATTCAGGTTGATTTGGTTTTCAAGTCCAAGCAGAACATACGTGAACAAACCACCGTCGGTGGGATTACTTTGGAATGGCAAGACTGTTCCCATCGCGCATGATAGAGGCGTATTGTACGTGAGTCTGTCATTCCAAGTACAGCCTTGTCCATATGCCGCGTTGAAAGCGTTTGAACCATAAGGAAGTGCCCACACATCTTCGCCTCCGCAACCAATGCCTGATTGGCATCCCCATGTTGCATAGTTCGACACAAACAAGCTCATCGCAAGTGTATCAAAAAGTGGAGTGTTCCAATAGAAGTTCACAGTCTTGCTAACGAGTGCACCGCCAACAATCGTGTGTGTGTAACCAACATTCATGAATCCAAGCGCAGATGTTGCTCCTGTTGAAACTGGTGTTGTTGGAACAGCAGTACTATCAGGCCAACCAAGGAAGAAAACTTGTTTGGTGGATGCCATTGCACCCAACGTTGTGATTTGTGGCATATCGCAGAGAGTATTCGGGAACCCTGCAAATGTTGCGGTTCCCCTAGTGAATCCGCCAGAACCTCCTTGATAAAGCGTGACTTGAAAAGTGTTTGGCGACCAACCAGTCGAGGCCGGCGTGACACCGTACAAGTAGTTCGATTCAGTTTGACTGTTCCATCCATTGATCGTGTACGAGAAGCTCACCTGCGGCATAGATAGACCAATATCCACCACGTACATTTGAATGCTCGCAGAACCAGCACATGAGACATATTGTGTGAAGGCTTGATAAGCATTTGAGTTCGTTGAGGTGCAGAAGGCTGTACATGATGCGACACAGTTGTCATTCCCGTTCCCGCAAAGTGGATTCTTGTTGTCACCACCGCCATCAGTTACCCAGCACCAGGGATCGCAGCAATGTTTCCCTTCATCTGGTGGGTCGTAGCAGCATTGCGCGGTGTACTGTGTTGGTTGATTGCAATCAGTATCTGGTCCTGACGTCTGAGGTGTCCACGTGCAATCTTGTAGTTGACCATCGCAACACCATCCACCAGGCCAGAAACTGCAAGTTCCATGGACTTGAGGTTCTGCGCAGAAAAGTTGCGGAGTTGTGACAGGAATCACATTCAAATTCGGTGTTTCGATGTAGGGATACGAATAGCTGGGTGGTCCGTAAATAAAAGTCGACGGATTGGGCGGTACATAGAACGGCGCAGGTATGTTCACTCCCGCGTTGAAGTTGCTCAGAACAATGGACAAGTCATATCGCGCGCCATTCAAAGTTTCTGCTGCAGCAGTACCCGGCGCTGGGAACGTGATGTCTGCGCATCCTGCAGTGAATGCTGCATCTGCGAGTGTGATAAGGAGGCCATTGACGATGTTCCCGGGTGAATCTTCGAAAGTCCCGAGCGCAAGATCCGACAGAGGAACCGTGTAGCAAGCGTTCGCGCCCGTCACGAGCGTTGCGACGCAAAACACGAAAAGAATCAAGTTTCGCGCCATTCTTGATTGTGAAACAGACCCAGACATTTTATGTTCGCTTGTTATATTCAGACATCATGTTCAAGTGCACACTGACCGGTTGTTTGCCAAGAAAATGGCAGATTCTGCTGCAGGCGGTGCGAATGAACATGCCACAGAGCATGCTGCCTCCGGGAAGAGCGTTGCGAAGGCGTTCCTGCTCAAGGAACTCCTGAAACCAGAAGACTACGCTCCCACTGTGCATGCAGACAATGGCGGTGAAATAGGCAAGGGAGCTGCGCAGATCCGCATCGTGGATGGTCCTGTGATCCTGCATCAGTGTGTTGACGTGAAGCCACCACCTGCGAACATTGAGGAGTTCCTGCTTCGCATTGCAACGAAGCTTCGTGGCCACAACGTCCCGTACGAGCACAAGACAACATTCGCGTTTATTGGTGACATGGCTGCACACCTTCCTCCTGAGAAGCAACCTGAACTTCAGCGACGCAAGAACGATCGTGCACGTCGCAAGGAAACAGAGCGTGCTCGCGTTCTGAACGAATGCAAGACTGCTGGCATCGAGCCACCTCCTGAGACGACCCCTGCAATTTCAGACGACGGCATGACGCAGTTCGACGTGAACGGTGTGTTCTATGATGACCGCAAGCGATTCGACGCTATGTTGCGCGCACACCTTCTGAGACTCGCGAGAATCTTGATTGAGGATGGGACAAACTCTATCAACAGGGTCTTGATTGCTGGTTTCTACGACAATCATGTGCTCGACATGCGTCGTCCATCAGATCAAGCACGTGAACGTGCCTTGCTTCAAGATGCGGGTGTGACAGACCCCTTGATGCTTGAAGACATCTTGTTTTCTGTCGCAGACAGGCCTCACTTGTTCCACAGCATTGGGGAAGCTGAAATCATGGCGTTCCGCTTGGCGGCTGATCTTGTTGATGAAGCAGATCCTGCGGGCCCTGAAGTGCACGTTCACATCGAAACAGTCGACAGTGATGCTCTGTTCTGTGCAGCAATCGCATGTGAGCATCTACTGTACGTGCTTGGTCACAAGCATCGCATGTTCCTTGATTTCGGGAATGTGGTCGTGGACTTGGAGAAGTTTTTCAACTCGTTGCATCGCATGCATGTTCTTGAGCATCCATCATCAGAGCTCAGCATGGTGGTTGTCGTTCAGTTGATTGGCATCGCAAGCTGTGCAGGAGGCTCTGATTTCATCCAGAAGGTCCAGGGTGTAACTCCTGCAACCTTCGTCAAGGCCATGTTCCAGTACATGCCAGTCAACACATCGACTCTTGATTTCTCCACAACAGGAACATGGTCCTACGATGACATGGTGCTCTTGCTGTGTATGGTGGTTGAATACCGGCGGCATGTCAACGTGCGCAAGACGCATTCCCAGTTCATGGCAGTCTACGAAGCTCGCGCGACACGCACGCAGTACGCGCGCCTGTTGTTTGCAGAGCAGACCTCGTTGAAATTCGGACTTGATTTCAAGGAGAAAGACTTGATTGATGGCAAAGCACCTGCGATTTCAACACGGACAACACAAGTCGAGTGGACAATCGACTACATGCTTCGGAACATGTTCGGCGATAGATTCGCATGTGTTTGATGTTCATTCTGATGCAGACGCGTTCGCAACACCTTCATCATCCTCTTCTGGTTCAATACACGTGAACGCCGCTTCCGCAACCTCCGCCAGTGCACGCCCAGTGAAATCGTTCGGCAGAAGGCGAACTAAATCCTTGACCGATGAAGAAATAGCTTCGTTCACAAACAACATAGATGTCACGCCCCGCACTTCAGCGATGATCTTGTCCACGATCTTCGCGGGAATGGCAAAGTCCTTCAAGGACTCGCCCCGCGGCTCGACGCACGTGGCAAGATGCGCAAGCACATCGTTCAACTGCTCAGACAGCACTTGCTCCACATGTTCTGGCGCTGACTTGATTTCCACTTCTTCACCTCGCGCGAGCGATGCCTCGTAGCGCTCATTCTCGATGGTGTTGAAATGGTTCAGCAGAGTAACTACGGCTGCGCGTCCTTTGTCGACCGCGGCACCTAAAAGTTCGCGGATGATCTTCATCAAGGCTTGACGCATCTTCAGGTCGTAGTTGTCGAGTCTCTGCTGGAGATCCCTGTTGTCTTGCTGCAGATTATCGACGGTGAATTCAAGTCCTTGCACCTGGAGCTGCAGTGGCGCCATGGCGGCTTCGAGCTTGCTGACGCGATGCAGAAGCTGCCGCACGCGTTCGTTTGTGTCAGCGATCGCAGTCGCCTTCACATCGTAGAGTGCGTTGTTCATCTCTTGGATGAGCGCCTGCATCTTCTTGGTGCTCTGCTCCAACGCGCTCGAGGTGTCGCGGTCGTGTTTCGGGAACCGCGGGTAGACTTGCTGCTCGCCATCTTGCACACCTGATTCTGGGTTGTTGTCTCCAGGAATCTCGCCCTCTTCCACCACGTTCATCTGAGGAAGAAACTCAGCAACGCCGAGATTCGCCACGCGGCGACACAGCACATGATTCGGGCTGTTCGGGAACGGCGGCCGGTTGCGGTACATCTGCCCGGAGCCACCATCACTCCGGGGAGGTGTGCGCATGCTCGCTCCTGTAGACGCCATTTCAGGTAGTCCGAAGCGGGGGAAAGAGGAGAAGAAGTCCTGAGCGTCCAGCGTTGGGGGGTCCGGCGTCGTTGCTTCATAGAAGGCCATGTCGTGCGCTTTGCTATTTGACTCTGCTTAAAAAAGAAATGGAAGTGCGCAAATCGCGCGCTCTCGCGCTTTTATTGAGCAAATTCACACTTTGAGTTTACCCCCCACAAGTGTCGATTATGGAACAGATTCAAACGTTTACAGAGCAAACCAAGCCAAATGAAATCCGCAGCCGGGCCATTTGGCATCGTGTACCAGTTTGCCGTGGCAGACACCTTAAAGGAGAGCGGAGCAAAGCGCTGTTTGATTCTGTTTCTGGAAGTTGCGACAAACGAGTAGCAAGAACAATGGCGCACAGTGAAGTTCCCATGGACGACGAAGAGTATGATGCTGTCTTCACGGCATTGCTTGCTGTCTTGCCAAGTCTGCAAGACAACAGGAAGCAGTTTGACAACAACGCGTTCGGGCGTGAGTACAACAAGAAAACGCCACACAAGAGCGTGACCTACAAACCAACTCTTTGGTTCATGCGTGTATTGTTCCTGCAAGGCTATCATTCCTACGTTCCATGGCTGGCTTATGCTGGCTCACTGAGCTGCGACGTGCTTCAGAAGTATTACGATGTGCTGAAGCTTCTGCCTGCGTGGAGCAGCACTTGGAGTGGTCCATTTCGCACCAACAAGGATCCCCGCGCACTTTCTGCTGCAGTAATCAACGGTGCCTGCTGGAGCCTGGCTGAGAGCTTGATTTCTCGATGCGATGATGATTGCACATACTACCCATGGATCGAATCAGACACGGAAGCTGTCCATAGCCTCCATCTCAATCACCGTTCATGTCTGTACCGATACTCGCTTTATCTGCGGACCTCGGCACCGCTTCGCGACAAGCTGCGTGCAGAACAGTGGGGGCTTTTGAATTCTGTCACGATGGCGCTCATGAATTTCTACGATGGTCACAGCAACAGTGCCCTGCAGATACTGAAGCTGGCGATCGTGCATTCCAAGACGAGAACAGAGCTCACGTCAACACAAGTTGGAGACGTTCACGACAAGCTCTTCTCTTCGGACACAGCAGACCCGAGTTCGATGCATTCTGACAGCAATGACATCATCGAACCGCGCGTGCTCGCAGCTCAAGAGTGTGGAGCTGTGATTTCAAGTCTGGTCGAGCAGCGACAACCTGCGCCCGCGCAACGTGTCCCGGAACCCATGCAAGAATCGCCGCCTGCTGCAGCCATCACACCGCCTCCGTTCATCCCTCCTGTTCCTGTGCAGAAGGTTCAAACGTTGCCTCTCATTCCAATTCCTACGCGCCCATCTGCTTTCACTCCCAACGCCCTCGCGCTCCTGCCACCGCCTGCGCCTCTGGTCGTGCCAACTCCGGCACCGGTTCCTGTCCCTCAAGTCGTGCAACAAGCGCAGCAGCAGCCGCCGCCTTCGAGCATCAGCCTCCCTCCTCGCACCATCGCTCTGATGCTCCTCCGTGCTTTGAAGATCCCATCAGGAGATCGCAAGAATGTGCACCTGTCAGCGAACGGGGATATCGTAATGCAGATGTCGGGTGCAAGCAAGGACGCCTTCTGGGCAGCGATGGAGGACGCGTAACGCATCACATCATCTTCAGCCGGTGCACTCGACTCCGTGCTTGAATTCATCAGATCTTGAATATGCAATACAACACTTTGTGCTGCATGAAAATCCATAATTCCACTGTTATTTGCGTTCAGTTGGTTCTTTCATGACACAGTGCCTGAGATCATGGGAGCCATCGCGGATCCAACCTCGTTCATGAACGGTGAATTCGATGAAATATTCTCCGTGTTGCTTACAACATTGCCAAGCATGCAGAAGACTGGCATGCTTGATATTGATCAGTGGTGGGTGAGAGAGTTGATCAAGCCACGTGTGTCGCCTATTCGATCAGCACCGAGCTTAATGGCATTCCTGTTCGTCCTGTTCACGACTCGGAGGTATCTCCCGATCCCTTGGATGTTGAGGACAGAGCACATCACGGAGGCAACCGCCGCGAAGTATGCAGCAGTGCTGAATGTTCTGCCTGAAGATGCGCATCAGCATGTGCGCAATCTCTTCTGGCGTCCACGGCACTCGACCATGGACGAAATCGACGTCAACGAACTCTGTTTGTGCATGGCGCGTTACGTTGTGCGGTCCTTCCGCGGCTTTACTCAGCAAGGCGGATACTACGATGTCGAACGAATGATACACATGGCTCAGGATTTTATCAAGATGAGAGGCGATGACACATGGAGGAACCTTGGTCGCGATATCAGGACATCCTTCTTGCGGCGCAACTACTTGCGGTGTCGATTCCATGATACGCTCACGGAAATCACTACTGCGCTCTTTGATTTCTGTGATTCACACCATGAGAAGGAGCTCAGAGCTTTGATCGAGATAACCCCGGTAGTTCCGCAGGAACCGCCCATGCTGATTGATATCGGACCGCTGCAGAATGTCCAGCCCTCAGTCAGCACTTGTCCGGTGGACGGATCTCCGGACTACTTCCAAGGTGCCGATGCTGCAGGCAACGACGACGGCGACGATTCAAGCGAGACTTCTGAGGAAGAGCCTGAAGTGGAACCACCAAACGAGCTGCACAATGCAAGCGAGGACGACTGGATCCGCGAGGACATCCTTCTGGGACCGAAAGCGAACGAACAGACAGTCCCTAGCTCAACGGAATCAAGAAAACACAGTCTGCCCCTGCAAATTCAAGACCCACCTCCTCCTGCGAGCGAGGCCACAATCGAGATGCCTGCTCTCCGCTGGGTTCAAGCAGTGATGCAAGCCATCGGTCTCCCTGCAGAGAAATTCAAACGCATCCGCCTCGACGAAGCCTCAAGGGTGCACCTGCCTGTAGAGACAAAGAACGCCTTCTGGGATGCATACAACAAGAATATGTAGCGTTTCTTCTTGATTTGTGTCTGATTCAACTTGAATCATGTTCCTGTGCCACAAGTAAACATCTGCTACTGCTACCCCACAAGTAACGTCTTCCACGGCATACATCCTAATCAAGTTGCTGTATGTTTTTCGTTCGAGTGAGTGCTGCTAACAAGATGCGGTACTACAATGCAATTCCCCCGTTGATGGACGGTGAATATGATATCATATTCAGTGCAATGCTGCGGGATCTTCCTCGCCTGAAGCACCGCATTGTGTCAGCAAATTCGCAACTCAGCAAGACTTGGTTGAAGCAGCTTATGTCGCGTCTGCCTCAACACAGAACTACAACTGTCGTTCAGTCGTTCCTGTATGTGTTGATTACGCAACAAGGCCATCTGAGCATGAAGTGGCTGCTTGCCACTGGCAATCTGACCGCCGGAACATACGAGAAATACCTCCAGCTTTTGCCCTTGCTGTCGATCTTGGGTAGTTCGTTTAGTGTCTCGGCGAGAGGTGCACCGTGTCAGAATGTGGATGTCTTCAATGACATTTGCCGTCAGCTTGGACAGCGGCTCACGCTTCTCCCGAACTTGGACGACTCGTTGTTCTTCCCTGATGATTGTATCGGAGATTTGTTCTTTCGATTCAAGCCAGTCATCAGAACAAGGAATATTATGCAACAGACCGTCCGAGATGTGCAGAAGAGCATGGTTCGGCGCAACAACGCGCGCATGCACTACAAGAAGGATCTCTCGGAAATCGCAGTTGCTGTGCTTGATTTCTTGGACAGTCACCATACCCATGAGCTCTTGAAAGTGAAGGCGCTTGTTGGGAAGGATGCAGAGCAAACTGAGCAGACTAAGCCGACTGAGCAAACAGAGTCGAATGCTGCTAACCCACATCCAGTGGCTGTTCTCAGCGACTCCAGTGAATGCGAGGAGGAGGACCCCATGGAAGAATCAAGTTCTGACAGTAACGAGGTGATAGTGGTGCGGAAGATCTTGAGTGAGCTTCGTGCAGCAAACCCTGAACCTGCCCCTGAACCTGCCCCTGAACCCGCACATGCTCCAGTTGTGCCTGAGATTCAAGAGATGACTGTCCTCGATCAGCCAGCAGGGTGGTGGGTGAAAGAGCTCGCGAGACTCCTTGGCATCGCTTCTGCTGATCGGAAGCGGATGCATGTGACGTCTGACGGCAAGTACATTCGCGCTTCTATGCCAGTAGACATCAAAGATGCGTTCTGGGCTGCGTACGATGCGATGAACGAGAAATAGAGATTGCTATAAGTTGATTTCGCAGACGCAATGGATTGCCGTGAGAATGGCGATGATGCGGCAACGGCTGCGTCAAGGACAGGTTGATATTCAAAGGGTTCCTCTTGATACATGGGCGGACATCACTGATTTCTTGGACACCAAGTCGGCACAGAACATGTTGGAGGCTAGTCGCATCGTGAATCGAGGCGCAAGTGAAAGTCATCTGTGGCGGGATCTCGCTTTGGAGTACGGGAACGAGGCCGTCTTCTCTGCATTGCGTCGGTCGCGGCGGTTGACTCGCTTCTCGGTCTACAAAATCCTTGCGAATGATCTCTACATCATGCCGAATCTTGTCGCGATCACTCGCGCACGACGACCTTATGCTCACACTTCCATTGTGTTCTGGACGCTGGAGCAGACACCAGTTGGATTTGAGCTACGATCGTGCACGAAACCAGTGCCCGATCTCAATTTCAACATAATTCGCAACGGCATCTTGTTCACATGGATGAGACGTGATACACGCGAGAGGACAAGAGGACAGAATGAATGGGAACCAGCAGATAGGGTTGTCATTGCATGGTCGACCCGCCATCGAACCGGTTTTATTGCGTTCATTGGGAACCGAATCGTGTCTGGGTACTTGAATCGCGAAGTGGTATTAGTGCAGGATCCGCAAGGAATCGTTAGCGTCGGTTGTCTGCCAAACCCAGCTGGTACTTACGAACTTGGTCTTGATGCCGATGGATTGACAATGATCGACACGATTCCGCTGCCAACATGGATTGAATCCGTTGGGCACCGCCTTCGTGATCTCGTGTACATTTCAACAGATTTACGTCTTGCAATCTGGTTTGATAACTGGATCCTTTCTGTCTATTGTGAAGGCAATCTGATGAAATCAGACCACTATATCCATTTTCACCCAACATACGCACGCTCAACAAGCAATGGATTTCTTTTACTTCACTTGAGTGACACTCAATCAGTTGTGATGTTATTCCGAGAATCGACCGGTGCTTTTGTTAGTGATATGACCTTGCAGGGCAGACACAGTGTAGTTGGTGCAACAGGGAACTCATTTGTTTTCTCGCCAACATGGCAGGTTCTGAGTGAACATGATCTCCTTGTCAACATCGAATCCGATGGGCAGATGATCACAACTGTCATTCCTATCAATTCAAATGAGCCTCGCGGTCATGGTCTTGATATCAATTACACAACGTCTGCCTTGTGAATCAGCTTTACGCATGGCAGAATGGATCCCCGTCGTGCGTTGGTCGCCATCTGCGGTACAGCAGGCCGTGATGATGATTATCTTGGAAAGTTCTACACACGTGCTCTGTTTTCGAACATACTGGATGCGACTGAGCACTACCTGGAGCTTCTGATTGCGCGCGGCTACGACATCACCCTGATCAGTGGCGGCGCTCCATGGGCAGAACACATCGCTGTCAAGCTCCATCAGGAACGTGGATACCCGCTACAGCTCAAGATTCCTGCTGTGATTTCGACTGAGGCACAGCATGGACGTGGTCCCTTTGTCAACACAGATCCAGGATCTTGTTTGAATGAGCTGCATGCTCTGTTCTCTGATCGTGCAGGGGTTGATTCCGCGCGCGAGCTCTACAGCGCGACGGAGGATGCCATGGTGAGCATTGAAGTGTTCGACACGTTCCATTCGCGAAACAAGGTGATCGCAGAGTCCTGTACGCACATGCTTGCGTTCACCTGGAACGATAGTAACGTGCCGAAACCAAGCGGGACGCTCAACATGTGGAAGATGTGCAAGCTGCCAAGCAATCAGAAGAATCATGTCTCTCTGTATGATCTATGTCCGAAAGCGCGCGATGAATGAACACACTTAGTCACTGCCAGCTTGAATCTCTGCAGAAATGTCCAGGGCGCCAAGCGCGTCGAGACCGTCTTGAATAGCTTGCGCACGTTGCTCATGCACATCTTGATTCTTCTCCGAAGGAACTTGCTCACTTGCAAGAGCAGGAGATACAGGTGGCGCAGCAGGGACGCTCTGTGCCGCAAGTTTCTCAGCTGCTTCTTGAATCTTCTTCTTCTTTTCCTCTTCCTTGGCTTCAGCGATGATTCGATCAGCCTCGTCGATTGCCTTGAGATTCTCACTCAGGAACGCGTCAATGAATCCATACATCGACTGCATGTGCTCCACCAACACTTCCTCTGATTCACCGCGATCAATGCGCAAGAAAGTCACCAGCGCCTTGCGCTTCAAAGCATCTGCATCCGCGAGCGGCAACGATGCCAACGCCTTCTTCGCAGGCACAGGTGCCTTCGCAAGCGACGTCCTGTTCTTCCTCTCGCGGCGCTTGCATTGTTGAAGCGTTTCACCTTCAACCGGCGCACGTGGCGATGTCTTCCACAGAGGCTCAGAAGTATCATGCTCTGACTTGGGTTCGTCAATCAGCTTGAGAATCACCGCTGACCGAGTCACCAACTCCATGAGATCTTCGAGATTTGGCATGCACAGGAACGCGACCAAGGCAAGATGTGCTGACATCTCAACAGGGAGTCCAAGGTGCCCATGCACGAAGAACAGAGTGTTGGCCTTGTTCAAGACAGAGATGCACTTGCGCGCGTAGTAATGGTTCGGATCGAACCACCCCTGCGAGCCAAGCTGCACAATCAAGCTCTTCTGAAGCATGGACTCGCCAATGCGATCCTTCACGAGAACCAAAGGAATGCACATGTCGAAGCAGATAATGAGCGCTTCCGAGGCCACACTTCGCACCAGAATATCAAGATCCATGATCCGCACGAACGCAACACTGTGCGCCCGTGCCCAGTTCGCAAGGATCATGAACGCATTGCGTGCAGTGCGATCGTGTGTGATCGTCTCTTGATCAACAAGGATCGCAATCGAACGCGGCCCATCGTTCTGCGGATCGCGACCCGTGAACAACAAGTGCGTCAGGAAGCACGGTGGGAAGTGCACTTCCTTGACCCCTGGAGTCTCTGCCGACGCAGGAGCGGCGTGAACATCAGCCATCAAGAAGGCGAACTCGCAAGAAATGCTCGAAGTTTATACGAATACAACGATATTCGCACAAACAACCATCAGACAATCAACCTCTACCGCAGGTGACGCCTCCCTCCACGTCTGCCACCTGTTCCATGGCATCCGGTTGGGTAGACAGCCATGCCACTGTTGCTTGGGAAGGTGTAGCTTGAATCTTGCATCTGACCTGACATGCTGGCTCCAGGGGGATGCGTGTTGTGGTAGGCGTCGTGTTCACGCGCAATTTGAACTCTGCTGTCATGCACGAAACCTTCACGCATCTTCGCGTTGAAAGCACGCGTCAGCTGACCAAGATCTCCAACCAGAGATCCTCGCTGCCGGAGGTAATTGGTGCACTGAAGGTAGACGTCACGCAGGCAATTTGCGCGTTCAACGCCTGCAGTGCGAGCATCAAGACGTCCGAGCTGGAACGGATGCACGTGTTGGATGTACGCAAGGATCACGGTGGTGGCGAAGTCCTCGTTGATCAATTCATCACCAAGGTACACAGGTGGAGCTGCCATGTTCATGGCGATTTGACTTCGATGTGAAACATTCAAGAATAGTGTGCTTCCGCGCATATACTTGATTCAAGCGCGGAACACCGTGTTATTCATGATGATAACGATTATGCATTTTGCTCTTGAAAATACCCGCAGACTCGGTTGCCATCGCACATGCGAAGTCGCCTCGTTCAGTGCATAGCCAGCAGGGTTCGTCATCGAATCGAATACGATGACCATGGTCTTCCTTGAGCATCTGGCGCAGATCACGAAGTACTCCTACCGTTGGCACGTTCCAGTAAATGCGATGGATCGCGATGGCAAGTGAAACAGCTGTTGATTCCGCGATCGAGTCAGGAGTTGAGGATGATCGGCTGTGGCGGATGTTCTGAAGCCATCCATCTGCTGGGCAAAGCTTTTGAGATATTCGGAACGTGGTGTGGTAAACAAACCTCAGAGGCAACACCGTTAACGTCTCCAGCTCCATGTTGTCTTCGCCGACGCGGAACATGTACTCAACACAGGTATTCGTTCCCTTGTCAACAGTAACAAAGAACAACTTGTTGCCGTGGGTAGCACCATAACGTCTCACGCTGAGATGTGGTCCAGCGAATGCCATGGCTGGTGGCTCAAACAACCAGCAACTTGAATTGTATAGCCAAACACACCAGAATTCTCTTGGAAACGTGTTTGTGTGTTGGTTCAACTTGAATTTACGCCAAGCCAATGTCGCCGCCTGTTCGGATCGGGCGTGTTCAATCTGATGATGAGGAGATGATCAAGCGTGTTGGAGATTTCATACACATCAGACACAGCGCCAAGAGTGGTACGACGTTCAACTACAATTTCATCCTGAACATGTCGCCTCGTGTCGCGCAATTGCATGGGACCCTGCGCAACAGGTCGATGTTGAATGCGTTGACAAGACCGCAGATTCTCTACGAATGGTTGCATGCCTGTCGAACTATGCAGCCTTTCGACTTGCATTTCTTGTCCGAGCTCATTGGACCCTGCTTCGTTCTGCAATTCTTCACCGTTGAGGACTACGACATCGCGCCAGAACTGAAAACTCTGCTCGCCTATGCAAAGGACAACTGGGACCTAAGTTCTGAGCACATCAGACTTATCCTGGTGATTGCGCAGACAGATCGGATCGAGGTTCAGGGTCCGACGAAGATGATAAAACGACTGCTGACCAATGACGAGCAGATGTTCATGTCCATTCTCTGGAGCAGGCCAACTGTGGAAGTCCGCAACCACATCATGATGATGTGTCGTCCGACGTTGTCCATGCTTGAGATCTCGGTGGTGACGAATCCTATTCAAGTCAGTCTTGATGAGTGTCGCGCAGCAATCGAACATCTGTTCCAACTGACCCGCGACGAAGTTCATCGACAACACGCTCTCATCACGCAATGCCAGTCCGACCTGTCGGACCTCAAGGAAGCGATCAGGTTGCATCACGAGGAGAAGGTTGCGCGACGCAGGAACATCGAGGCGCGTCTTGATCGCGTGGAAAAGGAGCTGAATTTCTGGACAATCACGTAGATTCATGATGAAATGAAAGGTGTTTATGATTGTCTCCGAAATCAAGATGGAGGCGCATTGTCTGTCCCAAGATCAGGTGCGATCTCGATTCCCACGATCTTCTGCCTCAAACCAACAATACGAGCGGATTCCTTCTTGTTCGCAGCCATCTCTTCAGGTGTGAAATCGTTCTTGATTCCGAAAGTATCACGGATTTCATCCTCTGTATGACAGGTGATGAACTGCGCCTGCTTCTTCATCAAAACCTGATGCAGTGCTTGAATATCAAGGAACTTCGCTGCCGCTAGAAGCGCGAAGAATCCCTTGCCATGATCGATGTCCACAGGAGGCAGGAACTTCGTTTCCCACTCATCAAGCTCCTTGACTGCGTACGCCTGACGTTCCTTCTGGGAATCAGGAATGATCGGGACTGCGTTCTTGGTCCGATAAACCATGAATTCGATAGCGATCTCGAGCTCTCGTGCATACACACCAGGTAATGGCCACACGCCGCAGTCGTCACCCATGTCCTCGAGCGCATTCTTCAGAGTCACAGACCCATACGGTCCCTTCAACACAGCACGCGAGATCTTGAAACAACGCGCCCCTTCGCCTTCAGGGGCGACCTCCACGAAGGTATCTGCCTCCTCGGAGCAGGAAACGCTGGAAGACATCGTCGATTGCGTGTTAAACGCGATTGCAATGGCAAACAAGCAACATTCAACTTGATATTGCTCAATTCCAAAAAGAAGTCGATTTGTGACTGAAACCTTGAATATTCGTCGTTTCACGGTGTTTTACCTGTGTTTCGCCTATTCAGATGGCGCACAGCGCAGGTAGCAAGCGCGGGCCCCCGTCATGGGTGTTCGCGCGGTCGAAGTTTCAGCGCAATGGGGAAGCTCAACCCGCGCCTTCGTTCACTCTGCCGCCCCTCTCAGAAGAACAGAAGGTCATCTTCGACAAGATCATGCAACCTGGCGGAAAGAACAACATGTTTGTGACTGGTTCTGCAGGCACCGGCAAGTCGGTTGTCCTGCAACATGCTATCCAAGCTGCGCGAGCTCTGCATGGAGACGCTGGAGTTGCTGTTGTTGCACCAACAGGAGTTGCTGCTTGCAACATCCGTGGCAAGACTCTGCATTCGCGCTTCTCGATACCCATTGAATCAAGCCCGCAATGGGACAACTGGATCGCGAAGCCGGGGCAGGATGGCGAGTCAGTGAAACGCGGCGCGAAGCACTTGAAGCTGACTGATGTGCAGTACAAGACTGTTGCTCAGTTGACAGGCTTGAAAGTCATCTTCATTGATGAGATTTCCATGGTTGAGACTGTTGTGCTGCGCACTCTGGAAACACTCGCATGCTACGCGAAGAAAGTTGTTGACAGGGAGAAACATGGATACGCCATGGAAAGCGAGGTTTTCGGCGGAATTCAAGTTGTAATGTTCGGTGATTTCGCGCAACTCCCACCAATCAACGGTGAACTCTGTTTCAAGTCTCCTCTGTGGTCTCGCATGAATCCTGCGTGTTATCAACTTCAGGCCATCTTCAGGCAGAACGAGCCTGAGCTCATCAACATCCTCAATGCCGTGCGCTTCGCGAACTTCGCGAACCCTGACATTGTCGCCAAGATTCATGCTCTGTCTCGCGACATCACCGTTCCTGAAGGCTTTGTTCCAACCATACTCTGCAGTCGCAACGATCCTGCTGACAAAATCAACATTGATCGCTACGCGGAACTTGATTTGCCAGAACACACCTACCAGAAGCGCGACAGAGGCGACGACCGTTTCGTGAAGATGCTCGACAGCGCATTCCTGACCGTGCTTGATATCTTGAAATTGAAGATTGGCACGCAGGTCATGATGACGCGGAACGTGAACGTGGAAGCAGGACTTGTGAACGGCGCAAAGGGAGTTGTTGTTGGCTTCGTGCCTGCTACTGATCCATCGACGCTTGAATGGGTGTACGGGAAATCGCGGGTCTTGTCAGGAGAGACTCTTCCTCCGGTCATGCTTCCTGAAATCAAGTTCCTGCTTGCGGGCAAACAGGTCGTGAAACCTTATGATTTCACACTGCGTGATCAGAAGGATGTCCCACTCGCAACGCGAGTTCAGCTACCGCTGCGATATGCATGGGCAATCACCGTTCACAAGTCTCAGGGCATGACTCTGCATTTCGTGAAGTTCGACGTGAGTGATGCGCGGACTGCTGGTCAGGTGTACGTGGGCATGTCACGCGCTGCGACTCTGGATGGACTTCAGGTCACGAATTTCAACACTCGGAACGTGAAAGTGAATCAAGATGTCATCGACTTCTACTACAACATGTTTATCAAGGCCCAATCGCCTGCTGATGAGCGTGCAGAACCTGCTTGATTGTTTGTCACATAAACTCGAATCGCGCAACAACTTGTGTTGGTTTCATGTGTGTAGTGTTGAATGGCGCGATATCAAGTTGACAATGCGGCGTCTTGTCTTCTTCTTGGAGGTTGCTGCTGTCGAAACGCATGCTTGAAATGTCACCGAGAGCATCTTCCTTGAGAACGTCCATGTGGTAGAAGCAGACACCTTCATCTGGCGTCTCGACTTGTGCCTCTGGATTGAATCCTGCAAGTTCCAAGCCCATCTGGCTGAAGTATGCGATCGTGCGGAACGTCTCCTCGATGCGCTCGTAGGTTACTGGGATGTGGACGAGCTTGCACCGCAATTCAAGTTCATAGAGCGTCGGCATGGTGGATCCTTCAGGAAGCTCCTCGCCTCCTGGAGCAGGACCAATCGCTCCTGCAAAGACATCCAACCACGCACGATTCTTCTGACGCAGAAGGGATATCACATACTGCGTGTCAATGAGCGAACTCAGTGGCAATGCCCGCACAAGCGCTGTGTTAGCAAGGTTTTTCACCATGAATCCAGACAGATGCAGTCCGAACACATGGTGCGGGCTGAATCGACGCGCATGCAAACGAGGACTTCCATTGTCATCCACGTTCACCCATTCTTCATCTGTGTTGCAGGTCGTGCACAGGGAACTGTGCGAGCCAGGCACCCCGTTCTGCAAGGGACTCCCTGCTGGCGACGCCATCTTGCTCTCAGAAAGTGTCTGCCGTGGCAAACGTCGAAACACAGAAACGAGACTGCGACAGGAATGGAGATGAACATGAATTCAACTTGAATTCCGTATTTCGACAGAGTTTGATGGTGAAACGACTGCCGCAGGGATGCAGTTTGTTGAGGTGACCCTTGGGACGGCAGACTACTATTGCGCGAAGATCCTGCCTGCGATCTTGTTCCTTGTCATTGAGGTCTTGCATCGGCTCACGTTCTATGTCGCGCTGGTTGACATCATAACCTGCGAAGGGGCTTCTTGTGCGTTCTTCTCGTACATGTTCAGCCCCCTGACGGCGCTTGTGCCTCAGATTGCTCGCACGATCTTGACGCTTGGAGTTATGACCGACATGCTTGGACTGCATGCAGGATCCAACAGGTCCAACGGCGTTGCATTCACGTTCAGCAACATTGGCCACCTTGTAACGACAGTCGCGTTTGTTGCAGGACTTGGGTACCTGTGGACAGCTCGAATTCCGAGATACGACGGGAAATTCGGACATCTAGAAGCGATTGTGCTTGTCTACACGTTCACATCCTGTGGTTCAGTTCTCACGCGTCTGCTCCTGACAGCGGGAGTGTCTGTGCACAAGCGTGTGACGCGAACAGCTCCTCTCGCTTCGCTACGCAAGACATTCTTCGCAGTGTTTCTGTTCCATCCAACGCGATTCTACGAGTTCATCGGCAGGGAGACTCTATTTCCGATTGCGCGGTACAAGGAGGAGTAAACGAGGTCGTTTCTACACGAACTGGATGCCAAACCCTGTGTTGACCAAGGTCTTGCTGATACCGTCCGTCCGGAGGCTCAGAGACGCGACATTTGCAGGGATATTGGGGAAGATCTCGCAAGACAGCTTCGTTGGGAACACACGTGTGCAGTTGGCAACGTGATAGTCATCATGGAAGAGCTCGTAATGAAGATCCAGACAGAAATGCTCGCCATCGAACGTCACACTCTGTGTCGTCGGGATACCTGCTTGGAAAGTCGTAGTACTTGCTTGAGTAATCGTCGCAGCATAGCAATAGCACTCTGATTCCGCCTGTGTGTGACCAGAACGCTGGGATTCCCAATGTCCATCACAGGTAACGTTGTCGAATCCAACATCACCGATCCACATGCACTTGTTCACACCTCCGCCTTCAAGCATGCAAGTTCCCCATTCCTCGCAGAGCAGCGATGGAATTGGGTACGTTCCCCAACTGAAATCGATGTCACGATCAGGAGCGTACAGATCGTACTCCGCAGGAGTCAAGCAAGGCGCTGGCCAGTACTGTGTGTACGATCCAAGTCGAACACCCTGTTGTCCACACGTCCCACCAAGATGTTCATAACCACGCTCGTTCGATCCGAACATGAATCGACTGACTGTGGTCAGACAGGCGTCTTGAAAAGAGGCAGGACCTGTTGGCAGCGCCTCGGCTAGCATAGCAATGGGATCAGAAACCCCTGCAGAATCCATGTCAGGGGAAACCCATGCCTTTGCTGTACGAGCATAACAGAGCGCAACAATTGACGCAACCATGAGGGCATCAACAAAGCGCATTCTGGATGGCGTTGATAGCGGGATCGCTGAAGCGGTCATATAGGCCCTTTTCAAATGGGATCACGTCGCTTTGAGTTGATGTGCCGCAAACATGAGGCGTTTTCTTGTGTTTTGTGTTCTGTTCGTCATCTTGTTCGTCTCTGTTGAGAATGTCACCCCTGTTGAATCGCTACCACCGTTGCCGGTGTGGCCTTGTTTGGCAGCGCAGGTTTCCTGTTTCGGGTTTGGGTGGTTGAACGGCGATGGTGCACAATCAACATTTGAGATAAATGGTGGGTGCACGGATGAATCAAATTCTCTGCTTGCTGGAATGCCACAGATGTGTCTTGATACAATGACAGGAATAAGCACAAACACGCCTGCGGGATCAAACAAATATGCTTGGTGTGGTGAAGCTGGTGTGATGATGGGTGTTTCTCCGGCGGATCCCGCCGCGTGCGCTGCCGATTCAGCGCAATCGTTGCCAGATGATTTCTCGAACATTGCAGCCTGGAATGATGTTTGGTGTGGTTCTTGTGCAGGAGTTAGTTCAAACACACCTGTGCTTTTAGGTACCGGTTTGTGGGGTGCAGTTGACACAAAATGTGCTGGCGGTATTGGATGTGGTGGATCGGGCGATTATGCAGTTTATTGGGCTGGCAATGTTAACTTTGCAGGAACGCGTTGTGATGGTCATCTCGAAGTGTTGCCTTATGGTCACACCCTTGAACAGATGAAATGCTACTGCTACCCACAAGAGGTTCACAACGCCACAACAAACTCTGCTTCTGGAAACATCGCAGGTGGTGGATTCATCCTCGTGAATGGGAACTACTATTGTGACATGATTTCTTGGCGTGTGCAGATCGGAGGTAACTACAATCAATCTTCAAACTGTACTCGGGTTTCACAGACTCAAGTGAACTGTACGATTCCGCGAGGACTTGGACGCGAGTTGATGATCTACACTCTGTCCGCGAATAAGAGTGTGACATTACAGAGCGGAAGTGCATTGTTCAGCTACAACGGACCTGTTGCGACGTCGATCTCACCGTCAATCGGGATCGTGACAGGAGGAACGAACGTGACAATCAACGGGACTAACTTCGGCTTCACCGTGAGCGATGTCTCAAGCGTGTACATTGGTTCATTCCAATGCACTCTTGTGACAATGCCCATCAGTATCACGCAGATACGGTGCACGACGTCTGCAGGAACAGGGTCTAACTTGCCCATCATCATCACACGTGTTGATGGGTCTCAGAACACTTCTGCAGGTCTGTTCACATATGCAGTCAACGGATGTGATGGAGTCTTGAATTCTGGTGCGATCTACGACGCTTGTAATGTCTGTAACGGGACGAATCGGACGTGCGCAGGATGTGATGGCATCCCTAACTCAGGAATTCGCTACGATTTGTGTGGGATTTGCAATGGAACGAACCGTTCCTGTGCAGGATGTGATGGGGTGCCAAATTCTAACAAGATCTACGATGTCTGTGGTGTTTGCAATGGAAACAACAAGAGCTGTGCAGGTTGTAATGGGGTTCCATATTCTGGGCTTGTTTACGACGCTTGTGGTGTTTGCAACGGTAGCAATCAGACTTGCAGAGGATGTGATGGCGTCTTGAATTCAAACTTGATTTACGATAGATGCGGGATTTGTGGAGGGAACAACAAGAGTTGCGCAGGTTGCAACGGTGTTCCAAACTCTGGTGTCGTCTACGACGCTTGCGGTGTCTGCAATGGGACGAACACAACTTGCACTGACTGCACAGGAGTTATCGCTGGTCCAGTTCGCTATGATTACTGCGGAGTTTGCGGAGGTGATAATTCGACATGCATAGATTGTGCAGGGATTTATCATCACTTGAATTGCTCATCGGACAACATGTACTTGAATACAACCAACGACATCACAGGGTCTGGAGCTGCTGGGCTTTTAGTTACCGGTAGCGCGCTTACACTAACAACGTGGGATAATAGAGGTTTGTTTGTGACAACCCTGGCAAGCGACAGCGATCCGATCGTTCGGTACGATTACGTATTGTCGACCGCAACAGACTTCGGAACAACACGACCGAACATGCTCCATGTTGCAGGTACTGCGTATTCGAGTACCTACAGCTTCGTGTATGTCATTCAGAGAGCAACAGCGACAGGAAGCACAAGCCCAGCAGGCGACGCCTGCATGATTGACACGTTTGAAGCATCAACAGGGGTTCTGCGCCATTCAACGTTTGTGAATGGCACCGGAGCAGCTGGTGGCCTTTGTGGATCAACATCAACATCGATTCAGACAAGGGCGACGGGCATTTGGACGTCGATGAACATGCTTTATTGGATTGCAGATCTAACGAACGACACAGTCAACTGGGTTTCTCTGAATTCAAGTGGATTCCCCATTGCTGCGTCTTGGAATCAGACATACTTCACTTCTGCGATGTCAAGCACAGGCAAAATCACAGTCGATCCTGTGACTCAGAACTTGTGGTATCTTCCATCAGGAAGTACAACGATCTCTTACATTGGCGTGCCATACAATCTCGGAGCAAGCACAAGATCCTTCACGCTTCCGTTGCCCACTGGCATTTCAACTACTCTCTACGATATCTCTTGGTCTGACACGTTGTTGCTTGTTGGACAAGCTGATTTGTCTTCCGACATGCGTTTCATGAAAATTGGCGTGAATTACGCGGGTAGTGGTGCAATTTGGAAGGCAGGGTACTACACTGGTGTTGTTGGAACATCCTGTGTCGCTGGGTTATCAAGTGCGGGTGGGATGTTAGTCGGATCTGGCAAGACTTTGCCGTTCCAAGCACAAGCGAACTCAACGTTCCTCCGCATGTCTGGGTCGAGAGTGAACGTCGGCAATTGTCACGCTTTCATGCAGATGACGTTGAACTACCAAGTTTGCGTTTCCATTGGACCATCGACTTTCGCAAGGGTGGATTCATGCGGCGTGTGTAACGGGACGAATTCAACCTGTCTTGATTGTGCTGGCATACCAAATGGTGGCAGAATCTACGATGCTTGCGGTGTTTGTGGAGGAAACAATCTGTCTTGTGCAGGATGTGATGGAATCCCCAACTCCGGGCGGGTCTATGACGCTTGCGGAGTCTGTAACGGGACCAATCGAAGCTGTGCAGGATGTGACGGAGTCCCAAACTCTGGAAAGGTCTACGACTCTTGCGGAGTGTGCAATGGAACAAACGCAACATGCACAGGATGCGATGGTGTCGTGCGTCCGTTGCCCGCTCCGTGTGACAGACAGGATATTGTCACAATCCTCGGCAACGCTTCGGATGTGGGTGTTGTCAACGATGTAGGATTGAATGCTCGGTTTGGGAGCGTTCTCTCTTCCGTGTCGATCAACTTGTTCGCAACACCATCTCAATCTGTTCTGTGGATTGCTGACACAAGCAATAACTTGATTCGCGAAGTCACCTACCCAGGTTTGAGTGTCACCACGGTCTATGGTAATGGGGGAGGGGGTTGGTCAATACCAACCAAAGAGTTTGGGAGTCCAATAGCCACTGTCCGTGGTCTTTACTCGGGCACAACATATGCTGATTGTCTTATCGCCAACGGGCGGTTCTGCATCATTTGTGTTGAAGCCCCATTCTCCACAAATCTCTTAGCAACGATCGGACTTTGTTCAAGCGCAGGCACAACAAATGGCGTGTTTGGCGCTGCTCAATTTGGACAGCCCACGGCTATCGCATACGACAATTCGACTAATGTTGTTTACGTTAGCGAGCGTAATGTGTTTGAAGTTCCGGTTCGCGGTCTCCGAAAATTTGACCTCAAGAGTGATGGTATTGTAGGAAGTCTTCTCCCCGCCAGTTCTAACAAATCAGTTACTTTGTTTCCCACAAACGACAACCATTTGTTGCTTATTATGAATCTCGACATAAGTTCTGGAATCACCGCGATGTCCATCTTGAACACGGTTACTTTGGCCTTTCAGAGCTATCATACTTTCGACCCTGCACAAGGATCGTACGGAGCGCCTCTGTTAGGTGGAACAACCTCTCAGACAGTGCTTGGTTCGACGGTGTACTACACGCAGATCTTCAACACAAGTGCTTTGATTCACTACTTCAGGATTCAGGGCGACCTTGACGTTGTGTACTCGACACTGTCTATAGGTGGTAGCAACTATGGCTATGCTCAAGATGGAACCTACATCCAGGGTCAATTCAAGAGTCCGACATACATACTACCACTCGCTACCGATGGAACCTACCTCATCTTGGACAGCTCTTGCATGCGAATGATCACAAACAATTCACTTTCTCAGTTCCCGTGCGCCACACAAGATCCAATCCCTATCTACGATGCGTGTGGCATCTGTGCAGGATCGAACACGTCTTGCGCGGGATGCGACGGCGTCCCGAATTCTGGTGTGATCTACGATGTGTGTGGGGTTTGCAATGGATCCAACAGCACTTGCCGCCAAGGCTGCGACAATGTACCGTTTTCGACCATCGTCTACGATGCTTGTGGTGTCTGCGGGGGCAATAACTGTACCTGCGGTGGTTGTTTGTGCACTCCGTCGAACGTCGTGACTTACGATACATGCGGTGTCTGCGGCGGCAACAATCAAACTTGCAGTGGTTGTGATGGTGTCCCCTACTCTGGATTGAGCAATGATGCGTGTGGTGTCTGCAATGGTACAAATTCAACATGCACAGGATGTGACGGGATCGTTTACCCCGAGATTTGCATGACCTACCGTTCTGCGGCAATTTCTGGTCGCACTCAGACAGGGGATCAAGTACTTCAGCAGAATTTCGTGTCTTCAGACTTCGGAACGGTTTTGTACCCATATTACTTTGCTGGATCACTTTTCATAGCCGATTCAACCAACTTCACGATTTATGCTATGAATTACAGCACACATGCTGTGTCTTTGTTGTTCCGCGGTGCGAATCTCACGTACGACACGATAAACGGTGCAGATACTGGTCCTTGTGCTGCACTTGGTGCATGTACGATCAGTGGCATTGTCGTGGCGCAATGCGACCAGGGGTTAGGTCCCGAGTATTGTAATCTGCAACCTTACCGCATAATTCTTTCCTTCCGTGAAGGTTGCATCATTTCTTTCACGAGCACAACGGCTTATGCTGATCAAAACTATCTCTGGCATCGCGACACGTTGTGTGGAACGTGCAACTCACTTGCCTCTGGTGATGGAAGTTGCTCGACGGGGGATGTCTATTTCCAGAGCATTACATCCATGGTGATGAATTCGATGATCTCACAGATGGAAGTTTATGCACTTCCAATCGTGGTTGCAGAGGAGATCCGAGGCGCTGGACTTGGGCCGATGTGGATCAGATACTCTATTGGTGATGCAGGAGGTTATTTCTTGACGCAGTACCTTGTTGGATTCCCTGACTCAACGGACGCAAACATTGCCATTTTCCCTTTGTTGACAACGCAGAATACAGCCTTGGTGCAGCAGACGTGCATAGCTCCAACTTGTTCTCCATCGATTCTTGGTCTGGTTCAGTTCGTGTCCGATGTTGTAATCTCAGTCGAGGTGTTAGGACCTAACTATTTACCAGCATCAACACCCGTTTTGGCAGCAACGTCACTCAGCGCGGACACAAATCGAACATTCGTTGGCTTGCTCGGTTCAGTCATCACGCAAGGGCCCACGACATTCCTTGGGACAGACGGAATTCAAGGTTTCTCGGTAGATTCATCTGTCCAGACAGAGTTTCAAATGCGGTCGGCGACATGGCTCGCCCAATCAGCATCACCAACGGAAGTGATTTTCACCGACGCCGCGCTTGTGCGCATCGCCTTGATGAACGGGTTCATCAGCACATCTAATTGCTCAGCAAATCCGAATGTATCCCGATACGATGCATGCGGTATTTGTGAAGGAAACAACCAATCTTGTGCAGGATGTGATGGAATCCCTAATTCTGGAGCTATTTACGATCGTTGTGGTGTTTGTGGAGGGAACAATCGTTCTTGTCAAGGGTGTGACGGGGTTCCAAATTCAGGGAAGATCTATGACTCCTGCGGAGTATGCAATGGAACCAATCGTACCTGTGCAGGATGTGATGGAATCCCAAATTCAGGCATCCTTTACGACTCCTGCGGTGTTTGTGCAGGAAACAACTGCACATGTGGTGGATGTCTATGTATTCCACTCTCCAACTCGACCTACGATGCATGTGGGATCTGTGGTGGCAATGCGACAAGCAACAGCTCCTGTGGATCTCCGCCACCAAGTCCACCTCCTCCTGCTCCCTCACCTCCGCCGCCTGCGCCACCTCCCCCAGCTCCTGAACCAGGACCGAACCTCGGCTTGATTCTACCGCTGTCGATCGTCGGCGGATTGGCATTGCTCTTGATTCTGAGCTACTATCTGCGATCACAGAATAGCGCGGCGAGTGAACAGTACGATGTACTTGCGAACCTTGAAGACGCTGTGGAAGACATCAAGCCAATCCTTCCTGTCCAAGCCATCAAAGACTTCAACATCCTCGCAAATGTCACATAGATCTCAAAGTATGAATGAAATGTGCTTCATTTGATCACGAATTCAAGTTTGCGCAGGCACTTGCACAACATTGCGACGACGCGTCAGCAAACACCGGTTGTAGGGCTCGATAGTGTTGAGATAGGTCAGGCAAGTCCGCGCCAGAATGGGTAGGAATCCGACAGGACGGCATGCGTGCATGTTCTGTCGCACATCATCCATCAGGAGCAGCAAGACGTGTGATACGTTCCAGAGATCGACGATGGGCAGGTCCTGTGGGTTCTTGGAGTCAATAGGAGGGTGTTCAGGTGAAAGCGGTGCGAAATGCCTGGTCACTGTGAATCCAGGGTAGATTGTCGTGTGTGACAACTGCTCCGGAGGTAGTTGCAACAGAGCAGGAGCTTGCGCTGTCGCGGGAGCGTGGTCTTGGAGAACTCGGGATGCGCGAGTGCGCGATCTCTTGATCCTTGTTGGAGGGTTGCGTGTCTGTCGCAGGTTCACCCTCTTCTTGACGGTCTTCGCAACATGTGCGCGTGGCATTTTCAGTGCGAACACTGAACAGGAACGGATGTGAAATACATTGGAAGCAGAACACAGCTAAAAGTCTTGAAATCATTCAAGTTCTCACTCTTATCTTGCCAATCTCTAACAACGCTGCACGAATCGCAGCGATCTCAGTGTCCATTCTCCGGAAGCGAGTCTTCATGTCGTCCAATCGCACACGCGTTGAAATGATGCGTGCATCAAACGCTTCAAGAGATTCTCGCAGAGACTTCGTCATTTTCAAGGTGGCACAGTGACAGGTTCCCCCCTGTGATCAAATAGGAACGTCGACACCAGCATTGGGAGCAAACTCTGCATGATCACAACCAAGGAGCGACGTCGCGTGCATCCCATCTCTGTGACAGACAAGCTTTCCTGCACGCACAAGCTTGGAACACGTTGCACACAGTTCCACAGAGTGCACTTTGAACATGCGCTTGAGGAGCTTGGAGCATTCAATCGCACACGAATACACCTCGAGACCTGTCTCGAAGGATGTTGGTTGGTGACAAGCACCGCACTGCGAAGTTTCAACTCTGCAAGCTTCTTGCGAACAGCACAAGGTCGCGAACTGGAACTCATCGGAACGAGTCACACTCTCATGACTTGAACAAATCAAGATGTAAGCGTCGCATCGGAAACACTTGAAACATACAGGCGACAAGCCTCGGTAGAACCGCACAATCGGATGTACCCTCTGGGCAAGAAGTTCTGGATCAATCAACTTGTCGATGCAACTCGTGCACAGAATCTTGCCACAACCTGCTTGGACACAGGTCTCTGAATACCGATACGGTGTTTCGCTGTAGGGAACCCCAAGACATCGCGAGCACACTTGATCCTTCTTCATGCTCATCTCGGATGGCTGTTCATGCTCTTCAACACAAACGCGACAGAGACTGCGCTTCTTTGTTTACCATGGCAGACAAACGTCAACTTGTGGGGTAGCAACGACGTGAGGGCCAACCGGGTTCTGAAGTGTTGAAGTGTTCGAGAGTTTTGAGTGTGATGCCTTGGGAATGCCGCGATCGCATGCGGGTCCGCGTGTGCGGCGTGTGATGCAACCAGCTTCAAGTGTGACAGGAATTCAAGTTTCAGTGCAGCCGTCGCAGGGACTTGATTTACTTGCGAATGTTTGTGACATTCTCACTTCGATCGAAGCAACACCAGCACACCCTGTCTGTGGTTGTTTTTCTGCGCAGTGTCGCGCGAAAGACCCAAGGTTCTGGGTGTTGACAACAGCAAAGGACGAAGACTTCGTTCGCACACAAATCAAGTGCTCTGCGTGTGGATTGGAAGGATACAAGATTCGAAAGTGCTCAAACATGAAAAATCTCTGCAATGTGGCCGGATGTGATTTTGTTCTGTGTTACAAATGCTCAAAGGTGGTCAGGGCTCAAGGTGCTTTCGGAATTGACTATCGTGTGTGTCTTGGTTGCAGACACGCTTCTCTGTGTGTTTGTCGCAGACACAAGAACTTGGTAAGAGTTTATCATGGACAAATCGCAGCCCCACATGCTTTGTGTATCCATTGCAAGGATGCGCATGATTCTATGAAGCGTTGTCAGCAATGCAATTGTCAATTCTCAGCGAGTTCGCTTCGATTTCCGCTCATCTGCATGAGCAGCGTGGTGGATTCACAATCTCGCTCCATGTTCGGGCGAACGCATCCACATCTCGTGACACTGTGTGAAACATGTTTCATGTCAGACCAGACCTGCTACAAATTCAAGAATGCGCCCGACAAGCTCCTGCGGACATGCTGCAAGGATGATATCGTGTGCCAATGCTCTCTGCGGACCCGCGGGATCACCTACCCTGAGTGTAACAAGTTCGATTCAATGCATCACATGACCTTCCTGCAGCAGGACCCGCAATCCACAGTCCCCATGCCCCTGTTCGCATGCTCAGGCTGCTTCCCTCAGTTCGCGAAGGCGCAGAGTGCTTACGTGTGTGATGTTGTGAAGGACATGCGAGATGTCATGCAACGCTTGCAGTAATGCGAGATTGAGGTTGGAATAGAATGTATTGTGAAATCATCATGAAAGGCGAAGGATCTCTGCTGAGATATCAACCAGCAGAAGCACACCCTGCAACGCGCGCGCGACGCTCAACGCAGTGGCATCAACGTGCTTCCCGAGCACGATTGCAAGGTAGCTGAAGTCGTCATCGTTGTCGTCGTCATCATCATCCTCGCGAACAACTTTGCGGACCACAAGGCGGAGGTCTGTCCAAGTAAAGAACGAATCAATGGCTGTTATGTTGCATGTGAACCCAAGCGTCCGTTTAGCGTCATTGGATCGGTAGTATGCTGTTTGAGGCAGATTCCGTCGCGCAACACATTCGTTGTCACTGTCAATCCCCAAGGAATCAAGTGGGATGTTGATCATCTGGCGATTGGCTTGCATAATCAACATGCGGATCAATCCAATCTCAATTGGCAACGCGTTCGTTCCGAACACAATGAACAGTTTCTGTTTCGTATTAACATCGCCCGTTCCACTGAATCCGTGCGTTGCAATGCGACAGTGTTCCAGAATGCGCAGCTCTGGGTCGAGAGACGCAAATGCCGCAATGTCGTCATTTACGGCAATCACACGAAGGAGTGTGCGGAAGCGTGTGCAGAATGCAGTTGCGGCGACATCTTCATCGTCGAATGCGAACACAAGGGTTGCTTCCCCATGATTCACACTTTCCATGTAGCGCACCTGCACTTTCTCAACTTGCTGTGTTGCCAGCGAGGAGACATCAGCACCAACGCACACATTCAGAAGACCGCAATGCTTGAAAACGCCAAAATAAGGCCAATCTGGGTGTGAGACATATTGCTCTTCGCGCATACGACGAAGAGAAGTAGTTTCCACACGTTCCATCATGCTATCAAACATTCTGTACAGAGCGTGTGCCATGAAAATCTCTCTTGGCGAAGCTTCGCGTGAACATTGGAAGAACATCGTCCCCATCGGCGCTGGAGATTCCGCATACCATACTGTCATTCCGTACAGAATCTGCGTTCGGTTCACACGTAGTTCAAGATCTGGCACTATTGCAATGTTGAGCATTGGATCACTTGTGCTTCCAAGAAAGAATGCATCGCTGTCCAATCCAAAGTCCATAACATTCTTTGGGAGCTCTGGAGCATAATGTCTAACCAGTGCAACCGGAGACAGATGGTATGCACGTGGAATCACGAAATTAGCACCAAGCAGTATCGACGCCTGCTTTGCAAGATCACGATCATGACTCTCCTGAAGATAGAGTTCATCCTCGTCCATAACAAGCTCGGCTTCACGTTTGAATTCAAGCCACTCCTTCCTGTCGAAGTTCCGCCTCAAACCTTCTGGAGTCCTAGATATGTCGTAGCGCTCGATGGAAGTCTCCCGTGCAGGATGATCCCCATGTTCCTCGTCGAACCTTTTCAGCTTGGCTCGCTCTTCCTTCTCCTGAAGTTGTGCGCGTGCCAGATCATTCAAGTATTGCCGCTTGATTGTCCTCTCCACATCATCACCCTCTGGGGCGTTCGAAATCAACAAACGCAGTTCATGCTGTGTCTGAATGAATTTCATGACGTTCGATTCCAGAGACTGTCGTACAAGCCGTAGATCTCGCACATCATCACTCTCAACATCTCTCAGTCGCGACGATACAAGCCTTATCGCTCGCTTGATTCTGAGGACATCAGACTCGGCATACCTTGCCTCCGCAGTCGCATTCGCTCGTAGGTAAACACTGCGATAGTACCTGATCTTATTGCGATCAGTCGCATCCGGTTGGGACATAGCAATAAGTAAAGCTTCCTCATTCCGTCTGCAAGCAGCAAGGTAATCATCTGCAGTCATTTTGACCTCCCGAGCTTTTGCAAGAAGAAGAGCTAACTCTTCAGCTTCAGTCAGTGGCTCTTCAAAGGGGAACTCCTCATCCTCGTCTTCATCTTCATCCTCGTCCTCGTCCTCATACTCTTCCAGTTCATTCTCATCTTCCTCCTCGAAGTCTTCCAAATCATCGACGTAATCATCAGCCATGACTCCGGCGCTCACTGCTAACATGCTAAGCAGGCGTCTGAAGCACAATATACATAGTATTCATGATGAAATTGCGCGTGTTTCCATGCGACTGAGCACCTCATTTTCACTCTTCTCGAGCCTATCACCACTAGACAAGTTGTTGCTCATCTTGCAGCGGAGATCTGCAACAATACGTTCGAAGTACTTGATAACACATTGTTGCGGCTCTTCCACATTGTTCATGGTTTCAAGAAGTCTTCCGTAATGCTTGATTTCCGCATCAATCTTGAAATACTCATCGTAGTTCTCGTGCAAGGCTTTTTGAATCACTTCCAATTCAAGTTCGTCCTCTTTCTGCAATCTCTCGCGCTCCGTCCTGTCCGCCAAGGAGGGCTCCAACGTCATGGACGGGATGCCTGCTAGCACATCTTCAATCTTCTGATCATCCATGGAAACTTGATTTCAGAGACTCCGTTGCGCTGTACGCTCGTTGAACTGTTTGCGAGTGCGAATTGCACCACTGTGTTTGCCATGGCAAACGGGACACTTGTGGGGTAACACAACACATGTATTGAGCAGAGCTTCCTAGAGGTACACAATCTGAGTCGGAAGGTCGATCAGCAAGAGAACCTCCTGCATCGCACGAGCAACAGCTTGTTCCAAACGACTTGCCTTCATCCCAAGAACAATCGCAAGGAAGGAGTAGTCGTCTTCACGGACTGCGAAGCGGATGTTCTTCCAGACGTGGAACGATTCCACGGCGTTTGTGTTGTTCGTGAAGCCAATAGACATGGATTCATCTTGAGACAGATAGAATGCAGACTGTGGCAGGTTCAGCCGCATGGCACACTCGTTATCTGCAACGATTCGCGTCCATTCGATTGGGATGTTGCGCAGATGATGATTTGATTCCATGATCAGCATCCGGATGAGTCCGATTTCAACAGCATCCACGCGAGTCCCGAAAACAAGATACAAGTTCTTGCGCACATCAGGAGCTTCCTTCTTGAAATCCAGTGTTGCAACTCGACACTCCTGCAGCATGCGCAGCTGCGGATCCAGGGCGGCGAACGCTTTGCGATCGACATACTCTGCAACCACACGAAGCAGAGTGTGCAGCAACTCACAGAAGGCGATTGACGGGACATCGTACACTGAATAGGTTACAATGACCGTGTACACAGGCAGACGATCGTCCTTGTTGTGGCAAACAACGCGCATCTGCCCTTTCTCAACACGCGTTGCGATTTGAGAAGCATCAACAGCAAAACACACGTTCGGGAGACCACAGAACTTGAAAACCACGAAATCAGGCCGGTCTGGATGCAAAGCGCGTTGCTGATCGCGCAACTGTTGAATTTCGGCGGATTCAACTGATTCCATCACTCTTGAAAACATCTTGATTAGTATCTGAGTTATCATGATTTCGCGCGGCGAAGCATCAGGCGCGCACTGGAAACAGATAGTTGTCTCGCGGAGAGGGGAATTCGCTGCTTCTGCGACCCACATTGTCATTCCACCAAGAAAGTCGTCGTCACGAACATCATGAAAAGCCTCGCTTTCGATCATGATATTCAAGAGTCTGCTTGGTGTGCTGCCATAAAAAAGCCCGTGCGCATCGAAATCGCGTGTTTTCATCTTCAATACTGACGTAAATTCAGAAGCGATGTAGCTGAGAACAGGTCCAGGACCCCCCGCGATACTGAATTTGGTTTGACCATGGATCTGCATCCAATGTCTCGCTCTTGAAATCTCACGGCTCTCATCGCTGCGGACCTTGTCTTTTGTTGTTTGAAGCTCGAACTCACGCTCGAAATCCTGAATCGCATCAGCATCCCAAGCAAACGCCGCGGTTCCCGCTTGCGCGCCATAACGTGCGAGAATGGCATCGTACTCTGCCAACTCAGCACGGAATTCCTGCTCTCGCTGTTGTTCAAGCATCAAATCCCGATGGGCACCAAGATCCCGCGAACCTGCATTCTTCACATGCAAGGTGTGCTGCATCTGAACAGAGTCTTGAATATTCAATACATACAGTTGTCTGAATAGAAAATCATCCAGATAGTGATCTCCACCATGAAAATCTCCGCGTTGCTCTTCAGCATCAGCTCGCAGTGCGCGTTTCGTCCGCAACGCAATGATCTCTTGTTTGCGAACTCTCTCACGCGAAGTGATGTTCCGGATCACATTTTCATAGTATCGTGCCTTCGCTTGATTTGTTGTTGATGGACGCGACAGTCCTGCGCGTTCCGCTTCTTCTCGCTCCAATGCGACATCCATGTCAACATTTTCCTCGGCCAAATACTCCTCCGCACGCCCTAACTCTTTGCGAAGTTCGCGCTCGCCACCTGACATATCGCTGGCTGCTGGACATCGATCATCCTGCAAGGAGGGTTTCGCTCAACTTATAGATTCTGTAATGTTTGTTTATGTGTTGTGAACGCGAACGGACCGAAGGCTAACAATGATTTAGCGAGGAGGAGATCGGCGACGCGCTCGGTGCAGACCGGGTCGGCCGATGTTGAATGCAGGTTCATCTCCTGCGTCTGCAGCAGCGCCTGCAGCAGATTGAGCGACTTCAGTCGAAGCTCGAGGTAGTCCATGTCCAATTGGATCGTTGAGTGCCTCAACCAGCTCTGGCTCGGTGTACTGCGGAATACTGCTTGGGTCAGCAGACATGCTTGCAATCTTCTCACGGAAAATCGTCAACAGCTGGTACTCCGGGTCCGAATCCCCAGGAATTTCCATTGGCGCGCGACACACCGGACAACTGTTCTTGCCATGTACGTGTACCCATTCGCGCAAGCAATTTTCATGGTACGGATGTCCGCAAGGTATCATCTTTCGCACAACGCGCGTGCCACGTGTGCCATCCGGTAAGGTCTCTTCAACACCCATCGCCAGGAAGCAGATTGCGCATGGGCTTGTCAACACGCCGCCAACGACTGGCAGACGCGCGATATCATCCGCAGCTACGCGTGGCTGAATCTGCAAACTTGCTCGGAGAGAGTCGCAAAATTCAGCAAAGACAGCGTAATTGCGTGCATTGGTTTGTCTGCCAGCAATAAACCAAGTCAGCATGGCGATCAAGATGCCTGCGTTCACAGCCAGGCGTCTCGCTTCGTCAATAGCGAACAATTTGTCCATTGCCATAATGACAACCCTGAAAACTTGAATATGCGTCCCGCTGTGTGGAGGTTTGACGATCCACGCGATCACAGCATTCACAATGCTCAGCGATTCATCGGTTGGATGCCTGACGAGTCGTTTCGACATCTCCGCCGACGAGCCAGCACTGGAGATCAACTGGAACGCCATTCCAACATTAGCTGGTGTGTCCTCAGGCAACCCAGAGACGAAGTTCGGCTTGCGTTCGATTGCCTCCCGGAGCAGGCCGAGCTCCTGCAGAATACCCACAATCACCACAAGTTCTTGAAAGAAGTTGCGCTCTCGAAGCTTCGGGAATAGTCGAAGAGCAACAGAGTACAGAGCTGAAGTGAGCTTCTGGCGATTGTTGTAGACGCGCTTGTCTGTGTACAGGCTGCTCACGTTTTGCGGGTTTGTGCGTAGCATGTTGATAATCTCCTCCCAGTTTGTAGGGCGTTGCAAGCCAATGATCTCAAGCGCTTCGGGGCTCTCCGTCAAGTGCAAGAGAGTACTGGCCATCCTCGGTGCAGTCGCAGTGTCAATTTTGGCATCACGCAACAGATCGCAAATATAATCCACGATCGTTGGACATGCCTTCGCAAGAATCAGAGACGCTGCTGGTGCTTGCCGCGTGATCAGCGACAAAGCTCCGAATGCCCGATCCACAAGGCTTGGTTGCCCGTGCAGATGTTTGAAATCAGTGAATAACGGAACCAGAAATTCAATGCTCGAGAATGTTACCTCATGGTGCCCCGCCAACTTGACTGCAACATTCCAAACACAACCAGCTGCTTCGGAAAGGGCGGAAGCTGACAATGATGCTCCGCGACTGAGAATCAGATACAACAAATCTGGAAGACGCTGTTGATTACGAGGCAGTTCATCTCCACACAGAATTTGAGCTGTTCTTTGATCCAAAAGCATCATTCGAAGGATGCCGCATAGGCACTCAATCGCACGCGAACGTGTGCGGAACGCAAGCGAGGCCGGCCTCGTATCGAGGCCATCGAGTAATTCTTGCAAGCAACGAATACAGCGAACAGCAAACAAAGTTTCAGTTGGACCTGGCATGCTGGCTAATCTCCGGCGAATCTCATCAGCACCACAATAAATTAACAACTGGAACCCTGGAACCCGGACAACTTGAGGAATCTCTTCACACCTCCGATCAGAAACATAGTCCAATATTGTTGTCACACCCGGCATGGATCGTTCAAACGCCTCCATATTCTTGGGAGAATTAGTCGAGCCACAGAAAGCGGCTGCTGCCTGAGCAGCATCATGCAATTGTAGGAAGCAAGTATTGCAAATTTCCGTTGTTGATCCAGTTGCATGCGCATCATCATATTCTTTCCAAAAGCGACTAACCCAGAATGCCAGCTGTTTTGCCGCAGCACCCTCGCCAACTTGTTCACCAAGCGAGTCGAGGAATGCCTTTGGCATCACACGCGATCGGAACATGCCCGCGAGCGCACGAAGGATCAGCGCGATTTGATTGTAGCGCTGAGAGTCAAGGCCCGCTTGCACGTCTACTTGCAGTCTCCAGTAATTCAGGAACTTGAACATGTTCTCGATCAGTTTCGCTTCTGGCGGCAATGCAGTGTAGAAGGTTTCCATGGAGAACAGCGCAACTAGTGCAGAAACTTCACTGAAAACGCTCGAAATCGTGCAAGGTGCATCATAAGGTCCCATCTCGCTAACATGCAGTACTCTCCCCCTCGCAAGAGTGCTTGACAAGTGGATCAGATACTTATTGATTGAAGATGCATGCTCGCGAAATGTGAACGAGAGAACTCGTTGAGCATTTAACGCCTCAGGGTCACCATAACCCCCTGTCACCTGGACGCGATGAAACTCCTGAAGGAACATCGCACATGTCATGTTGAATTCGGGTGGACACCAGATGTCTTCCGATGTCACACGACGCCGTTTTTCACAGTACACACAGAGTATCATTTGTGTCCGTGAATCAAGCGGATGTAACTGGTTCACGTTGATCGTCGTCTTGCAGAATTCGCATAGGAACACACTCTTTCTCGTCAGGGTGCCTGTAGGGTTCGCTGCAGCAGCAGCCGCCGACCCTGCGTCGCTCATCACAACATCACGATTTGCCATTTCTGTTCAAGGATGCGTTCCTAACGTGAACGTGAACGCACATATACAAGTCCACAACGCTCTGTCATGGCACAAGCTGGACATGTGAATGCCTCAAATTTGGACGGGCAGAGTGTATTGATAACACGAACTCAACGAGGAGGTGATCTACGAGGTTGCCGTGGCCCTAAGCGACCGAAGTTGAACGCAGGTTCATCAGCGTCTCCGGCGGCTTCTGGAATGTCGATGAGAGCAGGTATCTCGTCTGACAAGGGCACAAGACCGTGACCAATTGGATCGTTAATAGCTTCGAACAAGGTTTCCCTTGGCACCTGCGGAATCCTGCTGGGATCCGCACGCATATTCTCGAGCCTTGCGCGGAACTCCGTCAGCAACACGTATTCATGATCCACATTCTCATCGCTTATTAGTGGTGCGCGGCAGACTGGACAGCTATTCACAGCGGTAATCCACTCGCGGATGCATTCTTCGTGATACGGATGTGAGCAAGGCAACATCCTCACCACACGCGTATCCTCCGCCGTGTTCATGCCCATGAAGCAGATTGCACAATTTCCTAAAGGAGATGCGACGATTGGCAGAGCTGCGATGGTATCCAGCCCCACTGCTGGTTCAAAGCGCAAGCTTGCGCGCAGGGTGTCGCAATGCTCAGCAAATGGTTCAAAGTCTCTCGCATCAGTTTGTCGACCAAGAATAAACCATGTTTGCATGACAAGCAGCACTCCTGCGCGTATCGCCAACCGTCGCGCTGCATCATTCCCGAACAACTTGTCCATGGCCATTACGACTACACGAAGGGTATTGTTGGGCTGGTTGGGTGGCGGTCTTGTAATCCACGCAATCACCGCATGCACAACACTGAGTGTGTCATCTGTTGGATGCCTGACGAATCGTGTTAGCATATCCGGCGTTTGACAAGTTATGAAGATCATCTGGAACGGAAGTGACACACTTGCGCCCGCGTCGTCGGGCAAGCCAGAGCCATAATTTGGCCTGCGTTCGACTGCCTCTCGAAGTAGGCCAAGATCCAAGAGGGTGCGCACAATGACCACGACACTCTGATAGGAATTCCGGTCTCGGACTTTCGGGAACAGTTCGAGAGCTTTCTTGCGCGCAAATGTGACAAGTTTCAGCCGATTGGTGTGTGCACGAAGATCAGCTTCCGTCCGGTAGAGTGTACCCACGCGACGAGCGTCCCTGCGTAACATGTTGATAGTCTCCTCCCAGTTCGCAGGGCGTTGCAAACCAACAATCTCGAGCGCCTCGGGGCTCTCTGTCAGATGTAACATGACACCAAGAATGCGCGTTACGAACAACTCGTGGACTTGCTGCCGAGCCAGCATAGTCTCGTTGTATGGCAAATCGCAGATGTAATCCACAATATTTGGGCATGCTCTCGCAAGAATCAATGCAGCATCAGGTCGTTGTCTAGTGATCTGCGATAAAGCTCCGAATGCCCGATCCACGAGCAGTCCTTGTCCATGCACAGACTCAAATTCAGTTATGAGAGTGACGAGATATTCAATGCTCGAGAATGTGAGTTCGCGGGCGATTCTTGGCTTCGCTGCAAGGTTCCAAACGCAACCAGCAACTTCCGCACGGACAGAGGTTCCCCAGATTGATCCGTGGCTGAGAATCTTGCGAAACAGATCCGAAGCGCGATGGTCATCATTGCATAGAATTTCGGCAACTCCAGGTGCTACAAGCATCTGGCGGATACACCCAAATGCAGCAGCGAGCAATCGCGAGAGAGACCGAAGTTTGTATGGTATTGTGCGCGCTTCGGTGTCTTCAACAATCGCTTCAATACATCGCATCACGCGTACTGCAAACATGTCACGGATTGGAACCTGCATGTTTGCCAATCTCACCCGAATCTCATCGTCTGCCGCAACATATGCACACAACCGCAACCCTGGAAGCCGAGAAGTCAGAGGTATCTCTCTACACTCCCGATCACTGATGTAATCCAACACTCCAGGTAGACATGGTGAGCGTCGCTCAATATGCACGATGTTCTTGGGAGCACCATCCGACTTTGCGAATGATGCAACCGCGCGAACTGCATCATGCAAATACAGGAAGCGAGTGTTGCAAATATCCACGGATAATCCTGAAGACTTCGCATTGGCATAGAGTTCGGAGAAGTGATTGATCCAAAACATCAATATACTTGACGTGGAATCATCACCTTCTTGCTCTCCATGTCCTTTCAACACGTCAGGAGGCATTGCAGCAGCACCGAATATATTCGCGAGCCCACGAAGGATCAGCGAGACGTGAATGTAACGCACGGTAAGATCTTCCGTTTGTGCGTTCAATCGCCACTTGTTCAGAAAACCAAGCATGCCAACGACAAATGCCTCGTTTGCAGGTAACGCGGTGAAGAAACCTTCCACGGAACACAATGAACTCAGTGCTGATAGTTCAGCGAGCGCGCATGACGCAAAGTCCAAAGCTGGCGCAGGCAAGGCTGTCATCTCCTTTGAATGAAACACGAATCCTCTCACAAGGTTGAGAGCCAATCGAGGAACGTAATAGTTGAGTGCACCCAAATTGTCATTACGAAAGAACATGAGACTGGTAGCCTCGTTACGTGCAGCTGAGTCATCATAATACTCAGGCAACTGGCCGTCTCTGATCTTCTCAAGCATCAAAGTAAATGTCATCATCATTCCAGATGGAACCCATCGGAATAGCGCAGTCACATGACGCAGCTTTTGGCAATAATCACACCTAACGTGATCAGCTTGCTCAACAGCACGTCCCTCCTGTGTGATCGTCGTTTTGCAAAAATCACACAGAATCACGTTCTCTCTTTCTTTGTGACCGAACGGCTGCACCGCAACCGCGGCACCCGCATCGGGCATGTCAACATCACGTGCATCCATGCTTGCTGTTGCACTCACTCCTAGGCCAGACAGGAGAACACATATACGGTTTACGCGTTCTGTGCTCTCTTAAGTCACAGACCGTGGTCAGGTCCAGCCTTATCACAACCTGGCCACGTTCTGCTTCATGACGTCATGCATGACGTCATGTGTGCCCAGCTAATGGGGGGGGGGGGGTGTGCCATGGTAAACGTGTTTTTAACTGCCAAATACCCCAGTTT
>ERZ1292625.21-Hain-H41-01um-R1-21-length-260643-cov-45_pt1 | contig 184103 bp, 189 predicted proteins | sample MGYA00564400_ERZ1292625 | MGnify/ENA primary metagenome ERZ1292625 (study PRJEB36523, sample SAMEA6512639) | groundwater metagenome | collected 2019-01-08 | study: AquaDiva: Metagenomics assemblies of 32 groundwater samples | reverse complement strand
AGAAAACAGAAAACAGAAAACAGAAAACAGAAAACAGAAAACAGATAACAGATAACAGATAACAAAGAACAGAATCAAGAGTCAGGAATTAATATCCCCCACTTGGAAGCGAAGCTTCCAAGTGGGGTTTGTTTTACCAAGGTTTAACCTTGTACTCCCTGATTAGACACAGGGGGGCCAATCAGGGAGTACTTGACACTATGCTGGGAATAGTATATAATCCTCGTGATAATTAAATAAGTATATATAACGCTCAACAGAGCCACAGAATTATGGAACTTACTACAGGAACAACAGCAAATAGCACAAAGAAATTGGGAATGAATGTTCTCAAGGGTATTGGTCTTGTGCTTGTACTTGCTGGTGTAATTTGGGTTGGAACACAGGGTGTTAAGAATGCAGGAAGCATCCGCAACGCAGTTGCGAACGCGCTTTCTGGTATTCAGTCACTCTTTGTAGCTCAAGAACGCATCGTGCTTTCAATTGTTGATAGCCAGATTGTTGTTGAACAACCTTTTGTTGTGTCATGGGAACACCGTGGCAAAGACTCAGAAGGTACCTACGCATTCAGCTATGATTGTGCTGATGATGTATATCTTTCATTGAAAACAGAAAGCAAGGCAGACACAACTGTCTTCTGTACTATTTCTGTAGCACTTCTCGAAACAGACAACATCCTTACGCTCACAGCGCACGGTGATGTTGATGGCATTGAGAACGTCACAGTACGTGTTACCTACACGGAAAATGGCTCATCAAATGTGACTCGCGAAGGGGAGCTTGTGCTTCCTATTCAGGATGCACGTTTTGACACAGCAACGTCAACAGATATGACGCCCGTGACTCCAACAACTCCAGTGACGCCAGTTGTTCCTGTGGTTCCAGTTCCTGGCCAGAGCACATCACAAATCATTCGTATTGGTACAACACCAAACCTCTTTGGTGACCCAGACCTTACAGTGAACTTCCTTGCAGTCGGTGTCGTTGATCGAAAGACAGGGAAATTTGATGAACGCGATGAATTGCCACGTGATGTTTCATCAAGCAAGCGTGCTGCAATCCAATTTGAAATTAAGAACGAAGGTACAAACGTAACTGGTGACGACTGGCGCTTTGATGTAAAGCTTCCTACAAATCCAGAATACACATACAAGTCACCTGAACAACCAACAATGTTCCCTGGCGACCGTATTGTGTACACGATTGGATTTGACCGCGTACGTAACTCAAACGAAGACGAATACCGTATTCGTGTAGACATCGATGACGATGTTGATGAGTCTCGCGAGAGCAATAACACGGAATCAGGCGAAATCGAAATCGACAACTAAAAGTCGTTCGCTTGCTCACCCAAAAATGACACGTGTTCGTCTCTGCTGAGACGACACTCCCGCTCGGCCCGTCGGCCTACGCAAGTCATCTTTGTGTGGCAAGCTCACTTACACGTCAATTACAGGATAACTAAGAACAGCCCCACTTCCGGATTCGGAAGTGGGGCTGTTCTATTGACCTTCTGAAGATTTTATGATACTATTTCGGAGTTAAAAAGATATGGAATTGCAATATCAAAAACCAATACATATCCAAAAAGCGCCATTTGACGCCTTTTTGCAGTTGGTATGGGAGCGTCCTATGCTTATGGGAACGCTTTGGCTCTCGTTCTTCATCATACTTTTTACTATCTCATGGTTTTTTGGTATTGTGCCTCCTCTTGAAACAAGTACAGTAGAGCAAGACGCAGAAACAATCACTCCTGTTGTAGCAGCCGAAGTCACCAATGACACTCCTGTTCGCATCATTATCGATGCGATTGGCGTTGATACAAAAATCAACAACCCAACAGGCACATCAATCGCAACACTTGACGCGGCATTGCTCACAGGTGCAGTGCACTACCCAGGCTCAGGTGATCTTGAAGACACATCAAACATGTTTCTCTTCGGACACTCAACAGGATTTCGTGTCGTACAGAACGAATCATTCAAGGCATTCAACAATCTTGATGATCTCAGCGCTAACGACATCATTCGCGTGCGTTCGGACTCACATGAATATTTGTATCGCGTGACGAACGTATCTAAAACAAAAGCAGAGGATGCGCTCGTTGAACTTTCAAATCGCGAAAAGAAATTGACACTTACGACGTGTGACTCATTCGGAAGCAAAGAAGATCGATTCGTGGTTGAGGCAGATTTTGTTGGAAGTTACCCAATCGTCGAGACTATTGACTAAAGGATTAATTAATGTATAATAGTTTCACACTATAAAAATAAGCATATAACGTAAGGATAAAAAAGATTTATGAACCACCGTATGAACACAAAGACATTTGGCAAAAGCGCAGTAGGTATCATTGCGATTCTTTCGCTTTTCGTGACGACCGTAGCGCCACTTATGCCGGCAGCGTACGTTTCTGCACAGGAAGCAGACACGACAGAGATCGACTCAAAACCTGCGGACGGTGAGGGCGATAAAGAGCCTGCAGGTGGTGGCGGCGGCGGGGGCTCAACTCCTACCGAAGACTGTGAAGGTAACATTCGCGATTACATCAAAACGCCAAACGGAGACGAAATCAATCCGTACAACGGCAACTCATACCTTACCGACAACGGAGTCGTTGCAACAATTGCAGTCAAAAACTTTTCTGAAACGTGTTCATACAACTTGCACCTCGCATCCTACAACGTTTTTGTGGGATGGGGTGAGCCAGGTTTCATTAGTACGCAGACACTCTTTGATGCGGACAGCAACACACTCACACCAGGTGAAGTGCGCACCTACTCTGTTTCAGTACCTAACTGTACGCGCCAGGCAGATCTTTTTGTAGGTCCAAGCGTTCCGCAGTCAAACCCAGATTTTGGCAGCATGCCGGGTTACAACGTGATGGACTTTTCACTTGAGGGCTCACCATTGTGTGAAGACGATGTGCCACCACCTCCACCAGAAGATTGTGATGAAGATATTCGCGCATTCATTTTGACTCCAGAAGGAGAACCATTCGATCCATTCACACAGACACAGATCAATGACAACGGTACGCAGGCAAACGTTGCAGTCAAAAACTTTTCTGAAACGTGTTCATACAACTTGCACCTCGCATCCTACAACGTATTTGTGGGATGGGGTGAACCAGGGTTCATCAGTACACAGACACTCTTTGATGCAGATACAGAAGTACTCTCACCAGGCGAAACATACACATTTAATGTGTCAGTACCTGCATGTGCGCATCAAGTAGACCTCTTTGAAGGTCCAACGATTCCACAGTCAAATCCTGACTTCGGTCATCCACCACTTTCAAACACACACAATGTGTTTGACTTCTCGCTTTCAAGCGGCAACGGTTTGTGTGTTCCTCCAGGTGGCGACACAGGCTTCATTACGGTTATCAAAAATGTTATTAACGACAATGGGGGTACAGCGGCCGTAGCTGACTTCCGTTTGTACGTCGGTGGTACACGCGTTTATAGTGGTGTAGAAAAGCAGATTACAGTTGGCACGTACACAGTGAGCGAAGTAAATATTCCTGGATACACAGCAGGTGTATGGGGTGGTGACTGTTCCGCAAACGGAACTGTTTCAATCGCGAATGGCCAGCACAAGACATGTACAATCACGAACAACGACAATCCTGATACGACACCTGTTCCTGTGTGTGACATGTTTGCAAATCCAGTAACTATTCAGCCAGGCGGCAACTCACTCCTTTCATGGACATCGCAGTTCGTGACACAGGCAGTTATCAATCAGGGTATTGGTTCAGTTCCTGTCAACGGCTCAACAAACGTGAGCCCTGCACAAACAACAACGTACACAGGAACTTTTTCAGGTCCATACGGTACGGTTATTTGTGATGCAACAGTTACGGTAACGACACAACCAACAGCAACACTTCGTGTTATCAAAAATGTTATCAACGATGATGGGGGTATAGCCGTTGTTTCTGATTTCGATTTGTTCGTAAACAACACACAAGTAGTGAGCGGTGTTACAAACGTCTTTGTTCCTGGTATCTACACCGTGAGCGAAGTGAATATCCCTGGATACACAGCGGGTAGCTGGCTTGGTGACTGTGGGGCTAATGGTGTTGTTACACTCGCAGCAGGTGATGTAAAAACATGTCGTATTACAAACGACGACGATCCAGAATCAACTCCAGAACCTATTTGTTCAATGATTTTGAACCCAACAACAATTGATCTCGGCGAAACATCAGAACTTTCATGGACATCAGTCAACGTAAAGACGGCGGTGATCGATCAGGGTATCGGTTCAGTAGACGTAAACGGTTCAACAAAAGTTTCTCCTGCAACAACGACAAAATACACAGGAACTTTCTCAGGCCAATACGGCACAGTTATCTGTGATACGACACTTACGGTACGCCGAGGCACTGGCGACGATGACGCGACATTGACGCTCATCAAGAATGTCATCAACGATGATGGTGGTACAGCCACAACATCTGATTTTCACCTCTTTGTTGGAAACACACAAGTATTGAGTGGTGTTACAAACGAATTTGAACCAGGCGCATACACAGTTCACGAAGACAACATCGACGGCTACGTTGCCGGATCATGGGGTGGTGATTGTGATGCGAACGGAAACGTTACGCTCAACAATGGTGATAACAAAGTATGTACAATAACAAACGATGACGCAGATGACGACACTCCTCCTCCTTGTACATCAAACTGTGGAGGTGGTGGCGGCGGAGGTGGCGGGGGTGGAGGTTCACGACGCCCACGTGTGATTCTCTTTAGTGATTCAGATCCTGCAGTTTTGGGTGAATTTATCTCCCTTAATCAGGTTCCGTACACAGGTCTTGCATCTTCAATTGCCCTTATTGCACTCTTTGTTCTTGGCCTCATCGGTATCTCAGGTGGTGTTGTGTATGTGATTGCTCGCAAGCGCATGACGACACTCCAAGCCGTAGCACCAGCAGCTCACATTACAATTGAGCCAGCGGCAGTTGCTCTCGCAGTTGAAGAAACTCCAGCTGACCTTAGTGCATACAATGAGTACGCAGAAGTGGTAGCACCAGTTGCTGCAATTCCCGCACGCACACCTATGTACACGGAGTACTCAACAATTGGAAATGTTCCACAGAATCTTCCAGGCGTTGCACCGGTAGTTGCACAAACTCCTCGTCGAGAAGTGCCAGTTGCAGTCGCTCCAACACGCGTTCCTGAAATCTCTGTAGAAAAGTTGCAGGCAGAAGCTCGCGGAGGACGCGCACTTGTGTCTGACGACGGTGTGAAGCTCATCGCTACATCTGCAGAAGGTGACGAAGCAAAAGCACGCGAACGACTTACACAGGTTATCAATATCGCAAAGACTCGATACCCACGTGAAGACGGTTGGCTTATCCTCGATAAGAACCGCGTTCGCGAATCACTCTTTATTTCTGTCCTCGGAACGGTTCCTCTCTTTATTGAGTGGTTGGTCCGCGGTGAGGATAAGAAAATCTTCACATTCCTTCGTATGATGAAGCATCAGGAACAGCCAGTCGCAGATTTCATGCGTAAGGTTGTTGCTGAACTCGACAACGTGCATCGTGCACGTCTCGAGGGTGCTGAAGATATGACACGCATGAACGCACATGTTGCAGAAGTGACGTATCACCTCGGAAGTGCAGAGCTTGAAGCAGTGATTGCAGAGCTTCTCTCAGGCGTGGACGAGCGATATGAATCGGCATACACGTCGGTTCGTCTCGCACTCGTTCGCGTCCTTGATTCGCTCAAGGAACGATCATTGCGAACGGTTGGTGGCGCATATGCATTTGCTGATGCACACCAAGCGGAGTAATTCAGCAAATATTTTTTCACGGTAGGCACAGGGCCCGGTCACTTTCGTGACCGGGCCCTGTGTTTTTTGACATTTCTCTAAATCATGAGTTATCCCAAGTATGGCTTTACAGCAGGACATATTCTTGGATATACTAGTCATCGTACGCGTTTCGCGTTCTTATGCTGTCTAACACCTCGGTGTCTTGGTAGCGTGAGTTTAGTAGCCTACAATACACAAGTTCTATGACAAAGAATTTTGAACGAGGTGGTGCAGCAACAATTGTTGTTATTGTCATCATCCTCATCATCGCTGGTGCTCTCTACTTCATGAACCAGAAAAACTCTGCAGTTCAGGTTGACGAGACAGCAACAACGACTCCAGAAGATGTTTCTGTGACAGACACAGATGCAGCAGCAGCCGCAGTAGCAGGTGCCGACGTAACAGTTGACACAGATGCAACAGCAGATGCAGCAGCACCAGTTGACGCACAGTAGTCTCTTACGAAAACCATCCCGCCATGCATGCATGTCGGGGTGGTTTTTTTGTGCGTTGCGTGATAATCTCTAGCGCATGTTGAAGTCATTTCTCATGAAGCAGATGATGCGCAAGCAGCTTGCGCAGGTGCCAGAACGTGAGCGCGCACTTTTGCTTGCTGCGGTTGATACAAACCCAGACTTTTTCCTCAATATCGCCAAAGAAGTGCAGGAGAAGGTGAAAGGAGGTATGGACCAGCAAATGGCAGCAATGCAGGTGTTTTCACAACATCAGGACGAGCTCCGTAAAATGCTCGGCAGATAGAAAAAATGGAAACTCTTTTAAAAATCAAAAGGGGGCTTGTTGGGCTGGTTCCACTCAGCCTGTTGAGGGGTATTAAAAGAGCCACACTTCCTTTTTTGTCGGTTCTTTTTAGAAATAACCTCACCGCTCTCATGATTATTCATGGCACGGACAAGGTGGATCCATACAGGTCACATCGCTACTCGAAACTCTATGAAAAATATCTTATAGAGTTTCGAGACAAACCGATTACGATGCTTGAAATTGGAGTTCTATATGGTAATTCGCTCAGAATGTGGAAATCCTATTTGCCTCAAGCAAAACTGTATGGGCTTGACCTCTTTTGTATGGTTGATGGTTTTAAGGTATTTCAAGGTAGTCAATCTGATGTTCCTTTTCTTAATGAAGTACTCAAAGAGACGGGGAAATTAGATTTTGTCATTGATGATGGAAGTCATATACAGAAAGATGCCATTATAAGTTTTAAAACTCTTTTTCCTCATGTGAGCTTGGGGGGCGTGTATGTTGTCGAGGATATACAGGTTTGGAGTAAAGAAGAAGTCAAAGAGTTTGTAGAAACCATTAAAAATGAGGCTGAAGTACACGATCAGATTATTTTTATTAAAAAACAGCAAGCCTAACCTACATTTGTATGTCGCTATCAATCGGTATCGTAGGTCTTCCGAACGTCGGTAAGTCGACACTTTTTAATGCGCTCACACGACTTTCCGTGCCCGCACAAAACTATCCGTTCTGCACGATTGATCCATCAGTCGGTATTGTTCGCGTTCCTGATGATCGACTCGACGCACTTACCAAACTTTCAAAATCAGAACAAACAATTCCTGCTGTTGTTGAATTTGTTGACATCGCCGGATTGGTTGCGGGTGCATCAGAAGGACAAGGTCTAGGAAATAAATTTCTTGCGCACATTAAAGATGTGGATGCGATTGCACACGTTGTTCGTATTTTTGAAGATCCTGATGTGATTCATGTGTCAGGTTCGATTGATCCTGTCCGCGATATCGGTGTTATCAATCTTGAGCTTATTCTTGCTGACATGCAGACGGTGACGAAGCGTTTGGGCTCGGTTGAAAAAGAAGTACGCGCAGGTGGAAAGGAAGCGATTGCAGAACAAGGCGGGCTCACCAAAGTCAAAACGATGCTTGAATCGGAGCGTTTTGCGTCTGAAGCAGAGCTTACGGAAGAGGAGGAGCTTGAAGTAGCAAAACTCAACCTTTTGACGTCAAAGAAAATGCTCTATGTGTTGAACACAAAGTCAGGGGGACAAAATCTTGATGAGATGCAGGATGAGCGTTGGAAAAAACTTGAAACATTTTTGAAAGAAAAAAGTGCACAATACGTTATTGTTGACGCAAGCACTGAAGGGGAGTTGAATGCACTTGATGTCGCAGAGCGTGCATCAATGCGCAGTGAGTTGTCGGTGCGCGGAGGTATCGATGCGTTGATTGTTTCTGGCTACGCGCTTTTGGATTTAATCACATATCTCACAACAGGGGACAAAGAAACGCGTGCGTGGACGACGAAGCGTGGTTCAACAGCCCCACGTGCCGCGCGCGCAATCCACACAGACTTTGAGGAGAAGTTTATTCGCGCTGAAGTTGTTTTTTGGAAAGATTTGGTTGATGTGGGGTCGTATGCCGCCGCTCGGGAAAAAGGTTTGCTCCGTATTGAAGGAAAAGAATACATTGTTAAGGATGGGGACGTCGTAGAATTTAGAATCTAGGCAAAAGACACCTTTTGTTTAATAATGAAGGTATGAAAAACAATAAAGACATTATGTGGGGTGTGGGAATTATGCTTGTTGTTATAGCGGGGCTCTTTTTACTTGCTTCTTCTGATGCAAAAAAGAGCACTCAGGATGAGACAGTTCTCAACACATCGGACACCTCTCTTGGTTGGACGAAGGGTAACAGCGAAGCAACGACAACACTTGTTGAATATAGTGATTTTCAATGTCCTGCGTGTGGCCTGTACTATCCTTTTATAAAGCAACTCAACGAAGAATTTGGTGATCAAATGCAATTTACCTACCGACACTTCCCATTGCGTCAAATACACAGGAATTCGGAACCCGCTGCGCGAGCGGCCGAAGCAGCTGGAAAGCAGGGAAAGTTTTGGGAGATGCATGATCTTTTGTTTGAAAACCAGAGCGTATGGACGGACTCTAACGATGTAGAGGGAGATTTTGAAGCATATGCCATTCAGCTTGGACTCAACGTTGAACAATTCAAAACCGATAGAGATTCAAAAGAGACGAGAGAAAAAATTAACGCTGACTATCAATCTGGAATTGCGGCAGGCGTCAACAGCACCCCTACATTTTTCTTGAACGGAACAAAGATTATTAATCCACGAAACTATGATGAGTTTAAATCAGTTATCACTCAAGCACTTGCTACAGAGCTATAGAGGCTTTGCAATTCTGTTCACTATTCTTGCCTTTGTAGGATTTTTGGACGCAATGTTTTTAACTATTGAGCATGTGTTGGAGGCTCCCGTGCCATGTTCAATCATTGGGGGATGTGAGACGGTTTTGACGAGTACGTATTCTGAAATTGGTGGTATCCCCGTGGCGTTTTTTGGTGTGCTCTACTATGCAAGCATATTTCTTTTAGCGCTTCTCTCTTTGACGCGTATGGAAAAAAAGTATGTTGTACTTGCATCAAAACTCACTTTTGCGGGATTATGTGTTTCGCTGGTTTTGGTATTTTTACAACTATTTGTTATTAAAGCGATATGTGTGTATTGCATGCTTTCTGCACTCACCTCAATGGCATTGTTTGTTGCTGGTATGTTTGCACTACGACAAAATAAAAAGTGGGAAATAATAAGCCAACCATAATATCAGAAAAGTAAAAGGCCCCGCTCGCGCATTGCGCGAGCGGGGCCAGTTTGTTGCAGTTCTTTTCTTTTTTTGAGACGCCTTTTTAGTTTTTTTTCGAAGGCCTCGTATACCTGATTCGTCCCAGTTTTGGTTGGGAAAGGGTGGGGGCGCCGGACGGTGTCGCGGCTGTGTCCCAGTGACCCATCATCAGGGTTCTTTTGAACAACGAGTGTGCAGAATGTCCTCGCGACATGCTGTGGGCGGAAGTGCGAGCTCGCACTCGCGTCTTAATCCGGTGGCGTTTCCGTCATCGGTGCTCCCGAGGGATTGGTTCCGCACGCTCGAAGTGTTGCGGAACATGGTTACTCTTACGCGAACACGATGTTCGCGAGCGGGGTACTCGTCGCAGCCGTCGGTCAGGCCGGCGTCGAGGTGTTCCTCATGAAGTTGAACAAGTTGGTCGCGTTCGCGACCGGACCGTGACGATTCCTCATCCATTCTCCTTTGCCCGTTTAGGGGCGGTAGGTGAGACTGAACTGCTGTGAAGGAACTCTACGGCGGAGGGCACTTGACCCAAACGTCTAGATATCGCTAATATAGCAAATCTTAAGTTTTTGTCAAGTTTCTCGGGTGCATAAAAAGGGTGCTACCATGAGGCATATATTCATTAAGTACACATATGGAACCAACAATTGATCGACCAAAAATGTCTCCAAAGGACTTCTTCGTCTATGTGGGCATTGCACTCTCACTTTACACATCAGCAGGAAGCCTTCTTGCAATGCTTTTTGCAATTATCAACTCAAAGTTTCCTGATGCACTCTCAAATTACTACTTCTCTTACTCATCAACAGCGTCAACGTTGCAGTTCACGATTTCAACGCTTCTCGTTGTCTTTCCATTGTTCCTCGTTTTGTCGTGGTGGGTACGCAAAGACATTGCGGCGAACTCTGCAAAAGCAACACTTTCAATTCGTAAGTGGTTTGTATGGTTTACACTTTTTGCCGCAGGTGCGGTTGTTGTGGGTGACGTTATTGCACTCTTGAACACATACCTCGGTAGTGAAGTGACGATTCGCTTTGTGATGAAGATGCTTGCTGTCTTTGCTGTTGCGGGCAGTGTCTTTGGCTACTACTTCTACGATCTTCGCAGATCAATGCGAGGTGATACATCTGTTAATAAACCACTCATCGTTATTGCCGCACTTCTTGTTCTTGGAGCAATTGTCTGTGGGTTTTTGACGATTGGTTCTCCAAGCGAACGACGTGCATTGAAGTTTGATGAGCAGCGCGTGTCTGATCTCTCGGGTATTCAGTGGGAGGTTTTGAACTACTGGCAGACACGACAAAAACTTCCTGTCGCCCTTTCTGATCTTTCAGATGAGTTCAGTGGGTATGTTGCGCCAACGGATCCAGAGACAGGTGAGACATACGAGTACGCTGTTACAGGCCAGCTTTCGTTCGATTTGTGTGCAACATTTGCACGCGAGAGTGTAATGAGTGAAGCAACAGTGCCTGCGCGTGATCCATGGGGAATGGAAGGAATCTTTGAACATGGTGAAGGACGTACGTGTTTCGAACGAACGGTTGATCCGCAGAAATATCCTGCATTTCCGAAGTACTAAAGAGTAGAATCAAGAATCAAAAGCAAAAATCCGCCTTCGGGCGGATTTTTGCTCACACGCATGATTCATGATTCTTGCTTCCTGATTCTGTTTTTGAGTGGTAGTATTCTTTTTATCTATGCAGGAGTATGATCCTAAAGCGATTGAGCCGAAATGGCAAAAGATATGGGCTGATGACCCCTCGTATGCTCGCGCGGGGGATGGTTCTTCAAAAAAGAAATCATACATCCTTGTTGAGTTTCCATTTCCGTCTGGCGCAGGGCTTCACACCGGACACGTCCGGAGCTACACTGCGCTTGATGCCCTCGTTCGTAAGCGACGTGCACAAGGTGAAAACGTCCTCTATCCAATGGGATGGGATGCATTCGGTTTGCCAACAGAAAGCTATGCTATCAAGACGGGGCGTAATCCGCATGAAGTAACAAAAGAAAATATTGCCGTCTACAAAAAGCAGATGCAGATGCTTGGTATTTCATTTGATTGGTCACGAGAAATAAATACGTCAGATCCTAACTACTACAAATGGACGCAGTGGATATTTTTACAGCTCTACAAAAACGATTTGGCATACAAAACAAGAACTACGATCAACTGGTGTCCAAAAGATAAAATTGGTTTGGCGAATGAAGAGGTGGTTGGTGGATGTTGCGAACGTTGTGGTACACCTGTTGAAAAACGAGAGCGCGAACAGTGGATGCTTGCAATTACGAAGTACGCACAACGTCTGTATGATGATTTGGACATAGTTGATTTTATTCCTGCAGTGACTGCGGGACAAAAGAATTGGATTGCACCAAGTAAGGGAGCGGAAATAGAATTCAAAATAAAAGATCAGGAATCAGGAATTAAGGTATTCACAACACGCCCTGACACACTCTTTGGTGCAACATATCTTGTACTTGCCCCTGAACACGAATTTCTGCAGTCACTAGTCACTAGTCACAAGTCATTAGAAAACAAAGAGGAGGTTGTACGATACGTTGAGCAAACAAAGACAAAGACAGATATTGAACGACAGGCATTAGGCAAAGAAAAAACGGGAGTCAAACTCGAGGGTATTGTTGCAATCAATCCCGCAAACGGTGTTGAAATTCCAATGTTTATTGCTGATTACGTACTTGGTGGCTACGGAACAGGCGCCATCATGGCGGTGCCTGCGCACGACGAACGTGATTTTGATTTCGCGAAGAAATACAATATTCCTGTTGTACAAGTGATTGAAACATCAGAGTCGCTTCCGTATTCTGGAGATGGCACACTCATCAACTCAGGGAAATTTGACGGGCTTTCGACTGAAGAAGCAAAAGAAAAAATAACAAAACATGTGGGGAGTGCAATAACGACAACATATCGTCTCCGCGACTGGGTGTTTTCACGTCAGCGTTATTGGGGCGAACCAATCCCAATGATTTCGTGTGAGAAGTGTGGCTGGGTCCCTGTGCCTGAAGGAGAGCTTCCTGTGGTGTTGCCGCCTGTTGAAAAATATGAACCAACGGATTCAGGTGATTCACCACTTTCACAAATGCATGAGTGGGTGAATACGACATGCCCAAAGTGTGGAGGGAAAGCGAAGCGTGAAACAGATGTGATGCCAAACTGGGCAGGTTCATCGTGGTACTACATTCGTTATACTGATCCAAAAAATAATGAAGCATTAGCAGACAAAAAGAACATGAAGGAGTGGTTGCCAGTTGATCTCTACAACGGCGGTATGGAACACACAACGCTTCACCTGTTGTATTCACGTTTCTGGCACAAATTCTTGTACGACATTGGTGTTGTGCCAACATTGGAACCATACGCACGACGCTTGTCGCACGGATTTGTTTTGGGGGAAGATGGAGAGAAGATGTCGAAGTCATTGGGCAACGTCGTGAACCCTGACGAAGTCGTTGAACGATTTGGTGCTGACGCACTTCGCACCTATGAAATGTTTATGGGTCCGTATGATCAGATGATTGCATGGTCAACGAACGGTCTCGTGGGCATACGCCGTTTTCTTGAACGTGTGTGGAAGCTCTCCGAAAAGGTTGCTGATGATGTTGATGAATCTCTCGACGTAAAACGAGTTTTGCACGCAACAATTAAAAAAGTGAGTGGTGATATTGAGGCAATGAAGTTCAATACTGCGGTCAGCTCGCTCATGATACTTACGAATAGTCTTGAAGAACTGCCATTCGTACCTCGTGAGTGGTACAACACACTCCTCCTCTTACTTGCGCCATTTGCACCGCACATTACCGAAGAGCTCTGGGGGGTGATTGGGAACACAGGGCGGCAACATGAGGCCTCATGGCCGGCTCTGGATGAGGAGGCCCTCAAGGGGGGCTCAGTTATGATTGCCGTTCAGGTCTCCGGTAAGGTCCGTGGCACGGTTGAGGCGTCTCGGGGGGCTTCGGAAGAGGAGGTTTTTGAGGCGGCAAAGGCAATGCCAGCGGTAGCTAAATGGCTAGGAAACAGCTCAGTAAAGCGACGTATTTACATACAGGACAGGATTTTGAACATTATTCCGGAGTAGTAATAATGTTCTACGTTTGGGGGCTGACCCCAAGAGTCGCCCTTGACGGGTAATCCAGTCAATGATACACTGATACGCATATCTAGGGGGTAGAAAGGGCGTTTAACAGCTTAGAACACGTTTGACACCATATGGCAAAAACAGCCGCAAAAACAAAGGCAGTGAGCACACCAAAGGCGTCGATTCACTTCAACCCAAAGCAAGTGACGAAGCGCCTTTTGAGTGTACTCACGGATCGCGCAAAAGATGTTCTCGTGAAGCGCTACGGTCTCAACGACAAGGCAAAGCGCATGACGCTTGAAGCAATTGGTGGTGAGTATAACATCACACGAGAACGTGTTCGTCAGATTGAAAACTACGCCCTCGCAACTATTCGCAAGTCAGACGTATACACAAAAGAGCAAGTAGCATTTAACGAACTCCGCGAAGAAATGCTTTTCTGTGGTGGCATCGTGTCTGAGGAAGCATTTTTGAATCACCTCTCAACTGATCAGAGCACACGCAATCACTTCAATGCACTTCTTGTTATCGGCGAAGCATTTGAAAAACGAAAAGAAGACGAGCACTTTGTGCACCGTTGGCACGTTGATGGTGGTGTTGCAGAAAAGATTGAAGAAGCATTAAAAAAACTATACACGACACTTTCTGACGATGAACTCGTGTCTGAAACAGATATCGTTCAAGGATTTTTGGAACACATCAAGGATCTTGCAGAACACTACCGTAACGAAGAAATGGTAAAGCGCTGGCTCTCGATTTCAAAAATGATTGGTAGCAATCCTCTCGGCGAATGGGGGCCAACCTCATCAGCGAATATCACACCAAAAGGTATCCGCGACTACGCATACCTCGCCATTCGTCAACATGGTTCACCATTGCACTTTACTGAAGTTGCAAAGCGCATTAGCGAACTTTTTGATCGTAAGGCGCACATTGCAACAGCACACAACGAACTTATTAAGGACGGACGATTTGTTCTCGTTGGACGCGGTCTCTACGCCCTCTCTGAATGGGGGTATGTTGAAGGAGTCGTTCGGGACGTTATCAAGAAGGTCTTGAAACAGCACGGTACGCTTGCAAAGGACGAAATTATCGAGAAGGTGTTGAAGGAACGTTACGTGAAGCCAAACACGATTGTGGTAAACCTTCAGGACAGCAAGCACTTCGAAAAGACGTCAGACGGAAAATATACGCTCGCATAGTTTTTTGAAAAGCACGCAAAAATACTCCTGTATTTTTGCTCCGTCCAGTGCCGTCGCACTTTCCGAGGCTTTTCAAAAAACTAAGTTCGCTCCACCGTTTTATACAAGAAAACACCCCGACAAACGTCGGGGTGTTTTGTATCCAAAAAGCTGTATTGGTAAATCAATTTCAACAGGCTATCATAGAACCATGTTCGAATATTTTGGTAGCACGCTTGATACGATTGTCTCTGTCCTCAAACTTGTGTGGCGTTTTGCTCCCCTCTGGCTTCCGCTCGCACTCATCAGTGCGTTTTGGCAGCAGTGGATGGCATATCGCCGCGCACAGTACATACAGAGCAAAGAGCCAGTACTTTTGGAAATTCGTGTACCAAAAGAAGTTTCAAAATCTCCTGCAGCAATGGAATTGGCGCTTGGCGTTTTTTATGCGACTGGTGGAGAGGGAACATGGTACGACAAATATTGGAAAGGGGGAGTACGTCCGTGGTTTTCGCTTGAACTTGTGTCTATTGAGGGACAGGTAAAATTTTTCATTTGGACGTGGAAGGATTCGGTCAAAGGAATTCAAAACAGCCTCTACGCACAGTATCCGACAGTTGAAGTGACCGAGGTGCCTGACTACACACTTGCCTTTATGTATGACAAAAACAAGGCAGATCTCTATGCTGCTGAATTCGCACTTACGAAAATAGATCCCTACCCAATAAAGACATATATTGATTACGGTCTCGATAAAGATCCCAAAGAAGAATTTAAAATTGATCCGATTACACAGGTCCTTGAATACTTGGGTGGACTCGGCAAAGGCGAACAGGCATGGATCCAAATTCTTCTTCGTGCACATAAAAAAGAAGACCCAAAAAACGTATCGCTTCTTTCTCAATTTACAAAACCTGAAGATGTCTTTGATGTAGGAAAGAAAGTAAAAGAATGGCGTGAACCAACGGATAAGTGGAAGGACGATGTAAAAACTGAAATCGCATCGATCATCAAGAAGCGAAAAATTCGAGGTGAAGATCCCGAAGACAATAAAATAAACCTAACACCAGTGGAGAAAGACACGATTGAGGCACTTGAACGAAGCACCAGCAAAACTGGATATGACGTAGGTATTCGTGCGCTCTATCTTGCTGAGAAAGAATACTTCAATAATGGGCACAAAGGGGCGCTTAACGGTGTGTTGGCACAGTACAGCTCGGGCTATTTGAATGGTTTTAAGAAAGCTTTTGGAACCAGCCATGACTATTGGTTTCAAGATCCTTTTGGAAAAAAGCTTCCAAAGATGAAAAAGAATATGTTTGAAGCATATCGTTTGCGCGGATATTTCCACGCACCGCACAGTGGCATCAGCACGCAATTCCTTTTTAAGGAAAAATATAAAAGAAAACCTTTTATACTCAACTCTGAAGAGTTGGCGACGATTTTCCACTTCCCAGGTGGCGTGTCTGAAACACCAACACTGGGCCGCATTGAATCACGTAAGAGTGAACCACCAATAAATCTTCCTAGCTAGTCATGCTGTCACGCCGAACGATTATAATCAGTGCCGCTACCTGCCTTCTCATTCTTTTGATTGTGTTTTTACAGACACCACCCTCGGCCGTAGCCCCGGCATGGGCGAGGCGTGGAGGCGAGTACCCAACGTACGCGCATATTCCAGATGGGGCAACACTTCATGAGACAGCAGATATCCTTGAGGCAAAAAACCTTATTGCATCAGAATTCTTTTTTAAAGTGTTTGCTGTACTCACGGGCGGCGGCACTGGCGTGAAGGCAGGGGAATACTACTTTGAAGGCGCACCGCGCTTATTTGTGACTGCGTGGCGTATGACGCATGCAGATTTTCGTGTGAAGCCTTTGCGTGTGCTTATTCCTGAAGGAACATCAGTGCATGAGATGGCAGATATTTTTGCAACAACCTTGCCAGCATTTTCTAAAGAAGCGTTTATCAGAGGAGCGGAGTCACGTGAAGGATATCTTTTTCCTGATACATATTTCTTTCCACCAAATGCGACAGCAACACGTATCATTCAAACGTTAGAAGATACGTTCAATGAAAAGATTACAACACTAACTTCATCAATTGCATCTTCTAGTCGAACACTCTCTGACATTGTCATCATGGCATCAATTCTTGAAGAGGAAGCGAAGACGTTTGAGGATAGGCAAATTGTTTCAGGTATTTTATGGAAACGTCTCGACGACGATATGGCACTGCAAGTAGATGCGCCGTTTGTCTATCTCTTAGGAAAAGGTTCAGCAGACCTCACTCTTGAAGACCTTAAAGTTGATTCACCCTACAACACGTACGTCTATCGTGGTTTGACGCCAACACCGATTACGAACCCTGGCCTCGATTCACTTCGCGCCGCCGCAGAACCTGTTACATCTGACTACTACTTCTATCTCTCTGACAAGTCGGGCAAAATCTACTACGCAAAGACGTTTGAGGAGCATAAACAGAACAAGGAATTGTATCTTCGGTAAAGGGGTTTAGAGTCACGATTTTTGGTATACTCTCTCTACATGATTATTACGTACAACACACTCGAATCGTTCAAAGTACAGTTCGGCGACACCGTTCTTGCCTTTAATCCTGTCTCCAAGAAATCAAAACTTCCTGCGTCGAGCTTTGGAGCTGACATCGCGCTTGTAACACTAGACCACCCTGACATGAATGGTGTTGAAACAGTCTCACGTGGCGATAAAGAGCCATTTGTTATACAAGGTCCTGGTGAATACGAATTTGCAGAAGTATATGTGCGCGGTTTTGCATCAGAATCAGTCTATGGTGGGGAAGAGAAAATCAATACGGTGTATGTTGTGACGCTTGAAGAAATGCGTTTGTGTTTCCTCGGTGCGCTTTCAAATCCACAACTCTCACCTGAAACACTCGAAGAAATTGGCGACATCGATATTCTCTTCCTTCCTGTCGGTAATGAAGACGTGCTTACACCCACGCAGGCAGGCAAGATTGCTGTGTCATTCGAACCGCACCTCATTATTCCGATGCACTATACGAAAGAAACTTTGAAAGCATTTTTGAAAGAAGAAGGGGAGTCAGATATAAAGCCAGTTGATAAACTTACGATTAGAAAGAAGGATGTTATAGATAAAGAAGGCGACATTGTCGTTCTCGATCCCGTCGCCGCATAACGCGATGCTATTTCAAACTCTTCGAAAGATACATGAACGCCCACTCCATGAACGCCGCCGAATTGCGTTTCTGACTGCGTTGTCTCTGACATTTTTTGTTGCACTTTTGTGGTTTGTGACACTTGCTGTGCGTTCAGATAGAGAACCTACACAACCGACACAACCGACAACACAGAGCCCATTTGAGAGTCTACGTAAGGGCTTCGGGGAGGGTTTTGAGGCACTCAAGAATCTCTTCCCAAACTAGCCTTGGAGGCTTAGCCTCCAAGGCGAGGTTAATCCTCCAAAACAGGTGGAAAACACTGGATTTTCCTACATTTTTTGATATAATAGAGGAGTATGGCGCGAACAAAAGAAGCCACAAATGAACCTACACCAGAGGCACCACGTGCCTCTGGTATTGTGTCGCGCAACGTCTCAACCGAGATGCGTGAATCGTACCTCGACTACGCGATGTCAGTTATCACATCGCGTGCTCTGCCTGACGTACGTGACGGTTTGAAACCAGTACATCGTCGTATTCTCTACGCGATGCACAACATCAATCTCACTGCGTCTTCAAAACCACGCAAGTCAGCGACTGTTGTCGGTGATGTGCTTGGTAAATACCACCCGCACGGTGACGCATCTGTGTACGATGCGATGGTTGGTATGGCGCAGACATTTTCATATCGATATCCATGGGTGATTGGTCAAGGAAACTTCGGTTCAATCGATGGTGATCCACCAGCGGCAATGCGTTACACCGAAGCTCGCATGTCACGCTTGGCCGCAGAGCTTCTTCGTGATCTTGAAAAAGATACGGTTCTATGGCGTCCGAACTACGATGGTCGTCTCAAAGAACCAACCGTCTTTCCTGCAGCAGTCCCCGGACTTCTTTTGAACGGCACACTCGGTATCGCAGTTGGTATGGCGACAAACATTCCACCACACAACTTGCGCGAAGTGATTAATGCGACAAAAGTGTTGATTGAAAATCCTGAAGCAACAACAGACGAACTTTTGGAACACGTAAAGGGCCCAGACTTCCCAACGGGGGGAGTTATTTTCGGTGAAAAAGATATCAAGCATGCGTACGCGACAGGAAAGGGAGGTATTGTGACACGCGGTGAAGCAGAAATCGTTGAAGGGAAGAAAGGACAATTCCAAATCATCATTTCATCAATCCCATATCGTGTGAACAAAGCAGATCTCATCATGAAGATTGCCGATTTGGTGCACGAGAAAAAAATCGACGGTATTCGAGACATTCGCGATGAATCAGCAAAGGATCTTCGTATTGCGATTGATCTCAAAACTGGTGGGCATCCACAGAAAGTACTCAACTATCTGTATCGTCACACGCAACTTGAAGAAACATTTCACACAAACACCGTATGTCTCGTTGACGGCATTCCACTCACACTTTCACTGAAGAGTATTTTGGAAGAGTTTATCAAGCACCGCATGGTTGTTATCAAGCGACGTACGGAGTTTGATCTTCGCGAAGCAGAAGCACGTGAACACATCTTGCTTGGTTTGAGCAAGGCGCTTGACCATATTGATAAGGTGATTGTGACAATTAAGAAATCGGATGATGGTGCGACGGCAAAGTTGGCGCTCATGAAAACATTTGGATTTTCTGAACGTCAGGCAATCGCGATTCTTGAAATGAAGTTGCAACGCCTCGCCGGGCTTGAGAGAAAGAAGATTGAGGATGAACTCAATGCGATTCAGAAACTCATTGGTGAACTCAAGACACTCTTGAAGAGCGAGAAGAAAATGCGCGACACGATTAAAGAAGAACTCACCGAGATCGCTCTGAAGTATGGTGACGATCGTCGTACAAAAGTGGTGAAGGGTGGTGTAAAAATGCTTTCAGTTGAGGATCTTATTCCTGACGAGGAGAACGTGCTTGTGTACACTGCCGGTGGCTACATTAAGCGAACAAACCCAACGGAATACAAAACACAGAAGCGTGGCGGTATTGGTGTGATTGATTTGAATACAAAAGAGGAAGACTTCGTCACAACGTTTTTGAGCTGCTCTACACACAGCGATCTTCTCTTTTTCACGGATCGCGGAAAGGTGTACCAATTGAAGATGCATGAATTGCCAGAAGGCAAGCGCGCAACAAAAGGAAAATCAATCATGAACTTCCTCTCCCTATCTGATGGAGAACGTGTGACATCAGTGTTGGCATTGTCGAAAGACGCAAAAGCAAAACAGGGGAGTGTGCTTATGGTGACGAAGATGGGCGTTGCAAAGAAAGTTGCATCAGAAAGTTTCTATGACGTACGCCAGAGCGGTATTATTGCGATCTCACTCGACTCAGGCGACGAACTCATTTCAAGCGCATTTGTGTCAGAAGGCGACGAAATAATTCTTGCAACAAGCGAAGGACAGTCAATTCGTTTCAAAGAATCTGATGTTCGTCAGATGGGACGTACTGCTGGAGGTGTGCGTGGTGTTGATATGGATAAGGGCGATCATGTTGTTGGTGCAGGTGTTGTCGGTAAGAATGACAACAACGATGCTCTCCTTATTCTCATGTCAAACGGCTATGGTAAACGAACTCCTGTTGGTGAATACAAAGTACAGAAGCGCGGTGGTGGAGGTGTCAAGACGGCGAACGTAACACCAAAGACAGGTAAAGTGATTGCCGCACAGATTGTGTCATCGGACGTTGTTGAGGAATTGGTGGTTATTTCACAAAAAGGACAGGTTATCCGTGTTGCATTGAAGGAAATCCCTCAACTCGGACGCGTTACACAAGGTGTACGCATCATGAAAATGCGTGAAGGGGACACGATTGCATCACTTGTTTGCTTGTAAGCAAACGAAAACAGATAACAGAGAACAAAAAACAGAGGGCCACAATACAAGTGTTTCCTCTGTTTTTTGTTCTCTGTTCTTTTATAGTACACTAGAAGTATATGTTCGCTCGTCCTGACAAAATAATTTCACAGTTTAAATTAGGTGCTGGTATGAAGGTTGCTGATCTTGGTGTTGGCGCGGGGGCACACGCCTTGGAGGCGCTTAAAGAGGTTGGGGATAATGGAGCCGTCTATGCGATCGACGTGCAGAAAGATCTTTTGGCGAAGGTAAAGAAAGAGGCACATGCAAAGGGTTTCAAAAATCTCCACGTTATTTGGAGTGATTTGGAGAGCGATCATGCAACAACACTTGCCGACGGCTTTTTGGACGCAGCTATTGTCTCTAATGTGTTGTTTCAGATAGAAGCGCGCGATCGATTTGCACAAGAGGTCGCGCGCATTTTGCGTCCGGGCGGCAAAGTACTTATCGTCGATTGGACAGACTCGTTTGGCGGCATGGGGCCGCACACCGATGCTGTGTTTGGTAAAAATGCCGCCCGGACGCTGTTTGAACAAGCAGGATTGGAGTTTGAGCAAGATGTGGATGCCGGGTCACACCATTACGGTATGATTTTAAGAAAAAAGAAGTAAAATAAAGTAAAAGATAATGAGTAATAAATAAGAAAGAAAAGAACCAAATTAAATCTGCAACTCTGCACCTTACTTCTTACTAATTACTTCTTACTTCCTTAATTAAAATGAAAACATTTCAAGCAGTACTTCTCGCAATATTTGGGTTCTTTATCGTCATGGGTGTTGCCGCAATTGCAACATTCGGAAAATTTGGAGGCAGTGGAGGAGACGCTGTGCCCGCAGCGGGCACAATTTGGGGAACGCTCGACACAGCGCTTGTTGGAGACATTTTGACGCTCTACAACCAAGACACCGACAACTCACTTTCCGCAGTTACCTACAAAGAATTCTCACCTGATACATTCGATACCGAACTTATTGAAGCCTTGGCGGCACAACGTGGGCCTGATGCAATCATTTTGCCGCATGAATATATCATGCGCTACGAAGATAAGATTTACACCGTACCCTTTACATCAATGACGGAACGCACCTTCCGCGACACATTCGCCGAAGGATCAGAAATTTATCTCACCGATGAGGGTGTTTTGGCACTTCCAATTCTTGTCGATCCTCTTGTCATGTATTGGAACCGCTCACTCTTTAATGCAGCAAGCTTAGCCCTTCCGCCAAAAGCGTGGGACGAACTTGTCGATCTTTCAACAAAACTTACAAAAACGGATCCATCATTTAGTGTTTTGCAAAGCACAATTGCACTCGGTGGGTATGAAAACGTAACGAATGCAAAAGAAATTCTTGCAACACTCGTTATGCAAGCGGGGAATCCAATCACGACACGTATTCCGACACAAGGTGTGGAATCAATTCTTTCTGACAGGCTTGGATTTGCGGAGGCGCCCGCGGATTCAGCAATTCGTTTTTACACCGAGTTCGCAAATCCGGTGAAGCTGGTCTATTCATGGAATCGTGCATTACCTGCATCGCTCGATATGTTTTTGCGAGGTGATCTTGCACTCTACCTTGGTTTTGCAAGTGAGCTTCTTGATATTCAGGAAAAAAATCCGAACCTCAATTTCGATGTTGCGCGTGTACCACAAGTATCTGATGGCCCGACAAAATCTACATTCGGAAAATTCTACGGTATTGCGCTCATGAAGCAATCTGACAACGTCGGCGGGGCATTCCAAGCAGCATTTGCACTCTCGGGTGCACAAGCTGGTCAATTGTGGTCGGACAAGTTTTTACTTTCTCCTGTTCGCCGAGACCTCTTGGCACAAAAACCAACCGATGCGTTCAAATCAATCTTTTACACAGAAGCACTTATTGCACATGGATTTCTTGATCCAAGCCCAACGGAGACAGATGGCATTTTGGGAACGATGATTTCTGACATCGCATCAGGCCGCCGTGGAGTGAGCCAAGCGGTAGGAGAAGCGGATACACGCCTGCAAAACCTCATAGACTAGAACTGGGGAGGCGATACAATAGATATATGAAACAAACGGCAGGCAAACGATGGGGAGTGTACGCAAGCGTTGCCGTTTTTATGCTTCTTTTGGTACCGATCCTTGTTGGGGCAGCAGAGCCGGAAGGTCTTGTTCCCTGTGACGGTTTGGACTGTAATTTTGCGAGTCTCGTTCAACTTGTTGACGGTCTCATTGATTTTCTCCTCTTTAAGATCTCAATTCCCTTGGTGACAATTCTTTTCTTGTGGGCTGGGTTTTTGCTTATTACAGCGGGAGGCAATCCTGGAAGGATGGAACAAGCAAAAAGCATCTTTAAAAATGCAGGTATTGGCTTTATAATAGCTTTGTCAGCTTGGCTTATCGTGAATCTTATTGTTACAACATTTGTTAAGTCTGGATACGGAGGATATGGAAACGCATTTTAAAAAACTTTATATAGCATTATTTTTTGGACTATTTATTTCGGTATCTTTTGCCTTTGCGCAAGGAACACCTAATCCGGGCCCTGTTCAAATTGTTAACCCACTTAAATTTGATTCAATTCAAGAAGTTGTTGTCGAAGCCGCAAAAGCTGCAACGACGATTGGATTTTATGTCGCTGTTTTTTTCATCATTTACTCCGGATTTTTGTTTGTGAAGGCACGTGGTAATGAGGAGGCGTTGAAAAGCGCAAAGAAAACTCTTTTGTATACACTTATCGGCACAGCGGTACTTCTTGGGGCGACGGTGCTTGCGAACGTCATCAAAGGAACACTTGACCAGATACGAGCAGGAACAAACTCAGCAGAAATAATTCATTTTGGATAATATGAAAAAATCAGCTTTTATTCTTTCCTTGATTGTTCCAAGTCTTGCCTTTGCCGCACCTGCAAATCTTACAGAACTTATTAATGACGCGATCGGCCTTATCAACCCACTTATTGTGCTGGCGAGCGCTTTGGCAGTTCTTGCGTTCGTATGGGGAATCGTAAAGTACATTGCATCAGCGGGGGATGGAAAAGCGAAGGATGACGGCCGAAAAATAATGGTATACGGTATTATCGGTTTGTTCGTTCTTTTCTCTTTCTGGGGTATCGTTCAGTTTATCAAGACCGATATCTTCGGTTGAAATTAATTAATATTATTTTATGAAAAAATTATTGTTTATATCTGGGCTTCTTGCTCTTCCGGTTCTTGTGTTGGCGCAAGGAGGAGGTAATCTTTCAAATACAAAGCTCCTTTTAACCAGTTTTCGACAAGTTATCACTACACTGACAATCATTGCAGCTTCACTTGCACTTCTTGTTTTTATTTGGGGTCTTGTAAAATACATTGCGAATGCGGAAGACGAAGGTGCGAAAGAAGGAGGGCGTCGACTTATGGTACAAGGTGCGATTGCACTCTTTGTACTTTTTGCAATTTTCGGAATTATACGCTGGATTGGAATAGAGGTTGGTATAACACCGGGAACACCTCCAATTCTTCCACCAATAGTAATACCACCTCCAACACCATAGTTTCCCCATCTGTGTATAGCGTCCTTGCTCACACACAGGGCAGGGTATAATGGATACATAGCTTTCTTTCGAAGGCCTATAGGTTTAAAAACTAGATATTTACACGTATGAAAAGAATTGGTCTTATCGCGCTTGCGGCTGCGGCATTTGTGCCAGCATTTGCACACGCACAGTTGGGTAATGTGGAGAACATTGTTGAAGCGATCGGCCGGTTGGTTGATCTTGCAACACCTATCGTTGTCGGTATCGCTCTCCTTGTTTTCTTCTGGGGTTTGGTGAAGTTTATCTTCGCTTCAGGTAGTGACGAAGCAAAAGAACAAGGTAAAAACCTCATGATCGGAGGTATCATTGCACTCTTCGTTATCGTTTCTATCGTTGGTATCATCCGATGGATTGGTGACGCGGTTGGTGTTGATCAAGGTGGGTCACTACCAGTTCCTGGTGTTGAAGGAAACTAACTATATTTCAGTTCATGGAGCCAATGACCGTTAATGGACTTTTGACGCGACTGTATGATGTCATCGTGCGTCCGGTCATCATGTTGCTTTTTGCTGTTGCATTTCTCCTCTTCATTTACGGAATATTCCAGTTCATAAAGAATGTTGATGACGAAGGTGAGCGTGCAACAGGGAAGAGGAATATGCTTTATGGAATCATTGGCATGGTCATCATGGTGTCAGTGTTTGGCATCATCCGTATCATTCATGGGACTATAGGAAGTAACGAGCCTCTACCTTCAATAAACGAACAGATAGAGCCGCAAGTTGAAGGCGGAATCTAAAAACAAAAACTTGCCGGCTAAAACAAAAACCACCTACTGGTGGTTTTTGTTCGCCCGACACCACTATGGTGGTGTGTAGGGGGTGTTTTGTTATGTATAAAAAAGAAAAGAGGCGACGCTTGTGGCGTCGCCTCTGGAATTTCAACCTTGAGTCTAACAGGAAATTGTGAACACTTGCGGGATTTTACCCGACTCGGCCTCTTCCTTGCTGTCCCCGCCGATGACGAGCCGGCGAGACTCGTCGACCATGTCGATCGAAACCTCGCCAGACTCCTTCGGAAACTGCTGTCGGTAGTATGCGTTGTTGTGCTTGTCCCGGACCATACACGTCTTCGTGTTGAAGTCACGGTTTTTGATCACGATTACATCCCAGCCAGCAGAATCTCCGACGAGTGTAGGGAAGGTGTCCTTCCAGAAGTTATTCAACTGCTGGTTGGAGAGGGGCTCGGGCTTGCGTCGGTCATAGAAACAGACCTTCCACGCCTCTCCATCGTCCGGCTTGAGGAACTTCGCGTCGTGGTTAGCGACGTGCTTCCCGCCGTACTCCGAGAGGTCGTATGTGCACGGCCAATCCGTTCTGCGAGCTTTGCGTGTCGCTTCTTCAGCAGCACGCTTGTCCTTCTCCCAACGAGCGATATTCTCGTCGGTGGGACGAATGCTCCAGATGCCCGCAGCCGTAGCTACGATGACATCCTTGAAGAAGAAGATCACGAACACAAGCAGAGCAAGTTTGAGGAAGCCTTTGAAGCTGAACCTCTCACCCACAGAACCCGGAAGTGAAAACTTCTTGAGGCGAACCCCTTTCCGATATAGGAGCACGGAAAGTAGAACCACACAGAGTGCAACAAGCACTCCAAGGATCCACCACCGATACTCCCTCAAAGAAAGGCTCTCTCCGAAGAGCCCCTGTGCGCGTGCTATGAGAAGCACTACGATGACCGCAGTGATTTTCAGCACGAACTTAAAGGCAGTCACAACCATCAGTCGATGTTTCAGGTAGTGTGCCTTGATAGGTACGATACCTCTCGTGATGAGAAGGACACTGAATTGGTTCAGTCGAAGCTTGAGCCTCGGCCAAACCACGACGCGAAGGTGAGAACCAACACGTCGTCGCTGAACCGTGACGAAGGTTGCGAATGAACGAAACCTCCGACGAAGCCTGATATCGCACTTGCGTGCGAAACGCTTCGCACGAAACAAAAATCGCTTCATCATGAGGGAGTCTCCTTGGGTTTGTTCTTGGACGAAGGGGAAGGGGAAGTGGGATTGCCAACAGAAACTGTCGGAACCACACCGCCACCTTGCACCCACGTCTGAAGGTTTGGAACATTCTCTGTCGAACGGATGGTCGCGTAACTACGCATCGCTTCGTTGGGATCAACCCCAACCTCGACGAGTGCTTTGACGTTCGACGAGAGCTCGGTGGCTTTTGCATTGGCTTCGATCACTCGAGCTTCAGCTTGACCCGTTGCTCTTGTGATAGTTGCCTTTGCTTGGAGCTCGGCAACTTTCTGAGCCTGTGCGGCCTTGAGAGCCTCGGGATCAGCATCTGCTTGGTCGAACTCGTATACAAACGTCTCGACAAGTCGAACGCCGTATACGTTTTCGATTTTCTCGGTTGCGACCTTACTTCTGCGGCCTGTATTTACATACTCACAAACATCTTGTGCGAACTTACTCCCACGTCCTTTCTTCAGGTTCGTGAACTGGACGATGTCTTTGGTCTTGGCATTGTCAGCATATCCAGAAAGGATTGCTGGTCCCAAGATCTTGACGAAGTCAGCATTGTACACGAAGACTGCAAGACGCGGGTTGACGATCTCCATGAGAGCGAACACAACGACGTCTACCTTGAACTGCCCCTTGAGCTCGACCCCCTTCAAAAAGAAGTATGATCGGATCATGAGACCAAGTCGGTCGGTGTTGTCGTGTGGCTTGGTCTGCACCCACTCGTGGAGTTTCTTTTGACCCTGTTCGGTTTCCGTAATGAGAATGTTCGTAGTCAAAGAAAACCGATGCAGACGCCGAAGAGGCCACATCCAACTGATCCAGTGAAAACCGAATACACGAAGAGGAGACAAAGACAGTGGATTGAATCCAGTTTCGATGACTTCTTCTTCGACTCCAGTTGCTGGATCAAACTTCCTGACCATCGTCTTGTTCTTGATGTTGAGGATTGTACGGACGTAATCCTCACCAGCTTTTACGAACTTCATAGAGCCCTCGGGAACCTCGGTCATGAACCAGCCGAGTTTTCCGGCAAGGATGACGAGGATTACGAAAAGCACTACGATTGCGAACCAGATGAGCATTTTTGTATCTCCTTTCCCAATAGGGAAGTTTGTTTTGACTCTAGGTTGACGAAGAACTTTAGGGAACACACGTTCCCAACTCTGCCGACGATTATAGCACTTTCACCCAAAAAGTCAAGCTATATGGCCAAAAATAAAGGCTTAACAGGGGCTTGAAAGGGAAGAGGACTCTCCTTCGCCTCTCACCTCGCCGTCGCTCGGTTCGGGCTAGGCACGGACTCGCGGTTGCAGAAGCTTCTGCAACACCGCTCCGTCCTTCGAGTCCTCTCTCGTTTTCGTCAGCACATACAAAAACAACGCCAATAAACTGGCGTTGTTTTTGTATGTGTGGGCGAGAGAGGACTCGAACCTCCAAGGATTGCTCCACCAGCTCCTAAGGCTGGCGCGTCTACCAATTTCGCCACTCGCCCGAACGTGAGCAGGCGACTAAAACTCACTTGTCCACCCGGTATAGGATACCGAGTGTCCGCGCTCGCCGTTTCCGATAAGCAAGCTCATCGATACCGGCTCACTTGTCCACCCGGTAAGCTTTGTCGCGTCAGAACGCGAATCAGGCAAAGCTTGCCGGAGTAGAATGTGCTCCGCACACTCTAATATGCAGGACTTTCTTTGAAAGTCCACCCGGTAGGAGTCGAACCTACAACCAACTCCTTAAGAGGGAGCTGCTCTACCATTGAGCTACGGATGGGTGTTTGTATCCTACTAAAATAACGCTCTATTCGCAATTTATATTTTAAGAGAGGGGCTCAGACCAAGAGCTCATTCGTCGCCGTCGCTCCTCATTCCTCTCAGTCCTGCTCATGCGACCTTGTCTGCTGACAAGGCGCCCGCACTCGCCTTCGATCCCCTCTCCCAGCAAAAATAGTAATCGACGAACACATGTGTTCGTCTCAACAATTTTAGTGCTGGGAGAGGGGATCGAACCCTCACGTCCTTGCGGACAACAGATCTTAAGTCTGTCGCGTATACCATTTCGCCACCCCAGCTTGCTTCCCAAAATACCAAAATAGAGATACTCTGTACACAATCATGGCACGGTGGTGAAGTGGTAACACTACGGTCTGCAAAACCGTCATGCGCGGGTTCGATTCCCGCCCGTGCCTCAATGTTGTGACAATGCTTCGATTTCTTGTCGGTTTTTTTCACCAACATCAAACACAAAATCAAATGTTGGAACTGAACGTCCGCGCGTATGTGTTTTTACGAATTCACGGAACTCACTTCGTTTACGTTTCAAAAAGTCGAGGGCCTCAGGAACGCGTGTGTCAGGGAGTACAGTGATGTAGACATCAGCACGTTTGCTGTCCGTTGACGACATCACGCGCGTGACGGTAATAAGTGATTCGCGGTTTGATTCTCGATTGATAAACTCTGCAGCAAGATGCGCAAATGTTTCTTCTCGTGTTCCTTCGTGCATATTATTGCTCAATGTGAGTAAATGCTGACAACTCATCTCCGACCGCAACTTCAACACTGCTATCAATCTTTGCACCGAATTCAGAACCTTGCTCAACTTCTTTTACATTATTTCGATTTTTCTGGAGCTCAATAATTTTTCCGTGACCAATTGGCTCCCCTCGGCGGAGAATGGTTACGGTATCACCAAGTCCGATCGCACCATCATCAACACGCGCACCGATCACTTGCTTCGTACGTAACTTACTAAAGATACGCAAGAGTTTTGCTTTGCCATGCACCACTTCTTCCATTTGTTTTGGACGGCGAGTTTGCATGAGCTCGGTGAGCCATTCACCAAGTTTGTAGATGATTGTTTCTGTGTGAATTTCAATGCCTGCACGTTCCGCTTGTTCTCGCGTGCTGTCTTCAATTGATGTGTTGAAGCCAAGAATAACGGTTCGCGCATCACCACCAGCGCGTTTAATATCATTTTCGCCAATCGCACCCACATCAGCACTGATGATTTTAATAGTGAGTCGATCATCTTTAATTTTATTGATTTCGTGTCGAAGAGCATCGAGAGAACCCATTACGTCTGCTTTGATGATGATAGGGAGGATTGCCATGTCTGCATCTTCAGATGCGGCAGTTTGTGCAACAGGGGAGATGCGGTGTTCGTCCGCATAGCTTTCAGCGTCTTTCTTCTTTTCAAACGAGACAACAATCTCACCAACTGAAGGCAATGCACTCCAGCCGACCACCGTCACCGGCGCACACATGGTTGCAGTCTTAAGTTGAACACCTGTGTGATCGAGAATACTGCGTACAGGAGCGTACGCACCGCTTGAAGCAACTGCCATACCAACATCGAGCGTTCCTTCACGAATAATGAATGTTGCAGAGATACCACGCTTCGGATCGCGATGTGATTCGACAATGATACCTTCGGCAAGCTTTTTCGCTTCACCTGTGTATTGATTCACCTCGGCCAAGAGCAACACCATATCAAGGAGTTCAGGAACGCCTTCACCAGTTTTTGCACTTATCGGAACGAAGGGAACAGTACCGCCACGTCCTTCAACGTAGATTTCATTTTCAAGAAGCGTGCCGAGTGTTCGTTCAACATTTGCCGCAGGCAAATCGATTTTATTGATTGCAACGATGTAGGGAATGTTTGACGCAATGATTGCAGAAAGGGCGTCTTTTGTTTGTGCCTTCACACCGTCTTCTGCGGATACAACAAGAACTGCAATATCAGCCAAAGCGGCGCCACGCTTTCGTTGTGCGCCGAATGCTTCGTGGCCAGGTGTGTCGATGAACGTTATTTTCTGGTCTTTTTTTGACGAATCTTTATGAACAACTTCGTAGGCAGCTGTGTGTTGGGTAATACCACCCGCTTCACCCGCGACGATGTTTGATTTGCGAACGTAATCAAGGAGGCTGGACTTACCGTGGTCAACGTGACCAAGCACGACAAGGACAGGTGGGCGCGACGATTTTTCGTGAGACGTTGTCATATGGTGTATATCCGACCGTTGCCGAGGTCATAGGACTCTTACTATACAATAAAATATCAAAAATACCAAGTGCGGGGCTGAGTGTTTCGCATTACAATGCGTGTATGAAAGAGCGACCAGTCATCTATCTCGACTACGCTTCGGGAACACCACTGCATGGAGATGTTGATGCGGCAATGCAGCCTTTTTTCCGTGAACGATTTGCGAACCCCCGTGCGCTCCATCGTGACGGTGTTGCAAACAAAGAAGTGATTGAAGAAGCGCGCGCTTCAATTGGAAAACTTTTGAACGCGTCTCAAGACGAACTGTATTTCACATCGGGCGGCACAGACGCAAACATGCGGGCATTGTGGGGTGTTGTAAACGCTCTTCAGGACTCTGGCCGCGAACTTTCAAACATGCATGTTGTTGTCTCGATGTTGGAGCATTCATCAGTGCGCGCATGTGCAGAAATGTTCGCGCGACGCGGACTCTCTGTTTCTTTTGCACCAGTTACCACAGAAGGTGTTGTTGATGTAACAAAACTACAAGAACTTATTCAAGACAACACCGTGCTTGTCTCGGTGATGTTGGTGAATAATGAAATCGGTACGGTACAACCAATTGAAGAGATTGCAAAAATCATTCGAGAAAAACGGAAAACAAGCCACGGACAGACACCACTTCTGCACACCGACGCAACACAGGCGCCATTGACGATACGTCTCGATATGAAAAAGCTCGGCGCGGATCTTGTAACGCTAGATGCATACAAGATGTACGGTCCTGCTGGTTCAGGACTACTCTTTGTTCGTACTGGTGTGCCCTATGTGGGGCTCTGTGGCGTGCTTCATGGGCGTTCTGGTTATGAAGGTGCAACACCAAACACAGGAGCAATTGTTGGCTTAGAAAAAGCGTTAACACTCGCACAGAAACGTTACGAAGAAACAGCGTTGCATTTCAATGCACTCTCGACATATTTGATTAAAAGAATTCACGAACGATTTTCTGAGTGTATTGTGAATGGAGAAAAAACAGAATGCGCAGGGGGAATTGTTAACGTAACATTTCCAGGATCTGAAGGAGAATTTCTTGTTGCACAGCTGAGTGAACACGGTATTGCTGCATCTGCGAAGAGTGCATGTCTTTCAGGTGGGGGAGAAGGTTCATATGTCATCGCTGCATTTGATCGCGAGCATGCAAATAATACGATTCGTTTTTCATTTGGATACAGCACAACACGTGAAGATATTGACGTACTTATGAGCGTCTTGTCTGACATCATTTCATAACGTACTTGTGGTATACTAGCATTCTATGGAACTTGAGAAGCTCACTCCTAATCAAGCAATTCTTCTTACACTTCTTATCTCGTTTGTCACCTCAGTTGCGACGGGCATTGTTACCGTGTCGTTGATAGAAAAAGCGCCCGCAGACATCACACGTGTCATCAGCCGCATCATTGAACAACCAATCGAAACGATTATTCAAGGTTCTGCTACAGAACAGGAGACGACGGTCATTGTGCGTGAAGGTGAGCTTATTTCTCAAGCTATCGAAAAGGCATTGCCATCAATTGTGCGTGTGTATCGTGTTCAGAGTAACGACATAAAACAATTTGTAGCGCTTGGTATTATCACGGACACACAAGGCACCGTGATGACGGCGAACGCGCTCAATGAGCGAAACCGATATGTCGTTGTTCTCAACGATACTCGAGAAATTTCTGCAACCGTGCTCGCGTCACAAAACGATGGTCAGGGCACCTTGAAAATGCAGTCACGCGAAGACTTAGATGTTGCGACACTTTTACCCGCATCATTCTCAGCTTTTACAACGCTTGTGTTGGGAGAAACAGTCATTGCAGTCGGTGGGGGGGCCTCATTAACGGTATCTGCAGGCATTGTTGCTGAACTTATACCTGAAACGGAGGGAGGACCACTGGTTCGTGCGGGAGTGTCGGGAGGGAGTTTAGTACCAGGGAGCCCACTTGTTGATATAGAAGGCAGGGTGGTGGGACTCATTGCAAACGGTAGCGATATGACGTTTGCGCCGATCGTTCAGTAAGGATTGACCGAAGCCGATTAATGTAGTATATTTTTAGAAGCGTATATTCACCAATATGCCTCCATTTAAAAACTTCACTACAAAGGCCAAAGAGGCCATCAAAAAAGCTCATGAACTCGCTATAGAGCGTGGTCAGAGCAATGTAAACGTCGTACACCTCGTCACGGCGTTGATTTTGCAGGAAGAATCAATGGTTGCGTCTATTTTGGACAAACTCGAAGTCGATACGATTTCTCTTACCGACGCACTCCTTGAAGCAATTGAGGCACCTGAAAACGGTCCCATGATTGCACCGTCATACCAAATGTATTTGACGCAGGAATTGGCGAAGTCTCTTGAAGCATCAGCACAAGTTGCGTCGTCATTCTCTGACCAGTTTATTTCAACCGAGCACCTCTTTATTGCTGCACTTGAAGCGTCTGATGACGTACGTGATGTGTTGTCACGATTTAAGATTGAAAAAGAAAACGTCACACGCATCTTGAAAGAGTTGCGCGAAAAGCACGCGACACACGAAGCACATGGTACGACAAAGAAGCCGCGCGCACTTGCACGCTACACACGAAGTCTCACACACCTCGCAAAAGAAAATAAACTCGATCCCGTAATTGGTCGCGATAAAGAAATCAATCGCATCATTCAAATTCTTTCTCGTCGCACAAAAAACAATCCTATTTTGATTGGTGAAGCTGGCGTCGGAAAAACTGCAGTCGTCGAAGGGCTTGCACAGCGTATCGCATCAGGCGATATCCCTGAATCACTCAAAGACAGAGATCTCGTTTCACTCGATTTGGGTTCGTTGATTGCCGGAACAAAATATCGTGGAGAATTTGAAGAACGTTTGAAAGCGATTGTGAAGGAAATCGAAAAAGCAGATGGCAAAATTGTTCTCTTCATTGATGAGATTCATACGATCGTTGGTGCGGGCGCCGCAGACGGCGCAATGGATGCGTCAAACATGTTGAAGCCCGCACTCGCTCGCGGCGAGCTTCGCGCGATTGGTGCAACAACGCTTAAAGAATTCCAGCGTCACATTGAAAAAGATCCCGCACTCACACGTCGCTTCCAACCGGTCTATATCAACGAGCCATCGATTGAGGATACCGTTGCTATTTTGCGAGGTCTCAAAGAAAAGTATGAGTTGTACCACGGTGTCAAAATCACTGATGATGCACTCATTGCCGCAGCAAACCTTTCAAGCCGCTACATCAGTGAGCGATTTTTGCCTGACAAAGCCGTCGATCTTATCGACGAAGCATCATCAGCACTCCGTATTTCGCTTGAAAACAAGCCACCAATTCTTGAAGAGACGCACCGTGCCATTATGCTTCTTGAAATTGAACGCGAGGCTTTGAAAAACGAAGCAGCGGGCAAGAGCGACAAGGCGGCAAAAGCAAAGACACGTACGAAAGCTATTGAAAAAGGGATTGCTGACCTCAAGGAAACAATCAGTGAAATTGAACTTAAATGGAAGAACGAAAAAGGAACGATAACTGAAATTAAAGATATTAAGAAATCGCTTGAACGCGAGCGTCTCGAGGCTGAAGCTGCCGAAGCAACAGCAGATCTTGCACGTGCTGCAGAAATTCGTTACGGCCACATCCCTGCTCTTGAAAAAGAATTGCAGACAAAAGACGCTCGTTTGAAACGTTTGCAAAAATCTCGTCGTATTTTGAAAGAAGAAGTAACTGAACAAGAGATTGCTGAAATTGTTGCACGTTGGACGGGTGTTCCTGTCGCACGCATGCTTGAAAGCGAAGCGGAGAAACTTTCACGTATGGAAGATGTCTTGAAAGAGCGTGTCATTGGTCAGGATGAAGCGGTTGAAAAAATTGCAAATGCCGTGAAGCGTTCACGCGCAGGTATTGCAGACCCTAATCGTCCGATTGGGTCATTTATGTTTCTTGGTCCAACCGGTGTTGGTAAAACTGAACTTGCGAAAGCGCTTGCTGAATTTATGTTTGACGATGAGAAAGCACTCATCCGCATCGACATGTCTGAATACATGGAACGCCACTCGGTGTCAAAAGTGATTGGTGCGCCTCCGGGATATGTCGGACACGAAGAAGGTGGTTCAATGACAGAACTCGTTCGTCACCGACCCTACAGCGTGATTCTCTTTGATGAAATTGAAAAGGCACACCCCGAAGTCTTCAACGTTCTCTTACAGGTATTGGATGATGGACGTTTGACTGACGCAAAAGGGCGCGTTGTGAATTTCAAAAATACCGTTGTTATTATGACATCAAATGTTGGTGCACAGTACCTCGATCGCATGCATGCGATTGGATTTGGTTCGTCAGACGCACATGAACAATCAAACATGAACGTTCGCGATAAAGTTATGGAAGCACTTCGTGATCAGTTCCGCCCAGAATTCTTGAACCGTCTTGATGAAATTCTTGTCTTCAATATTTTGCCGAAAGAAGCTATTGCACGCATCGTTGAAATTCAGATTAAGAATGTCACAAAGCGCCTTACTGAAAAAGAGATTGAACTTGAAGTGTCTCCTGCGACGATTGAATATCTTGCTGAAAAAGGATTTAATCCAACATACGGCGCACGTCCATTGAAGCGTCTTATTCAGGACAAGATTTTGACGAAAGTGGCACAACTTATGGTATCGAAGGGAATTTTGGAAGGGGGTAAAGTGTCTGTTGATATTGCTCCGACTGAAAACGAAAAAGGCGAGCGCGAATTCATCATGACAATTGTGAAGAAAGGAAAAGCATCGCGCACGAAATCAATGAAAGCACCAGCGCCCACACCGAAACATCAGGAAGTGTAAAAGAAAAACCTCGACATACAGTCGAGGTTTTTCTTTAAATAAATTTGAGCACTCATGTGTATTATGCGCGCATTAGTAGTTTAAAAATATTGTGTATGAAAATTGTATTGGCGAGTTTGGCTCTAGCGTTCTTGAGTGTCGGTGTTGTTCACGCACATACACCGATTGTAAGTCTTGATCCCGTTCCGACGTTGACGTTTGATTCGTTCCCACAAACGTATAACGTCACAGGAGTTGTGGAGCATAGTCCGATTGCATCGGTGAAGAGTCTTACGTTGTGGGTAAATGGTGTAAGTGAGGTGGTTAATGCCGATCCATTTCCTTTGATGGTTGGCACAACATCACCCTACACGTTACCGTGGAACGTTGTTGGCCCTGGAACGTACACGCTCTACGTGACAGCGCGTCACGGCACCACGGGACAAATTGCTACAAGCACGGAAGATGCAGTCGACGTTATACTTGAAGAAATACAAGTCAACGTGACGTGTGAGGCCGCTCCCGCCCGCGCTCAAAAGTACTTGAAGGACGGGCTTAACATAAAACCGGGCTCAACAGTGTTTAAGAATGTTATGCGCCGCGTTGCAAGGGAATCAGGCTCTGATGGTCTTTTATGGGCAAAGGAAGCCTGTGAGGCTGGATATCAAAACAAAGTCGAAGACTTTGTTGATGGTCTTCTGTAGAAAAAACACTTCAGGTATCGAGTCGAGCCGCGTCTGCCTTCGGTAGACGCGGCTTTGCATGTTTGAGGTGAGCGATAAATGCGGTCTGACCCCATAAACCGGAGGGTCTAATCATTTGGAGGCTTAGCCTCCAAAAGTAGGAAAGAGGGGGCACTTACTTGTTGAACTTACTTTACGCGGGGTTGACATACTGTCTCAGATAGTTTATTATTCTCACGTAAGGTTTTCTCCTAGGTTTCTGCCAACAGGCTTTGTGCGAATAAGCACGAGATATACGTTTCCAGTTTAGTGAAACGACAACGAAACTGACGAGAATTTTGACCGTCTTACAGACACATAAAGGTCAAATCAGTTTCGTATGTATACAAAGCATCGCCCACAAGGCGGCAAAAACCGTTTTCAACGTTCAACGCGCCCACCTTTTAGAGGAGGAGGTCGTCGATTTGGTGCACCAAAAAGTGGTCATAATCGATTCAAAGATCAAACGTTTAGTGACGTATCAAAATTCGTGTACAAAGTGTCAGTGATTGAAGAAGCAGAAGTCATCGCGCCAAAGCACTCATTTAATGATTTTGTTATTGATGAGCGCATTAAGACTGCGATTGAAAAAAAAGGTTACACAATCCCAACACCAATTCAGGATCAATCAATTCCTTACATTCTCGAAGGAAAAGATGTTGTTGGTATTGCAAACACAGGAACAGGGAAGACAGCAGCATTTCTTATTCCCCTTCTTCACAAAATATTTACAACGCGTAACCAAAGCGCGCTTGTTATCGTACCAACACGCGAACTCGCAATTCAAATTGAGGAGGAGCTCAGGGGATTTACACGTGGTACCAATATTTATTCCGCATGTATTGTCGGTGGTGCACCCATGCGTCCACAGTTGATTGCACTTCGTCGTCGCCCACATGTTGTGATCGGCACACCAGGACGTCTTAAGGATATGATTGAACACGGATACCTTGATCTCTCGGGATTTCAAAGCGTTGTATTGGACGAAGCAGACCGTATGCTCGACATGGGGTTCATTGGGGACGTGAAGTTCATGATGGCGAAAACACCAAAGGATCGTCACACACTCTTTTTCTCTGCGACAATGTCACCAGAAATAACTGCGCTCATTTCACAATTCCTCAAAGATCCTGTGACGGTATCGGTGAAGACACGCGACACCGCAAAGAACGTTGATCAGGACGTTGTCCGTCTTAAAGAAGGTGAGCGAAAGCTTGAGAAGCTTGTTGAAGTATTGCGTGGTGAGGGCTTTCACAAAGTGCTTATTTTTGGACGCACGAAGCACGGTGTTGAAGCACTTTCAAAAGATCTCATCAAACATGGTTTTTTGGCAGAATCTATTCACGGTGATAAGAACCATGCAAAGCGTCAGCGCGCACTCACACAGTTTAAAAAGAATCACGTGACGATTCTTGTGGCAACGGACGTTGCCGCACGAGGACTCGACATTGCCGACGTGTCGCACGTTATTAACTATGATTTGCCGGGAACGTACGAAGACTACATTCACCGTATTGGACGAACAGGTCGCGCAGGAAAGGCAGGTAAGGCACTCACGTTTATCGAGCTGCCGTACAATCGAAACCGACGTTAACATCTTTTGACGAAGGGCGTTTTACTTTTGTTATGGATCCCGTTAGAAGTCGCGGCCAATAGATATAGATAGGTACAAAAATGAAAACAAAGCAATTACAAAATAATCAGGTAGAAAGTGGCTTTGCCGCGGCCTACTTCTAACGGGATGGAAATACGAAACATAGCCATCATTGCACACGTGGACCACGGTAAGACGACACTTACCGACGCTCTTTTGCGTCAGACGGGTGCAATGGAAGAAGGCTTCTCAATGGACTCCAATACGCTTGAACAAGAGCGTGGTATTACCATTTATGCAAAAAACTGTTCAGTTGAGTACAAAGGAACACGTATCAATATTGTGGACACACCAGGACATGCTGATTTCGGTTCTGAAGTAGAGCGCGTACTCCGTTCAATTGATTCAGTGCTCCTCGTTGTTGACGCACAGGAAGGACCAATGCCACAGACACGTTTCGTTTTGAAGAAGTCACTCGAGCTTGGTTTGAAACCAATTGTCGTCATCAACAAAATTGATAAGCCTGCGGCAAATCCAAAACATGCTGTTGATTTGGTCCTTGAGCTTTTTATGGAATTGGGAGCAAACGACGCACAGCTTGATTTCCCTGTTGTGTATGCGATTGGACGTGATGGTATTGCAAAACGAAACATAGAGGATGAGACAAAAGATTTGATGCCACTCCTTGATGTTGTTTTGGAACATGTTAAACCAACATCTGAAGGAACTGATGGACCATTTACACTTCAGCCATTCAATCTCGCATACGACAATTTTCTTGGACGAATGGCTGTTGGGAGAATTTATCAAGGCACGGTATCGGCTGGTCAGTCAGTAACGGTAAAAAAGCCTAATGGGGAAGCGCGCACAGGGAAAATTACGAAGATTTTTAATTTTAAAGGACTTGAACGTATTGATGTTTCATCTGCAGGTGCAGGTGACATCGTGCTTATCGCAGGGCTACCAGATATTTACATTGGAGAAACAGTAACATCGGATCCTGAAATAACACCCTTGCCTGCGATTGCAATTGACGAACCAACAATCGTTTTGAACTTCCTCGTGAACAATTCGCCTTTTGCCGGTAAAGAGGGAAAATTTGTTACGTCGCGACAAGTCCGAGAGCGTTTGGAGCGCGAGCTTGAAGTGAACGTTGGGCTTCGCGTTGAATTTCCAAAACCAGATGTGTTTGAAGTCTACGGACGTGGTGAACTCCACATTGCCGTTCTTATCGATATTATGCGTCGTGAAGGATTTGAACTTCAGGTATCTCAGCCAAAAGTTATCATCAAAGAAGAGAATGGTGTAAAGATGGAACCGTTTGAAGAACTCGTTATTGATACGCCTATTGAATTTCAGGGATCGATTATTGAACGACTTAGTGTGCGTGGCTTTGTCATGCAGAACATGCACGTTCATGACATGCACGTTCGCATTATTTTTGAAGGTCCAACACGCGGTTTGCTTGGCTATCGAAACCAGTTCGTTGTTGATACGCGTGGAGAGGGAATTCTTGCCTCACGTTTTATTGCCTTTCGTCCATGGGCGGGAGAAATTAAAAAGCGCATTGTCGGTTCTATGATTTCTATGGCAGGAGGTAAGTCACTCGGCTTCTCACTCTGGGGCCTTCAGGATCGCGGCACGCTCTACATTGGCCCTGCAACTGAAGTGTATGAAGGTATGGTTATTGGTAACACAGCAAAGGGAGATGAGATGATGGCGAATCCAACAAAGGGGAAACAACTCACAAATGTTCGCGCATCAGGAACTGACGAAGCGTTGAATTTGGTACCACCGATGATACTTTCAATCGAACGAGGTCTTGAATGGATGGCAGAAGATGAGTTTCTCGAGGTTACACCAAAAAGCGTTCGTTTGCGAAAACAATATTTGACAGAAAACGATCGCTCAAAAGCACGACGCGAAGGAGCCATCTAAAACCTCATATACGCTGTGGTATCATAGTTGCTATGCGTGTGCTTACGAAACAGAATATGTTGATTCTTGCGAGTGTGTGCGCTTTTTTGCTCCTTGTTTCAATCGCGTTGGGCTACGGTGTTATTTCTTTATACCGCGCACAGCGTGCCCTTTCTCAAAATATAAGCGACCGCTTTGGGGCTTTATCAGAGGAGATTGCAGGAGTTGCGGGGGACACAGATATACTCCGTACTGTCTTTGAGGAGATGGGAGAAAGCGCCGCACTTCGTGACGCAGAGGCGAAGAAACTTGCCGATGAGCTTGGTGCTCTCTCAGAAAACCTAACAACACTTAAAGATGACTCGAATATTGCAGGACTTGTTGCATCGTGGAGCCCGTATGTGTATGTCGTCGAATGTCAGTTTGAAGATGCAGAGGGTGTTGATAGAACGGGACGAGGGTCAGCAACGCTTATACGCGAAGAAACGGGGGTTCGTATGATGACGAACAAACATGTGGTGACTGAAGAAGTGATTAGGGCAGAGGAATGTCTTCTGAAGCGTTTTGATAATGATACTGAGTACGAAATCGATGGGGACGATATAGTGCTCGAAGAAGGAAAAGATATTGCAGAAGCACCTGTACCTGAAGCCACACTTGGTGTGTTGCCGTGGAAAGTGTGTACCGAACGCCCTGTGATTGGGGATAGCGTTGTCATCCTCGGTTATCCAGGAATTGGTTCAAAAGAATCAATCACTGCAACGGAAGGAATTATTTCTGGAATTGATACGGACCACTACATCACATCAGCCAAAATCGAGAGAGGAAATTCTGGTGGCGCGGCGATCGATGTGAAGAACGATTGTTTTCTTGGTATTCCAACACTGGTGTACACCGGTCGTGTGGAGTCACTCGCACGAATCTTGCCACTGCAATAGAGGTTCTGTAACAAAAAAGAGGCCTCTGGCCTCTTTTTTAATTTGTTCCGAGAAGATTTGCAAGATACTCTTCGTCAAATCCAATCACGATATGGTCGCGTCCTTCTCCTCCTTCGGGAATGTCTGGATCAGTCACCACAATAACAGGCACGCCTAGTTGTCCGCTTTTTGCGACCATTTCAGCTCGCTTTTCCATATTTTCGCCAACATTGTAATCAGTGAAGGCGATGTTGTGTGCTCCAAAATAGTCTTTTGCCATGTGACAAAAATGACATGTTGGTGTTGAGTAAATCGTGACTTGTTTTTGTGCGTTGTGATCCATGAGAAAAATTACCATTCAATAAGCCCCACTATTGTACCGAACATATTCTTCCGTGTACAACTAGCGAGTATCACGAAGACCGAGTGCAACAGGTATGCCAAGAGTCATTACAGCACCGAGAACAAGGAAAATAAAGCGGATATCAATGAAAACGAGGACAAGTCCAGCCAAAAGCGGCGCAATGATGTAGGAGAGTGGCTCAAACATACGGAACAGGGCAATCGTTTCTGTGTCCGTCTCGCTGACATGTTTGAAAAAAAACGTATCATTCATACTCTCAAGAGCACTTGCACCGACACGCGTCATGAAGAGCGTTATGCTCAGGAGCACGAGTGCAGAAGCAGGAATAAAGGGGATGAGTGCGGTTGCAGATGCCATAACAAAGAATCCACACGCAAGGATTTCCTTCTCGCCAAAACGTGTATCGGCAAGGCGTCCAAGGGGATACTCAAACAAGACAAAAGGAAGAAGCATTACGGTAAAGAGGCCTCCAATCGTAATCCACGGCAACTGGAGCTCGCTGTGAAGATAGAGTGGCATGAAGATAGTCATGACTGCGAAGAAACAGCGCAACAGGAAATTTGAAATGAATATACCTCGAAGGTTTTTTGAAGCCACGACCTTACGAATACCATCGACAATCTCTATGTGGCGATAGGGGGGGTCTTTAAAATGTTTGAATGCAACTAGAATAAGGGCAAGCGCAGGAAGGAGTACTCCTGCCGAAAGAAGATATACCAATGAATACACTTCTCCCTGACCGAGTACAAATCCCGTGATGAGAGGTGAAATGAGGAATGCGACATTAAGAAACGTGAGAAATGCCCCGCGGGTTCTTCCTGTGGTTTCGTCTTTCGTTGCATGTTCGAGGAAGACATCGATATCGAGATACAAAAGAGGTGGAATAATGAGTTGTATCAGGAAAAAAAAGACAAATAGTGGGGAAGCGGGGAAGAACGCAAGTCCACACAGTGTACCTATCTGAAGCACTATGAGTGCAAGTGTCGTTCTTACATCCCCGTTATTTCGAAGGAGGCGTGGCAAGACGAGAAGAAAGACAAGGGCAATCAAAAATCCTCCCGTATACACTATATCCACATGATTTTGTCCTACAATGCGGGCGAGGGCATTCGAATTGATGTAGGTGATGAGCGCTACATGAAGTGTCACAAAAAACGCGAACGCATACGTGATTCGGCGAAGATGCTTCGGTTGCATAGGGTTCTATTATACCCCGATGACGACAGGAATGACGATGGGAGACTTGGCTGTCTTCTGGAAGAGGAAGCGACGTACTTCGTCAGTTACAACGTTCTTTACGATATCAAAGTTGATCGGTTGCATCCCTTTTGTTGTGTGTTCAACCGTTTTTGCAACGAGCGAGCGGGCACCATTGATGAGTTCTTGCTGTTCTTTGAGGTAGACAAAACCACGAGAAATAATGTCAGGTGATTTACGGAGTTTACCCGTCTTTGGATTGACTGATACGACAATCATGAAGATACCTTGTTCAGCAAGAGTCTGACGGTCGCGAACAACCACTTCTTGTTGGCCTCCGATTGAGAAACCGTCAACCATGATGCGTTCATTTGATGCTTTTTCCTTACGAACATGCATGGTGTCACCGTTGTTTGAAAATTCAATGATAGAACCGTTATCAGGAATGATGATGTTTTCACGCTTCACGCCAAGTCCTTCTGCGAGTTCAGCATGCATGCGGAGTTTGTAGTGAAAACCATGGACGGGCATGAAGTATTTGTAGTTCATCTGTTTGTGAATCCATTCCAATTCACCGCGACTACCGTGTCCTGATGCGTGGACAGGAGAATCCATGTACGTAATCACTTTTGCATCTTGGCGATACAAGTTGTCCATGAGACGTGTGATTGCGGTTTCATTTCCTGGAATAACTGATGATGAGAAAAGTACTGTATCGCTTTTGTTGAGGGTGATGTATTTATGTGACTTGTTTGCAATACGATCGAATACAGAATATTCCTCACCCTGCGCACCTGTTGCCATGACCACAATTTTATTTGGAGGGTAGCTATCCATTTCTTCAATCGGAACGATATTGTCGTGCTTCAAGAGCTTTAGCTCTTTTACGATTTCAATGTTTGTCTTCATACTGCGACCATCAATGACTACTTTTTTATTGTAGTGATCTGCGGCATTGATAATCTGAATAACACGTTCAACTTGTGAGGCAAATGTTCCAATGATGAGACGTCCCGGAACGTCTTTCATAATCTTTTCAATTGTTTCAACAGCTTTTGATTCAGGAGTTGAGAACCCTGGTTTTTCAATTGATGTTGAGTCGAGGGTGAAGAGAAGTACTTTCTTTTCTTTGAGACCCTTGTAGTGATCGATTTCTCCAGCTGTCGCAACACCATCGACATGGTCTACACGAACGTCTTCAATAAACGCAATAGTGCCTTGTGGTGTGTCGATAATAAGACCCATTGAGTCTGGAATTGCGTGTGAGATAGAGAAGGTACCAATAACAAAGTTTGTACCAATCTGAATTTTCTCATCACCGCGGATAACACGAATATTTAGTTGTGGTGTGTCAGGGAATTCTGCTTGACGCTTTTGTATCAAGAGAGCTCCGAACTGACGAGAGTAAATCGGTGGATTGCCGAGGTCATTCATGAGATAGGGAATTGCGCCGATGTGGTCAAAGTGACCGTGTGTAATGAAAAGCGCACGAATTTTTTCTTTGCGTTCTTTGAGGTAGGTAGTATCGGGAAGAATGTAGTCGATACCAGGAGTTTCAACTTCACTGAACTGAAAACCCGCATCGATAATGATGATGTCATCACCATATTCGATCGCTGTCATGTTCTTTCCGATTTCTTCCACACCACCGAGGGGAATCACACGAAGCACGCCTTCTCCCGGAGGAGGAATAACATTGCTTCGGCGTGGTACTGATGACACGATGTGATTCTGACGTGTGTGCTTTGGAGGGCGCATACGACCACCACTACGACCGCCACTACCCATACGCGAACCACCACTACGACCGCCACTTGGGCGAGTGCCGGTAGGACGAGAACCGCTTCCACGTGGGTCGCTTGTTGATCGACGGTCACCAACTGCGGAAGATGTGTGACTTGCGTGACTTGAGTGAGGACGCCCGCTACCGCCTGTTGCGCTAAAGGGGCGTCGGCGAGGACGATTGTCTCCGATGGGTGATGAATGAGTTCGTTCTGTAGAACCCTCTGATGTACTTTTCTGCATAGAGTGCCGCACTGCGGCAAAGAGATAAACGATTAAAAATTAGTGTGAAAGGAATTTCCAAACACGTTCAGTACGCACATACCATTCATGAACATCCAAGAATCTTTCAGCTCCTGTGTGGACGACTCCAATAGTCATACCAGACACATTTTTTGGAGCAACATAGAGAAGGTGCGGCATATACAGAAATACCGCGGGCACATCTGACTCTATCTCGTCCACGAAGGACGTGTAGAGTTCCTCTCGCGTAGCCGAATCAAGGGTTGCTCTGATGTCCTCGAGTATAGCATCGGCGGTAATGCTTGCATAGAGGGCAACGTTGAGCCCAGGGTCGTTGCGTTGTGATGAATGCCAAAATGGATAGAGATCGCCATCACGGCCAACCACTTCACCAAACAAAAGTACATCGTACGAGCGTGGGCGGATTACCTCATGGTGGAGTTGGCCAATATCAAAAAGTTCGACTGTTGTTTCAATACCAGCCTTCTCCCACGCGTCTTTTACCATATCGGCGACGGTGCGAAGTTCAGGTGAATTTGCTGTTGCGATATGAACGGAGAGTGGAATGTCGTCATCCTCAAAAAATCCTGTCTCTTCATTCAGTACAAACCCTGCGCGTTCGAGAATACCCCGTGCCTCTTCTGTATGGTTAGTAACGTTTGTTGTTGATGCGGCAAAGAGATTTGTTGGAAGAGGCGAGTAGAGTGCTTCACCAAAACCGTTGAGTACCTCCTCAACGATTACTTCTTTATCAATCGCGGCGTTGAGTGCACGACGAACTGAAATGCTCGTGAGCGTGTCATTTTTATTTTGGTTGAAGAACAGACCAAATACCCGAGGAAGATCATATTGACTGACAAGGGCACCGTTGTCTGTAAGCGTTTTTGCATCAATCGGGTCAAGTCCATCAAGACTGTCGATATCATTATCGAGAAATGCACTTAGGACATCTTTTTCATTTCCAAAAATGCGAATAATGATTTCATTGATATGTGGTCGGCCGCGTGTTGAATCATTAAATGCACTCAAGATGTAGCTTGTAGGAATACCTGATGTATTTCGTTTCACTGATGCTAGTTTGTACGGACCACTACCAACAGGTTCAGTGTTCAAAATGTGTGCGGAAAACTCTTCAGGGGGCGTGCTCTCCCAAAGGTGTGCGGGCAAAATACCAATCGTAAGGTTTTCAAGGAATGATGCGTATGCACGTGACAGGGTGAAGGTGACTGTTCGCTCATTTAATGCTTCAACACCGATACCCGTCCACACGTCTTCCTGAGGGCTTTGCAATGCTGGATCGTGTGCTCGTGTAATGGTAAAGACAACGTCATCGGCAGTGATCGCTGTGCCATCGTGGAAAACGGCATCTCTATCAAGCATGAATGTGTACTGGGTTCCGTCTTCGGACACCGTAAAGTCACGAGCGAGGTCAGGAACAAGTGTGCCGTCAGGCAAAGCACGCATCAAACCCGAAAACAAAAGTATGCTCAAATCTTGGTCGGCTTGTGATTGTGCGAGGAGCGGATTGATAAAACGTGGTGTGCCGACAATACCCTCAGTGAATGAACCACCGCGTGAGGGTTGTTCAAGAGTTAGGCGTGTCGTGAGGTGTGAAAAGAATATGTAACCGCTGACAACAACAATAGCTGAGAGACAAAGCAAAAGGACGCGCTCAAGAAATGTGGAATTACCCCATACGTTTCGCGTAGGAGAATCAGTGCTTGATATACCGTGTGTTTGGATATCCATACAAGAAAACACGCAGGGGCGTGTTTGAGAGATTGTCTCTAGTAGAGAAGTGCAAGAAGTGATGTTACCGCAAAGAGTATCGCTACCATGACTGTAGCAATGAAGATGGCCCGTTCAGGACCGCGTCGTGTGCGGCGGAGGTTACCCGCATCATCACCACCAAACATATTGCCCATGCCGCCTTCTGACTGCTGCATGAGGATGAGTACGATCAAGAGAACCGAAAGTACTATCTGTATGACAGGAATACTCTGCATATATGCTCAAGGATAGTAGCACGTTTGAGTGGTTTCTGTCCACACACAGGCTCAAACGGGACAAAAACACGCTATACTAGACGAAGTTATGGATGAGTTCCTCAAAACGCTTTCGTCACGTATTACAGGTGATATTACCACCGACGAGGCCACGCTTCGTTCGGCGAGCCGTGACACATCCCTTTTTGAACTGAAACCTTTGGCTGTGATTGTTCCAAAAAACGTGTCGGATATCACGACGATTGTACGTGCGGTCGGAGAACACGAAGGGTGGTCCTTGACCGCGCGCTCGGGTGGCACGGGTATGGATGGTGGGGCATTGTCTGAAAGCATTGTTCTTGATATGACGAAATACTTTTCGCATATCAAAGGATTTACACAAACAACAGGTACCGTTGAACCGGGGGTGTTTTTTCGTGATTTTGACCGCGAGAGTATGAAGCGTGGACTCCTGATGCCGTCATACCCCGCATCTCGCGAATTGTGCACAGTGGGTGGCATGGTGGCGAATAATGCAGGAGGGGAATTGACGCTTGCGTACGGAAAGACAGCCGACTATATTCGTGAGCTTAGGGTTGTGCTTTCTGATGGTAACGAATACACATTTGGAAAACTTTCGCATGAGGCACTTGAACAGAAACTCCTGCAGAAAGACTTTGAAGGGGATCTCTATCGCCGTATGTATGCATTAGTGAAGAACAATCAGCAGATAATTCAAGATGCCCGTCCACAGGTAACCAAAAACTCTTCAGGATATGCACTATGGGATGTGTATGACCCGCACAAAGAAACACTTGACCTCACACGTCTTTTTACGGGCTCACAAGGAACGCTCGGTATTATCACCGAGATTACATTTGATCTCGTCCCGCCTGATCCACATTCGCAAATGATGATTCTCTTTTTGGATTCGTTTGAAGGGTTGGGGGAACTTGTCAAAACAGTACTTGCACACACACCAACAACATTTGAATCGTACGACGATAAAACACTTCGCCTTGCATTGAGGTTCTTTGTGCAGTTTGTGAAGCGTCTTGGTTTCAAAAATATTTTTACGCTTTTGAAAGGAAGTATTCCAGAGGCACTTTCTATAGCTCGCCATGGTCTTCCAAAATTGGTTTTACAGATTACGTTTGATGGCAAAGACCCAGTGCTCTTGAAGAAAAAAGCGGAAATGCTTGCAAAAGAACTAGCGATGTTTAAGCCGCGCTATGTTGAGATACTCAAGAATAAGAAAGAGATGGAAGAGTATTGGCTTATTCGACGCGAATCATTCAATTTGCTCCGCCACAAATCAAAGCATGTTTCGACAGCGCCGTTTATTGACGATATTGTGGTGCCACCACGTGTGCTGTCTGAGTTTTTGCCAAAACTGTACGCTATCTTAAATGAGTACAACGACTACATGATTCACAATATTGCAGGACATATCGGAAACGGAAATTTTCATATCATACCGCTCATGAATCTTTCCGATGAAAACGTACGCAAGGTAATTCCTGAAATTGCTCAAAAAGTATATAACCTCGTTTTTTCATACAAAGGTTCCGCGTCGGGGGAGCACAACGATGGCATTATCCGAACACCATTCTTGCGTCAGCAATTCGGAGACGACATGTATAAACTTTTTGAACAAACAAAGAATATTTTTGATCCGAAAGGTATATTCAACCCAGGGAAAAAGGTGAGGGGAAGTCTTGAGTACGCGCCCAAACACCTACATTCGTAAAAACAATGGAGACCCCAGACTAGGGGGGTCTGACCCCATGCCCTCGTGGTATACTAAACAATCTATAAGTCTAAACACTAACCATGCTGTATATTCTTGTCGGCATTATTGTCGTCATCGCCCTCTGGCTCATGCTCACGTACAACAAATTTGTACGTTTGGGCGTTCGTGCGGACGAGGCATGGGCAGATATTGATGTGCAGTTGAAGCGCCGCTACGATCTCATTCCTAATTTGGTTGAAACGGTTAAAGGATATGCGACGCACGAACGCGAGGCATTTGAAAATGTCACCAAGGCACGCGCGCAGGCACTCGGTGCACAAACAGTGGCGGAACATGCACAAGCAGAAAATATGCTCACGGGAGCTCTCAAATCCCTCTTTGCAATTGCCGAAGCCTACCCTGATCTCAAAGCGAATCAAAACTTTCTTGAATTACAGCGCGAACTTTCGGACACAGAAAATAAAATTCAAGCAGCACGTCGCTTTTACAACACAAACGTTCGCGATCTCAATACTGCAATTCGTACATTTCCAAACAACCTCATTGTCGGCATGTTTGATGTGAAGCAACGTGATTTCTTTGAACTTGAGGAGGGAAGCGAACAACGTGAGCCGGTGAAAGTAGCGTTTAACTAACACGCATGTCAGGATTCCACGCATCAAGCACACGGCCGATGGGGAACATCTGGTATGTCATTCTTGCGTTCCTCATCTTGTTTTTATTCGTGGGATGGAAAAGTGTACGTGCGATTGAAGAGATTGATAGAAATTCAGGATTGATGAGTGAAGAAATGCGTGAACTCATGTACGTCGGTCACTAATATGGCAAGTCTCTACACACACAAAGACACAAACGTATTCAAGACGTGGGTCTTGATGTCGCTTTTCTTTGTCGCAATTATTCTTATTGGGTGGGGAGTGAGTGCAGCATATGGTGCGCCAGAAATTCTCTACGGAGCAGTGGTGGTGAGCATCATCATGAATATTGCGAGCTATTGGTGGTCTGACAAAATCGCTTTGTCAGTGTCACGCGCTCGTCCAGCCTCGCGCGAAGAATTTTTTGATCTCTATACGGTGACTGAAAATCTTTCTATCACTGCAGGGCTTCCTATGCCGAAGCTCTACGTGATTGATGATCCTGTGCCCAATGCGTTTGCCACGGGGCGTAATAAAGAGCATGCGACCGTTGCAGTGACGACGGGACTTTTGGCAGTGTTGTCACGCACTGAACTTGAAGGGGTTATTGCGCACGAACTTTCACATATTGGAAATCGCGATATTTTGCTCTCAACCGTTGTCGTTGTGCTCGTGGGTTGTATTACCCTCCTTTCAGATTTTTTTCTTCGCTCACGTATGTTTGGAGGAGGTAATAGAGATAATCGTGCGGGGGCCATCGTGATGCTCATCGGTATTGTGCTTGCAATTCTCTCACCAATTGCCGCAACACTCATGCAACTTGCTATTTCTCGTAAACGAGAATTTTTGGCCGATGCGTCAGGTGCACTTTTGACGCGGTATCCCGAAGGTCTTGCGTCAGCGCTCGAAAAAATTGCAACGCACAGTGGCACGATGCGTGCCGCAAATCACGCGACGGCGCATCTCTTTATTGCAAACCCATTTGGAGCAAAAAGCGGTCGAGGGTTTTTAACAAAACTCTTTATGACGCATCCTCCAGTTGAGGAACGCATTGCTGCATTACGAGATGTCGAGGTAGTATAGATATATGAACCTTGAACACCGACTTCGTACACCATCTGTTTCGTGGAGTTTTTCTGAAGGAAAATATTGGGATTTGTGGATGATCGTCCATTTTTGGTCTGGTGTTGTTATGGCATTTATCATGCCTTTTATTGATGCGCCTCGAAATCTTCTTATCGGTATAGCATTTTTCGGTATGGTGACATGGGAAGCAATTGAGTACTTTTTTGATATTCATGAAGTCATCGAGAATAGAATTTTAGATATTATTTTTGGACTGACAGGTCTTTTATTGGTTTCAAATCATGTTGTTCCGTATCTCGCAGAAAAGGCTCCGATGACATGGGCTCTGGCAGGCGCTCTTGTTGTTCTTATCATTCTTTTGCTACTTGGTTGGAAAGCGTACGAGAAACGCTCTCAGACTAAAAAGGAAAATAAATAGTGCGGAGGCGGGGCGATTCATTCCTCGTCGGGATTGGTTTCAAAAAAGGTTCGAATTTTGTACAATGAATACCGCCAAGAAAGGGATTGCGATTTAGAATACAATCGCTTCGCTCTTGTGTAAATCGGGAACAAGATTACATTTATTCTGCGACGTTTACCCTCCGTAGCTTTATGCGAAGGAGGGCCACCCCACCAGTGGAACATTTATACCACGAAGATTATGTGGTGAGGAACTGTTTCACTTTTTTTTCAATGTTTCGCGCATCTTTCGTCGGACGGAACCAATTGATTTTTTTATTTGGTGTAAACCACGTCATTTGTCGTTTCGCATAGCGCCAGATTTCTGTTTCAAGCTTCACCAACATCCCCTGTTTTGAAATCTTTTTCTGGAGATACAGTGCGACATAGCGATACTCAAGTCCGAGTTCTGCGAAACGTTTCCACGAGACACCACTTTTTTTGAGGTGTGCGACTTCCCTTGCCATTCCTTTTTTCATTCGGGCGAGTAGGCGAGTGTGGATTCTTGCGCGGAGTTCCTTATCAGAAAGTAATAATCCAATATGGAGTGGTGTAAAAATACTTTTCTTTTTTTGAGAGGGGACTTTTCCGAGTAGAGCAACAATTTCAAGTGCGCGAATAAGTCGACGACGATTATGTTTGTCTATTGTTTTGGCACGGACAGAATCTTTTTTCTTAAGAAGACGGAAAAGGTCTTCGGTGGATTTCTTTTCAAATTTTTTACGAAGGAGGGGATTGGGAGGAACTTCTGGAAACATAACACCATCAACAAGTGCATCAATATACATGCCTGTGCCGCCAACAATAATCGGCAACTTTTTCTTTGAAAGGATTTTTTCTACTATACGATTCGCGTCATATGCAAAACGAGCTGCAGTGTATGTATTTTTTGGGCTCACTACATTAAGCATGTGATGCGTAACGCCCTTCATCTCATGCTTTGTTATTTTTCCACTGCCAATATCAAGTCCGCGATATACCTGCCGTGAATCAGCGGACACGACTTCCCCATCGAATTTTTTCGCAAGGTGGACCGCAATATCACTTTTGCCCGTAGCTGTAGGCCCTAGGATGACGAGGATTTTTGGTTTCATAAAGGTGTAGGTAAGAGTCGTCGGGACTCGGCCAAGCGCTCGTTCGTCGCCGTCGCTCCTTACTCCGCTCGGCCCTGCTCATGCGACCTTGTCTGCTGACAAGGTGCCCGCATTCGCCTTCGAGTCCCTCCTCCGGCGAAAATCAGTAATCGGCGGACGCTATGCGTCCGCCTCAACTGTCTTTGTGCCGGAGGAGGGACTCGAACCCTCATCCCTTTCGAGACACGATTTTGAGTCGTGCGCGTATACCATTCCGCCACTCCGGCATTTCGGATTGATTCTAGCAGAAAACTGCTCGTACGATAAGACATCCCCAGAATCTCCACACTGACGTGAGCGTTTCATTTTGCTACACTGAACACATGGCATACCAGAGTAATTCTATTTTTTGGGTCGAAGTGGATCGCATCGTGCCGAATCCATATCAACCACGGCGCGACTTTGATGAGGGGCGTCTTAAGGATCTTGCGAACTCAATTCGTCAATATGGTGTCTTGCAACCGCTTGTGGTGACACAGCGTGAGGTTTCTCGAGATAACGGTGGTATGGGCATGGAATATGAGCTCATCGCCGGAGAACGCCGTTTACGCGCGGCAAAAATAGCTGGGCTAACACAAGTCCCTGTCATTATTCGTGATGATCAAGAAAATGAACAGGTAAAACTTGAGATTGCTATCATCGAGAACCTTCAACGTGAAGATATCAATGCCGTTGAACGCGCGCAGGCATTTAAACAACTTGCAGGACAATTTGGTCTTTCACACACGGATATCGCAAAGAAAATCGGCCGCAGTCGTGAATATGTTTCAAACACACTTCGTATTCTCATGCTTCCCGAAGCGATGCAACAAGCGCTCGCTGAAGGACAGATTACGGAAGGTCACACACGACCACTCCTTATGCTTGTTGATCGTCCTGAAGAACAACGTACCCTTTTCAAAGAAATTATTGCGAAGAAAATTAACGTGCGTGACGCAGAACAAATTTCTCGTCGTATTGCATTTGATAAAGTGCGCAAACGAGAGCGTATGTACGATCCAGATATTGTGGAGCTTGAAGAGCGCGCATCAGAAACACTTGGCACGCGTGTTCGCGTTGAACCGGGCGCTGTCGGTGGGCGTATTTTAATTGACGTTATGTCAGAAGACGACGTGCGTAAGGTACTCCGTATTTTGAATGGAGAAGGGGAGAATGCTCCGACAAAAGCACCCAGAGATACAACAGTGCCACAAGAGGGAACTGAAGGTGAGCCACCTACCCCAAAGAAAGATCCCTCGGACGACGATCTATACTCAATCAACAACTTCAGCGTCTAAGAACATTCCTGAAATCCGCATCTACTGCGTTGCGAGCTCCGGTTCTCCTTCACAATAGAAATAACTATTGCTCAGTCCGATCCTCGCTCGCGCCTTGTATCTGCGGCCTCAGAAATGTTCTATTTTTTGTGCTCAAGCGCAGTACGTATTTTCTTCTTTGCAAAACTTGTTTTTACCCACGTAAGCCATTTTGCAGAAGGGTGACTCGCCTCTTTTGTTTCAATTTCAACAATGTCGCCGTGCTTGAGTTTGGTGCCAAGCGCAACATATTTTCCATTCACGCGCGCTCCCGCAGCATGATGTCCAAGATCGGTGTGAATTGAGTAGGCAAAGTCGATTGGTGTTGCATCTGAAGGGAGATCAACGACTTCGCCTTTTGGTGTGAAGACGAAAATACGATCGCCGAGGAAGTCGGTTTTGAGATTTTTTATAAATGATTGTGCTTGCTGTTCGTCTTTGTGTGTTTCAGCAAGGTCTTTAATCCAGCGTGGAGAAATGCCTTGGGCTGCTATTTGGAGGGGACTTTTGATGAGATTTTGTGCAAGCGCAAAACTTCCGTCTGTCGAGCCGTCTTCTTTGTATGCCACATGTGACGCAATACCATGCTCAGCAACATCGTGCATTTCTTGTGTGCGAATTTGAATTTCAATGACCGAACCGGTACCCGTGAACACACTCGTGTGTAAACTGCGATAGCCGTTTGGTTTTGGAACGGCGATGTAGTCTTTGATGCGTCCAGGTAAAGGTTTCCATGCGCTGTGAATTAAACCAAGCACGAGGTAACACTCCTCAACTGTTTCCACAATGATGCGCAATGCCGCAATGTCGTAGACGTTCTCAATGTTTTTACCTTTTTCTTGTAGTTTTTTGTGGAGACTGTACAGGTGTTTGATGCGTGTATCGAGGGTATGTACTTTTACACCGGTGCCTCGAAGCATCGTACCAATCTTCAAAACCATTTTTTTGAGCTCACTTTCAGCGCGCTTTGCTTTTTCATCACGTGCCTTTCGTGTTTCTGTGAATGCTTCTTGGTATGCGGCTTGAAAGGCGAGATCCTCAAGTTCTCCTTTTACTTTTCCGATACCGAGCCGATGCGCGATAGGCGCGTAAATCTCCAAAGTCTCAAGCGCGATACGCATACGTTTTTCTTGAGGGAGTGCCGAGAGTGTCTTCATATTATGCAGACGATCGGCGAGCTTAATCAGAATGACGCGTGGGTCTTCGGCGGTTGCGATAAAAAGTTTACGCAATGATTCAACGTGACGTTTGAGTCCACGATATTTGAGCTTTCCAAGTTTTGTCACACCATCAACAAGGAATGCAACTTCGAGACCAAACGTATCGCGGATTTCTTCAATATCTTTTCCTGTGTCTTCAATACTGTCGTGGAGGAGTCCAGCGGCGATTGTTGGTGCGTCGGCACCAAGCGCCGCAAGCGTCTCCGCGGTTTTTGCAACGTGGGTGAAGAAAGGTTCTCCGGACTCACGTTTTTGGGAGTGATGGGCTTCCTCAGCGAATTTCCATGCGCGAGAAACAAGGTCTCGATCCTGTGCGGAAGCTCGAGAAAGGCTCTTTAAAAGCATTTCGAGCGAAGGAGTCATGGTTGAGTATAGGCATAAAAGCCTTCATTGACAATCCATGGTCGAAGAGTAGAGTTCATAAAGATTTGATCTCGGAAGGGGAGTACAGAATGTCTATCGACCAGAAACGGATGCAGGAAGCGCTTCCTGGCATCGTGATTCCGAAGACGCTTAATGTGGGATGCCGGGATCTCTCGGAAGAGAAGGACCTCGACAAACTCCACTATGAGAAGAATCAAGAAGAGCGTGATTTGGGTGAGCGAATCGATATCGATCTGTTGATTGAAATCGAATCGCATCGGTTCTTTAATCAGAATGATACCGCAAGTGTTTCGCAACTCATCGAAGGATACCTTCGTTTTGAGGGGACAGCGGTTACTCAAAGATTTCTCCGTAAGATTCGATTCAAAGTCGAGGAATATGTGAAGGATTCTACAGATCCTCAGAAAACATTCGAGGATCTCACACACATCTTTCGATCCAGATTCATTTCGGGGTACACACTGTTCGTATTGCGGTGCATCGGCAATAGGTTCTTTCCAGTAGAGGAGGGTGCATGAAGCGATGGTGGCGCTACCAAGTCACGCGTTTCCGTCTCGCCAAGAACATGGCGCGGGAATCGGTAAGAAATTTCTTCTTTCGTGGCTACTTTCGCTAACCTCTATCAAAAGGCCCCGCTGCATTTCGCAGCGGGGCCATCTTGCTACTTTTTCTTTTTGGCAAATCGTCCGCGACCGACTTTCTTTGGCTCTTTTAATATCTCAAGTGCGCGTTTCAGTGTGATTGCATACGCATCATCTGTTTTGAGTGATCGAAAATCACCATCGTGTCCAATGTACGGACCAAAGCGTCCAATGTTTGCTATGATTGCTTTGCCCGATTCTGGGTGTACACCAAGTTCTCTCGGCAAGCTCAAATACTTGAGGGCTTCTTCAATCGTGAGTGTCGAAAGGTCTTTCTCTTTTGGAATTGATGCGCGACGAGGTTTTTTATTTTTTGGGGTTTTTACACCAATCTGTACGTATGGTCCGTAGGGTCCTTCAAGTACAAAAATAGATTCGCCTGATGCCGGATCTTTACCCAATTCTTCAGGTGGCGTCACTTCTTTACCATCGTGTGCGCGAGCGCCATCACAATCAGGAAAACGAGAACAGCTCATGAACGTTCCATTGCGCGCCAATTTCATGACCATAGGACTCCCACACTTCGGACAGGGGAATTCTTTTGGCGCTGGACCGAGGTCAGTGATTTTCTTTGCGTCTTTTGAGCGCTTTGCGAGCTCTTTTTGAAATGGTGTATAAAATTCTTGCAATGTTTTCGCATAATCACGTTCACCACGAGAGATTTCGTCGAGCTCGTCCTCCATTTCTGACGTAAATGAGTCACTGATGTAATCAGCAAAATATGTTTCGAGGAACGTGCTCACCACATCTCCTGTATCTGTTGGCATCAAGGTGCGTCCTTCTTTCAAAACATACCCACGCTCTTCAATTGTTTTGATGATTGCGGCGTACGTTGAAGGGCGACCGATGCCACGCTTCTCAAGTTCTTTAATGAGACCCGCTTCGGAGTAGCGTGTTGGGGGCTGTGTTTGACGTGCATCTCCCGTGAGTGATTTCAATTTCAATAATTCACCTTTCTCAACTGGAGGAATCGTGACATCTTCACCACGAGATGCAGGATCAGCAGCTAACCAACCAGGAAAAATGACGCGTGAACCTGTGACCGTAAACGCCGGCATATCTTTTGCATCGGGGATGCTTTCTACTTTTGTTTGCGAAAGCTGTGCAGGCACCATCTGGCTCGCTACGGTGCGTCGCCAAATAAGTTCGTAGAGGCGATCTTCATCGTCACCTTTTTTTACTGATTGTTTCCCTACATCAGTTGGGCGAATAGCTTCGTGGGCTTCCTGTGCATTCTTACTTGCGCTTTTGTATGCTGTTGGGCGTGCAAACTCTTTTCCATATTCAGATTCAATAACAGAAACAATTTGTTTCTGGGCGACAGCGGCAAGCGTCGTTGAGTCAGTACGCATGTACGTGATGTGACCACTTTCATAGAGTTTTTGTGCCGCGCGCATCGTGCGTGAAGGTGAGAAGCCGAGTCGTGTTGATGCTGCCTGCTGGATTGTTGATGTCGTGAACGGAGGTTTTGGTTGGCGATTAACTGTTGTTTCTTTAATGTCAGTGACTGGCCACTCTGCTTTCTCTCCGAGAGAGATAATTGTGTCAACACGCTTTTGATCGCGAGGTTCTTCGGTTGCGGTCAACACAAGCGCATCACCTGACTTTGTTTTTGTATCTGCAGTGAGAATCCAGTAGTCTTCAGGTTTAAATGCGCGAATTTCTCGCTCACGTTCCATGAGAATTCTAAGCGCGGGGGATTGCACGCGGCCAGCCGACAGACCGTAGCGAACTTTTTTCCAAATAAGTCCTGAGAGATCGTATCCTACGAGACGGTCCAAGACTCGACGTGCTTCTTGTGCTTGACGGAGGTTCTCATCAATTGCGCGTGGGTGCTTCATCGCTTCTTGCACGGCATCTTTTGTGATTTCGTGGAATACAACACGCTGTACGTCACCACTCTTTTTTGCACCAGCTTTGTGGAGGCCGAGCGCTTGCACCAAGTGCCATGCGATTGCTTCACCTTCACGGTCGGGGTCAGTTGCAAGAATAACTTGGTCGGCTTTTTTCGCCGCTGTTTTTAGTTCATCAATCACCGCGCGTTTTGCGGCTACGATTTCGTAGTTAGGTGTAAAACCATTCTCGATATCAATTGCATTCTTGTTGCTCTTTGGAAGATCGCGCACGTGACCGACGCTCGCTTTTACAACGTAGTCCTCGCCAAGATATTTTTCAATTGTTTTTGCTTTCGCCGGTGACTCGACGATGACGAGTTTTGTCATATGAAGAACAGTAATACTACGATACACAACCTTTTGCAAACTTCATACTAACGTACACGTTCGATTTTTCCCAAACGTTCAGTGATGATTCCTTTTATTTCGAGTGTCGAAAGGAGAACGAGAACAGCGCGCGCCGGCATGCCGGCGCGCGCAATGATCTGATCTTTTTGGAGCGGCTCATTGAGCACTTCAAGTATCTTCTTTTCGTCGTCAGATATATTGAGCGGCATCACTTTTTCATTATGTACAGCTTCCTCAATACCAAGTGCTTCCAAAATATCTGATGAAGAGGTAATAAGTTCAGCCCCGACACGCAACAGAGCATTCGAACCCTTTCCGTACGGTGTAAAAAGAGGCGAAGGAACAACGAGCACTCGTCGCCCATACTCCATACCAAGTCGTGCGGTGATGAGTGTTCCTGATTTTTCACCCGCTTCAATAATAAGGACTGCATGCGACATACCTGCCATCACTCTATTTCTTTGAGGAAAACTCCAATCAGTTGCTTTGAACTCATGCTCAAACTCTGATATCAACGCGCCACCACTCTGGATAATGCGACGTGCTAAGGGAAGATGTGCACGTGGATACAGTACCGTGTCAGATAAACCAGACCCAGGGACTGCAATAGTGTGGAGTCCAGCCGCCAATGCTGCTTCATGCGCAATGCCATCAATACCAAGCGCTAGACCCGATACAATAGATATAGGATAGCCAGAAAGCCCAGCAATGAGTCGTTCACAAACACTTTTTGCATAGGGAGAATATTTTCGTGAGCCGACGACAGATAGAAAATGCGTACCAGAAGGGGGTACAACACCCCGTACAAAGAGTTTCGAAGGCGGATCGGTTATTTCGTGAAGAAATGCTGGCCACTCCTCCTTCTCCAGAAGCCGGATTTCGTCGGGGCGTGTCATGCCGTATAATAGAATCCATATTCCAAAAGTCCCGCATATGCTTGATATACATTTTATCCGTGAGAATAAGGACATTGTGCAAGATGGTGCACGAAAGAAGCACGTCAACATAAACATTGATGAACTCCTTGTTGTTGATGATGAGCGTCGTGAGCTCATGACAAAAGTTGAGGCTTTGCGTGCAGAACAAAATAAAGTGAGTGATGCGATTACATCGGCATCACAAGAAGAGCGTACGGCGATGATATCTGAAATGCGTCGCGTAAAAGATGAACTGGGCAGTCTTGAAGAAAAACTCAAAGAGGTGATGCAAATGTGGAAGACCTTGATGCTTCAGGTACCAAATACCCCTGACATATCAGTTCCCGAAGGAGAAACGGACGCAGACAACCAGCACATAAAAAGTTGGGGAGAGAAACCAGCATTTTCTTTTGAAGCAAAAGATCATGTAGAGATAATGAGAGAACTGGGTATGGTTGATTTTGAGCGTGGTTCAAAGGTACATGGATTTCGCGGATACTATTTGACGAATGATGGAGCACGGCTGTGTTTTGCGATTTGGAATTACGGTATGGATTTCTTCACAAAGAAAGATCTCATGCCAATGATTCCTCCCGTTATTGTGAAGAAACAACTTCTGTACGGCACAGGACATTTGCCAAACGATGTTGAAGACATCTACGCAACACAAGATGAAGACTATCTTGCAGGAACCGCTGAAATTCCGGTTATGGGATATTACGGCGATGAAGTACTTGCAAAAGAAGAATTGCCAAAAAAGATTCTTGGATTTTCTCCTTGTTACCGTCGTGAGGCGGGAAGCTACAGTAAAGATGTGAAAGGACTTATTCGCGTACATGAATTTTTTAAACTTGAGCAAGTAATTTTGTGTGAAGCAAATCACGAGGAATCAGTGAAGTGGCACGAGTGGCTCAATCGCAACACCGAAGAGTTTATCGAAACGCTTGGTATTCCATATCGCACCGTTGCAAACTGTGGTGCTGATCTCGGTTTGGGTCAGGTAAAGAAATACGATATTGAATTATGGGTGCCTTTGGAAGAGAAATACCGCGAAATTAGCTCGGCATCATACTTCCATGATTTTCAATGTCGTCGATTCAATATTAAGTACACCGACAAAGACGGCGCACGACAATTTGCACACTCACTGAACTGCACGGCAATTCCAACACCACGTATCCTTGTGTCACTCGTTGAAAACTTCCAGCAGGCAGACGGATCAGTCCTTATCCCAGAGGTACTTCGTCCCTACATGGGCGGCCGTGATCGTCTCACCCGTAAGGCTACGACCGAGGGTATTACAAAGGCGCAATAATCCACAATGCCGAAATGATTGGGCGACGCTTTACAACTGAACGCGTACGAGTTGAACGCCGCAGGCGCTTTCTTGTCATGTGGATAATTCGCATTGTGCTCGTGTTGTCATGTCTTTTTCTCCTTTCACAACTTTCGCGTCTCTCACAACTCTCCATTAATCGTGTGGTGATTCATGGAATCACAACTGTTTCGCACCGAGATATTTTCAATCTCATTGCGCCAGAATTCGAAGGGTCGTATGGATATATTTTTTCAAAACAAAATATCCTTTTTATTCGTACACATAAACTTGAAGGAATTCTTACGAATGCGTACCCACGATTTGATCGCGTAAATGTGTCACGTCGTGACTTTGACGTGTTGGCCGTATCAATCCGTGAACGTGAACCGTTTGCGGTGTGGTGTGTAAACGACAGCAAATGTTATTTTGTCGATACATCAGGATTTGTATACGCACCATCGCCCACATTTCTCACCGGTGGAACATATATTCGGTATGGTGGTGGATTGACGTCTCTCACCGAACCCGTTGGCTCGTGGTTTTTACCAGAAGAGGAATTTAAAACACTTAATGCGCTCTTTGATGAACTTGATACAAAAGGAATCATCACATCGCGAAGTGATGTGACCGACACATCAGTTACTCTTACGGTTCGTCCCAGCGTTTCTTCGGGAATTGGGGAGACGGCAACATTCAAAATTCTCCTCACGGCTTCATCATCGTATACGACAGCACTTAATGATCTTTCGGTTATCTTGAACTCATCTGATTTTAAAACAGAAATACCTGACCTTGCGTACTTAGAATACATTGACCTTCGCTACGGTAATAAAGTGTTTTACAAAAAGAAGGGAGTAATTTCTGTGGAATAAACCCTACTTCGCACAAGGCTACGAAGGGTTGTTCGCGCTTAATGAGCGCGAACAAAAAAAGGAGTCCCACAGGGACTCCGGTGCTTCGATTCTGTGTAGCGGTGGTGGGTCAGCCGAACTTCTGCTTCCTACTGCGGCGATCCTTCTGCTGGCTCTGGGCGTAGCTTCGCTTCGTACGCTTCGGGCAGAACTTCACCATGCTGAGGCTCTTCTCGGTTGGCTTGCCCTTGAATGTCGCCATGCATTCCTCCACTGCTTTAGAACGTTCCGCCCCATGCGGACACGTACTAGCCGAACAAAGAACAACAGGTGTATGAATGTACCATTTGAATACGGACTAGGCAAGTGCTATGGTTGTGCCTGTGAATAACTTTTGGACGACACTACATAAACCTTTTTTCTGTATCGCCCCCTTGGCAGATGTTACTGACCCAGCATTTCGTCGCATCATCGCGAAATATGGCAAACCCGACGTCGTATGGACGGAATTTGTCTCTGCCGATGGACTTTTTAAGGGTGGGTATGACGTGCTCATTAAAGATCTTACATACACTGAAAGCGAACGGCCCATCATCGCGCAGTTTTTTAGTAAAGATCCTGACATCATGAAGCAAGCGGGGAAGTTGGCGGCGGAGATGGGGTTTGATGGCGTTGATATCAATATGGGGTGTCCTGATACGAATGTGTGCAAACAAGGTGCGGGTGCGGCAATCATAAAAAATCCTGAGCTCGCAAAAGCACTTATTCGCGCAACGAAAGAAGGTGTTCATGAAGCGGGAAGCACTATTCCTGTGTCAGTGAAAACACGTAGCGGTTTTAATGAAGACGAGATTGAAACATGGATTCCAGCACTGCTTGAAGAAAAACCTGCGGCACTGACGCTGCATGCGCGCACAAAAAAAGATATGTCGAAAGTGCCTGCGCGATGGGAACTTATTGCGCGTGCCGTTCTGCTTCGCAATAAAATCTCACCCGACACTCTCATCATTGGAAACGGGGATGTTTTGAATATGGACGACGCACATGCGAAAGTGAAAGCTTCGGGATGTGATGGCATCATGTTTGGTCGCGCGATATTTGGGAATCCGTGGTTGTTAAGCGGAAAATTGAGACCGGATTTTCACGAGCGACTTCGCGTACTTCTTGAACACACAAATCTTTTTGCAGAACTTCTGCCACATAAATCGTTTTCAATAATGAAGAAGCATTTTAAATCGTATTTGCACGGTGATGGGTATCAGAAACCTCTCTTACTTGAATTGATGGAAGTAAAGACAGCGATTGAGGCGCGCGAGGTTTTAATCCGAGAGACAAACAAAACGCTTAGCTAACACAACCCCAAATTTTTATATTTTTTCCAAAACCCATTCTATCTTTCTATAGAACGATAGAAAGAAAGCAGGGATTTCCCAAGTGGTGTAAGTGTGTGAAGTACTGATCTGCCGCTTTGCGTTTTTTCTATGAGACCGGCAATAAACATGCGTTGCGTGTGTTGTGCAGCATTCTTGTAATTTGTATGAAGGGTGTTGGAAATTGTTTCAACAGATAAATTTCCTTTTGTGTTAAGAAGATACAAAATTTGAATCCTGCGGTTATGTGAAGATCCACGAGTTACTCTCTCGAGGTATCGAAATTTCTTTTTATCAATATTCACAGATGTATGTAGGTTTATGCCTATAGACTACACAATCACCCATCAAATTTTCTTAAAGAATAAAGAATAATATTCTATCGTTCTATAGAACGTTGGAACGTTAGATGTGAGAAGGGTATTATTTTTAGTGTCATGTGTACTTGATATTTTTTGTGAGAAGCGTATAACAAAAACAGATGAACCAAAAAAGAGGGGGCGCTATGCCAATCATTCCTGGGCGGTCTTCGCTGTTTTTGCCTCGTTCCGACGGTGCAAACGGAATTATTCTGTTGTACAAAGAGGTGACAGAGGACAAAGGGACCAGCTTTCGACTGAAAGCGACACCACGCCTTTTTACGAAGTTTGAAGCCCAGTTCATTTTGGAAGTGCTGTGGGCAATACAAATGCTCAGCGTGGCTGATGGAATACTTGTGCAACAGGAGATCATCAGATCACAGCTGAAACCCGACGGCATATCCCCGCATCTACTCACAGAACCATTGAGACTCTCAGATGTTGTTTTTGAGGAAGAAGAGGACTGGGGCGTTTCAGGAAGTCTGTACCAGTAAGGTCATCATTTCTGGCCGCACAAATCTCTGTGTGGCCTTTCGTTTGCTTTTTCTTTTTTGTGGCGTATACCTAAGAGAGATGTATTAACAGAAAGGAGATAGAGATGCATAGTTGGGAATGTCGTCCTTACATCTTTTTTCTCCGAGAAGAACAAGCAGCTTTCGTTGTCTATGAAGAGAATAGATCGACCGAGCCACTGTTTTCGCAGATGGAAATAATCCTTGCTCTTACGGGTCTCTGTAAACTCGGACATATCGATGTTTTCACCTCAGAAGTTCTTCAGGTGTGCGCCCGACAGGTTCCTATTCGAGAGGAAGGGATTCGCCCCCGTCTTATTTCAGAGGGTATTGAAATTCGGGTCATACGCTTTTTCTCGAAGGATGATGCACCGTTTGGAGTTGAGGGGGGTGAGATGCTTGCACCTAAGGCACCCCACGTCATGTAGCTAGTTTCAGCCGCGACCAGCCCCAGTTGAAAAACTGGAGTGGGTCGCGGTCTTCGTTTTTGCTTGCCCTCCGTAGCCTTCCCTGTCCTTCGTAGCTTTAGCAAAGAAGGGGGCGAAGGAGGGGCGCTCTTTTAATATTTTGCTACAATAGCCCCATGTCGCTCGCCCTCTACCGAAAATATCGTCCACAGGAGTTTGATGACGTCCGCGGACAGGATCAAGTGGTGAAGCCACTTCAGGGTGCTTTGAAACAGGGAAATATATCGCACGCATATCTGTTCACTGGCACACGTGGTACAGGAAAAACATCGGTAGCGCGAATTGTGGCGCGTGCGCTTGGCACAACTGACACTGATCTCTACGAACTTGATGCCGCATCAAATCGTGGCATTGAAGACGTTCGCGCACTTCGTGAAGCGGTGAATACACTGCCATTTGAATCAACGTATAAGGTCTACATTATTGACGAAGTGCACATGCTTACAAAAGAAGCATTCAACGCGCTTTTGAAAACACTCGAAGAACCACCAGCGCACGTCATTTTTATTCTCGCGACAACAGAACTCGAAAAACTCCCCGAAACAATTGTTTCTCGCTGTGAAGTGCACACCTTCAAATCACCTTCACGAAAACTTCTTAAGGAATACGTTGTTGAGGTTGCGAAGAAAGAAGGTTTTAAACTTGAGCATGCGGCAGGGGAGTTGATCGCACTTTTGGCTGACGGATCGTTCCGTGATGCAAACGGCGTCTTGCAGAAAATTCTTGCATCGTCGTCTGATAAAACAGTTTCAGTCGATGAAGTCGCGCTTATTATGTCGGCTCCAAAAGGCGAGCTCGTCAATGGCATTCTGTACGCAATCCAAGAAAGTGACGCTTCGCGCGGCCTTGCCGCGCTTCGCTCCGCGACAGATTCCGGTGTTGATATGAAGGTATTTGCAAAACTGTTGTTGGAAAAACTGCGCGCAGTATTGTTACTTCGTTATTCGAAAGATATGAAAGATGTGTTTGCAGAAGAGTTTTCTGAAGAAGATCTTTCTATTTTGGAAGGATTTGCACATACAGAAAATCCAAAAATAAATTCAACGGTGCTTACACGATTCTTGGACGCATATGGAGCAGTGTCTCGTGCGTACATTGCTCACTTGCCTCTTGAATTGGCACTTGTAGATACCGTTTCTCCACATGAAGTACAACGTTAAAGTTGTGTTGCGTGGAGATTTTGTGAAAGAAACTCCAGAGGGGCTTGAAGTTGGTATTCGCGCCACGCCAGAAAAAGGGAAGGCAAATATGGAACTTATCCGCGTGCTCGCAAAACATTTTAATGTTCCACAAAGCGCGGTGTGTATTGTTGCGGGCACCACATCTCGCAACAAAATTGTTGAGATAGATGACACCTTTATAAAATAGGTTTCAAAAGGTATAGTGTGGCTACTGCGGGATCGTCTAATGGTAGGACACCTCCCTTTGGAGGAGGGTATCTTGGTTCGAATCCAAGTCCCGCAACATTCGTTCGCATACTCACCGGCATATGACACGTGTCCGTTCTTGCTAGAACGGCACTCCCGCTCGTGCCGTCGCACTGCGCGAGTCATATACCTGTGATATGCTCACTTTACCGGTCAATACAAAGAGAGGATTCAAAAATCCAGTGTCCCGCAACAATATAAAACTATGGAAAGAGTAAAATGTAAAATTTGTGGAGAAACATTTTCTTCAGGCCTCGCAACTCATATAAACAGAAAACACAAACTGTCTTCACTTGAATACCAAAAACGATTTCCAAGAGCAAAGCTAGTGTCTGATGAATATCGACAAATGATGAGTAATCGTGCGAAGGATCTATTTGAAAAAGATCCAACAATGAGAAAAAAAGTTGCAGAGCGAACCTTCGACTTTATTAACAGCAAAAGACTACAGCCCTTGCTTCAGAGAGACTATAAATCTGCAAAAATTTGCCTAAAAAATTCCTTATGGAAACCATCCATCATTTTATATGGTTCGATTATTGAAGCTATATTAATTGAAAAATATCCAAAAGCAAAAAACTTTAATGATGCTCTTGAGATTGCACACAAAAATGGCTATCTTTCCGACATGGAAAATCATAAAATTCACATCATCAGAGATTTAAGGAACTATGTGCATTTACACAAGGAACTATCGGAGGGAAATGGAGAAATAAGTGAACATTGGGCAAAAACAGCAGCAGATATTTGTGAATCGATTATAAGAAACTTTTAATTTGTAAACTAGGTAAATGGGGTCAGGCACCTTTTCTGGGCCGTCCACGTCTCTTTTCCTCTCGTACCATTTTTTGAGTAAATGATGCCTAACCGGCTATTTGTGCTAGGGTACATATATGAAAGAGAAAATCATTATCGGGGCGCTTGTCATTGTCGTCCTTGCAGCCGTTCTAACGGCAGTCATAAAGTCACGTCTTGCCGATGAAATCGGTGTATTGGGTTCATGGGATTCAACACAAGGAGAAGGATTTCATTTCAACTTTCCACGACGAATTGGAGCTGAATACACGTTTACGTACGATTGGCCACCAAAAATTATTATTTCTGACGCGCCATATCTCTGTACCACTGCGGGAACTGAAATTGCGCGCGCAGGCGAAACGGAAGAACGCACTATTGATGGACACACGTATTGTGTGACTGAAATAAAAAATAGTGGAGATGGAAATATTTACACACAGTACGCGTATGTATTTGTGAAGGATGACCGAACTGTGGCACTTGCATTCAGTACACGATCTCTGCAGTGCAATGACTTGAATGAAAAGGAACAAGAGCTTTGTGAGGCGGAACGAAAAGATCTTAACCTCGATTCACTTATCGACGATATCGCACAAACGATAAAATTCAACTAGAAAAAAGGCCGCGGAAGCGGCCTTTTGTGTATCCAATTGACAATACAGCCAGTATGCTAAAATAGTTCCATGAAAAAATTCATTATAGCACTTATTGTCATTATTCTAATTGGGCTCGGTATTTGGGTGATTACAACACGTAAGCCGGAGACTACAGAGACACCAGAGACAGCAACAACAACGAATGCAACAACGACTCCTGTTGCTCTCGAAGAAACATCTATTGGTATATCAATTAAGGGTCGTGAGATTCCTATCTATCACTTTGGTGAAGGAGATAAAGAGGTTTTGTTTGTCGGAGGTATTCACGGTGGTTATGAATGGAACACAGTATTGCTTTCATACGAACTTATTGATTTCTTGGAAGCAAATCCAGATGAGATTGCAGATGGTGTGACGGTATCAGTTATTCCTGTATTGAACCCAGATGGTTTGGAAGAAGTTGTGGGTACATCAGGACGATTCACTAAAGAAGACGTGCCAACTGCAAAGAGCGAAACAATTCCTGGACGCTTCAACGCAAACGATGTTGACCTCAATCGCAACTTTGATTGTGATTGGCAAGCAACAGGTGTATGGCAGCAAACTCCAGTAAGCGGCGGTACAGGAGCCTTCTCTGAACGAGAAAGCCAAGCAATGAAGGCCTACATTGAGAAAAATGACCCAGACGCAGTGGTTGTGTTCTACAGCTCAGCGGGTGGAGTCTTTGCTTCAAACTGTCACGGTGGTGTATCTGAAGAGACACTTGAATTGACGAACCTCTACGCAAAGGCATCAGGGTATCCCGCATACGAAGAGTTTGATTTTTACGACATTACAGGTGACATGGTGAACTGGCTTGCGAAAGAAAGCATTCCAGCAATCAGCGTTCTCCTTACAACACACGACACAACAGAGTGGGAAAAGAACTGGAAGGGTGCTGACGCAGTTATTGAATACGTTGCCAGCCAAGAATAATGCGACCCATCGGTAAAAAGATTGTCGGAGGCATTCTCCTTCTTGGAGTGCTCATTGGTCTCCTTGTTTTTTTCCTGCGCGACAAAGTTCCTGAAGTTGTTCCGCCTGTAGAGGAAACACCTGTTGTTACGCGTGCGACGATTGGTACTTCGGTCCTTGGTCGTCCTATTGAGGCGATAACATTTGGTGACGGTGAAAACCATCTCGTATTTGTTGGAGGCATTCACGGCGGATATGAATGGAATAGCGTTTTGCTTGCGTATGAAGCGATGGATTACTTAACACTTCATCCTGAAGTAATTCCTGACGCACTCATGGTAACGATTATCCCTTCAGCAAATCCTGACGGCGTATTTAAAATCATAGGGAAGGAAGGACGCTTCACACTCGCTGACGTTTCGCTTGGGGGAGATGATTCTCTTGGACGTTTCAATGCAAACAACGTTGACCTCAACCGCAACTTTGATTGTAAATGGAAACCAGAAAGTACATGGCGCGGGAACGTCGTGTCTGCGGGCACGTCTGCATTCTCTGAACCTGAAACTCGAGCGATTCGTGATTTTGTGACCGCACAAAGCCCCGATGCTTTTGTGTTCTGGCACAGCCAAGCAAATGCCGTGTATGCATCAGAGTGTGAAATGGGTATTTTACCCGAGACGCGCACACTCATGACCTCATACGCAACTGCCGCTGGGTATCAAACAGTCGATGTATTTGATAGTTATGAAGTGACAGGGGACGCCGAAGGGTGGCTTGCTTCAATTAATATTCCTGCAATTACGGTAGAGCTTTCAACGCACGAAACGATTGAATGGGATAAAAACCTTCGTGGTATGTTAGCGCTCTTCAAACAGTATTCGCTCTGAAAGGGTGCTTATTGACTTCTCTGGCTTCTTGTGATATAATCCTCTCAGAAAAGGAGGTGGTAAAAAGTGCGGAATCCTTATGTTCCTCGTAACACAGTACGAAAAGAAGTTGGCGCGTATGAACTCGGTATTGTTGCCGAATACGCTGGTCTCAATGACCACGAAAAGGTCTTGCCCAGTGCAACAGGCCAAGGTGTTGCCTTCGCTGCATACCTCTTAGATCAAGAAGTATTGCAAGAGGTTGCGTGGGGTAACACTGAGCATCTGGGTCCCGGAGCGGATGTATTGCACAAAGCGAAGCTCAAGCACCTGCACTTCTTTGGTGTTTCATCGAAGCGTGTGGTCTCAGTTACCTCAAACAATACGATTCAGGAGGTGACAGAAATTCACAAGGTGCGTCCGGATGTGAAGAGCATTCTTCTCATTTGCGACGGGCCGCATGCGCGGCGATATCGAAGGCTTCTCAAGTACTTTTACCCAGATGCGACGATTGATCTTTTGACTTTCCGTGCGCTCTGGAACGAGAATCATCCGAGTCCGTGGCAGAGATCGCGATTTAAGTGGTGGACGATTAACATCGTTTATCACACAATCATGCTCTGCTTTGCGTACACCGGTCAGATGTGCCACTTCGTTGAGAAGTTCGGCAAAAAGATGCATGTCAATTGAAGCTCTGTGTGGGCCACATGTCCATACGGGGCTTTTTCTTATTCAAAAATATTCCACATATCTTCGTCCTCATGCCCATCAATCTTAAATATTGCAACACCGCGTAACCCCAACTCATCGGCGAGCTCAACTTTATCTTCGATTGCTTCTGCATCGCTCCACCACACCACATAGACCGGAACGGCTTGTCCTGTCATACCGGCGTAGGCGAGTGCTTGTGCGGCGGCTTTATTCCCTTCGGGGGTGTTTGCAGGAATACGAAGATTTCGTGGCAAATCGTCCTCAATGAAGTCAGGAAGGTACGAAAAACTTAATTCACCCGCGCTGTTTCGTGATGGCTCCACATCTTTATCGTCTGCTTTATCGAGTGCGGTGTCCGGATTTCGTGAACCGACCTTATTGTATTCCAAAAATTGATCAGGAATCGTAATGACTTCAAATTCATGTCCGTAGGTAGGAATACCCAACATCATTTTGTCGCGAGGAATTGAGAGCGCCATGTAGTCAACTACCTTACGTACCCATGCAGGGTCAGATACAGGAATGTATGGCGCGCCCTTACGCATATCGTTTAACAAAAGATCAGCGCGTTGTTGATCATACGTCATGATTTGCACGCGGTCACAGTACAAACCGATAGCGGGGAGGTTGTTTGCGTACTCGATTGTATCAGGAACAACTCGGTAGAGAGATTCAGGCGGCGTGCGTGATTCAATTGCGCAGGAAAGCATTTTTGATCCCAATTCTTTTTTGAGTTCACGCAAGAACAGTGCAAAGAAAAGATTTGTGTCAGCTAATTTCCCTTCATAGTTAATATCAACACCATCGTAGCGGCCATCTTCAACCATATCAACAATTTCTTCGACGTGATCTTTCATACGTCGTGCATTAGTCAAAATGCTATGCACCAAAGGGCCGTTGCTTGTGGTGACGGTCGGAATAATCAACACATCCTCATGACGCGCTTTTGTGAAAAGACGCTTCCATATGCGTTTATCCAAATCTGCGAGGTCACTTAGCGTGCCGTCTGACTTAATAACGTAGGCAAACGGATGGATTTCGGTGAGTGTTTCAAGGTGTTGAGCCGCATCTCGCGTTCCTGAAGTGACGGTCCAGTAGGGAATCCAACCTGTTACCTCTAAATCTGGAATATCTGCATGCGCAAAGAAGGGCGCTAGAACAAGCCCTAGAATACAGAGGAAACTGAAACCAAAATGGTGTACTTTTTGCATAGGTGTATTGGTAGTAGTATACCTGATACACTATCTTTATTGGCTGAAAAATTTCATGAAGATATGAATACACATACAGAGCATCACAGCGATACCAGAGAGAAAGCCCAGTCAGTCTACATATACGCTCTTATTGGCTTTGTGTTGTGCGCGGGACTTGCATTGGGCTGGTGGAGAGCACAGACAAAACTTGCCACAGCGAATGAAAAATATACGACAGAGGTAGGGGATCTCTCAACAAAACTTGGAGAAAAAGAGTTGGAAAATAAAACATTGTCTGAGGCTCTTTACTCTGAACAAAAAAAGAACGAGGATTTGGAGGACCAAATTGATGATATTGCTGACACGGTTGGTATGCTCGAAAAATTGAGTAAAACTGATCCTGAACTATTGCAGAAATACTCCAAAGTGTACTTTTTGAATGAACACTACTCACCGCCATCGTTCAAAGAAATAGAAAAACAATATAGATATCCAGAAGTTGAGGCAGAAAACATTCACTCAAAAGTATGGCCTTTTTTGGAAGACCTCATGGAAGAAGCAGATAACGATAACGTGGATCTTCGCATCATTTCCGCATTCCGTTCATTTGGAGAACAGACAACACTCAAATCGAGCTACAGTGTCGTCTATGGTGCGGGTACGGCGAATCAATTTTCTGCAGATCAAGGATATTCAGAACATCAACTCGGCACGACGGTGGATTTTTCAACGGTCGCAACAAACGGCGCGCTTGATGGATTCAATGTTACACCAGCATATACGTGGCTTCTCGCAAACGCATACAAATACGGATTTGTTCTTTCGTATCCTGAAAACAATACCTACTACCAATTCGAACCATGGCATTGGCGTTTTGTCGGTCTCGATCTCGCAAAAGACCTCCATCGTGAAAAAGAGTACTTCTATGACATGGACCAGCGGGATATTGATACGTATCTTGTAAGTATTTTTGACCGATAGGAAAAAGTAGTACTATAGAGAAAGTAACAGGCATTTATTATTCTAGTTCTACGTTTTCCATGCTTACCATCAACATCAAGACGGTGCACATGCAATTGACACCGGCAATTCGTTCATATGCAGAAGAAAAAGTGCGTATGATCGAACGGTTCCTCGGTCCTCGCGATGCAGATCCGTTTGTACAAGTCGAGTTGGGACAGACAACACAGCACCATCACTCAGGAGATATTTTTAGGGCAGAGATGAATTTGACGACTGCAGACGGGGCGCTCCGAGCAGTTGCAGAGAAGGATGACCTGTATGCTGCAATCGATGCGGCAAAGGACAGTCTTGTTGATGAACTTCAGCGAACAAAGAGCAAGAAAACACATTTGTTGCGCAAGGGGGGTCGTTTTATGAAAAATATACTTCGTTCCATGGGACTCGGAGAAAACTAATATGCGAAATGCTCTTTGGTCACTCGTTAAGCTAAGTATTGTTGCACTTGTTGCATACTTTATTATTTCAAGTATTCCCGATATGAATTCATTACCAATTGCAGATGAACCACAAATTGGAACGTCGTCTGATACAACAAAAACAGCAGGCGCGACACAAGCAATTTTTCACACAAATCGTGGAGACTTCACGTTTGAATTGTTTTCCGACGCCATGCCAATTACGACAGGTAATTTTATAAAACTTGCAGGAGATGGTTTTTACGACAACACGCGTTTTCATCGTGTGATTGCAGGGTTCATGATTCAAGGAGGGGATCCTTTGACGAAAGACGCAACACAAACAATGCGTTGGGGCACGGGTGGTCCGGGCTACACGATTGAAGACGAATTTGTTGAAGGATATTCAAATGTGCGCGGCACGATAGCAATGGCAAACACAGGTCAGAAAAACTCAGGTGGTAGCCAGTTCTTTATCAGCGTTGTTGATAATACCGGACTCGATTTTGACAAGCCACCAATGGGAAGCTCGCATCCTGTATTTGGAAAAGTGATTTCCGGAATGGAAATTGTTGATGCAATCGCAACAACCGAAACTGCGACAGGTGACCGACCAGTTGAAGATGTTGTTATCACGAGCGTTGAGATTGTTCGTTAAACGCATTTGAAAATCCACCTACTGTGTTGTGGGCTCCAATCCTCCCTCACAATAGAAAAACTATTGCTCGGTTTGGTCCTCGCCCACGCCTTGTATCTGGAATTTCAAATGTGTTTAAGATACAAGATAGCGTTGAAATTCGTCCCAAGTCATTTCTTTTCGTCCTTCGGGAATAACACTCTCAATTGTGAGGATGTTATTTTCGTATGAGGCTTTGGTTATAACAACGCGAATTTGTTTTCCGTGCTTTTCTGCAAAGAAGTAGGCACGTGGCCAAATCTCGTACGCACAAATCTTTTTGAAATTAGTGAATGGATCGTCGGTGAGAGTAATCAAACCAGCTTCTTTCTCTATTTTTTTGCAAAATGTTGCTTGTGTGTGGTCTTGGGGAATTGGCGTAATATTTCCTTGTACAAATTCTGGGAGCGTAGTTGAAAGGAGCGTGCCGCCCGCTTCTCCTAAAAGTGCACGAAGCTCAACTGCTCCAATAGGCCATGATAAAAGTGCACCACCGACCGATGCATGAGCAAGAATGGGACCGTGGTCCATTTCTTTGTCGAGAAGTATGATAGAAATACCTACACCATCTTTTGTACCCTCAAAAAGAATTTGTGATTCAACGGGAGCAGGACCACGATGGCGCGGCAAGAGAGATGGGTGCATGTTTATTGTTCCTAAACGAGGAAGTGAAAGAATTGTGTGTGGGAGAATTTTTCCATACGCAACAACAACAAAGACATCCCATTCAGAAATGCTGTACGAAGTGGGGGAGAGCGCTTCCATAAATGTATGGTCAGAAAGTTTCTCGGGTGAAAGTACAGGAATATTTCGCTCATTCGCCCAAACCTTTACGTCTGTTGGGGTAAGTTCAAGTCCGCGACCAACTTTTCTGTCAGGAGCCGTCACAATGAGACGGGGAAGCAGTCCATGTGTTTCAAGGGCCTCGAGCGATGCAACAGCAATATCAGGCGTTCCCCAAAAAACAAATTTAATATCCATAATGAGGTTTGTTAGGATGCATTTCTTTTACGTTGCGTGCTTTGTCGATAAACAAAATGCCGTTGAGATGATCAATTTCGTGTTGAAAAATATGTGAGAGGAGACGGCCGCCGCCGAGTGTGAATGCTTTGCCGTTCACGTCGTGTGCGCGCACCGTAGCTTTTATAAAACGCTCGACCTCACCATATTGCCAGCGGACAGAAAGACATCCTTCTTCCATCCATTCTTTTTTCTGCGCAGTGTTTACGATTTCTGGATTAATGAAAACACGGTCCGATGCTAGTGAGCCGTCTCTTTTTTTGCGAAGTACTTTCCCTGATATAACAAAAATACGGAGAGGAATGCCAATTTGGGGTGCGGCAATCGCAACACCGTCATTTTCTCCAGAGAGTGCATCAGACATGCGCGCAATGATTTCATGAAGTTTTTCACTTCCAAAATCAGCCTGTGCAACAGGTCCGGCCTTACCCCGAAGTGTGTGATTTTCTTTTTGTACGATATCAACCATGTAGCTCTAGTATATCTTTCTTTCTTAAAAAAAAGCCTCAGACAAGGGCCTTGTCCAGGGGACACCTTGTCGAGGCAAATGTTGGAGGGTGTTGGTCGGAACCAACAAAAATACAATACATTTTTTCTTGAATTTCGTCAATTCATGCGTATACTTGTGGCGATATGGCAAAAGTATATGTCGGTATGTCAGGAGGCGTGGATAGCTCTGTATCTGCCGCACTTCTCAAGGATGGTGGGCACGATGTAACGGGTGTATTCATCAAAACATGGCACCCTGAATTTTTGACGTGCACATGGCGCGAAGACCGAGCGGATGCGATGGCGGTGTGTGCGAAACTCAACATACCTTTTGAAACTCTTGATCTTGAAGAAGCGTACAAACGTGATGTCGCCGACTATATGATTGAAGAATATAAACACGGTCGCACACCAAATCCAGATGTGATGTGTAATCGATTCATTAAGTTTGGAGGATTTTTCGAATATGCGCGTGCACACGGAGCGGAATATGTGGCAACGGGTCACTATGCGCGTGTTGAGACAGATGAAGATGGAAACACGTCACTCTTGACTGGTATTGATACAAATAAAGATCAAAGCTATTTTTTGTGGGCAGTACCACAAGAGAAATTACAGCACGTTCTTTTTCCAATTGGTGAGTATAAAAAATCAGAGGTGCGAGAGATTGCAAAACGTTTTGACCTTCCTGTTGCGGATAAAAAAGATAGTCAGGGGGTGTGTTTCCTTGGAAAACTTGAAATGCGGGATTTTTTGAAGCGCTATATCGAAGAAAAACAGGGGGACGTATTGTCAGTTTCAGGGGAAGTTATTGGACACCATGAAGGAGCATTTTTCTATACACGCGGACAGCGTCATGGTTTTACCATCACAAAGAAAACTCCGAACGATACGCCATATTATGTTGTTGATAAAAATATCGACACAAACACAATTACGGTGTCTCAAGATGTGCTTGGAGAAAATGAACATGCATACATTGGTGCCGTACTTGAAAATACGGCGTGGACAAATGGTATGCCCGAAGAAGAAAAAGAATATACCTGTCGGTTCCGCTATCGTCAGCCACGTCTTCCATGTCGTATACAGGAAACAGAGGAAGGGTACGCGGTTACCTTTACTGAACCTGTTGCCTCACTTAACTCTGGACAGTCCATTGTGTTGTATGACGGAGAAACATGCCTCGGTGGTGGAGTTATCCAAAAGACAACAAAAGGCTAGTGCTATATACTGGAGATGTATGGCAACACATCTCGTAAGAAAACTCGATGGCGCACTTGAGCCGTTTGATTCGTCAAAGCTCGTTCGCTCGCTCAAAAACGCCGGTGCAACAGAGGCGACTGTGGTGGATATTGTCGGACACATCGAACGCGAGATGAAAGACGGCATGACGACGTCGCACATCTATCGTCATGCGCGAAGACTCCTGAAGAAGCACGCCGATTCGCCGGTTGCGGCGCGTTACTCACTCAGACGTGCAGTCCTTGAACTTGGTCCGTCAGGTTTTCCATTTGAAACATTGCTCGGTGAGGTCTTTAAAAAGAAAGGATACAACGTTCGTGTCGGTGAAATTATGAAAGGACACTGTGTTGATCATGAAATAGACGTGATTGCGCACAACGACAAAGAACTCATCCTCGTTGAAGCAAAATTTCATAATGCCCAAGGGTTTAAGACAGATGTAAAAGTTGCGCTCTATATTCACGGACGTTTTCTTGATTTAGAAGCAGGGGGGTTCGAAGGATTGGTGCCACGTGGAGGAAAAGCACAATCGTGGGTGGTGACGAACACAAAGTTTACTGAGAATGCGATTCGCTACGGTACATGTGTGGGTATGCACATGATTGGTTGGGGATACCCATCAAAAGGTAATGTCCAAGACCTCATTGAAGAAGCGGGTCTTCACCCACTGTCATGTCTCACAACGTTAACGGGAAAAGAAAAAGAAACGTTGTACCAAAACGGTGTTGTGTTGTGTCGCGGTGTTGTTGATAATCCTAATGTGCTTGAACGTGCGGGGGTTACGGGACCGAAGGTGGCAACAGTGCTTGCCGAAGCGAACCGTCTCTGTGTGCCATTTACTGCGGAAGATATCAAACACGACGCATAAGTATCATGACGAGAACATTTTCAGAACATCCACGTTTTACGAGTATCATTACGTTTCTTCTTATTTTCTTTGGCATTGTTCTTGTCGTATGGTTGCTTATTTCGCGCGACACGAAATCGAGTGATGACACAACAGTAACGGCATCAACAACTCCCGAAGAAGAAAGAGGGACGGCGCTTGATCCACGGCAACCATTTCGTGAAGCACGTACTGACATAGAGAATGATTCTCTTGTAAAAGTTGGATCGGATAGTGTTGCGGTAAAAAACCAGAAGGCGGGAGATGTCGTGTATGTTGATTCAGTGACACTGACAAAATCTGGGTGGGTTGCAATTCGTGAAGAAAGTTCAGGGTCAATTCTTGGTGCCGCTCGATTTGATGGGGGCGTTTGGCAGGGGACCATTATCCTTCTTCGCGCAATGACCGTAGGTAGCTCATACAGCGCAATCGTATTTCATGATGACGGGGACAAAGAATTCGATTTTAAAAAAGATACTGTTGTGATGCGTAATGACGTTGTTGTCAGCGCATCATTTATTGCATACTAATATATGGAAAGCATACTCGCACAAATCCCAATGTTTCTTCAGTTGTTGATTGCAACGTCACTCGGCATGCTCATCGGTGTTGAACGAACACTTGCACACAAAACCGCAGGGCTCCGTACGTACGGACTCGTATCTCTTGGCTCATGTTTGTTTGTACTCACTGCGCTTACAGTTGGTCAGACAATGTCTATTGATGAGTCGGACGTCATGCGTGTTGTCGCAGGCATTATCACAGGCATCGGATTTTTGGGTGCCGGTGTCATCATTTTGCGTGAACAAACAGCGGTAGGACTTACCACAGCGGCAGGTCTCTGGGTAACAGCAGGTATTGGTGTTGCTGTCGGTTTCGGTCTCTACGGGCTCGCAATTGCAACAGCCGCTCTTACCCTTATGACGCTTACTGTATTTTGGTACGTCGAGCACAGAATAACGCCACAATAGGCGAGGGGGGATTGACTTTTACCCCTATTTTGGTATAATACCAACAGAAAGTTCCCCACAATTAACGAGAGTTTTAAGAAACAGGAGGCATACGTGGACATAACGAACACGAATGATGTAATTCGTCGCGAGCGGGCAAGAGTTCTTGCTCTGCTCGCCGAGCACGGAGGTTCGCTGTCGATCAATCGTCTCAAGCGGTTCGATGTCCCGCTTTGGGCAGTCACCAATCTCTACGTGAGGGGTGATGTCCGAGTTATCGGAGATCCTGATGATTCGGACACGATCGTCGAGCTCACCGTGCCCGTGCTCCCAAAGAAGAACCAGGAGTCTTCGGCCTACGCCGACCGGTTGCCGGGATTCCCGAGCGCATTCGTTCCGCACTGGGTCGTCGAGAAGTTTCGCGAGATCACGGGTGTTCCGAAGAAGTAGTCTTCGTTTCAGCAGACGCCGCCGCATTTCCTATGCGCCGGCGTCTTTTCTTTTCATGATACAATCGCCTCATGGCATTTGAGCGAAAATACAAATCGAAGGTATTTGATCCGCAATCAAAGGAACCATTTACCTTTTCTCGCTCGAAAATTGATCTCTTTACGGAATGTCCTCGTTGTTTTTATTTGGACGCGCGTCTTGGCGTGAAGCGTGTACAAGGACCCTCGTTTACACTCAATAATGCAGTCGACGAACTTTTGAAACGCGAGTTTGATATTCATCGAGCAGCAAAGTCGGTACACCCATTTTTGAAAACGTATGGTTTGGACGCAGTACCATTTGATGATGAACGCATGGAAGAATGGCGTGACGCACTTCGTCGAGGCATTAAGACACACCACGAAGAAACAAACCTTATTTTGCGTGGTGGTGTTGACGATGTTTGGATAACACCGAAAGGAGAATTGATTATTGTTGATTACAAAGCAACATCAAAAAAAGAAGGACCAAAGACAAAAGACGACCTCTATCCTTCATACAAAAAACAAATTGAAATATATCAGTGGTTATTTCGCCGGAATGGATTCACTGTTTCGCCAACGGCATATTTTGTGTACGTGAACGGTAAAAGCGATGCAAAAGCATTTGATGCAAAACTTGAATTTGATGTGGAGCTTATTCCGTATACAGGGGATGATTCGTGGGTTGAGCCTGCTATCTATAAAATGAAAGAAACGCTCATGTCAGATGAGATTCCTCCAATGGGAACGTCGTTTGGTGGCGGACCATGTGATTTTTGTACGTATCGCGAAGTAGCGGGAAAAGCGTTCAAACAACACGTTATCGAAACCCAGAAAACAAACAACAAAGAACAGAAAACAAATAATAGAAAACAAAAAGGAGAGAAGAAAAAAGATGAAGAAAAAACAGAAACTACAACGGAGAGCCTCTTTTAATGGAACACAGACAGCGTTCGCACAGAGGGTGTATGCAGTTGTTGCGAAAATTCCGAGAGGAAAAACGATGACGTATGCGGAAGTTGCGAAACGCGCGGGACGCGTGCACGCGTCCCGCGCTGTGGGTTCAGTTATGGGTGCAAACAAGGACAAGCGCGTGCCATGTCATCGTGTCATTCGCAGTGACGGCGGCATGGGCGGCTATGCATTTGGAGGTCCGCAAAAGAAACTTCAGATTTTAAAACGTGAAGGTGCTCTTTAGCATATATCGAGGCGTTGCCTCAATATATTGAGGCAACGCCTCTGCAGAACAATAAATCATTTGAGCAAAACTCTTTTTGTGCTATAGATACAGAAAGACACACTCTGTTCTTTATTCATGAAAGGGGTGAACTGTGTGGGACCCGTACGCTGAATTCAAAACGGAGACGTTACCAAATGGTCTCACACTCCACGTCGCACATTGGCCAAGACGGTCAGGTGTCGCCATTGGAATTTTGGTTCACAGTGGCGCGCGACATGATCCTGTTGAACGGGAGGGTGTTGCGCACTTCGTCGAGCACGTGGTGTTTGAAAATGCCACGGTGACGCGAAAAGAAATCGAGCAACACATCAAAGCATGTGGCGGAAAAACGAACGGGTTAGCTGGAACGGACTACTCTGCTACAGATTACAACTTTTTTGTGCCTGCCGAGGTTCCGCTACTCACGAACTTGCTCAATGTATACGGGCACATGTTACTCAACGCAATACTTGAGCGATGTGTTGAACGGGAGCGAGAGATCATCATCGGTGAGTTCAACACAACATACCCGATGGAGTTTGCTGTTGATTTTGCGAAACGGCGTCAGCAGGCAATCTACAATGCCCATTGGCGAGGGCGCTTTTTCGATCAGACAGGACGCCCCGACTCAGTTCAGTGCACTACACAAGAAAATCTGCAAATGTTCTACGACGCACACTACGTGCCGGCGAACATAAGTGTGGTCTGTGTGGGAGGGCTTACACTTCGGGATGCCATGAGACTTTTCTCACGAAGTCCCTTTGGTGTTGATAAAGCCGGAGAACGCATAGCGCTCCCTACACCTCTGCACACCTTCTTGTCACCGACAGAGAACGAGTATCGTGTTTCAATGTCGGAGTACCTCCGCAAAAAAGAAACAACACGCACGGCGAGTTATGAAAGCGCCGCTGTCCTTCCGGGATGTCTGTCTATACAAGCACTCGATGTGGTTGAGGGCATGTTGCGTGAAGTACTTGCAGATGAGGTTCGCGAGAGGCGTGGTTGGACGTACTCGATTGAGCCATCGTTTGATCCTCTGGGTGACATCTGTGATTTCTCGATAAGTTGTGATGCACTCAAGATCAAAGCACTCGACGATGTCGAGAAGGTTGTGAACGAATGTATCGATTCTCTCTCCTCACGAGAGGACCTCTTTAGGAGGATTCGTGATGAGAATGTCCAAGAGAAATGTCTTTTGGATTCGACAGTGCAATCGGTATGTGATGGGGCACTTCGCGATCTTACACTCGAGCACCGCATTTCTCCTGTCGCCGAAGACATCGAAGAACTCAGAGCCTTGACGATGGACGATATTCACGCCGTTCTCTCGTGGATTACGCCCGAGCGCAGATGGACGCGCTTCGTCGAGCCCTAATATGAATACAGCGCCCAGCCCCCAGTAAAAATTGGAGTTGGGCGTTTTCTTTTTGTGGTATAATGACGTTATGGCCTATAATCTCAGTGGATTTAAAGCAAAAGGAAAGGAAATTGAAGAGTGGCTTAAGAAAGAGCTTTCGGCGATTCACACAGGACGTGCATCAATCGCGCTTCTTGATGGTATTCGCGCAGAAGTATACGGCAATTTTATGCCACTCCAGCAGGTTGCAAACATGACGGTTGAAGATGCGCGTTCAATTCGTATTGTTCCGTGGGATAAAGGGGCAATGGGGGCAATCGACAGCGCACTTCGTGAGGCAAATCTCGGTGTATCTGTGTCTGCAGACGATAAAGGTATTCGTGTTATTTTTCCTGAACTCACCGGAGAGAGCCGTGAGAAGTACGTAAAAATTGTTGGTAAGAAACTCGAAGAAGCGCGTATTTCTGTTCGTAGTGCGCGCGAAGAAGTGTGGAGCGATATTCAGTCACAAGAAAAAGACGGAAAACTTTCTGAAGACGAAAAATTTCGTGGCAAAGAAGACATGGAAAAGAGTGTGAAAGAAATGAATGAAGCATTAGAAGCGGTTGCAAAACGAAAGGAAGACGAAATCCGAGGCTAACATGTCTGTACTTATTTTCATTATCGTACTCGCCGTTTTGATTCTCGTGCATGAGCTCGGGCATTTTCTTGCGGCAAAGTCAGCGGGCGTGCGTGTGGATGAATTCGGGCTTGGTTTTCCTCCAAAGGTTGTGTCATGGAAGCCAGAAAATAGCGAAACAACATATTCATTGAACTGGATTCCGTTTGGCGGTTTTGTAAAAATCGTCGGTGAAGACGGGGAAGAGGGCGTGGTGTCGGATCCACGAAATATGATGGCAAAGGGGCCCCTCACAAAGATTTGGCTTCTTTCTGCTGGTGTTATTTTCAACTTCTTGCTTGCGTGGGCACTTATTTCAACAAGCTTCATGACAGGCCTTCCGACATCAGTGACGCCAGAAACAGCGGGAGTCATTGGCACGCCTACAACAACGCTCATTGAAGTTATTTCTGGAAGTGTTGCCGCAGATGCAGGACTTACGGCGGGAGATGAAATTGCCTACATTGAACTTCCACAATCAACAGACCGTATTGAAAATCCAACGGTAGAAGAAGTACAAGAATTTGTTGGTGCACGTGCGGGCGAACCATTTACACTTGGCTACCGTCGTCTCGATGTTATTACTGCGGTTGAAATAATACCGCGAGAAAATGTAGAAACAGGACGCGGTGTTATTGGTGTTGGTCTTGATTTTGTTGGCTTGGTGAAACTTCCACCACACGTTGCTGTTGCTGAAGGTTTGCGTACAACAGGAGAGCTTACATGGGCAATCGCTGTGGGTCTTATACACTTTATTGGAGATGCAGTTACAGGTGCCGCGGATTTCTCACAAGTTGCAGGTCCAGTTGGTATTGCAGGACTCGTGGGTGACGCTGCATCACGTGGAATCGTTGCACTTCTTTCATTCACCGCACTTATTTCTCTTAACCTTGCTGTTTTAAATCTGCTTCCATTTCCAGCGCTTGATGGAGGACGTATTCTTTTTGTCATCATTGAAACAATCAAAGGAACTCCGATTAAAGCAAAGACGGCTCAAGTGGTAAATACAATTGGTTTTGGATTTCTTATTCTCTTAATGCTTGTCGTCACGATTAGTGACATTGTGAAATTGTTTTAAAAAGAAAAACCTGCCGTTCGGCAGGTTTTCTTATTGGAATGCCTCAGTACGCTGGGGCACCGTCACTGTCGCAAAGTGGCAAAGACATCTGACCACGCATCATCCGACGTTTTTCGTGTCTGATTTTCGTAGCATACCGTTTTGTTAAGCGGTCAATGGTCGACTTTAGGTCGTCACTTAACGGCGACTGATCTGACTCTCGGCGGACGGCGTAGAGCAACTGAATTATTCGCTCACAGCTATCTCTTTTCACCATGGCAATTCCTTTCTTTCGGTGGAGAACAAGGTCTGACTCTCAGATTAGCACTCCCTTTAAATAGACCGCAATCTATGAGGGGATTACTTGTGAGATGTCTCATCGGAACGTACAATAGAGCAATGCGACAATCAGACCTTTTTACAAAAACACGCAAAGAAGCGCCAGCAGACGAAATTGCAAAGAATGCACAGCTTCTTATTCGTGGCGGTTTTGTACACAAAGAAATGGCAGGGGTGTACTCATTTTTGCCCCTCGGTTTGCGTGTGTTGAATAAAATTGCACACATTATTCGTGATGAAATGAACAAAGCAGGAGGGCAGGAGCTTTTGATGTCATCGTTTCACCCAAAAGAAAACTGGCTTGCGACAGGACGTTGGGACAGCATGACGGATCTCTATAAAGTTGCTGATTCATCAGGACGTGAAGTGGCACTTGGTCCAACACACGAAGAAATCATCGTGCCAATCATGCGCGAATATATTTCATCATATAAAGATCTTCCAAGGAGTGCCTATCAAATACAAAATAAATTTCGCATGGAATTGCGTGCGAAAGCAGGTATTTTGCGCGGCCGAGAGTTCATCATGAAGGATCTTTACTCGTTCCATGCAAATCAAGAAGACCTCGATACGTATTACGACATCATGACGAAGGTATACCAGAATGTGTATGACCGTGCCGGCATTGGGGATGAAACATATTTGACGCTCGCATCGGGAAGTTCATTTTCAAAATACTCCCACGAATTTCAAACTCTTACAGATTCTGGTGAAGACAACATTCACGTATGTGAGAAGTGTAAAGTTGCGGTGAACGGAGAAATACTTTCGGAGCAGTCAACATGTCCAAACTGTAAGGGGCCACTTGAACCAAAGAAAGCGGTTGAAGTTGGTAACATTTTTAAACTCGGAACGAAATATTCAGACCCATTTGCATTGACGTATAAAAACGAAGCAGGTGTGAATGTTCCTGTCATCATGGGTTGTTATGGTATTGGTCTTGGACGTTTGCTTGGTACGATTGTTGAAAAGTTGTCCGACGAAAAAGGAATTGTATGGCCTGCGGCAGTCTCACCATTTGATGTACATGTGGTGTCGTTAGCGAAAGAGGGTGAAGAAAACGTGTCAGGTCGTGCAGAAGAGCTTATTGCAAAGCTTGAAGGTGCAGGCTACGAGGTTTTGTATGACGATCGCGACCTCCGCCCAGGAGAAAAGTTCGCTGACGCTGATCTTATTGGTATTCCTCTTCGTGTTGTTGTCTCAACAAAGAACGCTAACATCGATACATTTGAAGTAAAACGTAGAACTGACGACGAAGCGAAGTCTCTTTCATACGATGAGCTTCTTTCACTACTTCCAAAACGGGCATAGATATTCCGCCTGTCAATTTTGCTATCTACCCAAATACCGTTAGAATTGGTAGGCAATGTGGAAAAAACTCCGACAAAAGGTGAGGGGCTTTATGTCTGATGATATTGGTGTCGATTTAGGCACTGCGAACACGCTCGTCTATGTGCGTGGCAAAGGCATCATCATTAATGAACCAACGGTTGTCGCCATCAACCAAAAGACAGGACAAGTAGTTGCGATCGGACATGAAGCAAAACGAATGCTTGGTCGCACGCCGGAACACATCACTGCAATTCGTCCGCTCGTCGATGGTGTGATTTCTGACTTCGAAGTGACTGAAGAATTTTTGGCGCACCTCATTCGTCGTGCACAAGGAGAAGGAAAAAAATTATTGGGACCACGTGTCGTGATTGGAGTTCCTTTTGGAACGACAAACGTTGAACGTCGTGCGGTGCGTGATGCAGCAAAGAACGCTGGTGCGCGCGAAGTACACGTGATGGAACAACCAACAGCGGCAGCACTTGGTATTCGCCTTCCAATTGAAGACGCGTCAGGGAGCATGGTGGTTGATATTGGTGGTGGTACGACTGATATCACGGTTATTTCTCTCAATGGTGTTGTAAACGGCAAGAATATTAAGGTTGCGGGGGATAGACTCAATAACGACATCATGACGTATATTCGTGATGAATTTAAAATTCTTATTGGTGAGCGAACGGCAGAGGATGTGAAGATTCAGGCAGGCGCGATTATCCCCGGTCCAGTGCCCCTTGAAGTGACGGTGCGCGGCCGTGATTTGGTGACAGGACTTCCTCGCGAAGTGATTGTGACGGATGCTGATGTGCGTGAAGCGATTGGTCCTTCAATTGATACATTGGTCGAAGCGATTAAAGAAGTACTTGAAACAACGCCACCGGAGATTGTGTCTGATGTGATGCGCCGAGGAATTTACCTTGTCGGTGGTGGCGCACTCATTCGTGGTTTTGATACGTTTCTCTCTGAGTGGTTGCATGTGCCCGTGTATATCGCTGACGATCCGTTGACATCAGTTGCACGTGGTACTGGTATGGTTGTTGAAGATACAGAGCGATATCGTGACGTTATTGTCACCGAAGACTATGTCCTTCCCCCAACGGCATAATACACGCGACAGAAATATTGGATTTATCACAACAATAAGTATTTTGCTTATTGTTGTTGTACTTGCGTTCTTTTCACCACAGCCGCTTGAAAATGCGACGCGAGGCGCGGGGGTATCTTTGATGGGACTGCGTGTTGCTATTGGAGACGGTTTTGGACTTTTTGGTGCTGCATGGTCAGACAAAGTAAAGCTTGCCGAAGAAAATAAAAAACTGGAAGAGGAGATTGCAACATTAAAACTCAAAGCAGCGCTCTATGATGACATGAAGCGCATGTATGACGAGATTCACGCGCTCAGTGAAGAGCTCTCGGCAGATGCGAAAATCGCAACCGTACTCGCAACACCAGCAACAACTCCGTATGACATTCTTATTCTTGACGTTGGGACAAGCGCTGGTATTCGTGTGGGAGATGTTGTGATTGCATACAATCACGCAGTCATTGGTAAAATTACAGAAGCAGGAAAGACAACAGCACGTGTTGAGCTCTTTTCGTCACCAGAAAAAGAAACAGCATTTACTCTCGCAAAGACAGGGGATCCAGTTGTCGCAAAGGGACAGGGAGGCGGTTCATTCATTCTTCGAGTGCCACAAGATACTGTGGTTGCGGTTGATGACGCACTGACACTTCAATCGACACCAGAAAAAGTTGTAGCATTTGTGACGAGTGTATCAGTTGATCAAACAGAGGCGTATAAAACAGTGCATGCGGTAATACCCGTAAACGTCTACACCTTGCGCCATGTCGGAGTTGAGCACACACCATGATACAGCGCCTCATAACAACGCTCATATTGGCACTCGCTGTGTACTTTGTACCGTGGTGGCTTGTTGTTGCGGGGCTTGTGGCTGCACTTATGTCGTTTCCGCGCTACCTTGAAGTCGTTTTTGTTGCACTTCTCTTTGATCTGACGTACGGCGGTACTATCTTTGGTATTTCGGGATTTTTCACACTCGCGACAGCACTTGTGTATCTCATCTACACGTATATGCTTGTACCGCGCTTACGCCATGATGTTTTCCAAACGTCCTAACATTGTTCATCGCACCAAAGACATCGCACCTGATGAGATTTTTCTTGATGTGCACAATAGTCCGCGATTTAACCGAGATCAATTTGAAGGACGCATCGAACGTCCGATACACCGATCAACTATTTGGATATTCTCAGGGGTGCTTATATTTCTTGTTGTGCTTTTGACCGGACGCGTCTTCGTGCTTTCTGTTGTGCGTGGTGAAGCATTGTACGAGCAGTCTGAACATAACCGTCTCGATAACACTATTTTGTTTGCAGAGCGTGGCGTTATCTATGACAGGAACAGCGTGCCCTTGGCATGGAACGAGCTGTTTGAACACACGAGCTCAACAACGGCGACAACAACAGAACAAGAAGACTTTACGCGTCGAGTTTATTTTGAGGAATCAGGACTTTCGCACGTGCTTGGCTTTGTGAGTTATCCAAAGAAAGATAATGCCGGAAATTATTTTCAAACAGATATGGAGGGTATTTCGGGTATTGAAGAATCGTACGATGCACGATTAAAGGGAGAAACGGGACGCACGATTGTTGAACGTGACGCATTGGGTGACATTATTTCAACATCAGTCATTGATGAACCTGAAGCAGGCGAGGAACTCTACATTTCAATCGATAGCAGAATTCAGCACGAATTGTATGAGCGTATGAAGGCTCTCGCGACAGATGTAGGGTTTCGAGGGGGGGCGTCAATCATTCTTGATGTACACACCGGTGAGGTGTTGGCACTCGTCAGTTTTCCTGAATTTGATTCAAACGTGATGACGGACGGTGGAGACGCGGACCTCATTGCATCGTATCAACTTGACGAGACAACGCCATTTTTAAACCGTGCTATTGGTGGACTCTACACACCGGGATCTATTATGAAGCCGTTTTTTGCAACAGGTGCCTTGGAAGAAAAAATCATTGACCCACTAAAGACCATTTACAGTGATGGAGCACTTCGTGTGCCAAACCCATATGATCCAGAAAATCCAACAATTTTTAAAGATTGGAAAGCGCATGGTGCTGTTGATATGCGACAGGCAATCGCTGTCTCATCAAACGTGTACTTTATGACGATTGGGGGCGGTTTTGGGGATCAAAAAGGCCTCGGCATCAAAGGACTTGAAAGATATGCGCAACTTTTCCAAATCGGTAAAGAAACGGGGATCGACATTGCTGGAGAAGTAGCAGGGGTGATTCCAAGTGAAAAATGGAAAGCAGAACTATTTCCTGATGATCCATGGCGTCTCGGTGACACATACAACACATCGATTGGGCAATATGGTTTTCAGGCGACACCACTCCAAATGGTGCGTGCGATGTCTATGATTGCAAGCGATGGACTTTTAATTACACCGCATCTCCGTATGGACAGTGAGCAAGGTGCGTCAGATCGTATTGGTATTTCTCCAGAATCTCTACAAATCGTTCGCGAAGGCATGCGTCGGGGGGCACTTCTAGGAACAGCACAAGCGTTGAATGTGTCGTATGTAAACATTGCCGCAAAAACAGGAACGGCGGAGTTGGGTGTGACAAAAGCGAACGTGAACTCGTGGGTCATGGGGTTTTGGCCATACGAAAAACCACAGTATGCGTTCGCGACCGTGATGGAACGCGGTCCAGCAACCAATCTTGTCGGTTCGGCATTCGTTATGCGAGGGCTTTTTGATTGGATGAACCAGAATGCTCCGGAATATTTTGAGTAAGCTATTCGACCAGTTTTGATTGACTTTTTGGCGTTTTTCTATAGAGTAATGCGAATACATGCACGAGAAAAGCTATCTTTCACAAGAGAAGTACGACGAGCTCCAAAACGAGCTTGATTTTTTAACCACGAAAAAGCGCACTGAAATCGCTGAACAGCTCGAGTATGCTCGTTCACTCGGGGATCTTTCAGAAAACGCCGAATACCATCAAGCACGTCAGATGCAAGGGGAGATTGAAGCACGCATCAAATACCTCGCCGGTGTTTTAAAATCAGTTGAGATTGTGAAGCCACATCACAGCGATACTGTTGAAGTTGGTTCAACGGTGTCAATTCAGCGTAAGGGTGAGGACGATACAAAGGTATATCACATTGTTGGCTCTGAAGAGGCAAACATGGCAGAAGGACGTATCTCACTCAATTCTCCTTTGGGTAAAGCAATGATGGGCAAAAAGAAAGGGGGAATCTTTATGTTTACGAATCCAGCGGGGAAGAAGATTGAATACACACTCGTCAAAATAGACTAGGCAAACAAGGCGTAAAGGGTAATAATGGTAAGGGAGTAAGAAGAAATGTTTGATTACTGATTACCTTTTACTTTCTTACTTTTTAACTCCATGTCTTTGGAAGATATACGAAACGATCGATTGAAGAAGCTTGCGCGCATACGAAAGCGAGGTATCAATCCTTACCCACCTGTGTCTGGGCGCACTATTTCTATTGCAGAACTTCTCGCAGCTTTTGACGCGAAAGAGAAAGAAGAAAAGGAAGTAACAATCGCAGGACGTGTCATGGCAATCCGTGAGCACGGCGGTACTGTGTTTGCTGATATGCATGACGGCACCGAAACGGTGCAAGGATATTTGAAACGCGATGTGCTCGGTGACGAAGCATTTGATCTTTTTTTGGAAACTATTGATATTGGAGATTTTATTGATGTCACAGGTAAGCCTGTACATACGAAACGCGGGGAACCGTCAGTTGAAGCAACAACATGGAACATCCTTTCAAAATCACTTCGCTCGCTTCCGGAGAAGTGGGTTGGCATCACTGACGTCGAAGAACGTTTACGTCGTCGCTACCTCGATATTCTTTCACACCCAGAACTCAAAGAACTTTTTGCAAAGAAAGCAAAATTTTGGGATGTCACTCGAACATTCCTCAAAGACCGAGGGTTTCTCGAAGTTGAGACACCAACGCTTGAAGTAACAACAGGAGGTGCCGAAGCACGGCCTTTTAAAACACATCACAATGATTTTGATTTGGATGTGTACCTGCGCATTTCCGTTGGTGAGTTGTGGCAGAAGCGGCTCATGGCAGCGGGTATTCCGCGCACTTTCGAGATTGGGCGCATTTATCGTAATGAAGGCTCGAGCCTTGAACATGTCCAAGAATTCACGAATATGGAATTCTATGCGGCGTATATGCCCTTTGAGGAAGGGAAGAAATTTGTACAGGATCTCTACCGCACGCTTGCACAAGAAGTATTTGGAACAACACACTTTGAAACACGCGGGCACACCTTTGATGTGCAGGGTGAATGGGAAGAGCTCGAGTATGTAAAAACCGTCGAAAAAATGACGGGTGTAAATGTGCTTGAGTCGAGCGAAGAGGAACTCAAAGAAAAGCTTATAGAACTTCACGTGAAGTTTGACGGAACGACACGAGAACGCCTCACCGATACGTTGTGGAAATATTGTAGAAAAAATATTTCAGGCCCCGCATTTTTAGTACATCATCCAAAGCTTGTTGCGCCTCTTTCAAAAGCGCACCCTGATGATGACCGTCTTACAAAAACATTCCAAGTGATTATTGCAGGAAGTGAGATTGGTCGCGCACACAATGAGTTGAACGATCCTCTCGATCAGATGGAGCGATTCAAAACGCAACAAGCGCTCATCGAAAAGGGCGATAAAGAAGCGATGATGTTTGATAGCGAATATGTTGAAATGCTCGAATACGGTATGCCACCAACATTCGGTTTTGGCTTTGGTGAACGACTCTTTTCTTTCATGGCAGATAAGCCCATTCGAGAGGCTCAGATTTTCCCTCTGATGAAGCCACGGCACGAACAGGGTTAGTAAAGACCTCCTCAAAAACAGCCGCCCAAAAGGCGGGTTTTTTGTTATGCACTTATCCACTGTTTTGGTGGGTTGACGAGGTTGGGGGGTGGGAGTCAGTGGTATATACTTATATTCAAGTGGGAGAAAGTGGTAAAGGGGTACTATCGATATGCTCATCGGAGAATACACACATACACTCGACGAAAAAAAACGTTTATCGCTTCCTGTTCGTTTTCGTTCTGAGTTGGGCAAGAAGCTCGTCGTAACACGAGGACTTGAAGGATGTTTGTTTCTCTACTCGCAAAAAGAATGGGCATCAATTGCAAAACGTTTGGGGGAGTTGGGCATGGGACAAGCAAATATGCGTGGCTTCACGCGATTCATGCTTGCCGGTGCATCCGAAGTTGAGGTTGATGCAGCAGGCCGCATGCTCATTCCAGATTTCTTGCGTGACTTTGCAGGACTCAAAACAAAAGTTGTATTCGCAGGTTTGCAATCACGCGTTGAAATTTGGAACGAGAAAGCATGGGATTCGTACACAACACGAATCGAAAAAGAGGCCGACATGCTTGCAGAACGTTTGGGTGAAATCGGCGCAGTCTAATGCACATCCCAGTTCTTTTACATGAAGTCATAGAAGGAATGCAACTTCACAAAGGTGCGACAGCTGTTGATGCAACGGTTGGTGGCGGTGGCTACACACGCGCTATCGCAGAGGCAGTTCAGAAAGAGGGGACCGTCATTGGACTGGATCAAGACGGGGGCACACTCGAGGACGCACGGAAAAAACTTTCTGACGTTCCCGCAACATTGCATCTTGTGCGCGAAAACTTTCGACGAGTTGATGAAGTGCTTCAAACACTTCACCTCACATCGATTGATGCTATCGCATACGACATTGGCTTGAGTAGTTTGCAGCTCGAAGAGTCGGGACGAGGATTTAGTTTTCTTCGCGACGAACCTCTTCTGATGACGTTTTCAAATACACCTGAAACATCATCGTTCACTGCGAAAGACATCGTCAACGGTTGGGACGAAGAAGATATTGCAAATGTCATCTTTGGTTACGGAGAAGAACAACATGCGCGCCGCATTGCTGCATCAATTGTCGAGGCGCGCAGAGAAAAACCTTTTGAAACATCCAAAGAACTTGCCGACTGTATTCAGGCACTGGTTCCCGGAGGAGGACGTGGTCCGATTCATCCAGCGACAAAAACATTTCAAGCACTTCGCATCGCAGTCAATGACGAACTCAATGCTCTCAAAGAAGGTTTGGAGAAAGGATTTGGCGCACTGACATCAGGAGGACGAATGGTTGTGGTGAGCTTCCACAGTCTCGAGGACAGAATCGTTAAGAACTTTTTCAGAGATAAGGCAAAAGAAGGCCTCGCAACGCTCATTACCAAAAAGCCAATGACGCCAACACGCCAAGAGCTCCACGATAATCCTCGATCCCGCTCTGCAAAGCTTCGTATTTTAGAAAAACTATGACTTCACCACTTTCTTACTAATACTCGATTACTACTATGGTCCGCGATCTCTTACAATTCAATAATCTACAGAAAAAAGTCTTCGCCTTTTTATGTGCAGCTATTGCCGTTTCTGGATTTTTCTATGCAGTACTCATAAAACAGACGGTTGCCCATGTCGTTGATCGACGTGCCCTTGAAACTGATATTTCTGATATGGCAGCGAAGGTAAGTGAGCTCGAAGGTTCATATATGACAGCACTTCAAGGTGTAACACTTGCTCGTGCATACGCGCTTGGTTTTGTTGATCAGGACCCAGCACTCTTTGTATCTCGAAACGATTCTGAACTTTCTCTCCAGTATGACGGCAATTGAGGTTTTTTCGGGTCGTGTGCGCTTTTTGTTTGTGTGCTTTTTAATTCTCGGCGTTTGTCTTTTGACGAAGCTCTATTTCGTGCAGATCGTCCAAGGAGAGACGTTTACTGAGAAAGCAGATCGACAGTATGCACCGACCATGAGTGGTGTGTTTGATCGTGGTGCAATTTATTTCACCGATAAAAATGGACGACAGATTTCTGCGGCGACGGTGCAATCAGGATATGTACTTACGATTAATCCTGTGGCACTCGTTGATGCTGACGGAGCATTTGAAGCACTAAATGCAATTACTCCACTTGAGTCTGATGTGTTCAATGTGGCGGTAGCAAAGACAGATGACCCCTACGAAGAAATTGCGGAAGGTATTTCAAAAGACATCGCAGACGAAATTACCGCACTCAGACTTCCTGGTGTTTCCTTCTACAAAGAACAGTGGCGTGCATATCCTGCGGGAAGTCGCGCAGCACACACGCTCGGTTTTGTTGGTTTTGAAGGAGATGCGCGTGTAGGACAGTACGGACTCGAACGATACTACGAACATGTGCTTTCTCGAGGAGATGAAAGTGCGTACAAAAACTTTTTTGCTGAAGTGTTTAGCAATATTGAAGAAGTAACTGATATTGATGAAGGAAAAGCAAAAGGAAGTTTGGTGACAACAATTGAACCCACCGTACAAGGTGTGCTTGAAGATTCATTGGCATATGTTGCAGATACATGGGACGTGAAAACTGCGGGGGCAGTCATCATGGATCCCATGACAGGAGACATCATTGCGATTGCGGGATATCCAACATTCGATCCAAATAATTTTTCAGATGTAGAAAGTCTTGGTGTGTTTGCAAATCCAATTGTTGAAAAGGTGTATGAAATGGGTTCAATTGTGAAGCCTTTGACGATGGCGGCAGGACTCGACGCAGGGGTTGTAACACCAGACACGACATATAACGATAAAGGTAAGCTCACGATTGAGGATTACACGATTTCAAACTATGACGGCAGAGGGCGCGGTATTTCAAGCATGTATCAGGTGTTGGGACAATCATTGAACACGGGTATGGCATTTGTTGTCGGAGAGCTCGGCAATAAACGTTTTGCAGACTATTTTCGCGCATACGGATTGGGCGAAGAAACAGGAATTGATTTACCCGGCGAAGTGTCTGGTTTTCTTGCCGGACTCGATTCACCACGTGACATTGAGTACGTGACGGCGGCGTACGGACAGGGAATTGCGGTGACGCCAATTGCAATGACACGCGCACTCGCCGCACTCGGAAACGGTGGTATGCTTGTAACTCCGCACGTCGTAAAAGAGATTAACTACGATCTCGGTATTACAAAATCCATTGGACACCCTACGGACGAGCGTGTGTTGAGCACAGAAGCGTCACGAACGATTACACGCATGCTTGTGCGCGTTGTTGATGAGTGGTTGTTGGGGGGCACGGTCATGAAAGAGCACTACAGCATTGCCGCAAAAACAGGAACGGCACAGATTGCTGACAAAGTGAATCGTGGATATTACGATGATCGCTATCTTCACTCATTCTTCGGATATTTTCCCGCGTATGATCCAAAATTTATTGTGTTTCTCTATGCGGAAGAGCCAAAGGGCGTGAACTATGCGTCTGAAACACTTACACACCCGTTTATGGACATCGCTGAATTTCTTATCAATTACTACGAGATACCTCCGGATCGATAAAAATCACTCACATACTTTTTCAAAAAACACACAAAAACCAAGCTTGGTTTTTGCTCCGTACGACACCGCCGTGTCTCCCGAGGTTTTTTGAAAAAGTAAGTTCGTTTCCCCGTTTAATTCAAAAATACAAATCCTTTGAGAACAAGATTTCTGGCTATAGAATGAACATATGAAAGAAAGCCTCAAAAAAATCGTTATAGTTCTCCTCATTTTTGAGGCGCGGCTCGTTTTGTGGCGCTATAAGCCACGAATCGTTGGCATTACAGGAAGTGTTGGTAAGACGAGTACGAAAGATGCTATTGCCGCGGTGCTTTCTTCTCGTTACATCGTTCGCAAAAGTCAGAAGAGTTTTAATTCAGAATTAGGCGTGCCTTTGACCGTTCTTGGACTCGACACAGCGTGGGGAAGTGCGAAGGGATGGATTTTGAATCTTTTGAAAGGATTGTGGTGTGTTGTCGGACCACATAACTATCCTGAGTGGCTCGTGCTTGAAATGGGAGTCGATCATCCAGGCGACATGGAACGTTTGTCACGGTGGGTAAAGCTTGATGCAGCGGTTGTGACGCGTGTTGGACATATGCCAGTCCACGTTGAGTTCTTCCCATCAACAACGGGAGTGCTTGAAGAGAAAGGAAAAATTTTATGGGCGCTTAAACCGAGAGGAGATGCATTTCTCGCATATGATGACGAGGGTGTGCGAGGACTCAAAGAAAAAACAAAATCACGCGTGCACACATTTGGCTACGATGCAGAAGCGGATGTTCACGCAGATTATCAAGACACGCTGTTTGAAGGAGACGTGCCGACGGGGATTACTTTTAAGGTTTTGTTTGATGATAAGGTCGCACCTATTCGTATTGAAGGAGTGTTAGGGCGACAATTTATATATCCTGTTCTCGCTGCGGTGTCTGTTGGTATGGCACAAGGTCTCAACATTGTTGAGATTACTGATGCGCTTGAGCATTACGAGACACCACCTGGTCGCATGCATTTATTGAAGGGAATTCAAAACACGACGATTATTGATGATACATACAACGCTTCTCCCATCGCTGTTGCCGAAGCACTTCGTGTGCTTGAACAATTGAAAGGACGCGGACGTCGCATTGCAGTCTTGGGTAACATGGCCGAACTTGGTGCGCACTCTGAAGAGGCGCATCGGGAAGCAGGAAAGGAAGCAGTTCCCGCTGTCGATGTGCTTATTACCGTTGGTGTGTTTGCACACAACATAGCTCTTGCTGCACGCGAAGGGGGTCTCAGTAGTGTTATTTCTTTTGATACTGCATCTCTTGCTGGAGAACACCTCGTCGGCATGCTTCGCCCAAACGACATTATTTTGATAAAGGGTTCTCAGTCAATCCGCCTTGAGCGAGCCGTGGAACGACTTATGGCAGAGCCAGACCGTAAAGAAAGCCTCCTCGTACGACAAGGAAAGGCATGGAAGGAGCGCTAGTTGCGGGAAGCCCAATAGTCTGCTATTATTTTGCGATGCTTAAAATGCGATTACAGCGCGTAGGACGAAAGAACGACCCATCGTTCCGAATTGTCGTACTCGAGGGCACAGAAGGCCCAAAAAGTGGCAATCACGTCGATCAGATCGGCTTCTACAATGCCGTGACGAAAGAAAAGGGATTGGACAAAGAGAAAGCAAAGGGCTGGCTTTCCAAGGGTGTTCAACCTAGTGACACTGTATACAACCTCCTTGTTACTGAAGGTGTTATTGATGGAAAGAAAAAGAACGTGCTTCCAAAGAAGACTCCTATTGTTAAGGAAGCTCCAGTTGTAGTCGCTTCCGCGCCAGTTGCTGAAGTAGTTGCCGAGGCCGCTCCTGAAGCACCAGTTGAAGCACCAGTTGAAGCACCAGTTGAGGCCCCTGTTGAGGAAGTAAAGGTAGAAGAACCTCTTGCCTCTGTTGAAGAAACTCCAACAACGGCCGAGCCTGAAGTAGTCGAAGCACCAATCGAAGCACCAACCGAAGCACCAGTTGAACCTCCCGCAGAAGAAACTCCAGTAGCATAACGCTCACGAAAAACCACCTCGACATGAGGTGTTTTTTCTCATATACTCCGAGTGTATTTAGGCGCGTGCGCCGGATAACACATAACGTATGACAGAATACCAAGACGCAGTTTTTCTTGAACAGGTTGTTAAAGCATTGGTAGAAAATCCGAACGATGTCGTTGTGACACGAACCGTAGATGAAATGGGGGTACTCATTACACTCAAAGTGCATCAGAAAGATATGGGAACTGTTGTTGGTCGCTCAGGCAACACCGCAAAAGCAATTCGCACACTGTTGCGCGTTGTCGGTATGAAAAATAATGCACGCGTGAATTTGAAGATTCTTGAACCAGAAGGTTCGACACGAATGACACAAGCGGCAAACATCGATGAAGCGATGGCAGCCTTGAAGGAAGAATAAAAATAGTTTTCAAACAAAACCCGCGTCAAAGCGGGTTTTGTGTTAGGATGACGCCATGAAAAAGTTTTCAGTCATAACATTGTTTCCAGAGAGCATCGAAAGCTTTGCACAAAGCTCGATGTTAAAGCGCGCACAAGAAGCGAAGATTCTTCGTATTTCTGCCATCAATCCTCGCGATTACACGACTGACAAACATAGGAAAACTGACGATCGACCATACGGCGGCGGTCCGGGCATGGTTATGAAGGCAGAACCCATTTTAAGAGCGGCAGAAGCCGCTCTTAAGAGAATCAAGAAGCATGAATCAAGAAGCAAGAAAAATCTTGATTCTAAATTCCTGATTCCTGATTCAACAAAAATAATCATCCTATCCCCACGAGGCAAACAATTTACAAATGACCTCGCACGTCGATATGCGAAAAAATATGTTCATCTTGTTTTGATTGCAGGACACTACGAGGGCATCGACGCACGTGTGAAAAAGATTTTGAAAGCAGAAGAGATTTCAACAGGGCCATATGTACTTACAGGCGGGGAACTTCCCGCACTTACGATTATCGATGCAGTATCACGTCAGATCAAAGGAGTGTTAGGAAAAGAGGAATCACTTGAAGAATCTCGCACAGCGTCAAGTGAAGTGTATACACGTCCACCGGAGTTTACACACAAAAAGAAAACACATAAAGTTCCCGCAGTTCTCTTCTCAGGAAATCATGCCGAAGTAGAGGCGTGGCGAAAAAAACGAGCGAGGTAATCGCTTCAAAATCGGTACTCCAAGTTATCCACCCTGTCAATCATTGACGAACTTTAGAAAATAATCTATACTCGTTTTCTACGAGGGGGTTGAATGAGTTGTCCCGGGGCTTCTCGTTTTTTATACGAAAAACTATATACGTTTGTTTGCTCGAAACGCATAGCAAAGTTCATATCTCAATCTTCAGATAACTGAGGCTGGGAGACGAGTTTGCGTCGTTTTGTGTCCGGAAATACGACCTAAGAACAAAGGCCCGTATTTCTGTATCGCCCATACACAAATGAAACAAAAACACTTCGCAAAGTACACACCGGCACTTCACACTATGCCGAACATGACGGAAGCACAGCTTACGTCATTCAAATGGGTGGTAGAAAAGGGTGTTAAAGAACTCTTCAAAGAATTCACACCAATTTCAGATTACTCAGGAAAAAAGTTTGAGCTTCACTTCTTGGAAACAAGTCTCACGGAGCCAACGTACGACGAACATCATGCGAAGGATCGAAAGCTGAACCTCGAGGGTCAGCTCAAAGCTCGTGTAAAGCTCATCAACAAGATGCTTGGCACGGAAAAGGAACAGGAGATTTTCATCACTGATTTCCCAATGCAGACGAGTCACGGAACGTTCATTATCAACGGTGTTGAACGTGTCATCGTCCCTCAGCTCATCCGCTCATTTGGTGTGCTTTTTTCTGCACAAGAATATCGTGGTAAGGAATACTTCGGCGCGAAGGTAATTCCATCACGTGGTGCATGGGTTGAAATCGAAACAGAACCAAATGGTACATTTCAGGTTCGTATTGACCGCAAACGTAAATTCCCTGTAACACACCTCCTCCGTGTGTTGGGCGCAAAAACAAACGATGATATCAAGGCCCTTTTCAAAGGGAAGCCAGAAACACTCCCCTACATTGAAAAGACACTTGCTGTCGACACCGTAGCAACACAGGACGAATCATTCATCGAAATTCACAAAAAGCTCCGCGATGGGGAATTGGCAACAGTTGATAACGCTCGCGAATTCGTGAAGTCAATTTTTGACCCTGAACGATACGACCTTTCAGAAGTGGGACGATTTCGCTTCAACCAGCGCTTCGGTCTTTCAATTGAGAAGAAGGCACTCGGAGAGCGAACGTTATCACTTTCTGACATCGTCATGATCGTGAACCACATTGCAATGTTGAACACGACACCGGGTTCACAAGCGGACGATGTTGATGATCTCGCAAGCCGTCGTGTTCGCTACATCGGCGAAATGCTCCAGCAAAAAATGCGTGTGGGTCTTTCTCGCATGAAACGAAACATTCAGGACCGCATGTCTATTATTGATGCGGAAACAACGCTTCCAATTCAAATCTTGAATCCAAAGCCTCTTCAGGCACAAATCAAGGAATTTTACACAACAAACCAGCTCTCACAGTTCATGCAGCAGGAGAACATCCTCACGGAGCTTGAACACTTGCGTACACTCTCGGCCCTCGGTCCTGGAGGTCTTTCGCGTGAGCGAGCCGGCTTTGAAGTTCGTGACGTGCACGTGTCGCACTACGGACGTCTGTGTCCTATCCACACACCAGAAGGTCCAAACATCGGTCTTATTCTCCACTTGGCAACACACGCTCGTATCAACGATTTCGGTATTATCGAAACACCATATGCAAAGGTAGAAAACGGCATCGTAACAAAAGAAATTACGTATTTGAACGCACGTGACGAAGACCTCTACAAGATTGCGCACGCCGCAACAGCACGTGATGAGAAAGGCGTGATTACAGAAAAGCGCGTTGAAGCACGTGTGAAAGGTGGACGTCCTGAAATCGTTTCTCCAAAAGAAGTTGATTACATCGACGTTGCAACAAATCAAGCGTACTCAATCGCTTCATCTCTCGTTCCATTTTTGAACCACAACGAAGCAAACCGCGCGCTCATGGCCTCAAACATGCAGAAGCAAGCGGTGCCTTGTGTTCGTCCAGAAGCTCCGTACGTTGCGACAGGTGTTGAAGAATACGCTGCACGTGACTCAGGACGTCTTGTCTACGCCCGCGAAGCAGGAATGGTTAAGTTTGCTGACGCACGTAAAATTGTGGTGAAGAACAGCAAAGGTAAGGATGATACCTACAACCTTATCAACTTCTCACGAACAAACGGCTTTACAGTATTTCACCAGCGCCCTGTGGTGAGTGTGGGCGACTCTGTAAAACGAGGGGACCTCTTGGCGGACACATCAACATCGGTTGGCGGTCAGCTCGCTATCGGACAAAACCTCCTTGTGGCATTCATGTCATGGTCAGGTAATAACTTTGAAGACGCCATCATCATTTCTGAACGATTGGTGCGTGACAACTATCTCTCATCAATTCACATTGAAGAATTTGCAGTAAACGTGCGTGACACAAAACTTGGTCCTGAAGTAACGACAAATGACATTCCGAACGTCGGTGAAACAAAATTGAAGAACCTCGATGAAGAAGGTGTGGTTCGTATTGGTTCTGAAGTAGAACCAGGCGACATTCTTGTTGGTAAAATTACACCAAAAGGTGAGTCGCAGTTGACTCCTGAAGAACGCCTCCTCCGTTCAATCTTCGGAGACAAAGCGCGTGACGTGAAAGACACTTCACTTCGCATGGAAGGTGGTAAGCGCGGTCGCGTTATCGGTGTGAAAGTATTCTCACGCGAAAAAGGTGACCAGCTTGAATCAGGCATCATCAAGAAAATGTATATTGAAATTGCGCAACTCCGTAACGTGAATGTGGGTGACAAACTCGCTGGACGTCACGGTAACAAGGGTGTTATCTCACGCGTGGTTCCTGTTGAAGACATGCCACGTATGGCAGACGGAACACCTGTTGACGTGATTTTGACACCACTCGGTGTGCCATCACGTATGAACCTTGGACAGATTCTTGAACTTCACCTCGGTCTTGCCGCAAAGACACTCGACTACCAAGCCGTTGTTCCTCCATTTGTTGGTGCAACAGATGTTGAAATCAGAGAAGAATTGAAGAAGGCAGGATTTGCAGAGTCAGGAAAAATGAAATTGTACGACGGTCGCACAGGTGAATCATTCGAACAGGATATTTCTGTGGGATACATGTACATCCTGAAGCTTGAACACATGGTGGAAGACAAGATCCACATGCGCGCCATTGGTCCGTACTCACTTATTACACAACAGCCTCTCGGAGGTCGCGCACAAAACGGTGGTCAGCGATTCGGAGAAATGGAAGTGTGGGCGCTTCTCGGATACGGTGCAGCATACACCTTGCGTGAAATGCTCACCGTGAAGTCTGACGATATCGTCGGCCGTTCAGCAACATTTGACTCAATCGTTCGTGGTACACGTATCAAACCACCAGGTACACCAGCATCATTCAACGTGCTTCTCCACTACATGCGTGGTCTTGCGCTTGATGTTGAATTACAAACACCAGCTCGTGAACCTAACCGAAACTAATATGCAACGACACCAACACAACATAACGCAGTCGGATTTCGATTCGATGACAATCAAGGTTGCGAGCCCTGAGAAGGTGATGGAGTGGTCACACGGTGAAGTCACGAAGCCTGAAACCATCAACTACCGTACACAGCGTAGTGAAAAGAACGGTCTCTTCGACGAACGCATTTTCGGTCCAGAACGAGATTTCGAATGTTACTGTGGAAAATACAAGGGGATTCGCTACAAGGGTATTGTGTGTGAAAAGTGTGGAGTTGAAATCACACGCTCAATCGTTCGTCGTGAACGCATGGGTCACATCACACTTGCAACTCCTGTGTCGCACATCTGGTTCTTGCGCAACGTGCCATCACGCATGGGCTTGATGCTCGACGTGACAGGACAAGATCTTGAAAAGGTAATTTACTTTGCGGGCTACATCGTGACCTCAATTATTGAAGACGAACGCGACAGTCTTCTCAAAGGTCTCGATACTGAATACAAAGCAAAGTTGAAGGCGCTCAAAGATGAGAAATCGAAAGACAAACTCAAAGAGGTCTACCTTGCAACAAAGAAAGATATCACGGGTATCAAACCATACAGTGTTCTTGATGAAGCAACATACAGCCGTTTCGCAATGAAGTACGGTACATTCTTCGAGGCAGGTATTGGTGCTGAAGCGGTGTTTGAACTCATGAAGAAGATTGATCTTGAGAAGCTTGCAAAAGAACTCGAAGGGGAGCTCCTCGAAAGTGAGGGGGAGGACAAGAAGAAGCTTCGTAAGCGTCTCGGACTCGTCCGTTCAATGTTGGGCTCAAAGATACGTCCTGAATGGATGTTTCTCTCAAACATTCCAGTTATTCCTGCTGCGCTCCGTCCTATGGTTGCGCTCGAAGGAGGACGTCACGCTACGTCAGATCTTAACGATCTCTACCGTCGTGTCATCAACCGCAACAACCGTTTGAAGAAGCTCATGGAAATCCACGCGCCTGCAGTTATTCTCCGCAACGAAAAGCGTATTTTGCAGGAAGCGGTAGACGCACTCATCGACAACTCGATGCGTCACCCAGGTGGTTCAGCCGCTGTGTCACAGGCTCAACGCCGTCCATTGAAGTCTCTGTCAGATAACCTCAAAGGTAAGCAAGGTATCTTCCGTCAGAACCTTCTCGGTAAGCGTGTAGACTACTCAGGACGATCCGTTATCGTTGTTGGTCCTACACTCGCACTCGACCAATGTGGTTTGCCAAAACAGATGGCGTTGGAACTTTTCCGTCCATTCATTATTTCTCGTTTGATTAGTCGTGGCTACGCATACAACATTCGTGGCGCAGGGCGTCTCATTGAAGAAGCAGGACCAGAAGTATGGGCAATTCTTGAAGAGGTGATTTTGAACAAATACGTTCTCTTGAACCGCGCACCAACACTTCACCGTCTTGGTATTCAGGCGTTCCGTCCAATCTTGATTGAAGGTCAGGCTATTCAGATTCACCCACTCGTGGTGCAGGCGTACAATGCCGATTTCGACGGTGACCAGATGGCTGTTCACGTTCCACTTTCAGAAGAAGCACAGATGGAAGCACGTGAAATCATGGCATCAAACAAGAACATGCTCCGTCCAGGTAGCGGAACACCTATTGTATCTGTTGGTCACCAAGACATTATTCTCGGTTGTTATTGGATGACACGCATGATTTCCGGTGAATTGGGTGAAGGTAAGGTATTTGCAACACCAAATGATGCGATTCTTGCCTACGACTTCAAAGCCGTTTCTCCACGCGCAAAGATTAGGGTGTATCCAACGGAGAGCGTTCGCTATGCACATTTCAAGGGTGAAGCATTCGAAACATCAGTTGGACGACTTCTCTTCAACACAATCCTTCCTTCAGGGTGGCCTTTCATCAACAAGGAAATAACAAAGAAAGAAATGTCAGAGTTGGTGAACATGCTTATTGAAAAGTACGATTCTATTGATACAGCAAAAATTCTCGACAAGATTAAGCAGTTTGGATTCACGTACTCAACACAGTCAGGCACAACACTTTCTCTTGGTGACGTTCCAACACCAAAGGGTAAGGACGAACTCATTGCAGGCGCACGCAAACGAGCAGATGAAATTTCTTCACAGTTTAACGATGGTCTCCTTTCAGAAGAAGAACGATTCCGCATGCACATTGAGGTATGGCACGGGCTCCGTACCGACATGGAAAAGGCAGTGGGAGATTCACTCGATGTGAACGGTCCTATTTTCACCATGTGGAAGTCAGGTGCTCGAGGTAACATCGGTCAGATCACAAACCTTGCAGGTATGAAGGGTCTCATTGCTGGTTCACAAGGCCGAACAATCGACTTCCCAATTCTTTCATCAAGTAAAGAAGGTCTTTCACCAATCGAATACTTCATTACGACAAACGGTTCTCGTAAGGGTCTTGGTGACACAGCGTTGAACACTGCACAGTCAGGATATCTCACACGTCGTCTCTTTGATGTGGCACAAGACGTTGTGGTTCTCGAAGAAGACTGTGGTACACGCGAAGGACTCGTTGTTGAATCAAAGAACTTGGGCGGTATCGAAGTCTCACTTTCAAAGGGCATCACGGGACGCTTCCTTGCTAAAGAAATAAAGAGTCAAGCAGGTGAGACACTCTACAAGCGCGGTGAATTCGTTACAGACGAAATTGCAGAGGAAATTGAAAAGGCTCACATTACACAAGTTGTCGTACGCTCAGTAATGTCATGTGAGACATCACGTGGTATTTGTCAGAAGTGTTACGGAAAAGACTTAGGTTCAGGTCAACCAATCGCACTCGGTGAAGCAATTGGTACGGTTGCCGCACAGTCAATCGGTGAACCTGCCACACAACTTACGATGCGTACTTTCCACGCCGGTGGTACTGCAGCAGCAGGGGGTGATATTGTGTCTGGTCTTCCACGCGTACAAGAAATCTTCGAACGCCGACCTCCGAAAAACCCAGCAATCATTTCAGAAGTTGACGGTGTCGTCACTGAAGTTATTGATAGCGGTCACGAAAAGGTAATCAAGGTGCTTCCCGCTGAAGTTGAAAAGAAAGCAAAGGCAGGTGCAATTGAATACTCTGCGTACTACCGCCGCACACCATTGGTGAAGGTGGGTGATAGTGTCGTAAAGGGGCAACTCCTTACGGACGGTTCAGCAGACCTCACCGAACTCTTCAAACACGCGGGCAAAGAACGAACACAAAACTACATCATTGATGAAATCAGCAAGATCTACGAATTGCAGGGTGCAGCAGTTGCGCGCAAGCACATCGAGACAATCATCAAGCAAATGTTCTCACGTGTTCAGGTTAAGGATGCGGGTGAGACACGACTCCAGCGCGGTTCAGTAATCGAAGTGTGGGAAGCACGCAAAGCGAACGAAGAAGCAAAAGCGGCTGATAAGAAAGAAGCAAAACTTATTCCGCTCGTATTGGGTATCACAAACGTTGCGCTCTCACGTTCATCATTCCTTTCAGCGGCATCCTTCCAGCACACAAACAAAGTGCTCATCGATGCAGCGGTTCGTGGAAAGAAGGACACATTGTCAGGTTTGAAGGAAAACATCATCATCGGACGCCTTATTCCTGCAGGGACTGGTTTTCCGGGTAGTCCAAAGCATGACATGGTGACTGCGTTCCAGAAAGAGTTGGAAGAGAAGTATCGTGCGGCAGAAGCAGCAGCAGTTGAGTTGGAGTAGTTCCTTTTACTTTTGTTCGCTAGGGTTTTTGGAGAGCATATAATGTTTTCCTGCTATTCCCACATGTCATCATCAACCGAACAGATTAAAGAGCGCCTCTCAATCGTTGACGTAGTCACAAGCTACATCAAGCTTGAGAAAGCGGGAAAGAACTTCAAAGGGCGTTGTCCATTTCACAACGAAAAAACGCCATCGTTCTTCGTGTCGCCTGAACGCGATAGCTACTACTGTTTTGGTTGCGGCGCCAAGGGAGATATTTTCACGTTCGTTGAGCATTTTGAGGGTGTTGATTTTGTCGGCGCACTCAAATTACTTTCCGAACGTGCAGGTGTACAACTTGATACGAAAACGTTTGACGACACCAACCCAAACAAGCGTTTGCTCGCTGCATGTGAAGAAGCATGTCAATTCTTCGAAAGTGCACTCACACAAGCAGCGGACGCAAAGAAGTATCTCGCAGATAGAAAAATTGAAGAGCGCACTATCACGACATTCCGTATTGGATATGCACCGGATGGCTGGCGACATCTCCACGACTATCTTTTAAAAAAAGGATTTTCATTGGATGAAATGCGTCGCGCCGGTTTGGTGAAGCAGAAAGACACGGAAGGTGCTTCAACAGAACATGGTCACTACGACGTCTTCCGTGCACGTGTGATGTTTCCGATATTCGACGCGTCGGGTCGCGTCGCGGCATTCTCTGGACGCATTTTGATCTCTAATGACAATGCACCGAAGTACATAAACTCTCCAGAGACGCCACTGTTCAAAAAATCAGAAACATTGTACGGTCTTGATCGTGCAAAAGGTTCGATGCGTAAATATGACTTTGCCATTCTTGTTGAAGGACCAATCGATCTCATCATGTCGCATCAAGCAGGCTTCACAAATACTGTTGCGGTGATGGGTACAGCATTCACACCGCAACATGTCGAAAAACTAATGCGCTTCACGAACAATCTTTTGATTGCGCTTGATGCAGATGATGCGGGTATTGCTTCAATGAAGAAAACGGCGCGCATGTCACTCCGTGCTGGCATGGATGTGAAGATCGCAACATTACCTGAAGGAAGTGATCCTGCGGACACAATTAGCAAGGATTTGGACGCATGGAAAACAGCTATTCGTGAAGCGTCTCATGTTATTGATTTCTTGCTCGCGAGAACAAAGAACCTCCACGGCGACGATGATAGGAAGTTTAAACAGAAAGTTCGGTCTGATGTCTTGCCGTACGCTTCGCTTATAGGAAATCGTATTGATCAGGCGCACTTTATTGGAACCATTGCCCGCGTACTAGGTGTTGATGAGTCGTTGGTTTTGGAAGAGCTTGCGAAGGTTGCTTTTACAGAAGAAGAAAACAGAGAACAAATAACAGATACCAGAGGAGCACAAGCGGAACAAACACAGGGGCCAACACACATTGTGCGAGAGCTTGCCGGCATATTGGCATGGCAAGAAAAAGCGGAAACGAAATCGTTTGATGTTCCTCATATAACGAAAGAGATTGTTGAGATGCTTGGTAAGCATCCAACAGAGTTCTTCACGCCGGAAGAAGTTGGTGTACTTGCGTTCGAAGCCGAAGCGACGTTTGAAGACAGTGATATACTTTCGCGTCACATTAACGAAATGCTTTCTCGATTAAAGAGCGACATGCTGAAGATCCGTTTTGCGGAGGCGATGCAGGCGCTTGCGGTCGCGGAACGTTCGGGAGATGCAGAGAAAGCGAAAGAAATTTTAGTGGAGTGCACAAAATTATCAAAAGAGTTGGAGGGTTTACGTTCGTAGGTTTTCATTTTAAAATATATACAATTACACACTATGTCACGCCCTGCTAAGAAACGAACAGCATCGAAGAAAGTTTCAAAAAGAAAAACTTCTTTGAAGAGCACAAAGCGATCCAAAAAAGTCGCGAAGAAATCTCCTAAAGCAAAAAAGCCTCTCGCAAAAAAGGTGGCAAAAGTGAGTCTCAAAAAAGTGGTAGCAAAGGTTTCACCACCAAAGAAACTCACCAAGAAGGAGGCAGCGCGCCGTCAAAAGGCGGATAAGCTTTTCGTCAAAGGACGTGAGCGTGGTTTCATCACCTACGATGAAATTTTGAAGGAGTTCCCCAACATCGAAGACGACGTGCTCTTCCTCGAAGAAATCTACGATCAACTCGAATCTGAAGGTATTGATGTGATTGAAAGCGGGGGCCTTTTGGACTTTGGTGAAGGGGAAGGACGTGATGAGAAGAGTGTGTATCACCGTGAAGACACACGCTACGACTCAATTCAAATGTATCTCCGTGACATTGGGAAATATGACCTCATCAATGGAAACATGGAAAAAGAATTGGCGAAGCGTATTGCTCTCGGCGATGAAGAAGCAAAGAACATGCTCATGCGTGCAAACCTCCGTCTTGTGGTCTCAATTGCAAAGAAGTATGCGAATCGCAGTTCAAACCTCACACTCCTCGATCTTATTCAGGAAGGAAACATCGGTCTCTACAAAGCCGTTGAAAAGTTCGACTGGACGAAGGGTTTCAAATTCTCAACATATGCGACATGGTGGATTCGTCAGGCAGTGACACGTGCAATCGCTGACCAATCTCGAACGATTCGTATTCCAGTCCATATGGTGGAAACAATTGCGAAGTACAAGCGTATCGTGCGTCGTTTGGCGCAGGATCTTGGTCGCGAACCATTGGCTGAAGAAATTGCAGTTGAAATGGGTATGGAAGTAGAGAAGATTCACCATATTCAGCAAATCAATCAGAATACGGTGTCTCTTGAGCTTCCTGTTGGTGACGACGATGAAAAGGGTTCAACACTTGGTGACTTCATCAAAGATGAGCATATGCCTAGTCCTGATAAAGAAGCATCACAGCGTATCTTGGCAGAGCACATTCAGGAAGTCTTGTCAGAGCTTTCTCCAAAGGAGCGAAAGATTCTCGAATTGCGTAACGGTTTGACGGATGGTATTGCACACACACTTGAAGAGGTGGGTAAGGAGTTTGGTGTGACACGTGAACGTATTCGTCAGATTGAAGCGAAGGCACATGAACGTATTCGCCAGCACCATAAGGCTCAGCAGCTGAAAAATTACTAGGAAGCTTATAGCTGATAGCTTTTAGCTTATAGAAGGGAGAAGCTACACAAAAACCACCTGAATAGGGTGGTTTTTGTGTTATTGACAAATAGGTATAAATGGTGTTATAATATGTATGTAAGTTCTTTGAGAGTGTGTTGATTCCAACTGAAACCAACAACAACTTCTGGAGGGAATAAAAATGCAGACGACAGTCGCAGTGCTTGCGCTGGTCGCCAGCCTGTTCCTTCTGGGAACGGTGGCATTGTATCTGTACTACTTGATTACTGGAGAGAAGGTGACGCCCAATCCGGCAACCTTTCTCATCCGGTCAATCGTCAGCATCATCAACGTGGCTCTGTATTTTCAAGTCGCGGACGGGAGCTGGCTCAAGACAGTTGTGACGGTTGTTTCCGCCGCCGGGTTGGTGGGAATTTTTCTCTACTCGTGTTTTAAGAGAAAATTCTCGCCTGTACGGATACTGGAAGTTTTCTGTTTCATCTTTGCCATGGGTATCGTGGTGATTTGGTGGACAATGAATGACAAGGTGCTAGCAAACCTACTCTTGCAGGGTGTGATGCTTCTTGCGTTCTGGCCACAGGTCAATGCGTTGTACACCAATGTTGGCAAGGAACTCCCTCTTCCTTGGGCTCTTGCGACCACCGCGTACGTCCTCATGACGCTTGTGGTACTGGGTTCGCCCTCAGGATGGGCTTGGCCACAACTTGTACATCCCATTGCAGTCGGAATCCTCGGGAACGGGGCTCTTATGGTTCTTGCCTTTCGGCAGAACAACTGGACTCTCGCTTCTTTCAGAATCAAATAGCACTCGACAAGGTCTGTCCTTCTTAGCTCGAAAGAGCGACGAAGGGTGGGCCTTTTTCTTTTGTATAAAACGAAAATCGGCGTTAAGGAAATATCCTTAACGCCGATGCCTTGAGACGAAGCGCCTCAAATGATTCTGCGCGGGTCCTCTCGAGTTTCACTCCAGACATTGACAAACAATAAGTATTCTGCCAGAATCTTTTTGGATTAAATCCCTGAAAGGAGAGTCTCGATGAATCGAGTCTCAGTGTTGTTTATCCCGTGTCTTCTCGTTTTTGGGTGTGCAGGTCAAACGATCGAAGCAACTTCCAACCCCGACTTTTGGAAAGTGCACGGAATCTGGTTTCTCGTATTCATGAACCTTTTTCCGCGCATTACCATGTTGGTGGCAACGGCCCATCCGGTTGGTTGGCTCGCTTGGCTCGGTTGGTTCTTCGCTCCTCGGCTGCTTGCAGCGATTCTCGCGATCCACTACTACTGGGATACCAACCCGGTGTTGTGTGTCATGACGTGGATCTTCGGTCTGGGTACTAACGTAGGTACGAACTCAAAGTGGGTTTCTACGGTATCTCGGTCACGATTCAGGTAACTGGTGGGTTAAGAATCAATCTCACGAACGTAAAATCGTGAAGAAGGCTCGGAGAAATCCGGGCCTTTTTCTTTTGCTACAATGTATAAATGACGAAAGGGAAATACCCCATCAAATACTGGAGTTACTCGTCTTTGGTGACGTACCTGCGAAATCCTCTCACATGGCACAAACGGTACGTCGAAGGTGTCTATGATATTCCTGCAACACCCGCATCTATAATTGGCCGTTCTGCACACACAGCACTCCAATATTTTTATGGTGGAACTCCAAAGGATGCAGCGATTGAACTTGGTGCGGATTATTTGCGCAACGTTCCTGATTTTGAAATAAACTTTGGCAAAGCAAAAAGTCTTCGTGCAAAGAAAGTAAAACGAAAAGAAATGGAAGCCGAGTATCGACAAGCGATTGGTTTTTATTTAGACAAGCCACCAAAACACAAAGTACTTGGTATTGAAGTAAAAGCATTTGCGCCAATTACCGGTGTTCCAATTCCTATTAAAGCGATAAGTGACCTTGTTGTGGTATCAACACTTGACCCGCGAGCGGTCGACATTATCGATCACAAATTTGTGGATTCATACGGATCAGTTGAAACAGACAATCCACTTTTCATGATTCAGGCTCTTTTTAATTACTTTACCGTGCTCTACGAATTCAAAAAGCCCGTGCGACGATTCGTTGTATACGAGTGTAAAAAACGAAGGAATAAAGACGGACGGCCACAGTTGCGAAAACACGTAATCGATTTTGCTAAACATAGAAAAGAGTTCGCACTTTTTCATCGACTTGTTGTTGAAGCGACAGAAGATATTCGTACGAGAAAACTATTCCTACCAAACCCCTCGGATATGTTTGAAGGAAAAGACTCTCTCGAGATCTATCGCTTTGATTTGAATAAAAAGTAGGAGATAGAAGATGGAATCTGGAAGATAGGAAAATAAAAACACCTGCTTAATGCAGGTGTTTTTATTTCTAAAAGCTAATGAAGCTACAAGCTATAAGCTAGTTCGCTGTCTGAAGAAGGGCTGTTTCGATTGCTTGTTTTACGACTTCGTATGGCTGAGCGCCACTGATAACCGCTTTCTCTCCATTTGGAGCAATAAGCACCGTATACGGTGTACCACGCCCGCCTGCTTTCAATGCTGCCTCACCAGCTGCCACAACATCATCGATAAATTCTCCACCATCAAGACATGATTGGAACGCTGTCTGATCAACTCCTGTATCAGCAGCAAGTGCACCAAGATCAGCCAGAGACTCATCTGTTCGCTCAAAAAGTTCTCCAAGGAAGCCCCAAAAGGCCTCATTGCTACCAAGCTTAGCTACACACTCAGTTGCTTCGGCCTTCTTGCGTGCGTCAGGGTGTAGTTGGTCAAGTGGGAAGTGGCGATAGACCCACGCAACATCTCCGCTTGCACCATATTCATTAATAATCTGGTGCATTGTTGTATCAAAGTTTCTACAAAATGGACAGTCGATGTCAGAGAACTCAATTAACACAACAGAGGCATTTGGGTTGCCCAACACATGATCGTTTAGAGAAATAGGTTCAATTGCGATTTCAGCAGGTTGAGTGAGGTCGTCGGGGGTTTTTACTGGGGTGTCACCCTTAAAGTAAATTGCGCCTCCAATTAGGAGTCCTGCAATCACAAGCGCTCCGGGGATAAGTAATTTATTTTCCTGTTGGGGTTCCATATCGATAGATAAAAGTAATACGAAAGTATACCCAGCACTAAGGACTTCCGCAATGTGATAAGACACTCGGTGTCTTATCACTTGGAGGCTAAGCCTCCAAGTGGGGGTTTCGTGATACGATCAAGCTACATGGATGTTTTTCATGCACTCATTTTGGGTATTACCCAAGGACTCACTGAGTTTTTGCCTGTGTCATCGACGGGGCATCTTATTCTCGTTCGCGATATTTTTAATATCACTGCAGAGGGGAATGTAGCCTTTGACGCAGTCCTTCACCTTGCAACGCTTTTGGCCGTGCTTATCTATTTCCGCAATGACATTTCTACACTTCTCAAAACCGCAATAGGAATTGTATTTCGAAAGGAAGTTTTGGACGCAGATAGAATATTTTTATACGCAATCATCATCGGGACATTGCCTGCAGTTGTTCTTGGACTTTTGTTAGAAAACACGATTGATAGCGTCTTTCGGCACTCACTCATTGTCGCAATTGGTTTGTGTGTAGGAACGCTTCTTATGTACGTCGCTGAAAAGAGAATCACAGGGGAGCACGGACTTTCAGTTCAAAAAGGCTTCCGTATTGGATGGTTTCAAGCGCTTGCGCTTTTGCCGGGTATTTCGCGTTCGGGGGCAACAATTTCTGGAGGAATGCTTATGGGGCTCACGCGAGAAGCGGCAACACGTTTTGCATTCGTACTTTCTTTTCCCGTTTTACTTGGAGGCGGCCTTATGTCGCTTTTAAAAATAACAAATACAGGGGGAACTGACATGACAGCACTTGTTGTTGGTTGCATTGCGGCGTTTGTTTCAGGACTTTTGGCAATTCATTTCCTTGTGAGCTATCTCAAGCGTCACAGTTTCTCAATTTTTATTTGGTACCGTATTTTACTCGCAGCGGCAATCGTACTTCTTGTTGCAACAGGAGTGTTGTCTTAGTTGTATTTGAATTGGCGGGGAAGTGAAAATTCTTTTTTAAAAACCCTCGGGAGGAGTAACGATGACGGACGGAACAAAAACACAGTAGTGTTTTTGTGTGGTTTTTAAAAAAGAATTAGAACGGTAATGTGTGAGTTAGCGAAGGTTTGTTGGTGATTTCCCAATCCCCAATTTCTAATTTGAGCTCTTTGATATCGACACCGTCGCGGTATTTAATCTTTTTGTTTTTCTGAATATATTCAAAAAGATCTTTGGTCACTTTTACGTCTTGAAGACAGTAATCGCGAATCTCTTGAATTTTTCCTTCTTTCCACCACTGGTATGCTTGAAGACCATCAGCGCTTTTTGCGAGTCCAAGCGTTGCGGAAATAATGTTGCCAAGGGAGAGTCGTCGGCCGAGAGCGTTTTTGACGGCGACCATGATGTCGATACTTTTGATTGAAAGGAGATTGCCCGGATAATATTTATTCAAAAGGGGAATATCGAAGTGATCTGAATTGAATCCAACAAGGGCGTCTGCTTTTTCAAGAAGTGGCCACAATTGTGGAAGTTCTTCAACAGAGTAACTTTTGTACGTGTCTGTTTCAGAGTCGTAGGCACCCACAATAGAAATATCAAGAAGCGCAGGATCGTTTTTTCCTACGTCCTCAAATATGTTTCGTGTCTCAATATCAAAAATTACCAATTTAGTCATGGCGGGATTTTATCACACTATAAGAAACTTCGAGGATTAACATCAACGTCGTAGGCAGGCGAGAGTGTAAGTAGCTTTAGCAACAAATCTCGGTCAGGCCAGCGTCCATAGGGAATCGTAATGAGTAAGTTCACCGACGCTTGGTTTTTAACTGAACCAATAAATGCGGGATAGACCGCCGTGTTTCGCGGAGCGAATTCTTTTGCCAGAGTCTCAAGCTCATTTGTGATCGCATCACGCGCTCCTATACGGGTGATTTTTACTGCGGCAGTGTATGGCGGATAGCCGTGTGTCTGTCGAAGCTCTAATTCATTGCGATAAAACGCCAAACCATCGCCGCTCACAACATGTGCGAGCACAGGTGCATCAGGAGAACGTGTTTGGATGAGGGTTTGTGTGCGGGTGAGTGAACGAATATCACAGAGCAGAGAAAATATCTTTTCACTCATACGAAAGTCGGGGAGCGCAAAAAGGGAATCAATAGATGCAATAACTGACGTGTGTGCGCCAGTACGGGCGAGATGGGGTAATGCGCGTTCAGTTCCAATAAGTATTCCGTTTTTTGACTCTTTCCACGCAAGGGCTATGTGTTCTTCATCTTTTTCAATTTCCTCGACGCCGCCATGAATTTCAAATAGGGGAACATCGGGCAATGCTTTACGGAGTGCTTCAACAACACGTTCAACACCAAGCCCTAGTGGCTCGAGTCGCCAACCTTCACAGTTGTCACACACCGTATGTGCGTCACGAATACGGCCACAGCGATGACAATGGAATGAGCGATGGTTTTTTTCATTTGTTTTTTGATACAAGACCATAGGCGCGTCGCAGCGATCACAGGCAAGTGTTTTTCCACAATCTTTGCAAATGGTGAGCGGTGCAAAACCGCGACGGACAGCATACACAAAACTTCGTACACCACGACCACTTGCTTCACGGAGTGCTTCAATTGCGGTGTCAGAAAGAACGACAGGCGACTTTCCTTCGTCATCAGGACCTTTTTTCATATGTATGACTTCGCATGTGCTTCGAAACATTCTCTTCATGCTTGGGTGCATAATACTTTCGAATTCATGCTCGTCATGACGGTAAAGTGTTTCGAGTGTCAAGAAAGTATCTCCATAGACAAGCTCGGCATGCATGCTCTCGGCGATGCACTCTACAAGCACACGAACATCGAGGTGTGGACGACCGCGTAGTTTGTAGTTCGGTGAGGACTCATTTTCAACAATATAGAGGCCGATATCAGCACGTGGCACAGAAAGGAAAGAATATGTGGCAACAATGAGAACGGGGGTGATTGAGGTAACGGCTTCTTCCCATGCGCCGCGAAGGGTTTTTGGCGTGAGTGTACTTGAAAGCATGACAGAACGCTCCTCAATACCTTTTGAAAGCACCTCAAAGACTGTCTCTGCGTGAAAAATGCTTGGTGCGAGCACGAACACGGATTGACCTCGTGCAAAAGACTCGCGCACCATACTTTTGTAACGTGTGTAGCGATCATTCGCCTCTGCTTGAAGGATTCGCTTCAAAGGTTTTGTTCCGGATGTTCGTGAGGGAGCTTTAGGACGATCATACGTCGGAGTTTTTTCAAGAATACTTTTCGGTGCGATTACCGAAAGCACATTTCCCGTGTGTGTTGCATGCAGGTGCGCAGTGTTTTTTGCGGCATCAATGAGTTCAGGTAAGAAAAAAGAACCGGTAACAACACTTGTTATTTTTTTGACAGAAAAGTCTGCGGAACGGATTTCAGATTTTGCCTCTTTTAGTGGCGCAGAGGCAATAACAAGTCCAGGGAGCGTTTTTTTTCGTAGGGGAATTTTGACAATAGCTCCCACCTCGACATCCTTGGTCGTGTAGTACGAAAGAGTGTCGGCCCCGAAGGCTTTCGAAAGAGGCATGACAGACAGAAGACGCATAGGTACAGTGTATCTTGAAATTTGTGATATATGGTAGGAAATAACAGCCATTAAAAAATCACTCTCAAACGTGACGCCCGGAGCAGTTTGAGAGTGGTATAAATTAGAAAGAAAAAGTGAGGTATACTAGGGCTCATATGGCATCGGTTGAGGCGTTCAAAATCGAAGGGCTTGCGGGGGAAAAGAAACTCAGAGGCTTCATTTCCGTATCGGGGTCAAAGAATGAAGCGTTGCCTCTCTTTGCGTCTGTGCTCCTTTTTTCAGGTGATGTGTCATTTGTAAATGTGCCAAAGATAAGTGACATGGAAAAAATTACGTCACTTCTGCAAAACGCCGGCGTAACAGTCACGCGTGATCTCGATGTCGCTCGGATGCAGATAGGTGATATTGCGTCGTCAGTGATTGATAAAAAAACAGCAGGACTTTTTCGTGCATCAATCATCCTCACGGGATCAATACTTGCGCGAACGGGAACCGTAACATTTCCGCCACCCGGTGGTTGTGTGATTGGAAAACGACCTATTGATATCTTTTTGAGTGGCTACGAGAAAATGGGAGCAACAGTTGCAGTGTCAGATGACGGCGAACAATTTCATATCACTGCGCCCGAAGGAGGGTTGCGTGGTGCAGAAATATTGTTTCGTATTCCGAGTGTTACGGCAACAGAGACGCTTCTTATGGCGGCCGTACTCGCACATGGCGACTCAACACTCTACAACGCAGCGATGGAGCCTGAAATTGTTGGGCTTGCGGAATTTTTGAAAAAGAGTGGTGCACATATTGAAGGCATTGGTACACCAACGCTTCACATCAAAGGCACGGGAGGAGTACCTCTTACATACTCTGGAACAGAACCACATCGCATTATTCCTGATCGAATTGAAGCAGGGAGCTTTGCGATCCTAGGCGCGTTGTGTGCGCATGAGTTGACGATTACTAACTGTGCGCCTGAAGATTTGAGATTACCCCTCGCAATGCTTGAGGATTGTGGTGTGCCAATTGAGGTGACTAAAGACACAATTCATATTCGCAATAACACGCAGGCAAATACTGAACTGAAACCATGTTCAATTCGCACACATGAGTATCCGGGTTTTCCAACAGACATGCAGGCGCCTTTTGGAATTCTTGCAACACAGGCAACAGGGGAATCAATAGTCGAAGAGTTTATTTTTGAAGGACGATTGGGATACCTCGAAGACATCGCGCGTATGGGGGCACAGATTGTGCTTGCGCATCCGCACAAAGCAATTATTCAGGGACCAACAAAACTCACAGGACGGGAACTCTATAGCCCTGATCTCCGCGCAGGGTTGGCATACGTTATTGCGGCGTGTGTAGGAAAAGGCATTTCGCATATTCACAACATCCACTACATTGATCGCGGGTACGAAAATCTTGAAGAAAAACTCCGCAACATCGGCGTTGCGATAGAGCGCGTGGAGGTGTAATATCCCACAGGGCAGTTCAACTACAAGGGGGTTCGATGAGAAAAAAAGGGACGAAAGAAGAAGCAGAGCGAGGGGCTTCAGCGGCTCTCAAGGAAGTGCTTGCCATGAGGCGCCCACTTCATGAGATGCCCGACAAAACCGAGGCTGTAGTCCGCACGGCACTAAAGAAGCATGGAATCGAATTTTTGAGTTCGGAACTCGCTCCGGAAGGACCTGGGGTGGGACTTCGCTACGAACAACGAGGCGGTCTCTCAATTCTCGTTGGAATCTGGGTGTGGGGGCTCTTTAACGGGCATCCGCTCTATGTCCGTGAGGTTGCTTCTCTCGAAGATGTTCTCAAGGACCAAGCGGAAACGCCACAAGAAGCCGGTGAGTTCCGCTGATACGAAAGAAGGTGTCACCATGGCTGGTCTAGGCTATCTGTCCCGAGAAGAAGTCGAGCAGAGAGTTCGAAACGTAATTGACGCACTTCTCTGTGGAAGAGACAATGCGCGATTGGACAACGTCTTCTTGCTCAGATGGTTTGAGGAAGAGTTTGAGATGGACAAGCTGGGCGCAAAAGATTTGGAGATTGGTCTCCATTTCATGCTCACCTTTCCCTCGCGAGCTGTCCTTGCCCGTGTTCAAGTGAAAGGCATTCTTGGTGGGTATAGGATGGACATCGTTCATCCGAAATCAACCGAGGAGACCCAATAGGCGTCATGGTGAAGTTACACCACGGCGCCTTTTCATTGCTTAAAATCTTTCAATAGGATAGTCTTGTGAAAGATCAAGTTCAAAAAAGGAGACACAGATGGTATCCATCGACGTTGCTCGTCTTGCCGAACTGGCAGCTCTGCCGAGTAGGTACGATAGGGTTTATGAAAAAGTTAGTGCTGCGTTTGACGATCTCTGTCAGAATCCACAGCTTTCTTGGCAGGGGGTCTTTCTTCAGCACGGGCTACCCATCAACACACCGGATCTCAAGGTCTCCTTGTCCTATCGTTCTGAGATTTTAGAAACGCTTACGGTTGAAGGAAGGATCGACGGGGTTGATTTTGTCGGACACATCAAACATGTGTCCAACGGATGGAAATAGATTGCCGATTTTGCTCTCTCGCCCCGTACTATACGGGGCGTTCACATTTGTAAAAACGTCCGCAAGTGTGTAGCATATGTCCGCATGTCATTCTTCTCCAAAAACCTCGGTATTGATCTCGGCACGACAAATGTGCTCGTCTACTTGCCCGGCCGCGGCATTGTTTTGAATGAGCCATCAGTGGTGACGGTGTCCGAAGAAGACAATAAAATTCTTGCGGTCGGTATCGAGGCAAAACGCATGGTCGGAAAAACTCCTGACAACATCATTGCCTACCGACCACTTAAAGATGGTGTCATCGCCGACTATCGTGTGACGGAAGCGATGCTTCGTTATTTCATCGATAAAGCACTCGGTAAATGGAATATTTGGAAACCAGATGTGCTCATTTCTGTTCCTGCAGGTGTTACATCAACTGAGCGACGTGCGGTGGTTGAAGCCGCTGTAAAAGCTGGCGCAAAACAGGCGTACGTCATTAAAGAGCCAATTCTTGCGGCGATTGGCGCTGGAATTCCAATTCACGATCCAGAAGGTCATATGGTGGTTGATATCGGAGGAGGAACAACGGATGTCGCGGTGATTTCACTTGGTGGTATCGTGACGTGTACGTCGGTAAAGGTTGCAGGTAACAAGGTTGATCAAGCGATCATTGATTACATCAAGAAAAACTATAACCTTTCTATTGGTGAACGCACCGCAGAAGAAATAAAAATTCACATCGGCTCCGCAGTCCCTGTTGAAGAAGAACTTTCAATAAAAGTAAAAGGACGCGATGTGATATCTGGACTTCCTCGCGAGATGGAAATTCAAACAAATGAGATTGTGAAAGCAATGCGTCGTGAACTTCGTGAAATGATTCGTGCGATTAAAGATGTATTTCAAGAGACGCCGCCAGAACTTGCTGCAGACATTATTGATCGCGGCATCACCATGACCGGTGGCATGTCACAGTTGCGTAATTTTCCTGAACTTATTTTCCGTACGACAGGTGTGAAGGCACAACTTGCGAACGAAGCACTCTACTGTGTCGCAAAGGGAACGGGTATCGCACTTGAACATCTTGATACGTACAAGAAGTCAATTATCGCAAAGCGATAACATGAGCATTTTTTCTCACCATGCATATATTCTTTCAGGCGACACAGCGTCGCGGAAAGAACTCCTGTTTTCACTTTTTGAAAAAGAGGGGATTGTGCGCGAGAACAATCCCGATATTTTTGTGCATAGTGTTGAAACAGTATTTGTTGATGACGCACACATGCTTGTGGGACGACAGCTCCGAAAATCTGTAGCGGGAGGGAAGAAAATTTTTATTATCGAGTTCTCACACATGACGCATGAAGCCCAGAATGCTTTATTGAAAGTGTTTGAAGAACCAACAGCAGACACGCATTTCTTTTTGCTCACAGAACACGGACACGCACTGTTGCCAACATTACGTTCACGTCTTTCTACATTTGAGACAGAAGAAGGGGCTCTCATGATTCCGTATATCCAAGAGGCAAAAAACTTTCTCACACAGAGTGTTGGAGAGCGCATGAAAGAAATCACACCATTTGTTGAAGACAAGAATAAAGATGGTGCACTGGCGCTTTTGAATGCATTGGAGGTTGTATTACAAAAAACATTCGCAAAAGATCCACTCTCTATTCAGGAATTTCTCAAAGACCTTGAACACTACCGCGCATATCTTCACGACCGCTCACCATCACTCAAACTCATTTTGGAATATGTTGCGTTGCGTTGCCCACAAGTGAAATAGAATCAAGAAGCTAGAATCAAGAATCATGCTCTTCTTATTCTCTAATTCGTGCGAATTAGAGAATAAGCGATATATCGAATACGAAGAAATTGGTATGATGACGTAGTGAAAAAGAAAACAGATACAAAATTTGAGAAAAGAAAAGAGCGTGTAAAGAAACTTGATCATGTACTGAAAAAGCTTTTTCCCGTTGCAAAATGTGCTCTCACATACTCGAATCCTTGGGAACTTACTGTTGCTGTTATTCTTTCAGCACAATGTACGGATAAGACGGTAAACAACGTAACGCCAGCGCTTTTTAAGAAATATCCAACACTTGCACACTACCTTAAAGCAAAACCTCAAGAGTTTGCGAAAGATATCTATAAAACAGGGTTTTTCAACAACAAAACAAAAAACATTCTTGCTGCGGCAAAGAAAGTACACGATGACTTTGGTGGTGTGGTGCCAAACACAATGGAAGCGATACTCACACTCCCAGGTGTTGCACGGAAGACTGCAAATGTTGTATTGGGAAATGCGTACGGCGTTGTCGAAGGAATTGCTGTGGATACGCATGTAAAACGCTTCGCCCGAAAATTTAAACTCACAGATAACGTAGACCCCGTAAAAATCGAACGCGACCTTATGGAACTTATGCCACAGAAAGAATGGTTTACATTCACATATCGCATTATCGAATATGGCCGACAAATTTGCTCAGCACGGAAACACGAATGTACACAGCACCCGCTTTCAAAAGTGTACCCAAAAGCAGCAAAAAACTGGCCAAAGCCGTAGCTTTACTTTTTGTCCTAGAAGCGTAAGCTCCTTCATTAGAAGTAGTTCAACAAAGGAGAAGAAGATGAAAAAGAGCCTGAGAACGAAGCTCGCAGAGTTGTTCATCAAGTTGGTGGGCGCCCACAGCATCAATCCGTATTCTGCAGACGGCAGGGCTCGGAACGTCTGGTGTCTCGGGTTCAATGGCGGTAAGCGTTTCGCCTTGATCCGAGATGGCCGAGGACATGCTCTGGGGTCTTGGTGGGGACTCTACTTCAAGTTCGGATACGATGGTGAACTTATCTGGTGGGGCTTCACTCGAAACTACCGTGAGTCAGGGGATGTCCTCATCGAAGGTCGCGGGGAAGCCTTCCAGCTTCGAATCAGGTCCTTCTTCCCTCGCTATGAAGGAGGAGCGATTATCGACTGGTGAGTATTTTTTCTCTAAGAACGCCGCGAATAATTTCGCGGCGTTTTCTCATACCTAGGCATGATAAAATAGACCCATGACAGACCCGAAGCGCACAGAATTAATGCGAGCCATTAAGGACGAACTCATTGCGTTCAAAGAGTCACCTCTGTACGAATACCGAACAACAAAGAAATACTTTCCTGTCATTGGTGAGGGAAGTCATGAAGCGAAAATTGTGTTTATAGGTGAAGCACCGGGGAAAAATGAGGCAGAACAGGGAAGGCCGTTCTGCGGAGCGTCAGGGCGAGTACTCGATAAACTTCTTGCAACGATTGAACTTGAACGTAAAGACACGTACGTCACCAATATTGTGAAGGACCGTCCACCAGAGAACCGTGATCCATCCCCCGAGGAAATAAAACTCTACGGACCATTTCTCAACCGTCAACTTGATATCATTCAGCCAAAAGTAATTGCAACACTTGGGCGTTTCTCAATGGACTATGTGATGCGCATGTTTGGTCTCGATTTTGAAATAGCGCCCATTAGCAAAGCGCATGGCAAAGTGTATACTGCGAAAGCTTCGTGGGGTGAGGTAACAATTATTCCTTTGTATCACCCCGCCGCAGCCCTTTATAACGGTTCGATGATGAGAACGCTTGAGCAGGACTTCGAGGCTATTAAAAAATACGCATACGCATGACATTTCCAAAACCCCACAGAATAACATTACCGAACGGTTTACGAGTTGTGGTTGTTCCAATGCGAGGTAACCCAACCGTAACTGTCGAAGTACTTGTTGAGGCTGGTTCAGGACATGAAGACAAAAAAGTAAACGGTATTTCGCATTTTCTCGAACATATGTGCTTTAAAGGAACAAAAAATCGTTCCACTGCCCATGTCATTGCGAACGAATTTGAAGAGATTGGAGCACAAAATAACGCATTTACAGGAGAAGAATATACAGGTTACTGGGCAAAGGCTCGTACAAAACATTTTGAACATATTTTCGATATCGTTGCAGATTTATTTTTAAATCCACTTTTACCCGCAAAAGAACTTGAAAAAGAACGTGGCGTTGTTATCCAAGAGATAAACATGTATGACGACCAACCTCGATCAGTCGTAGGAGATGCATTGGATGAACTTATGTACGGTGACCAACCTGCAGGGCGAACTATTTTGGGAACGAAAGAAAACATTCGTACGCTTACACGACAAGATCTCGTTGCATACAGAGAAAAACACTACGTTGCATCAAAAACACTTATTGTTGTAGCTGGCGGTATTACCATTTCGCATGTGGTACGTCTCGCACGCAAGTATTTTGGGCATCTTCCAAAAGAAAAGGCTCTTCGAAAACCTCCGGTAAAAGAACAACAATCAAAACCAGCACTTGTGGTTAAACCAAAAAAGACCCAACAAACACACTTTTTGTTGGCATTTAGAGGTTTTTCTGCCAATGACCCGCGGTTTATTGCTGCACGAGGATTGGCTCGCGTTTTAGGATCAGGTATGAGCTCTCGATTGTTCCAAAAGCTCCGTGAAGAAATGGGAGTTTGTTACTATGCGAACAGCAGAGCTACGGGAAGAACTGACTATGGCGTATTCGTCATTCAAGCGGGCGTCGATAATAATCGGCTTGAAGAAGTCGTTACTGTTATCCTTAAAGAAGTCCAGAAATTGAAAGAGATTCTGATTCCAGAAAAAGAACTCAAGAAGACAAAAGAAATGGCAGTGAGTTCAATAGAGATGGGTCTAGAGTCCTCTGATGCAATGGCGGATTGGTACGGTATTCCTGAATTACTTCGTTTTAAACGTCAAACTCCTGAACAAGCACAAAAAGAGATTCGTCGTGTGACAGCAAAACAATTACAATCAGTAGCAAAGGTTCTCTTAAAAAATAGTACAATGAACTTTGCAGTGATTGGTCCTGTCAAAAATAAAGAGAAGCTCAAAAGACTTTTGAAAATCTAATATGCATTCGAAAGAGATACGAAAACGATTCCTAGCATTTTTTGAAAAGCGTGGACACACAGTTATCCCGTCTGCGTCTTTGTTGCCGTCAAATGATCCATCAGTTCTCTTTACAACTGCAGGCATGCAGCCATTGGTACCGTATCTCTTAGGAGAGAAACACCCATCAGGCGCGCGTCTCGCAAACTTCCAGAAATGTGTACGTACAGGCGATATTGATGAAGTGGGTGACAATACACACGCAACATTCTTTGAAATGATGGGGAACTGGTCTTTAGGCGACTATTTTAAAGAAGACGCCATTCGTTGGAGCTTTGAGCTCCTGACGTCAAAAGAGGAAGGCTTTGGATTGGATCCGCACCGACTCTATGTGACTTGTTTTGAAGGCAATGATGATGCACCGCAAGATGAAGAATCTGCAGAGATTTGGCGAACTCTTTTCAAAGAGGCGGGTATCGAAGGTGAGCGTATCTACTTTATGCCTGCTGAAAAAAATTGGTGGCAGCCGGGTCCAAATGGCCCATGTGGTCCTGACACTGAAATGTTTTACGATCTCACCGGCACGTTGACGAGCGGCTTAACGAAAGAAGAATTTTTGAAAGCAGATAACGATCAAAAGATTGTTGAGATTTGGAATGATGTGTTTATGGAATACCTCAAGAAGGACGACGTTGTTGTTGGTATGCTCGAACACAAAAACGTTGATACGGGTTCTGGTTTTGAACGTGTGTGTGCTGTGCTCCAAAACAAAGACAATATTTTTGACACAGACATCTTTGAAAAGATAATGGAAGTTTCAAAAACACTTGCGACAAGTGTACGTAGTCAGCGCATTATTGCAGATCACGTGCGCACAGCTGTGTTTATGCTTTCTGAAGGTGTTGTACCGTTGAACACCGATCGCGGTTATGTGCTTCGCCGTCTCATCCGTCGTGCGGTCTTTAATACTGACGCAAAAACAATTCCGCATCAGGCGGTTAAGGACCTCGTCGAGGCAGTCGCTCTCACATATCATGATGTGTACAGGGAACTCTATGCACACCACGGATTCATCACGGAAGAGTTCTTCAAAGAAAGTGAGAAATTTGCGGAGACGCTTGCGCGAGGACTCAAAGAATTTGAAAAAATGGAAATCAAAAGCGTTGCTGATGTGTTCAAGGCGACGGCAAGTTTTGGTTTGCCAATAGATATGGCGTCTGAAGTAGCGCGCGCCCGAGGTTTTTCATTTTTGAGAGAAGAAATGGATATAGAGATGAAAAAACACCAAAACCTTTCTCGCGCTGGGGCAGAGCAAAAATTCAAAGGTGGTATGGGGGACACATCAGAAATGTCGATCAAATATCACACCGCAACACATCTTTTGGGTGCAGCACTACGACAAGTACTTGGAGATCACGTAAAACAGCGGGGAAGTAACATCACCTCGGAACGATTGCGCTTTGACTTCTCGCACGGAGAGAAGATGACCGATGAACAAAAACAGGCAGTTGAAACACTCGTTAATAACTGGATTAGTGAAGAATTGTTCGTGGTACGACGCGAAATGCCACTCGAAGAAGCTGAACACATAGGCGCTCAGATGGAATTCGGTACAAAGTATCCTAATGTTGTGTCTATTTATTTCATTGAACGACCCGACGGTACGGTTATCAGCAAAGAGTTTTGTGGTGGGCCACACGTTGAAACACTTAAAGATTTAGGTACATTTTCAATTCAAAAAGAAGAAGCATCGTCTGCAGGCGTCCGCCGCATCAAAGCAGTTTTGTCATAAGGACGAAGACGTCCTTCCTAGCTCCTCGGCTCGGAAAAGAAAATATATCCACTTTCTTTTCACTCGCGCTACGTCGTCAATAAATGCTACACTGAATGTAGTATTTTTTGTACCGTGTCACTTTTTTCTTCTCACAAACCTGAACGTAGTATTTGTACGATCTCCATTGAAAGCGGAACCGTGACGGTCGGCCTTGCTTTGGCAATGGAACACCGACCTCCCGTTGTTGTGTACCAAGTACAAAAAACATTGCCCTTCCAAGAAAAAGTACGGTCCGAGGTACTTGAGAAGAATGTATTTGAAGCTCTTACGGGGGCCTGTGACACATTGGTTCGAGATGGTTTGCCACACATCACATCGCGTCGTATCCAAAAAGGATTGATTGATGAAATTCATATTGTGTATGCCTCACCATGGCATCTCTCACAAGCAAAAACACTGACGATTACGAACGACACGCCTTTTGTGGTGACGGAAAAGCTTGTGCAAGAATCAGTAAGCAAGGAAACACAGAATATGGTGACATCGAGCGTTCTTGCGGAAGCGCGTGTGACATCAGAAATGTCTGTTATCGAAGAACGCGTCACCAATATTGCGCTTAATGGATACGACATTGATACTCCTTTTGGAAAAAAGACACAGAAATTAACCATGACGCTCTTTGTGAGTGCGCTTGAAAAACAGTTTCGAGAGAAGATTGAAGAAATTGTGAATCGTTTTGTGCATGCAAAAGATATTTCTCACCACTCATTGCCTTTAGCATTCTTCTCAACCGTTCGGGACGCATTTGCCGTAGGAAAGGATTTCTTGCTTATCTGTGCAGGGGAAGAGATAACCGATATTGCGTACGCGCGCGGTGAGATTCTTCGGGATACCGCATCGTTCCCGTGGGGACGAGCACACATCATTCGTTCCCTCGCAAAGGATCTTTCTTGTCTGCCTGAGGAAGCAGAATCACTTCTCAACACACAACATCTCGAAACACTCCGTGGAGATATAAAAGAGGAGTCTCGACAGGCGCTTGAAAAAGCATGTAGCACATGGGCAGGATACCTTCGCGAAACAGTAAAGGTTTTTTCTGGAAGTGGCGCTTTGCCACGTGCGCTCTTCCTTATTACCGATGAAGAAAGCGATGTGTTCAAAAAAACCCTTGAGCGGGGGGAATTATTTGGAAAATCGGGTTCCTCGGCTTTTGATGTCACGGCAATGAATAAGCACATTTTGGCACCTTTCTGTAAGGCCGCTGGAGCAGTCAAAAAGCTCGATCCTCGTATCGCTGTGGCAACCCTCTACGCCCAAACACTCTCTGCAGACCCCAAAAAAGACTAGCGTTTTCCACATAGTATCGTGCTATGATAGGGGTACAACGTTTATTAGAAAACTCACGTTGTAGCAACTTCAATGCAAGACATTTTTTCATCTGAAAAGCGATCAATACGAAACATCTCAATTGATCGACCACAAACAACATCAGGAAGTGACATAGGGGCATCGTCACCACAGGTACCGCCACAAGAAAATGGCGGAGGTCCAAATAACTTCACACCATTTTCACCACGTCGCGCACAAACAAAACGCAAGTGGGTACGCATCGGTATTTGGGTAGGTGTTGGGGCGATTGCGCTCGTTATCCTCTTTTTGATTGTCGGCTCATTCTTCGAGGGCGCTCGCGTGGCTATTGGTGCTCGCCACGCATTGGTAAACTTGAATGATACAGGCACGGTAGGACTCACGGGAGAGAATATCCCTTACGAAATCGTTGAAGTTTCGAAAGAGGAATCAAAAGAAGTTGCTGCAACAGGTGAGGATCGTATTGAACGTGCTGCGACAGGTGTCATTGTTATCTACAACGATTTTGACACATCGTCACAGAAACTCATCAAAAACACTCGTTTTGAAACCCCAGACGGAAAGATTTTCCGCATTCGCGACTCCGTAACCGTTCCTGGTCAGACAAAAGGTGCTGACGGAAAGAGGGTTCCCGGAAGTGTTGAGGCTGAAGTATTTGCTGACAGCCCAGGAGAGGAGTACAACATTGGCCTTTCTGACTTCACGATTCCTGGATTCAAGGAATCAAAGGATCCTCGTTTTGACAAGTTCTACGCACGCTCAAAAACGACAATGACAGGGGGCTTTATCGGTACAGTTCGCACAGCAGATAAAAACGTTACTGCAAGCGCCCAAACAGAGCTTAAGGAGCTTCTTGAAGCAGGTGGAGCTATATCACTCTCGAGTGATTTGCCAGCTGGTTTTATCATCCTTCCTGAGACGGTTGCTGTAGCGTTTGAGGATCTACCAAACACAGACGGTGCAACAGAAGCAACAGTAAATATCCGTATGAAGTCAGTAACACGGGGTATTGCAATTGATGGTAATGCGCTTGCTCGATCAATCGCAGACGATCGTATCGCTTCGTATGAAGGTGAAGGTGTCCGCCTTGAAAACACAGGTACACTCTCGATTACGCTTCCAAAACCTGTAACAGTAACGGACATCCCAGCAACATTTGAGATTCGCGTCGCCGGTCCTGCAAATATTATTTGGACGTACGATGCAGAAGAACTCAAAATGGATCTTGCCGGTGTACGCCGCACCATGACGGATGCTGTATTTGTAGAATATCCTGCAATCGAGAACGCAGACATTGCCATTCAACCATTTTGGAGCCGCAGCCTTCCCGATGACCCAGAGACAATCGAAATAGTTGACGCAACAAACGAGTAATATGCCATCAGAATCAAAAGGAATCACCGTTAAAGCACTCGTCATTGAAGCCCTCGCAAACGCTCACTTTCGCCTTAAGTTTGAAAAAGAAGTAATCCCTGAATATTACACAATCCCTGAGACAGAGGAGGGCTTTCTGGCTATCGGCTATCTCTCTGGAAAAATGCGTATGAACCGCATCCGTGTGCTCGTTGGGGACTCAGTTGAGGTGCTTTTGGATGAGTACGGAGGTAAGCCCCGAATTACCCGCCGTCTTTAAGGGTTTGGGAGATAGGGGGTGTTGCAGAAGGCCACGCCCTGTGTTACACTTTTTCAGTCTAGCTTACCTCGGGGGTACTGTTTGAGCCCGACCTTGGAAAGAGACCATCAAGGCGGTTTTTATTTCTCCGCCGGTATTTGTAGCCACAGACAACAGAGCATTTATATATGAAAGTAAAATCTGCCGTAGCAAAACGATGCAACAAATGTAAGCTTGTCCGTCGACAGGGTCGTTTGCATGTTGTCTGTGAAAACCCCCGTCATAAGCAGCGACAGGGATAGCCCAAAGGTATCAGTTTCGCTCCGCTCGAAGTTATGAAGGAAACCAAGAAGTGAGCAAAACGAACGAAACCAACAAACTTCCCAACGAATAAACTTATGCGTATCGCAGGTATTACACTTCCAGATAAGAAACGAATTTCTTTTGCACTCACAACGGTGTACGGCATTGGACGCGCACGCGCAGAGAAGGTGTTGAAAGAAGCAGATGTTGATTTTATGAAAAAGGCCGGCGATCTTTCTGAAAAAGAAGAGCAGGCAATTCGTAAGAGCCTCGAGCAATTCGTTCTTGAGGGAGACCTCAAGCGTGAAGTTGGTTCTAACATCAAGCGTTTGAAGGACATCATGGCATACCGTGGTATGCGCCACTCTCGAAAACTTCCTGTGCACGGACAACGCACAAAGACAAATTCACGCACTGTTCGCGGTAACGTTCGTAAGACTATGGGTTCTGGTAAGCGTAAGGTTGAACTCAAGTAGTATTTTCAAAATCGTTTATGGGTAAAATTCGCGTAAAAACAGAAACAACAAAGGTAGGAGAAGGCACTGCAAAGGGTGGTGCTAAATCTTCACGTAAGCGCCTCGACACAGGTGTGATTCACATTGAGGCTACGTACAACAACACAAAGCTCGCCCTCTCAGATGCAGCTGGCAATATCATTAGTTGGTCATCATCAGGTTCACTTGGCTTTAAGGGTGCAAAGAAGGGAACTCCTTTTGCAGCCGCAAAGGTTGGTGAGCACGTTGGTGATTTCGCAAAGGAGCTCGGTGTTCGCGAAGTTGGTGTGATTGTGAAGGGTGTTGGTGCTGGTCGCGAATCAGCAATCCGTTCATTTGTCGCAAAGTCAGGTGCGGTTATAACATTTCTGGAAGATCGAACACCGCTTCCATTTAACGGCCCACGACCTAAGAAACCACGCCGCGTGTAGGACTAAGGTATACGTTCCGCTCCGCTTGAAGTTACGAAGGAAACAAAGGAGAGAGCGGAGCGAACGAAACCAATGAACTTCTAAACTAACATTATGCTTCGACCAAAACGATTCAAAATTGGACGCCGACTTGGACCTGCTGTGTTTGATCAAACACAGACAGATCGCTTTGCAATGTCAGAGGCTCGCAAGAAAAATGCAGCAAAGAAAGATAAGCACAAGAAAAACATTTCAGCATTCAACCTCGCTCTTCGTGAAAAACAGCGCGTCCGTCTTTACTATGGTATGACTGAACGTCAGTTTGCTGCATACGTGAAGCACGCAACGGAACTCAAAGGAAACCCTGTTTCGCACCTTTACACACGCCTCGAATCTCGCCTCGACAACATTGCCTACCGCGCCGGTCTTGCTCCTACACATCGTGCAGCTCGTCAGATGGTTGCACACGGTCACCTTTTGGTTAATGGAAAGCGCATCCGCGTTCCATCACACCAAGTGAGTGTTGAAGATGTGGTGGGTATCCGTGGCGGTAGCTCAGGCAAGCCGTTGTTTATGCTTGGGGCAGAGAAGCTTAAAGAACACCAGTCTCCCGCATGGATTGCCTTCGATGAGAAGAAGGGAGGTTGGAGGGTGGGAGGTCAGCCGAACCTTGATGAAGCGACATCGGCATTTAATTTTCGTTCAGTGATTGAATATTATTCACGATAGTAATTGTAATTAATTTTTGATTGAGTTATGGACAATACAATTCATCTTCCATCACAGCCAAAGGTTGTGACAGAAAAAGATAACGCAGGAATGTACCAGATTGACGGTTTGTATCCGGGCTACGGGCACACGCTTGGTAACTCGCTTCGCCGTATTATTCTCTCATCAATTCCAGGAGCTGCGATTACCACAGTTAAGATTGACGGTATTCCTCACGAATTTTCAACAATTGAAGGCGTGAAAGAAGACGTCGTGTCTCTCTTGCTCCGTTTGAAGCAAGTTCGTTTTGAACTTACAGGGGAAGAAGCACAAACCGTAACACTTACGGTTACAGGTCCTAAGGAAGTAACTGCGGCTGATATTACGGTTCCTGGTCAGGTTCGTGTGTTGAACGGAGACGCATACATTTGTACGCTCACTGACAAAAAGAAGTTGGAAATTGAAATGCGTATTGAAAAGGGTCTTGGCTACGTTCCAAAAGAACTCGTGCACAAGGACAAGGTTGAAATTGGCACGATTGCACTTGATGCAGTCTTTACACCAATTCGCCGCGCAACATATGAAGTTGAAAACATGCGTGTGGGTGACCGAACAGACTACAACCGTCTTAAGGTATTCATCGAAACTGATGGAACACTTACACCACGTGCCGCACTTGAACAGTCAATCGCTATTATGATCAAGCAATTGAAAGCAATTGTTGGTTTTGAAGAAGAAGTGATTGACGAGCCATTCTCAATGTCACCAGATGTTCCTGATGTACAGATGGGGGGTGCTGCAGACGAAGGCGACAACAAAGAATTTTTGAAGACACGCGTTGATTCACTCGACCTCTCAACACGCACGATGAATGCCCTCACAAGCGCAAACATTCGTACGGTTGGTGGTTTGGTACGCAAGCGAGAGGCGGACCTTCTTGAACTCGAAGGATTGGGTGATAAGGGCTTGCAGGAAATTCGCCGCGCACTTGCGAACTACGGTATTACATTGAAACAATAATATGCGACACGGAAACGCCAACAGAAAATTTGGACGAGAAACAGGGGAGCGTTCAGCGTTCATGCGCTCTTTGGCGATTGCGCTTATCAAGAACGGTTCAATCAAGACGACGTTGCCTCGCGCAAAAGAAATTCGTCCCTACGTTGAAAAGCTCGTGACACGTGCAAAGAATCCAACACTCGCAAACACACGTCTTATCCTTTCTCGCTTGGGAACAAACGAACGAAGTGTGACGAAGAAACTGGTTGAGACTGTTGCTCCAAAGTACGTAGGCCGAGCAGGTGGTTACACACGTATTACACGGCTTGGAACTCGCGCATCAGATGCTGCGCCTATGGCTATGATTGAATTTGTATAAACATATGATTACGATTGACGCACAAAACAAAGTTTTCGGACGTGTTGCAAGTGCAATTGCACGACAACTTATGGGTAAAGAATCACCAACATACCGCCGACACATGGTTCCTGACGCACAGGTGAAAGTAATTAACGTGTCAAAGATTTCACTCCGACCTGGAAAGGCATTGAAGACGTCATACGTTCGTTACAGTGGGTACCCAGGAGGTTTGAAGCACGAAACAATGGCACACGTCATTGAAACGAAAGGAATGAGCGAGGTGCTTCGCAAAGCTGTCTACGGTATGCTTCCTGGCAACCGTCTCCGTCCTGTTATGATGAAAAACCTTATCCTCGAAGACTAATATGACAACTGCTCACACAAAGAAAAAAGATCGATACCAAGAGGGTATTGGACGCCGCAAGAATGCGATTGCTCGCGTGCGCATTACTGAAAGCGCAAAGCCATCATTTAAGGTGAACGACCGTGATCTTACGGAGTATTTTCCTGTAGCTGAATTTCAGCGCGTTGCTGAAGAAGCATTGGTAAAAGCAAACATGCGCAAGTCATCAACCGTGACAGCACATGTAAAGGGTGGAGGTATCAGTGCTCAAGCTGAAGCAATTCGTTTGGGTGCAACACGTGCAATCATCGCACTTTTGCCAGATCTCCGCAGCGAAATGAAACAAGCAGGATTTCTTAAGCGAGACCCACGTAAGGTTGAACGAAAGAAGTTCGGTTTGCGCAAAGCGCGTAGGGCACCGCAGTGGTCAAAACGATAGTTTTGACCATTGCTGGGAAGAGTCAGAAACCGAGAGGTTTCTGTGGAGGAAAGCAGTGAGTCTTCGAACGTTGAAAACCGTGGGTTTTCAAAAGAACACTTACGTGTTCTCAGTGGTCTAAGCGATAGTCAGTAGTTAGCACTACTATTTGCCGTTTCTTCGGCACCGAAAGAAACGGCGTACCCGTTTTTTTCTCGTATGACACACAAAAAACACAAGAACGAAGAACAAGATGTAGAATTTGAGGCCGTACCTGAAGAAACGACCTCGTTCAAAAAGAAATCTGACAGCGCAAAGGCGTCTGAATTGGACACGGTAAAAAAGGAACGTACAGAATATCTTGAAGGTTGGCAGCGTGCAAAAGCGGACCTTATTAACTACAAGAAAGATATTGAACAGGAGAAGAAACGTATTCGCGAGTATGCAAGTGAAGACGTTGTCTCAGACCTTATTCCTGTTCTTGATAGCTTCGATATGGCATTCCGAGATCGCACTGCATGGGAGAAAACACCTCCTAACTGGCGTCAAGGCATCGAGTACATATACAATCAACTTCTCGCTGTGCTTGAAAAAAACGGCGTGACGCAACTAAATCCGCTTGATGCAATGTTTGACCCGAACGTACATGAATCAATAGGAACGCGAGAAGTGCATAAGGAGGATAATGGAAAAATTCTCGAAGTCGTGCAAAAAGGATATCGGTTGCATACGAAGTTGATACGAGCGCCGAAGGTTCTTGTAGGAGAAGCAAAATAATTTTTATACAAATATAATCACAACATATGACGAAAATTCTTGGAATTGATTTGGGAACAACAAACTCAGCAATGGCCGTCATCGAAGGTGGCGAGCCAAAAATCCTCGAAAACGCCGAGGGTACGCGCACAACACCATCAGTTGTGGCTATTTCAAAAACAGGAGAGCGTCTAGTGGGTCTCATCGCACGCCGACAGGCTGTGACAAACCCAAAGAACACAATTTACGGCATTAAGCGCCTCATGGGGCACAAGTTTGATGAATCAACGGTGCAGAAAGAAAAAGGTGCAGTGCCATTTGAAATCGTAAAAGGTAGTGACGGAGGTGCGGCAGTTATGTTGAACAGCAAAGAGCACCGTCCTGAAGAAGTATCCGCGATGATTTTGGGTAAGCTTAAAGCAGATGCAGAAGCAAAGCTTGGTGAAAAAATCACAAAAGCGGTTATCACCGTGCCTGCATACTTCAACGATGCACAGCGTAAGGCAACAAAGGATGCCGGAAAAATTGCAGGACTTGATGTGGAACGCATCATCAACGAACCAACAGCAGCTGCGCTCGCATACGGATTTAATAAACGAAAGAACGAGAAGATTGCTGTCTTCGACTTCGGTGGAGGAACATTCGATATTTCTGTGCTTGAAGTCTCTGAAGACGTTGTTGAGGTAAAAGCAACGGGTGGCGACAGTCACTTGGGTGGTCGTGATATTGATCAAAAGATTGTTCGCTGGATTCTCGATGAGTTCAGGAAAGAGTCAGGAATTGATATCTCAAAAGACCCACTCGCACTGCAGCGACTTGACGAAGGTGCTGAGAAAGCAAAGCACGAACTTTCAACAGCTCTCGATACTGAAATCAACCTTCCCTTCATTACGTCAGACTCATCAGGTCCTCGGCACCTTCTTTTGAAAATGAGCCGAGCAACTCTTGAAGGTATCGCAAAAGAATTTATTGACCGATCAATCGCCATTACAAAAGACGTCGTGAAAGATTCTGGTTTTAGCTTGAATGATATTAACGAAGTTATCCTTGTTGGTGGTCAGACACGCATGCCAGCAATTCAAACAGCCGTAAAAGAATTCTTCGGCAAAGAACCAAACCGTTCAATCAACCCAGACGAAGTGGTTGCTGCCGGCGCGGCAATTCAAGGAGGTATTTTGCAAGGTGATGTTCGCGATGTGCTTTTGCTCGATGTGACACCACTTTCTCTTGGTATCGAAACACTCGGAGGTGTTGCAACAAAACTTATTGATAAGAATACGACAATTCCTGCAAGTAAGTCGCAGACATTCTCAACAGCATCCGATAATCAAACATCAGTAGAAATTCATGCTGTTCAAGGGGAGCGCCCAATGGCAGCTGACAACAAAACGCTTGGACGCTTTGTGTTGGAAGGTATTCCACCAGCGCAACGCGGTATGCCACAAGTTGAAGTGTCATTTGATCTCGATGCGAATGGTATTTTAACTGTGAAGGCAAAAGATAAAACGTCAGGCAAAGAACAATCAATTCGTATTGAGGGTAGTTCAGCATTAACGGACGATGAAATTCAGCGTATGAAAGCAGACGCAGAAAAGCACGCCGATGAAGATAAGAAAAAGCGTGAGACGGCAGACTCTCGCAACACAGCAGAGCACTTGATTGTGACTGCAGAAAAAGCATTAACTGACGCGGGAGATAAAGTTCCTGAGGATGTGAAGAAGAATGTTACAGAAAAAGTTGATGCACTTAAAAAAGCACGCGACACAGGTACTGTTGAAGAGATCAAAACAGCATCAGACGAACTTTCAAAAGAAATGCAAAAAATAGGCGAATCCATGTCGAAAAATACAGAACAAGCAACAGAGAACAAAGAACAGAAAGATGAAGGTACGGTTCACGACGCATAGTTAAAAAACAACCCTGTATAAGGGCTGTTTTGTTGTCTCGATAAGAATTTTGTGTTACAATTCAAAAATCTATGAAGGACTATTACTCAACACTCGGGATTGAAAAAGGGGCTTCAAAAGACGACATCAAAAAGGCATTCCACAAACTTGCGCACAAGTATCACCCTGACAAGAAGGGAGGGAATGAAGCGAAGTTCAAAGAAGTGAACGAGGCATACACAGTGCTTTCTGATGAATCAAAGCGCGCGCAGTACGATCGTTTTGGCAATGCTGATGGAAATATGGGTGGTGCGGGGGGGTTTGGAGGATTCGGCGCACAAGGTTTTGATTTCTCTGGATTTGCAAACGGTCAGGGTGGCGTTGAATTTGATCTCGGAGATATTTTCGGCGACATTTTTGGAATGGGAGGACGACAAGGGGGAACACGGCAACGTCGTGGCCGCGATATTTCAGTTGACGTCGAGCTTGATTTTAAAGACGCTGTGTTTGGCACCGACCGTACCATGATGTTGAATAAAACAGCGCCATGTGAGACGTGTAGGGGCGACGGTGCAAAACCTGGTACACCAAAAGAAACATGCACAACGTGTAATGGTAAGGGAAAAATTCACGAAACAAAGTCATCAATGTTTGGCACCTTCTCAACAGTGACAACATGCAGCACCTGTCACGGTCGCGGCGAAATTCCAAAAGAAAAATGTGAGACATGTAAGGGTGTAGGTGTAACTAAAGGTCAGCAAGAAGTAAAAATCAGAATTCCAAGTGGCATTAACGATGGCGAAATGATTCGTCTTACGGGCGCAGGCGAAGCAATTCAAAACGGTGTGCCCGGAGATTTGTACATAAAAGTACATGTTCGTTCGCATGCATATTTTCGCAAAGAAGGTGTCGATTTGATAATGGAGATGGATGTAAAACTCACCGATGCACTTTTGGGCGCAAAGAAAACAATTGAGACGTTGGAAGGAAAAGAAGAAATTTCAATACCCTCTGGTGTAAAGACGGGGGACTATATTCGTCTGAAGAATAAAGGTGTTCCAGCGGGTGATCGACGAGGTAATTTGCTCGTTCACGTGACCGTTGATATCCCAGTCAAACTTTCAAAGAAGGCAAAAGAGGCGATTGAACATCTCAAGGCGGAAGGACTCTAATCACTCCATCTACTTCGTGATTTTTCAGGGACAATTAACGTCAACCAAGTTCTAGAATTCTATAGAATTCTAGAACTTGGTTGTGGGTTGTAATATTTTTGATGTGTGCTATAGTGTTTGTGGTGGTGAGGACCGATCAGGTGCACAGGAAACCGAGCTCTCTTCGAGCTCTCACCCGGATGGTTCGTCCCCGAAATGGTGATAAGGTGTTTCCAAATTGCTCAGTCCTCTACTGATTCGTAGCGGATTGCACCCCAGATCTTCACCACCGTTCTTTCCGGCTCGTCTGCCTACGGTAGACGGGCCTTTTCTATTACTTGCATTTCTAAAATAGTCTGGTATACTACGTGTGGGTGGTGGTGGTTTGAAAATGAGCTCAGCCGAAGCACCAGCGTCGTGTCGCAAGACCTTGCGCAAGGCGAAAGTGCCGCACGAGTGCTGCGAAGAATCGACCCGCCCCCGCGGCCGGTCGCAAAGAGCCGGTCAACATGACCGCGAAACAATCAAAAAGAAGAATTGGTTAGCTCGCCACGCAGTTCATGTAGTCCACCACCACCCACCGTTGTACATTCGCTCCTTCGGGAGCAACCCTCGAAGCCCTGCACGATTCTGTGTACGGGCTTTTCTTTATGAGGTATACTGATTTCTATATGGCAGCAGACGATAGAATGGAAAAGATAGTCTCACTCGCGAAACGTCGCGGTTTTATATTTCAGGGTTCTGAGATCTACGGCGGTATGGCCGGTACATATGATTACGGACCACTTGGTATTGAACTCAAGAACAACATAAAAGCTCTTTGGTGGAAGCGTTTTGTGCACGATCGTGACGATATGTTTGGTATTGATGCCGCCATCATCATGAATCCAAAAGCATGGGAAGCATCTGGCCATGTATCAGGCTTCTCTGATCCACTTATTGAATGTAGTAAGTGTAAGCGTCGTTTTCGCGCCGATCAGCTTGAAAACACAGAGAAATGTCCTGAGTGTGGAGGAAAATTGGGGGAGCCGCGTCAGTTCAACATGATGTTTAAGACATTTGTCGGCGCAACAGAAGATGCGGCATCAATTGCATATCTCCGCCCTGAAACAGCGGGAGGCATGTTTGTTAACTTTAAAAACGTTCTTGATTCGCTCCACCCAAAGCTTCCGTTTGGATTGGCACAAATTGGAAAAGCTTTTCGAAATGAAATTGCACCCCGAGACTATCTTTTTCGTCTCCGTGAATTTGAACAGATGGAAATTGAATATTTTGTACACCCAAATAATTGGGAAGAAGCCTTTGGAATGCTACAAAAAGCAATGCTTGCATGGACAGAAGAAATTGGACTCAATCCTAAGCATGTTCATGAACATGAGATTGAAAAAGATTCTCTCGCATTTTATTCAAAGCGCACAGTTGATTTTGAATTCGACTACCCTTTTGGTCAGCAAGAGCTCTATGGTCTTGCGTACCGAACTGACTATGACCTTAAGAATCACGCTGCAGCAAGTAGCAAAGACCTTTCATACTTTGATGAAGAAACAAAAGAACGTTTTGTTCCGCATGTGGTTGAACCAACATTTGGTGTTGATCGAACGGTTCTCGCTGTTCTCACAGATGCATACCACGAAGAAGAAGTAGGTGAGGAAACTCGTGTTGTTTTGAAACTTGCACGAGCAATTGCTCCCTACATGGTTGCTATTTTGCCATTGATGAAAAAGGACGGCATGGGTGAGAAAGCAAAAGAGATTTTTGCAACACTCCGCAAGAAAACACGTGTGCTCTACGATGAATCGGGTTCGATTGGTAAGCGCTACCGTCGTCAGGATGAAATTGGTACACCAATCTGCGTTACCGTTGACCACCAAACACTTGAAGACGGCACGATAACGATTCGTGACCGTGATACGATGAAACAGGAACGAGTTTCTCTTGCGCAACTTGAAGCCTATTTGACAGCGTAAGTACTCCATTAAAAAACCCGAGGCTGCTGCCTCGGGCCTTGCTGCGTGAGCGAACTACACTGGTCTGGTTGTCGTTGACGGACATGATGTGTCCCGGGGTCTTTACGGTGTGTTACACCGATGTGGTGTGGTTGGTACTGAGGGTACCTTCCGGTGGAACTCCATTCTTAGGGCAGGAACCAGAGCCAGCTCGCTCGAAAACCGTCTTTGTCTATAGTACAAAATATAAACGTAAGGTGAAAGGTCTGTTATTATAGGATTATGTCTAAAAAAGTAATGGTGTCAGGCGTAAAGCCAAGCGGTCGTGTACATATCGGCAACTATTTTGGTGCGATGAAGCAGTATGTGGATCTTCAGGATACGCACGATGTTTTTGTCTTTATCGCGAATTATCATGCGCTTATTGGTCTGCAGGATAAAGATCAGCTTTTGAAAGATACCCTTGATATTGCGATGGATTACCTTGCGATTGGTTTGGATCCAGAGAAGACAACGCTCTATGTGCAGTCTGATGTTCCTGAAGTGACAGAACTTACGTGGATTTTTAATACACTTGTAACGGTACCTTTCATGCAACGTGCGCATGCGTACAAAGATGCTGTTGCAAAAAACACTGAACCAACAGTTGGCCTTTTTGATTATCCGGTTTTGATGGCGGCAGATATTTTGATGCCGAGCGCTGATATTGTTGCTATCGGACAAGATCAAAAACAGCACATTGAATATGCACGTGACATCGCGCAGAAATTCAATAATACGTACGGCGAGACATTCAAACTTCCAGAACACCTTATTCTCGAAAATGTTGCGGTAGTTCCGGGTACTGACGGACAAAAGATGAGCAAAAGCTATAACAATACAATTCCACTTTTTGGAACACGTGATGAAATCACAAAAGCAGTTATGTCGATTGTGACAAACTCAGGAGGGGAATTTCCAGAAAACCTTTTTGCAATACACAAACTCTTTCGCAAAGAAGCTGAACTCAAACCGCTCTACGATGCAAACAAAACAAACTTTAAGACACTGAAAGACACTCTTATTGAAGACATTGATGTATTTGTTGCTCCAATGCGTGAGCGTCGAGACAAAATTGCAAAAGATCCAAACAAAGTTTTGAAAATCCTTGAAGCAGGGGCAAAGAAAGCACGTACTCGAGCACAAGAAAAAATGAAAGAAGTCCGCGAAAAAGTGGGGATTCTCTAACTTCACAAATTGTTTAAAGAGGCGTATAGTGTTTTTAGACCAAGCAGTACCAACCGTAGCAAGGGGGAGAAAAGATGCCCGATGCAGCTCAAGCTCGCAAGGCAATCGTCCCGTCGAAGGTAGAACGCGAAACCAAGTTCACCGAAGAGCACCCAGAATTTACTGGGTATCTGAAGGAGCTTCGCGGCGCCTTCCACGTTTGTCGAGTAATGCCTTTCGAGCTGGGGAGACTCCGAACATCGAGGAGGTTTTCGAGCATTATGAGTCGTGTGTTCCGTGTCAGAAGCACTACCTGTCTCTCGTCACTCGCATGACGAAACAGCGACAGTTTCCACGGAAGATGCGCCACCATGGTGGGCGTCGGTCGCCACGACTCCGTGAGACCGCGTTCTGCATGGCTCATCGGTAACGGTACCCCCGTTTGTTCCTTAGCAGAGGCGCCCGAATATTCGGGCGCCGTTTCATTTTTGGAATTAGGCAAAAAACCCTTTATACTATAGTCGATATGAAGAACAGAATTTACATTAAAGATCTTGAAAAACACATTGATACCAGCGTTACTGTTGCAGGGTGGGTTTCTGTTCGACGAGACCACGGTAAGCTTATTTTTATTGATGTCCGCGACGAAACAGGAAAGGTACAGGTTGTAGTAACTCCAAAAAACGCAGAGGCACTCTCTGTTGCAAACACACTCCGCTCAGAGTGGGTTATTACACTTACTGGACTCATTAAGAAGCGTCCTGAAAACCTTGTTAATGCAGACGAACTAAATGGCTCGCTTGAATGTGTTGCTGAATCAATAACGGTACTTGCTGAAGCCAAAACACCTCCTTTTGATCTAACTCAAGACACAATGGGACTTAACGAAGAAACACGACTTGCATACCGATACGTGGACCTTCGTAGTGCCCGTATGCAAAAAAATATTCGTGTACGAAGTGAGTTTGTTCAGAAATGTCGTGAATACTTATTTGCAAGAGGATTTGTTGAAATTGAAACACCCCTTCTTACGCAATCAACACCAGAAGGCTCTCGCGACTTCCTCGTACCATCACGACACAATCCAGGAAATTTTTATGCATTGCCACAATCACCACAACAATACAAACAGTTGTTGATGACATCTGGTTTTGAAAAATATTTTCAGACAGCTCGATGTATCCGCGACGAGGATCTTCGTGCTGACCGTGGCTATGAGCATACACAGTTAGACATTGAGATGGCGTTTGTAACACGAGATGAAGTGATGGACACTATCGAAGGCATGATTATCTACGTTATGGAAAGTTTGGGTAAAACAATTCGAGAAAAACCGTTTCCACGCGTTACCTACAAAGAAGCAGTGGAGAAATATGGTGCGGACAAATTCGATATGCGCACACCTGAAGAAAAAGAAAAGGGAATTCTTGCATATGCATGGGTGACTGATTTTCCATTCTTTGAAAAAACAGATGATGGCAAGTGGACATTTACACACAACCCATTTTCAATGCCTATGGCAGAGCATTTGGAGTGGCACATGAAAGGAGAAAACGTTGAAAATATTGTTACGCAACAATACGACCTTGTGTGTAACGGATTTGAGACTGGAGGAGGCAGTATCCGAGCACACCGACCTGAAATCCTTGAAGCAACATACAAAATTATGGGTTACTCGGACGAAGAAATTAAAAAGAGTGTCGGACATATGCTAGAAGCGTTTGCTCATGGAGCACCACCGCACGGAGGTATCGGACTCGGCATCGAACGAGGAATTATGATTTTGACAGGCGAATCCTACCTGCGTGAAGTGCAGGCATTTCCAATGACGGGCAAGGGAAAAACAGCTGTAATGCATGCACCAGGTCCTATTGATCCGATTGTGTTACGGGATCTCGGGCTCTCTCAACTAAAGAAAAAAGAGTAGTTCTGATATGTCGGATTTTAACGTCAAAACAGGAGTGTTCGAAGGTCCGTTGGAACTTTTGCTCCAGCTGATTGAAAAGAGAAAACTGTTCATCAACGACATTGCGCTTGCAGAAGTCGCTGACGAATATATTGCACACGTTGAAAAAACAGAATCATTTCCGATGCACGATGTTGCGCAATTTATCCTTGTTGCATCAACACTAGTCCTCATCAAGTCTCGGTCGCTGTTGCCTGAGTTTACACTTTCATCTGAAGAAGAGATGGACATAAGTGATTTGCAAGAACGTTTGCGTCTCTACAAACAAGCACAGGAATTGGCGATTGGCATGCGAAAGTTATTTGGAAAGAATATTAGCTTTATGCCAATCGTTGAAGCGCGTCCGCGTGTCTCGGTGTTTGCACCACATGCATCAATAACTATTGAAAATATGCGTACAGCGCTTGAACATATCCTTGCGCGTTTGCCGAAGAAAGAAACGCTTCGTGAAGCTGTTGTTGAAAAAATTATGAGTCTTGAAGACATGATTGGACGGTTATCTGAGCGTATTCAAAGTGCGCTCACAATGCGTTTCAAAGACTTCGCTACAGCACATCAAAAAGAAGCAACAACAGAACGCGAAGCAAAAGTAAATACAATTGTTGGTTTTCTTGCTATGCTTGAACTCGTTAAACGTGGTGTGCTTCTTGTTCGACAGCGTGAAGAGTTTGCCGATATTGAAATGGAACACGGTGTTGTAGGCACACCACAGTACAACTAATATGCTTGATATTGCATCACAAATTGAGGCTATTCTTTTCTACAAAGGAGAACCTGTACCACACAAAGAACTGGCACAGATTCTCGCTATTTCTATCGACGAGGTACAAAGAGGACTCGATACACTCAAAATTCGTCTCAATGATCGGGGGCTTTCGCTCATTTTGAAAGACGATGAGGCTCTTTTGGCGACAGCGCCGGCAATGTCAGATCGTCTCGAGAAACTTACCAAAGAAGAACTGGAACGTGATTTAGGTAAAGCAGGAATGGAAACACTCACCATCATTGCGTACCACGGACCAGTGACACGCGCACAGATTGATCATATCCGAGGAGTGAATTCGACCTTCTCTGTCCGCCAACTTATGATTCGCGGACTCATTGAACGCACAGAGAACCCAAAAGATATGCGAGCGTTCCTTTACAGACCAACGTTTGAATTGCTATCCTATATGGGACTGTCGACACTCCGCGAGCTTCCTGACTACGCAAACGTGCGCAGTACTTTGGATGCTTTTGAAAAAGAATCGATAGCAAACGAATCACATGCCACCGGACAACCTTCCGACAGCACCGGAACAACCAACAACTAATTCAGTGGACGTTCATGAACATCTTTTCATGATGCGTTTTGTGCCCCGCATTATCGGGGGACTTTTTATACTTGTCTCTTTTTTTGTTGGGGCACTTTTAATTCAAAAACAAGAAGTGTTGGCGCCAACGCAAGCAACAGAGATTGAAACAACCAACGTGCGAGATGTATTTGCGGGACTAACACTTGAGGCACAGGCGGCAATCGTGTGGGATGCAAAAGAGAAACAGGCACTATTCGGACGAGAACAAAGTCGCGTATTGCCACTGGCATCGGTCAGTAAGGTTGTAACGGCGCTTGCAGCGCGTGCCGTAATTGTTGAGGATGCAATTATTACAATTTCTCCAAACGCACTTGGGACTCTGGGGGAGAGTGGACTTACACAAGGTGAACGATGGCTTCGTGACGATCTCATTACCTTTATGCTTGTCACGTCATCAAACGACGCGGCTATTGCGCTTGCTGAGCATTACGATACACACCGAGAAGTGGGCTCTGTTGATTTTGTCTGGCATATGAATGATATTGCACGTGATACTGAAAACACTGATGTTGTATTTGTAAATCCATCAGGACTCGATGAAGGAGAGGAGATACCAATGAATCGAGGCTCCGCAGAAAGCGTTGCGCGCCTCTTTGCGTACGCGCTCCAAACAATCCCTGATTTAATCGACACAACACGGTTCAAAGAGGGGTCGATTACATCTCTTGATCGAACACATACTATTCAAAATACCAATACCATTATTGACGACATCCCTTTGGCAATCGGCTCAAAGACAGGCTTTACAGATAGTGCAGGTGGCAACCTTGTTCTCTCATACGATGCAACGATTGGACACCCTGTTGTCATCGTTGTTTTGGGTTCAAGCAGAGAAGGTCGTTTTACCGATATGAAGGCACTCATTGAGAAGACAACTGACTATTTTGCGCTTCACTAGTTTGCTACACTGTGCGTATGGAACCTTTCGATATTATTCGTGTCATCATTCCTGCAACCGTTGCCTTTGTTACAGGAATTGTATTGACACCCCTCCTCACGCATTATCTGTATACGTTCAAAGCGTGGAAAAAGAAAAGTGTTGCTGTTGCGACTGACGGAGCGCAAGCGCCTATATCACAAAGCTTACATGGTGATGAAGTGCGTCAGACACCACGTATGGGAGGTGTTGTAGTGTGGGGGAGTGCACTTATCGCAACACTTCTCTTTTTTGCGCTTGGGGAATGGACATTTGGTTCAGTTTTCAATAAATTAAATTTTTTAAGCCGCAATCAAACATGGTTGCCACTCTTTACACTTCTTGTTGGAGCGCTTGTTGGACTTTTTGATGACTATCTTACAGTGCAGGAACGCTATGATCATGTTGCCGGAGGATTGTCTGTATGGAAACGCGTGCTAGCGGTGACATTTGTTGCGTGTGTTGGTGCATGGTGGTTCTATGACAAGCTCGATGTTTCAAGCATCGTTGTGCCATTTGCGGGCACGCTTGATATCGGCATTTGGTTCATTCCGTTTTTCATTATCGTGATGCTCGGGTGTTATTCAAGTGGTGTGATTGATGGGCTTGATGGACTTTCAGGAGGTGTTTTTTCATCAATTTTTTCTGCATATGGTGTTATTGCCTTTTTCCAAAATCAATTTGATCTCGCGGCGTTTTGTTTTGTGATTGTTGGAGGACTACTCGCATTTTTGTGGTTCAACATTCCGCCTGCGCGTTTCTTTATGAGCGAAACAGGAATGATGGCACTAACACTCACACTTGCAGTCGTTGCATTTTTGACGGAACAAGTCGTTATTCTTCCAGTGATTGCATTCCTACTTGTTGTGACATCACTTTCTTCAACACTACAACTGGCATCAAAGAAATTACGTAATGGAAAGAAGTTATTTTTAGTTGCTCCACTCCACCATTATCTTCAGGCAGCAAAAGGTTGGTCAGCACATAAGGTAGTTATGCGCTATTGGGTCCTTTCGGTGATTTGCGCGTTTATTGGCATCAGTATTGCCCTCATCGGGTAAGCCTATGCTACGGTTTAGCCGCTTTGACAGGCCTTTTCTCATCATCACCGGCATACTTATTGTCTTTGGCTTTTTTATTTTTGCATCAGCATCACTTGGCTATCTTGCGCGCGAACAAAATCTTTTTTCATCAGTCTTTGTAAATCAATTGGTGTCACTTGGTATCAGTATCCTTGCGCTCATTGTTGTCACGCAAATCAAACCAACATTTTGGAATAAGAATGCATTCTTTATTTTTCTTGGAGCTGTTATTGCGACACTTCTCGTGTTCGTGCCAATGCTTGGAGGTGAACATGGTGGTGCAAAACGTTGGATTTGGCTTGGTTTTATTTCATTTCAACCATCAGAACTTTTGAAATTTGGTTTTATTGTGTACTACGCGGCATGGTGTGCAGGTGTTCGCGACAAAATTCGCACCATGAGATACGGCATCGTACCGTTGTGCATTCTTGTTGCAATCGCCGCACTCATTCTTGTCTTTCAACCTGACTTCGGCACGCTCATCATCATTACAATCGGTGCACTGAGTATTTTCTTTGCATCAGGCGCGTCATGGAAACATATTATCGGTATCGTCTTCGCTGGACTCGTCGGCATTATGCTTGCCGGTACACTTGTGCCGTATGTGAAGGATCGTTTGATGACATTTGTTGATCCATCGCGCGATCCATTGGGAGCGGGGTACCAGATTCAACAATCACTTATTGCTATTGGATCGGGGGGTATTACGGGACGAGGATTTGGACAGAGTGTGCAGAAATTTAATTTTCTTCCTGAACCGATTGGGGACTCCATTTTTGCCGTTTTTGCTGAAGAGTGGGGATTTATCGGTAGCATTATTCTCATCTCACTCTTTGTTGCATTTCTCGCGCGTGGGTATCGTATTGCGAACCGTGCCCCCACGTCGTTTACAAAACTTTTGACAATTGGTTTTATTACCACAATCGTTGCACAATCATTCATCAACATTGGCGCAATGCTTGGGATTATTCCTCTGACGGGCGACCCACTTGTCTTTGTGAGTCATGGAGGGTCATCACTTCTCATTGCATTGATTGAAATTGGCATCATTCTTCGTATTTCAAGCCACAGTGGCAACGAAAAAGGCGCTTTGGAGAAGGTATAAAGGCTATAATGTCGGCTTTTTTCTGGTATACTTTTGCATATAACGCTTTATATATATGCGCATTGTACTTACGGGAGGCGGTAGCGGAGGACACTTTTACCCGCTCATTGCTGTTGCACAGGAAATAAGGAAAATAGCTCGTGAAGAAAAGCTTCTCGACCCAGATTTGGTGTACATGGCCCCCGAACCATATGACTCCGACGTGTTGTTTGAGCATGATATAACTTTCAAGAAAGTTGCTTCAGGAAAATGGCGGAAATATCTGTCACTCCTCAATGTGATTGATACGTTCAAAGTAGGGTGGGGGATTGTGCGTGCTTTTCTTTCGATGTACTTTTTGTTACCGGACGTTGTTTTTAGCAAAGGTGGGTATCCGGCTGTTCCTGTGTTGTGGGCCGCACGATTCTTTCGCATTCCTGTCATCATTCACGAATCAGATAGCTTGCCGGGCCGCGCAAACTCATGGGCATCAAAATTTGCAAAACGAATTGCAATTTCATACGGAGAAACAGCTGAGCTTTATGAAAAGCTTACCAAAAATAGAAAAGACAAAGCACCGCGGATTGCGCTCACTGGAAACCCTGTTCGTCATGAATTGATGACGTTGGCACCGACGGGTGCTCGAGAATATTTGAAACTTGAAGAGGGGATTCCCACGATTCTTGTGTTGGGTGGATCACAGGGTGCACAGGCAATAAATGAAATTTTGATTGAGGCCTTGCCTGATTTGGTGACAAAGTACAATATCATTCACCAGACAGGCCAAAAACAATTTGATATTTCTCGTGAGACGGCAAATATTGTATTGCAAAATAATCCAAACGCAGGACGCTATGTTGCGTTTCCTTTCTTAAATGTTCTTGCACTTCGTATGTCAGCAGGTGTCGCTGATATCCTCGTCTCACGTGCAGGTTCAGGAAGTATTTTTGAAGCGGCGATTTGGAAAAAGCCAGCAATTATCATTCCAATTCCAGAAGATGTGAGCCACGATCAACACAGCAATGCCTTTGCATATGCACGAAGTGGCGCCGCTGTTGTTATTGAACAAATGAATCTCACGCCACACCTTCTTATTTCGGAGATTAATCGCCTTATTGAAAATCCAGACGAGCGCGCACGTATGGCAGAGGCCGCAGGTCGCTTTGCACAACCTGAAGCGGCACGAAAAATCGCTCGAGAAATCCTTGATCTTGCGCTTGAACATGAAAAATAATCTGCCACAAAATGTGCGCACGCGATTTGCTCCGTCTCCAACGGGGTTTCTCCATATGGGTGGCGTGCGCACGGCACTTTTTAATTATCTCTTTGCACGTAAACATGGCGGCACCTATCTTTTGCGTATTGAAGACACAGACAAGGCACGTAACAAACAAGAGTGGACGGATGCACTTATTGCAGATCTTGAATGGCTTGGCTTGAAACAGGACGAGTTTGCACAACAATCTGATCGAACAGACCTCTACAAAGAGAAACTTGAAGCACTTATTGCTTCAGGGGCTGCATATATTTCAAAGGAAACTCCAAAAGAAGAGGGCCAGCGCGATGAGGTGATTCGGTTTAAAAATCCAAACAAGGTTGTGACGCTTAACGACCTCATTCGTGGCGAGGTTTCAGTAGACACAACTGATCTTGGTGATTTTGTGATTGCGCGAACACTAGAAGAACCGGTGTATCACTTTGCGGTTGTTGTTGATGATATGGACATGCAGGTAACACACGTTATCCGTGCAGAAGAGCATCTTTCGAACACCCCTCGACAAATTCTTATTCAAGAAGCACTCGGCGCACCGCGTCCTATCTATGCGCACCTACCACTCGTGCTTGCAGAAGACAAATCAAAACTTTCAAAACGAAAACACGGTGAGACGGTGTCGTTGACGTACTATCGAAACCTCGGCTACCTTCCGGAAGCGATTGTGAACTTTGTTGCGCTTATGGGTTGGAACCCAGGCACTGAACAAGAAGTGCTTTCAATGGAAGAACTTATTGCACAATTTGATATTGAAAAAGTACAAAAAGGCGGTGCAGTCTTTAATGTTGAGAAATTAAATTGGCTCAACCGCGAATACATTAAGCGAATGCCAGAGGATGCACAACTTGCGGAAGTACTCACATTTGCACCTGAAGGTGTTGATACAACAATCGTAAAAAAACTTCTCTCACTTATTCTCGATCGTATTCACACATTTGGTGATGTGAAGAAAATATTTGATGAAGGGGAATTCTCATTCATGTTTGAGACACCTACAATTGACCTTCAAAAGTTGCTTTGGAAAGGGGAAGGGAACCTCGCCGATGTTCTTGCACATATAACATCAGTACAAACGATGCTTGAAAAACATAAAGAAAGCGGGGGAGAGACGTCTGCAGAGGCCCTTAAAGCTCTTATATGGCCCTACGCAGAGGAAAAAGGCCGTGGCACAGTACTTTGGCCACTTCGATTTGCCCTTACCGGCAAGGACAAATCCCCAGACCCTTTTACGGTTATGAGCCTTTTAGGCCTTACCGAGACCTGTGCTCGTTTAGAGGTCATAATAGAAAAAATTCGTAATGAGTAGAACGCTTTTTATACGAACTGTACTAGAAACTCTCGCGCTCTTTCTGTGCGGTGTTCTTTTTGTTTTTGCACAAAGTGTTGGCGACCTTCGCGACAAAATTGATGATAAACGCGATGAGATTGAAGATATTGAAGCTGAAATTGCTCGCTACGAACAAGAACTCACGCGTGTGGGTGCGGAACGTTCAACACTTGAGTCGGCAATCGCGCAATTGAATCTCACGCGACAAAAATTACTTTCAGATATCAGTCTGACACAAAAGAAAATCCAACAAGCGCAGTACACGATTGAAACACTCGGCGTTGAGATTCAAGATAAAGAAACTCGTATTGAAAATAACAATACATTGTTGGCGCAAGCGCTTCGGCAAGTGAACTCAACTGACCGACAATCATTTGTCGAGACGATTTTGTCGCAGGAAGATATTTCTGAAGTTTGGGTTGAAATGGATCAACTTGAACAACTTCAAGCGACCGTTCGAGAGGAGCTTTTTAAATTGCGTGACTTAAAAACTGAACTGGTTGAAAAACAGACGGATGAGCAAGCCGAGCACGACAATTTGAGTTCATATAAATCAAAACTTACAGGACAACAGCAGGTGATTGATGAAAATAAAAAACAAAAGGACACTCTTTTGAATCAAACAAAAAATGAAGAGGCTGAGTACCAGCGTTTGCTCGCAGAAAAACTAGCAGCACAAAAAAAGATTGAGAGTGAACTTCAAGACTTTGAAGCTCAATTGCAATACGCCCTTGATCCTTCACGATTGCCTAAGGAAGGAAGTTCGGTTCTTGCGTGGCCAATCGAAAATCCTGAAATCACACAAGGATATGGTTTGACTTCATTTGCTCGCCAAGGTTCGTATGGATATGACAAAGACGGTAATCCAAATCCTCACCGTGGTATCGATTTTAGAGCATCAGTCGGCACACCAGTCCTTGCAACAGCACCGGGAACCGTTCGTGATGCAGTCAACATGGATGCGGTGCGTGGGTGTTACTCATATGGACGCTGGATTTTGGTTGATCATGACAATGGTTTTTCATCAATGTATGCGCACCTCTCCGTCATGAGTGTTGAAGCGGGCGACTACGTAAAGCAAGGTCAAATTATCGGCTACTCAGGACAATCGGGATATGCAACAGGTCCGCACCTCCACTTTACGATTTTCGATAGGGAAGCCGTGCAAGTTGCTCCGTTCACGTGGAGTAATGGCTGTAAGGGAACTCGTGTCGCGTACGCGCCATACGAAGCCTATTTGAATCCATTGTCGTATTTGCCCAAATAGTCTACGCTAGAGGTATATGCAACAAACTCGAGAACGCGGATTAGTTGGACTCCTCATTGTTATTGTTATCGGCCTTATTATTCTCGGCTACTTTGGTTTTAATATTCAAGAAATTTTGGCGAAGCCGATTGTTCATGACAACTTGGTGTACTTCTGGAACCTCTTAAAAGCGCTTTGGAGCAACTTTTTGGCTGGACCTGCTATTTGGGTCTGGGAGCACATCATCAAATTCTTTTGGGATTTATTTTTGCAGGGTTTGGGTAACTTAGGTGATGGTCAAGGTGCAAGTGAATTAATGCAGCAGTAGTTTTTCAGAGAAAAGGGAAGTGCGACTCCCCTAACGCCCTTATTTTTCGAAAGACCCCTCTCGGGTCAATTTCGAGTATCAGGTGACCTCATATACGCCTCAAGGAGGTCATTTTAAGGTATAGGGGTACGTCTAGGTTGGGTCCATAAAGTTGATTTTGAAATATGTAAATGAGTTCTACAAAAGAAAAAATATTTTGCGATGCATCTTTAGGGAAGATTGCGTTGCAAAATATTTTTGATCTTTTACGACCCGTAGAGTAGAGAATATGGAAGACATACGAGAACAAGCCCACAGGCTGTTTACAGCCCTGGCCATAGTTTATTTAGATAAGGGTCGTAAAAGATATATTGTGCGACGCTATAGCTTTCGAGCTATGGAACCACAAAGCCTCCCCCCTCTGATCTATCAATTACAATTTGCAGCTTTTGTAAATCCAGCTGCTAGTGCATCGGATTCATTTGTAAAGAATATTTTATTTTCATTTTTTATTTGACTCGCTCCCGGACACCAAGGGTAGTGGAATTTTGTACTATTCTTTGAGGCAACCACTTGGCCCTCTGTAGGGGCCCTCTCCCCCATCTCTGGGTTAGTTGGCGGTTCAGAAGTTATTACTTCAGAAGTTTGTGCAGTTGTTGTAGAAAATTCTAAAATAATTTCTGCGTTTGCTTCGCCTTTGCCATACAATCGCCCTATACCAAATGCTCCAAAAGCTAAGAGCATGGCACAGCCCATAAAGACCCTTTCATGGGTTACAAAATGCTCAAGACGAGCCTTGCCCTGCTCTCTAATAAGTGCTATACTCATAGTCTGTCGAAATTCAATTCTACGGGTATCACTTCAAAAATATTTAAAGTTATATGGCACATAGAAAAGCCGGAGGAACAGCACGAAACCTTCGAGACTCACAACCAAAGTTCCTCGGCGTTAAAGTTGCTGATGGACAAGTGGCACAAAAGGGATCAATTATCGTCCGCCAGCGCGGTACGCGATATGTAGCCGGTGATAACGTTCGCACAGGTAGAGATCACACACTCTTTGCTGTTGCGGACGGTGTCGCCCGCTTTAAAGATGTTCGCAAGAAATCGTTTGACGGATCATACAACATCCGCAAAGACGTCTCAGTTGAAGTTAAATAAAAACCACTCTCCTGTCTCTTTTAAAATGCACGGATAAAATTCTACTGAATTTTTCCTCGTACTCGCGTCGTCACGCTCGCAAGTCATTTTAAAAGAGCAGGACTCGTTCCGACGTAAAAACAAAAATCCGCGATGAGCGGATTTTTTGTTTGCATTGGATTATGAATGACATGTAAGTGAGCTTGTCTTTTTGAAAAGAACTTGGAAGATGCGACGACGTCGGACAGAAGAAAAATCAAGCTTGATTTTTCTGTGTCTTTTCAAAAAGATATGCGAACGGCCTTTACATATCGCTAATCATGAGTGTCATCTTCCCTGTTGCACCTCCACCAGAAAGCGAGAGTGTGTGTTCCCCACCCTCTTTGATTGGGGATTTCAAACCAAGTGTGTCCGGCGGAAGAAGCACACCAAGTTCATTGTAAATTGCTGTTGCAATATCTTCTGGTTTCAATGCTGCAAAGACATGACCTTGCTCATTAAGTCGTGTTCGGAGTGTTGCTGTTTTTCCATCGAGTGCTCGAACGCCTTCCGCGATTTTTTCTTCCTCAGCCTTGTATGTTGTTTCTCGTTTTGACTTATTGGCCTCAAGATCACGCATTGCACCTGGTGTTGCAGCTTTCGCCATTCCTTTTGGGATTAAAAAGTTGAGTGCATATCCTTCAGACACGGTAACCACCGTATCTTTTTTTCCAACCTTCGCCACATCGCGCAATAGAATAATTTCCATATAGAGGAAGCATACTAAAAGCCACTAAAAACACAATCCTCTACAAAGGGATTGACGGAAAACTCCAACATGGTATGTTCCCTACCAGATGGCTCCTTAAAACCTCTCTCATGAAAGGAGGTGGTGCATGGCATGAGCATTGAGACACACGTTGATGCACGTTCGCTTATCCAGCTCAAAGACGGCAAAAGGATAATCATTTCTGACCGTCCTCTGGGAAGCGAGAACCTCATCGCTGCAGTATCAGTTCGTAACGGCAAGTTGTTCGTAGATGGCGAATACGTCCGTGAACTCTTGCCCGAAGAACTCCCACCGGAAAAGACACGTACGCTTCTTGACTCGCTTCTGCTTCCTGAACTTGAGGGATAACGATGCAACAACGCATCTCACTTCCGTTTCCTACCGACCTCGTGATCGCAGTTCATTTCATATGAACAGCCACGGGGTCTTTCCTTTTTTATCGGCGACGTAGAACGAACGAAAAGAAAATGTAATCACTTTCTTTTCCGAGCCGAGCCTGCCGGCAGGGAGTCGATATGGGGTCAGTGTCTTAGGCTTGCCCCAAAGGACCCTTACTGTGCAACAAGTTCGAGAGCTTTTTCCAATTGAAGGTCGTCAGGTGTGCCAACAGTTCCCGGCTCTGTTTCAACAACAACATCAGGTGCAAGACCTTCAAGAGAGATTGATGTGCCATCTGGTGTATACCACTGCGCAACCGTCACTTTGAGTGATGTATCAAAGGTAATTGGAATCAATTCTTGCACGGATCCTTTACCAAAACTTTGTGTACCAACGAGTGTTGCAATGTCGTGCTCCTTGAGTGCCCCAGCGACGATTTCAGATGCTGAAGCGGAACCACCGTTTATGAGGACAATAATTTTTGCTGGTTTTTTGGGAAGTACATATCCCTTGCTCAAGTGCTCTTTATTTTGTTCCTCATCTTTTTCGGATCGTTCACTCACAATAATGTCACCTGCGGGTACAAAGTAGCTTGCAATGTCCACTGCGGCATCAAGAAAACCTCCTGGGTTGCCACGAAGATCAATAATCATTCGATCGGCAGACGACTGTGCGAACTCTTGCATTGCTTGTTTAAATCGCATTGTCGCGAGTGCATCAAAGTTGTAGAGCGAAAGAATGAACACGTTATTGCGAACCTCGGTTTTAAGCGTAGGAACAACAATTTTTGCACGCACAAGCGTAAATGTCAGGAATTCATCGGCGCCTTCACGTGCAATTTCAAGAACTACCTCGGTTCCCTCTTCACCACGAATGCGCTTCACCGCTTCATCGACAGTCAAGCCAGAGGTCGATTCACCATCAATCGAAACAACATAATCTCCAGACTGAATGCCGGCGCGTTCTGCAGGAGTGTCTTTAAGTGGCGCAATAACAACAATGGTTCCTTCCTTCTCACCTATTTCCATACCAACCCCACCAAATGAACCACGAATCATTTCCTCAAAGAGAGATGCTTCTTCAGGTGGCATGAAGACGGTATACGGGTCACCAAAAGAATCTGCGAGGCCGCTGATTGCTCCCCACACTTTTTCGTCTTGCGTTGTCTCACCTCCGCCAGAATATTTTTCATCAAGAATACTCCATGCTTCCCAGAACGGTTCAAAATCAATATTTTCAGGCTTCCCTTCATTCATGCCCGTCACTCCGGAAACAGAATTTGATGCTGGAACGGAAGCTCGGCCAAAAAAATAACCGGCCCACAGAAAGAGGACAGCAACGGCAACGAACTGTGTAATTTTTTTCAAAAGTCCACCTCGCATAGCACTCTAGTATCTCATACGATAGAATGGAGACAAATATGATTAGATTGTATAACACGCTTACTCGAAAGAAAGAGGACTTCACTCCCCTTCATGAAGGTCATGTTGGTATGTATAACTGTGGCCCAACGGTGTACGACCGAGCACACATCGGCAACTTACGCGCGTATGTATTCTCTGACACATTGCGCCGAGTGCTCGAACTGCAAGGTCTTACAGTGCTCCAAGTCATGAATATCACTGATGTTGGGCATCTTTCATCAGACGGTGACTCAGGTGAAGATAAAATGACAAAAGGTCTGAAGCGTGAGGGTTTGCCGCTCACCCTCGATGGTATGAAGACACTTGCAGATACCTACACACGTATTTTTGAAAAAGATATTGCTGCACTCAATATTGAACATCCCCACGAACTTCCCCGCGCAAGTGAACATATTCAAGAGCAGATTGATATCATTTCAAAACTTAAAGAAAAGGGTTTTGTGTACACCACAAAGGATGGTGTATATTTTGATACAAATAAAGATGTTAATTACGGAAAACTTGGCGGCCTTACTCCCCTCGATGATTCACAAGAACGTATCTCCGGCAATGATGAAAAGAAAAATCCACGAGACTTTGCGGTATGGAAATTAAATAGTGAGATTGGTTGGGAGTCACCATGGGGTAAAGGTTTTCCTGGATGGCACATTGAATGTTCAGCGATGGCAATGAAATATCTTGGTGAGTCATTTGATATTCACACGGGTGGTATTGATCACATTCCTGTCCATCACAACAATGAAATCGCGCAGTCAGAGAATGCAACAGGTAAACAATTCGCTCGTTTTTGGATTCATGGAGCGTTTTTGAATATAGATAATACAAAAATTTCAAAATCTCTTGGTAATTTTATTACACTTGAGGACCTACAAGAAAAAGGTATCTCCCCCATCGCCTACCGCTATTGGTTACTCACAGGACACTACAGAAGTGAGCTCAATTTTAGTCTTGAGGCACTTGAAGCTGGTCAAAACGCATACAACAAACTCATTGATCGACTTCGTTCGTTTGGTACAGAAGTCGGCACGGTTGATATTGGGTATGAGGCAAAGTTTCTTGAGGCAGTAAACGATGATCTCAACACACCACAAGTAATTGCCCTCATGTGGGACATGCTCAAAGATGATTCGCTCTCAGATAAAGACAAAAAAGCCACGCTCTTTTATTTTGATCGTGTGCTTGGGCTCGGTCTTCGCGATATCCGCGCTATAGAAATTCTAGAGGAGATTCAGATACTCTTAAATGAACGCGAATCTGCGCGTAAAGCAAAAGAGTGGGCAAAAGCAGATGAACTTCGTGAAAAAATTGCAGGACTTGGATATGACGTGAAAGATTCCGCAGACGGCTATACGATTTTTGCAAAATAAAAGGCCGCGGGGGTATCGGTGAGTTTGGAGTGTCAAATCCTACTCCCCCCGCGGCCTTGCGATGTAAGGGCCTTTATGGCATACTCCTTTTTGTCGCACCGGCGACCTTTACAAGAATGTCGAGGAGATACCCCCCCTCGGCCAAACCCTATATACAACCGTCGTATGACGGAACGTACACGGGGCTTTCCCCTTTTTTTATTGGCGACGTAGAGCGAACGAAATAAAAAATTTATTTTTCATTTCCGAGCCGAGCCTGCCGGCAGGCAGGGAGCCAAAAAAGAATTGATATCTTTATTTTATGACAGCGAAAAAACACGAACACGAAGAGGTATTGGATGAAGCTCTTGATGGAAAAGAAAAGAAGAGCGATAAGCTCATGGGCTCATACCTCACGGAAACAAAACAACCTCCAAAACAAGGAGACATTATTGAGGGTAAAGTTATTGCGCTTCACAAGTCTACGGTCTTGGTTGATATCGCACCATTTGGTACGGGTATTATCTACGGACGTGAATACACAAATGCGCGTGATCTCATCAAGAATATTTCTATTGGTGATGATGTAACCGCAACGGTTGTGGACATCAACAATCCCGATGGCTACCTCGAGCTCTCACTCAAGGAAGCACGTCAGGCAATTATCTGGGGTGAAGCAGAACGCGCACTCAAAGATAAGAAGCAGTTCGACGTGATGGTGAAGGAAGCAAACAAGGGTGGCCTCATTATGGAATGGCAAGGCATCCTCGGTTTCTTGCCAGCGTCACAGTTGGGCCCTGACCACTATCCTCGTGTTGATGGTGGCGACAAAGATCGAATTTTGGGAGAGTTGCAAAAGCTCGTCGGTAATCCCCTTGCAGTAACAATCATTACTGCTGATCCAAAAGAAGGAAAACTTATCTTCTCTGAAAAAGGTACAACACAGAAAGAAAAAGAAGTGCTCGTTGGTAAATACGCTGTGGGTGATGAACTCAACGGTGTTATCACAGGTATCGTAGACTTCGGTGTCTTCATTAAGGTTGAAGATGGTCTCGAAGGTTTGGCACACATCTCTGAACTCGACTGGGGTCTTGTTGAAGATCCTCGCAAAATGTTCAAGGTTGGCGAACCAGTTCGCGTAAAGGTTATTGAAGTGAAGGACGGTAAAATCTCACTCTCAATCAAGGCGTTGAAAGCAAACCCATGGGTTGAAGCAGCCAAGAAGTACTCAAAAGATGACACCGTTGAAGCAGTTATCATCAAGTACAACAAGCACGGTGCATTGGCCTCAATCGAAGAAGGTGTTGCGGGACTCGTTCATGTATCTGAATTCGAATCAACAGAGAAACTTCGCGAGAAGCTTGAACTTGGAAAATCCTACTCATTCAAGATTAACCTCTTTGATCCAAAGGAACAGCGCATGACACTCTCGTACATGCCTGAGAAAAAATAGTCGTTCACATCTTCTTTTTGAAAAGACACGAAGAAAGTAAGCCTACTTTCTTCTCCGTCCGACACCGTCGTGTCTCCCGAGGTCTTTTCAAAAAGAAAAGTTCACTCGCACGTTAATACAAGAAAAACAAAATCCGCTCGAAAGGGCGGGTTTTGTTTTTCTATATACATGAAAGCCCCGTCACACTATGAGATGTAACGGGGGTTGAAGCGTTCTTCGTGTCAATCAGAGGGCGGCCCACCACGGCCGGACACGAGCCAGCCCACGAGAAGGACGAGAAGGACGATGAGGAGGAGCTTCGCGGTCGTTGCAGCCGTACCGGCGACCACACCGAAACCGAGAAGTGCGGCGACGATTGCGATGATGAGGAACGTCACTGACCATGACCGCATATGTCTTTCCTTATCTATCCGTATGCGCTACGGACACGCGGTCTCGCGGAGAGACATCTGACTTATATTATACAGGAACTCCTTTGTATTGTCAATACTAGTTAAATCTGTTCATTGCAACTCCTCTTCCCTCTTCTACAATTGTTTGAATTGCTTCAACTGATTTCTTAATCACCTTTTTGAGATCTGATTCTTCTGTCTTCTTGAAATCCCCAATAACGTGTTTAAGTACTTTCTCGTCTCCTTTTGGTTTTTTGATTTTGCCACTTGGTGTTTCTCCAGAGACCCCAACACGAATACGAAGATACTCATTTGTCTTGAGTGCACGTTCAACCGATTCAATACCCTTATGTCCTCCTGAACCGCGAGCAAAAGAGAGTTTGAGTCCACCTAATGGCAAATCGAGGTCATCTTGGACGACAATAATACGTTGAGGAGGGACTGTTTTTGACTTTGTGAGGTAACCAACAGCAAGTCCTGACTTGTTCATAAACGTGTCAGGCAAAGCCGCAATGATTGTATGTGAGCCAATTTTGACTTGAGAGAGAAGCGAATTTGAGCCAGCATCCTTTTTCCAAGGTGTGCCATCGTTCACATCGACAAATTTCTCCACAATCGTTCGTCCAACATTGTGTCGTGTGTGTTCATACTCTTCTCCAGGGTTTCCAAGACCAACCATGAGGTATTTCATACGACTAGTATGACGCATGAGTGGTAGTGTTCGCAAGAATGGCAAAAAATATAGCCATGACACATGAAATCTTCTTGCGTCAAGGATTATGAGAACGTACAATGCGTACACAAATTATGGAATCTGAAACATCACAGACACCTACTCCCTCAGTGCGATCAAAATTTTCTCCATTTATTTCGGAAATGATTCGCTTCGTGATGATTGCTGTGTTCATTGTGTTGCCGATTCGCCTCTACATTGCACAACCATTTATTGTAAGTGGTTCATCGATGGATCCAACATTCGCAAATGGCGAATATCTCATTGTTGATGAAGCATCATATCGATTTGGTGATCCAGAACGTGGTGATGTCATTATCTTTAAATACCCACAAGACACATCAAAGTTTTTTATCAAGCGCATCATTGGTCTGCCAGGAGAAACAGTACACGTTGAAGGTACAAAAATCAGAATTGTGAATGAAAACAACCCTGAAGGATTTGTACTCGATGAGTCATACCTCACTCACGAAACAGAAAGCTTTATTCGTCTCAAGCTCTCTGATGAAGAATACTTCGTCATGGGTGACAATCGCCCCGCAAGTTCTGATTCTCGTGTCTGGGGACCTCTCCCACGAGAGTTAATCATTGGTCGTGCATTTGTTCGTCTCTTACCTGCCGGAAGAATTGATCTCTTCCCTGGCGAGCATTCATATGAGCTCGATGCTGAAATAACCGAATAACTATGGCAACAACAGCACGAGATCGAAACATAGGAGTTGCCTACACATATGATGGCGAACTCAAACGAGCCCTCGATATCGCTGAAGCATACGGATTTCGTATTTTGCCTCCACTCAAAGTTGAAGCGTGCGATCGTGAACACGCAGAAAACTACACGTGTCCTGAACATCATATTGCGGCACTCAAACACTTTGATGCACGCCAAGAAACATATCCTGATGGTGTTGCGCGGATTGCGCACACGCACAAAGTGCCCTACAAAAATCGTCTTGAACTTCGTCTTGAGATACTTGGAGATAGAGAAAGCTCTGCTGAAGGGCTACTCTTCCAGGCTGCGCACGCCATTTTGCAGGAGTACGGACACAAAAACACCATGGTGACCGTGAATAGCGTTGGTGGCAAAGAGACACTTGGTTCATTCACACAATCAGTTGGACATTATTTCCGCGCACGAATAAACGAACTCGACCCAGAGTGTCGTAATAATTTCAAAAAATCAGTATTTGCACCACTTCGCTGTACTCACGAAGCATGTTTGCAACACCGCACTGATGCGCCGCACTCACTTAACTTTTTGACGGAACAAAACCGCCAACATTTCAAAGAAGTATTGGAATATCTTGAGGCATTTGAACTCCCCTATGCTGTTGATCCACATTTGGTTGGGAGTGAGCACTACACAACGCGCACGGTGTACTCAATTACGTCATCAGGACGTCACGCAGATGAGGATGCACCTCGGGAAACGGTTGCATGGGGCGAACGCTATGACCATCTCGCAAAACGAATTGGCCTAAAAAAAGTGATTCCTGCAGTGAATATCACACTTGATCTCGGCACACGAACGACAAAAGAATCCTTCAAAGAGCGTTCACGAAAGCAGACAATTGCGGTGCACATCATTCATGCTGGCCGTCCCGCGAAAATGCGTGTTTTGAAACTTGCTGAGTTCCTCCGTACTTCTCACATTCGTGTATCAATGCATTTGCACAAAAATAGCGTGACTGAACAGCTTGAGCGGGCACAGTTGGCAAAAGTACCTCTCCTCATCATTGTGGGCCAAAAAGAGGTCTTGGATGGCACCGTTATGATCCGGCATGCGGCCACGAGTAGCCAAGAAAGTGTTCCTCTGTCTAGGGTCGCCACATATCTGAAGTCCCGTATCTAGCCGTTGCAGGCCTACGCGCCCTGTGGTACTATTATGACCCTATGGCAGTACATGTAAGCATCACACGCAGCGAAAAAGAGAACAACATGGGCGTCATGCGACGCTTTCGTCAGCGCGTAACTGAATGGGGTGGCGTCAAGAAAAAGCGCTCAGTTCGCTACCACAGCCGCACTGCATCAAAGTACGTAACGAAGAAAAGCCGTTTGCGCACTATTGCCCGTAAGACAGTACGCGCTCGCCTCTATAAGCTTGGCCTTACCGATAAGGCGTAGTATGACGCTTGTCACTACCTCCACATTAAAGCAAAAAACACCCCTTTCCACCCAGCAAGGGGTGTCGCTCTATACCCAAGCGGCCAAACTCATTTTAGGAACAACATACGAGGTATCTCTCGTTTTCGTTGGTAATGCAAAATCGCACGCAATAAATCGAACCTACCGTGGTAAAGATAAAGCCACAAATGTCCTTGCATTTCCACTTTCAGATACAAACGGCGAAATCGTTATCGCACTTCCCTACGCACGCCGCGAAGCAAAAGACTTTGGTTCGACCCCTGATGAACACATTCTGTACCTTTTTATACACGGTTGTTGCCACTTAAAAGGCCTTGATCACGGAGAAGAAATGGAAGAACTCGAGCAAAAGACGCTCAAAAAACTCTCAAAGAAACGCGCATAATCGTTTCGTAATACGGCCATCCTGTTTTATACTGTGAGTCGACAAACAGGACACATGGCTCGAACTATTGCAACAGGAATCGACGTCGGTACAGACTCCGTAAAGGTAGTCGTCGCTGAATACCTGCGCGGTGAACGCGGTGTTGGCCGCAAAATTATCGGTGTGGGTGCGTCTGACTCACTCGGCCTCCGCCATGGCTACATCGTTGATGCCCCGCAGGTCACACGAAGTATTCGTCAGGCAGTCATCCAAGCAGAAAAGACATCTCGCACACGAATTGAATCGTGTGTCCTTTCCGTTGGTGGTGTTGGTATTGAAAGCTTTGTGGTCTCTGGCTCAAGTGTCATCAGTCGTGCAGACTCAGAAATAAGCGATCTTGACCTCGATCGTGCGATTGCAGGAGCTCAAGAGACGTTGCCCGATCTCGCAAAGAACAATCGAAAAATTCTTCATGCTATCCCCCTTCTCTATAAACTCGACAGCAAAGAAGTACTCGGTCGCGTTGTTGGTATGAAAGGTGTAAAGCTCGAAGTGAAGATGCTCTACGTTACAGCACTCGAACAGCACCTCGCTGATCTTATTGAAGCAGTTGAGCGTGTTGGTATTGAAGTGATTGAAGTGATTGCAAGTCCAATTGCATCTGCAGTTGCAACACTCACCAAACCTCAACGCGTCGCCGGTTGTCTTCTTGTTGATATTGGTTCTGAAACAACATCAATGATTGTGTATGAGAATGATGTACCTGTCTCACTCAAGGTATTTCCAATTGGTTCAAGCGATATTACGAATGACATCGCACTCGGACTCCGTGTTCCACTTGATGATGCAGAAAAAATTAAACTCGGTAGTCTCATTCAGACAACAGCGCCTCGTAAAAAATTAGAGGACATCATGAATGCACGTCTGAAAGATATTTTTGAACTTATTGAAACACATTTAAAGAAAATGGGACGTAATGGTCTCTTACCTGCTGGTGTAACACTCACAGGTGGTGGTTCGCGTATCGTAAGTATTGAAGATGTTGCTCGAACAGTGCTCGCCTTGCCTGCACGCGTTGGAAAAATTCAAATCAATAGCACGGCACATGGTGAAGTCTATGATCCATCGTGGACAGTTGCCTACGGCTTGGCACTTCTCGGACTTACATCGGGTGGCGTTGGTTCACGTTTGCCTACATTCTCAAAAGGTCCAAGTATGTTCTCTGGTATGGGCAACAAATTCTCAAACCTCCTCAAGAAATTTCTTCCGTAGTGCATTATAAAGACCTAGAAGTGCCAAAGTGTCAATAATGTGTTCTTATCCCCTGCCCTATGGTAGATAAAGGGTTTTTTGCTATTATTGATTCCATAGAAATGGGGATAAGCTCGTTTTTCGAGCGTATTTTTAAAGCATTATATGGCTACTAAAGTAACACCTGAAGTTGAGACATTCGCACGGATTAAGGTTGTTGGTGCTGGAGGGTCAGGATCAAACGCGGTAAATCACATGGTGAACGAAAAAGTTCGCGGTGTTGAATTCATTGCAGTAAACACTGACGCTCAAGATCTCCACAACACGCTCGCAAAGAGAAAGATTCACATTGGTAAGAACCTTACAAAAGGACTCGGTGCCGGAATGGACCCTGTCATTGGTAAACGCGCTGCAGACGAAACAAAAGAAGAAATTCAAGAAGCCCTTAAGGGTGCCGACATGGTTTTCCTCACGGGTGGTATGGGAGGTGGAACAGGAACAGGTGCAATGCCATCAATCGCACAAGTTTCTCGCGAATTAGGTGCGCTCACCATCGGTGTTGTCACAAAACCATTTAGCTTTGAAGGGGCACAGCGTATGCGCATCGCACAGCAAGGTCTCGACGAGCTCCGCAAAGAAGTAGATGCCTTGGTTGTGATTCCAAACGATCGCCTCTTCGGCATCATTCAGAAAGACACATCAATCAACCATGCATTCAAAATGTGTGACGAGGTGTTGCGACAAGCAGTTGAAGGTATCTCTGATTTGATTACAATGCCGGGTATCATCAACGTCGACTTCGCCGACATTCGTGCCATTTTGCAAAACGCAGGTTCAGCACTCATGGGTATCGGTACGGCAACAGGTGAAAAGCGTGCGACAGAAGCCGCACAGATGGCAATCAACTCTCCTCTTCTTGATGTCTCCGTATCAGGCGCAAAGGGAGTGCTGTTTGCAATCGCTGGTGGTGATGATCTCACGATGATGGAAATTCAGGAAGCTGCGAAAGTAATTACAGAAAACGTTGATAAGGATGCAAAGATTATCTTCGGTGCTATCAAAGATGACCGTTTGAAGAAGAACGAAATTAAAGTAACCGTGATTGCTTCAGGTTTTCCTGAGAACAACGGTGCAAATCCTTCCCTCTTCCAATTTGGCCGCAAAGAAGTAAAAGAAAAAGAAGAAACGGTTGGTGCAAAGATTGCAGCAAATAAGAAAGAAGAAGCAAAGATGGAACGTGAGGAAATGATTTCTGCCCAAGCTCCTAAACCTGCTCCTACGATTGAATTGAAACCAAAGGCAGACGATGATGAAGACGAATGGGGTGCGATTCCAGCTTTCCTTCGCCGAAAGAAATAAGCTTATAGCTAATAGCTTTTAGCTTATAGAAATCCTTTAAAGAAAATTTAACTCTTCTCTGTAGAATTAAGGAGTGAATAAACTTCCCTCTTACAGAGAACTCTTAGTTTGGCAAAAAGCAATTCTGCTCTGCACGGAAATATATAAACTCACGCACTCATTCCCGCGAGAAGAAATATTTGGGCTTACTTCTCAAATAAGAAGAAGTTGTGTATCAATCCCCTCAAATATTGCTGAGGGTAGGTACCGATCGTCAAGAAAGGATTTTCTTCAGTTTCTTAGAATTGCGTATGCATCTGGAGCTGAGCTGGAAACTCAACTTGAAATTGCACAGAACGTCTTGAAAATACCTCCTGAAAGATTTAAGACTAGTAAAAAACTATTAGATGAGATAATGCGAATGCTTAATGTTATAATTCAAAAGCTTAATTACTAGATTCCTAAAAGCTATTAGCTATAAGCTTGTATATGTTCGATTTGATTATTGTCGGTGGCGGTCCTGCAGGGTGTGCGGCAGCTGTGTATGCCGCACGAAAACGCCTCTCAACACTCCTTATTGTTAAAGAATGGGGCGGACAGAGCAATGTCTCATCTGACATTCAAAACTGGATTGGCACGCCCTCGGTGTCAGGAAACGACCTTGCAAAGATGTTTAAAGGCCATGTTGAGACATATGTTGGTGATACATTTTCAATACAAGAGAACGAATACGTATCCGGTCTTTCAAAGAATGATGATGGTACGTTTACGGTAACAACAAACAAAGGTCAACATGTTGCTCGTGCGGTGCTTATCGCAAGTGGTTCAGGTCGCAAAAAACTCGAAGTTCCTGGCGCAGATTCATTTGAGAACAAAGGGGTCGTCTACTGCGCATCATGCGATGGTCCCCTCTTCTCTGGTCAGCCGGTTGCTGTCATCGGTGGTGGTAATGCCGGATTTGAAACTGCGGCACAACTCCTCGCCTACTGCCCAAGCGTGACGCTTCTTTCACACGGTGCAAAATTCAAAGCTGACGAAATCACTCAGGAAAAAGTGCTTGCGCATCCAAATATGAAAAGCATTCGAAACGCAGAGATTCTTGAAGTTAAAGGCGATACGTTTGTAAACGGCCTTGTGTACAAAGATAAAACATCGGGAGAAGCCGTGACACTTCCTGTCGCTGGTGTGTTTGTTGAAATCGGCATGCTTCCTAACACCGACTACGCAAAAGGTGTTGTTACGATGGATGAGTACAATCGTGTCATCATTGACCACACAACAGGACGAACAAATATTCAAGGTATATGGGCTGCTGGAGATTGTTCAAACGTGAAGTTCCACCAAAACAATATCGCTGCAGGAGACGCAGTCCGCGCTCTTGAAGATATCTATATATTCCTCCGCACGAAATAGATTATCTTCAAAAACCAATATTTTTGAAGTATACTCTTCCCGTTCGGGCGATTAGCTCAGCTGGTTAGAGCACTTGCATGACATGCAAGGGGTCACAGGTTCGAATCCTGTATCGCCCACACCTTACGACACCCAAAAACCGCTATCATTGAAACGCTTAATCATATTCAATTCAGCAGGTCGCCATTGCATTCTAGGCGTATCCATTTCTTTTAAAAGTTGTAGAAGGACGTCTCGCGTTTCGTCATCACTTCCCAGTGATTTTAATTGAATAAAAAATCGTTCAAGGAGTGTGTCACTCACACGCGCACGACCTAATTCTCGAGTGAGTGCAGTAAGGCCTTCGTTTTGAACTTCTTCTTTTAATTTTTCTATTTTTTCTGTGTACTTTGGTTGCTGCATCATCCGTCCTGCGATTTGAGAGATATCCCGAAAAGCCTGCTGTTTTTTCTCTTGCATATCCTCATCAAATGTCTTCGTGAGTGGACGCCACATGCGTAGTGCCGCTAAATCGTCCAATCCCCCTTCTTCCGAAGTTTTTCCTGAACGACCAAAGTCAATGATGTATGGCGTTCCATCATATCCAATCATCACGTTGCGTTTGTGTATGTCGTTATGATATATGCCACTCTTGTGTAAAATGTGAAGCGAACGCTCAATGGTGTCAATAATTTTTGGATCCATTCTAAAGTTATGTCGACGTAAATACGTAATGAGTTTTTGCTCATTCCGCGCAAACACGATTGATCTCTCGGATTCGATTTCTTCAGGAGTTGCTCCATGCCCGCTTGGTATTTCAAATCCTATCTGTACTCCAACCTGTTGCTCTTTTTCTTCATAGGACATTGCCGCGAGAGTCTCTTCATCAATTCCTGTTTCAGCGAGCACAAAGTCATACATGACGGTGCCAAAATCCTTTCCATCAACATAATCCATGACAACAAACTCAACACGCTCCTTGAGATTTGCCCCATGTCGATTCAAAAAACCTTCCGTCTCTTCATTGATATGCTGATCTGTCGCAACAAAAGCCTTGGGAACTGTACACACAGACACCTCTTGATCGCGTGCTGTCTCTAGAGCCATGCGGGCCTTTTCTTGAAACGCCATTTCTTCACGTGCGGTCCCAGGCGAATACACCTTTAAAATTTTTGTGGCAAGGGAACCTGTATCATCCTCTGGCAAAATCCCCTCTGACTTTAATAGCCCCTCTTCGTCAGCAGAGACACTTTCGGTTGAAAGTCGAAAAACAACCGCGTCCTTTCCTTGCCCAATGTAGTATGAGGATTCAATAAGATGCTCAAGTCCTGTTTCCACCAAAGGCTTTTCCAGAGTCCCAGGCGTCTTTTCATTCCGCTCCGGAGTGATTCCTTCAAACATCATAGTGGTATGCCAACAGCATGAATAACACTTATCAGCTGAATGGCAATAAACATAAAGTACAAAATGAGGAGTGTGTGTCCTTCATGTCGCGATAACATACGGCCTGATTTTGTGAGGTGATAGAACGCAACAAAACCAATCGACATCAAAACTGCAGTACCGATAAACTGACTCCCCCCGCCAACGCTAAAGTTGCCGTTGACCATCGGTAGGATTGCAAAAATGAGCGTGTTTGTAAGTGCAGAACCGAGGTAATCACCAAAGGCGATGTCTGCTTTTCGTTTAAGCACTGAACGCACTGCAATCACAATTTCTGGTACGTTCGTACCAATTGAAAGAAGGACGAGCCCAATGATTGAACTTGGAATGCTTAGAAGTTCTGAAAAGAATATGCTTTCACTCACAAGGTAGTGCCCTGCAACAAAAATAATCCCTGTACCTACAATAATTTTCAATCCATCCGTGAGTGTTGCCGTCTCGTGATGGGTCAACTCGTTTCCTACTTCAGTCATCACATCATTCACCGTATGCGTGTGATGACCCCGAATAAGATAGAGCGTTGTGATATAGACAAGAAGCGAGATGACGCCTTCCGCGAGTGTCACGATGCCATCGAGAACAAAGAAAACCGGAAGTACCACAACAAAGAGCGCATACGCGAGATGTCGTTGTGAAAGTGTGTGTGTTATCTTAATCCCCCCTCCCACAATCGCGAGCAACGGTACAATACCTAAAAGAATGACAAACGATGCACCAATGAGGTTTCCTGCAGAAATTTCGGGAGTATTGGTGAGTGTTGAGTTAACCATCACCGAAATCTCACTGATTGAGGTCAAAAACCCAAGTACAAAAAAAGCCACTGTAAAGCCACTTTTGTGAAATCGCTTCGCAACGCGGTCGATTGACTCGATGAGGATTCCTGCAAAGAACCACACAACTCCCGCTGCAGTCAAAAATAAAATAACGTGTCCGAGTGTCGTCATACGCACCCTTTAGTATATCAAAGAACGTATCCCCTAAAATTATTTCTTACGCATCAATTCCTCAACAAGATCGGCATGCTCACGAACAACGGTTTTCGGTATCTCCTTAAAAAAAGCAACTTTAGATGAATCGAGTGCAGAAATATCGGCGCCATCTGCAAGATGACATTCCATCGCAATGCTTATTGTGTGCATTTTAGTCCCAGCGCGAGATTCTTGAGGAAATTGAAGGATTGTTATGTTTTTCCCCGGTATAACATCCAATCCTGTCTCCCGCTTCATAATACGAACGGTTGCTTCTTCAACTTTTTCTTCACGGTAGACTGTCCCCCCAGGCAAATTCCACTCATTTTTATATGGCTCCTCGTCTCGTAAAGCAAACAAAACACCATCATTTGTGCGCAAAAAAACGTCCACACATAGACGTGGAACGCGACTATAGATATATAAGAAATCTTCGTCGGATAGGTAGTTTTTATGCATACTGCGCCACCCTAACTTCATGAGGGTATTTCATTATCTCACACTATTGAAATCATTAGGGCATGGCCCTACGGGCAAGCCCCGGTTTTGTCTTTTGTATTAAACGGTAGAGTGAGCTTAGCTTATTGAAACGACTTGCGAGCGCGACGGCGCGAGCACGAGGAAAAAGTAAGCTTACTTTTATCCGTGCGTTTCAATAGGACTATGCGAACGGCTTTTGTGACCTCACGGGGACGCTTCGCTATCTCACTCCCTGGAACCCCACGGTTTTCCAGGGCCTTCCTCCACGGGGAAACTACAGTTTCCCCGACCCCCTTCGTTTCGATTCCCCAATAAGTGGAGAATAACACCGCTGTGACCTCACGGGGAATCGAACCCCGATTTACGCCGTGAAAGGGCGCTGTCCTAACCGTTAGACGATGAGGCCGTACTAGCTAGACACTAAGTGCCTAGCCAGTTTGAACACTATAGCATTTTTTTGAAATGATGGCAAAAAATGTTACAGTGCTCCTGTTCTTCCATAATTCAAATTCTATCGTTCTATAGAACGATAGAATTTGAATTACATACTGGAGATGTGGCTGAGTGGTTGAAGGCACCACACTCGAAATGTGGCATGGGGGAAACCCCATCAGAGGTTCAAATCCTCTCATCTCCGCAATAGTTTGTAAAAAGTGCCTTGAGGCACTTTAATACAAAGTATCTGACTGAAACTGATGAGAGGATTTGAAGGCCGGAGCACGACGGTGCGAGGCGGGGTCGCGGGGTTTTTCAGCAGAAAAACACCTGTGACCAAATCCTTATCCCCGCAACAATTCTCCCCTGCAATAACCTGCACGCCCTTTATTGCATGTGCTAAACTATAGCCATGACAAAGGCTGTTTTTGTAACACGAGAAATTCCTGAGGTTGGCATTAAGCTACTCAAAGAAAAACAGTACACCGTAGACATCTACCCAAAAGATTCCCCTATCACACAGAAAGAACTCATTGGGTACCTCACCAAAAAGCCCTACGACGCTGTTCTCTCACTTCTTACTGACACAATTAATGCAAACGTATTCGACGCCGCGCCGAGCGTAAAAATCTACGCAAACTATGCGACAGGATTCGACAACATCGATGTAGCCGAGGCAACCAAACGGGGCATCGCTATTACGAATGCTCCCGCACCCAAAGCAGCTGAGGCAGTCGCCGAACACACATTTGCACTCATGCTTTCTCTTGCGGCACGTATTGTTGAAGCTGACGAATCAATACGCAAAGGACAATTCAAAGGATGGGCACCAATGCACTTTATCGGTGTTGATCTGTTAGGTAAAACACTTGGACTTATCGGCGCAGGCAGAATCGGCGAACGCGTCGCTTTCTATGCAAAGGGATTTGGTCTTAAGGTTCTGTACACCGACGTCAAACGAAACGAACGCATTGAACAAGAGTGTGGTGCGGTCTTTTGTGAAACTCCTGAAGAAATTCTCCGTTCTGCCGATGTGGTAAGCCTTCACGTTCCCCTTCTCGATTCAACACATCACCTTATGAACGAAGAGCGCCTTCGTCTCATGAAGCCAACAGGACTTCTTGTGAACACATCTCGCGGTGCTGTCATCGACGAGAAAGCGCTTGAAAAAGTCTTGAAAGAAAATGTCATTGGGGGCGCAGCACTCGATGTCTTTGAATTTGAACCAGAAATCTCGCGGAGCCTTGTGAAGCTTCAAAATGTCATCCTGACGCCGCATATAGCGTCGGCAAGTGTTGCCGCGCGAGACGAAATGGCCGAAATCGCAGCACAGAACATAATTGATTTTCTTGAAGGACAGACACCAAAAAATGTCATCCACTAATATATGAACGGAAAACTCATTCTTGCGCGTCACCACGAATCCGAATGGAATAAGCTCGGAAAATGGACTGGCACACGTGATCGTCACCTCACTGAATATGGATTTGAAAAATCAGGAGATATGGGTCTCCTTATCAAAGATATCAAAATTGATTATGCATTTGCTTCCATGCAGGTCCGCTCTATTGAGACGCTCTCCTGTATGCTCAACATCTGTGAACGTTTTGAAGTACCGACCGAGCATTCTGCCGCTTTGAATGAGCGTGATTACGGAGACTTTACCGGCAAAAATAAATGGGAGATGGAACAGCTTCTCGGCGAAGAAGAGTTTAAAAAAATGCGACGAGGGTGGGACTACCCAATTCCAAACGGCGAATCACTCAAAGATGTCTATGAACGCGCTGTTCCCTATTTCCTCGAATACATCCTTCCTCATGTCCGTGAAGGAAAGAATATTTTGATTGTTGCACACGGCAACTCACTTCGCGCACTCGTTAAATACATCGAAAATATATCCGATGAAGATATTGCTTCCATCGAATCTAGTTTTGGAGCAACATTGATTTATGACGTTGATGAAGCGGGCCACATGCTCCACAAGGAAGTTCGCCAAACCGAATCCACAACCACATGAACACTTCCCGAGCACAAATCGTAGCCACCATCGGTCCCGCATCAGAAGGTCCAAAAATCCTTAAAGAACTTGTCACACACCACGTTGATGCGGTGCGTTTTAATTTTTCGTGGGGAAAAGCAGAAACACGAACACGTGAAATAGCCGCTATACAGAGACTTGGAGAAGAAATTGGTCGTCATATTCCTATTATCGTTGACGTACCAGGACCTCGTGTACAAGAGGAAGGTGGCCATACATATGACTCCAACATAACTTCTGCAATCACCGAACATGATGAGGCATGTATTCGTTTTGCCATCAAACATAATGTTGATTACGTTGCTCTCTCATTCGTTGGCTCGGCACAAGATATTCAAAAAGGTCGCGACATCATTAAGGCACACAACGGAACACAAAAGATTATTGCGAAGATTGAACGCGCCGTCGCACTTGAAGCGCTTGAAGAAATTATCAACGCCTCTGATGCTGTCATGGTTGCTCGGGGTGATTTGAGTAAAGAAATTCCTTTCGAGCAAATGCCCTTCGTTCAAGAGCGTATCGTGCAAGCAGCAAAAAAAGCGGGCAAACCTGTTATCGTGGCAACGTCCCTCCTTCTTTCTATGACTGAAAATAAAACACCGACGCGCGCTGAGGTGACGGATGTTACAAATGCAATCCTCCAAGGTGCAGACGCCATCATGCTCTCTGAAGAGACGGCCCAAGGGAAATATCCAATTGAGGCGGTGGCCGCGATGGAAAAAATTGCTATTGAGGCTGAAATGCACGAAAAAAGACAAGTTCCCATACATCCCCTCTAATATGGCAACCATTGCAACACTATCTGCAAAAGAGATTAAGGATTCGCGTGGAAATCCCACGATTGAAGTTACGTGCACACTCGCACATGGCGCTTCGGGCACAGCATCAGTCCCTTCTGGCGCAAGCACCGGTGTCCATGAAGCAGTGGAACTTCGAGATCATGATATGGAACATGACAATGGCTTGGGTGTGCAAAAAGCTATCGCACATGTCACGAATGAGATTCTCACACACGTACAGAACAAAGAATTTTCTCAATCAACACTTGATCATGCCCTCATAGAGCTCGACGGAACAAAAAACAAGTCGCGCCTCGGTGCAAATGCGATTCTTGGTGTTTCGCTTTCATTCGCCCGAGCGTGCGCAGAAGAAGCACATGTTCCGCTTTACACATACATTGGAACTATCGCAGGCACAACTTCATTTGTACTTCCCCAGCCATTTTTTAACGTCATCAACGGCGGAAAGCATGCAGACAGTGGTCTCGACATCCAAGAATTTATGCTTGTACCAACAGGCTTTCCTACATTTCGAGCAAAAGTCCAAGCGGGAACAAAAATTATCGCAACACTCAAAGAACAGCTGGAATCAAAAGGATACGAAACGACGCTCGGTGATGAGGGTGGCTTTGCTCCAAAACTTCCAAAAAATGAGGATGGTCTTTCTGCACTTCTAAAAGCAATTGAAGGTGCTGGATTCACAACATCAGAAGTACAACTTGGTATCGATGTTGCCGCATCAAGTTTTTATACTTCAGGTGAATATGTTTTGAAACATATGTTGGGCGAGAAAAAGACGACATCTGACATGGTGAAGTGGTACGAAAGTCTGGTGCAACAATTTCCAATTATTTCCATTGAGGATGGACTTGCGGAAGATGATTGGGATGGTTTTAGAGATATGACACATCGCCTTGGAGGAAAAATCCAAATCGTTGGAGATGATCTCACGGTCACGAACATCGAAAGAATACAAAAAGCAATTGATACGCATGCGATAAATGCCGTTCTCATCAAGCCCAATCAAATCGGCACACTCACTGAGACGATTGAAGCAGTACAGATGACCAAAAAACAAGGGTGGCGCGCATTTGTTTCGCACCGCTCAGGAGAGACCATGGACACATTCATTGCCGACCTTGCTGTTGGCCTTTCATGCGAATGCATTAAAGCAGGTTCACTCACCCGCCCTGAACGCGTCACTAAATATGATCGCCTGATGGAAATCGAGGACGAACTTGCTGACTAACCTTTTTTCTTTTTCTTCTCCTTCTTCTCCCCTACTATCCATGAGGGAAAACTAACCAAGTAAATCTTTGAAGAAACCATCTAGTCTCATATTGAAAGCCTCAAGTCTTACTAAGAATTGTTTGTATCTGGTTCCTTCTATTTCTATTCCTTCATTAAACTTTCTAGCCTCTTCTCTCAATTGCTTAATTTCTGTTCTTACCTTTTCAGGTAGTTGGAGAAAAGCCTCACCTGGTTTAGGTAATTTTTCTTCTTCATTTAGAGATTCGTTATTTGAAGCAGGAACATTTTCAATAGACATAGGGCATTTGATTAATTTTAATACTAATATCTTAGCATATTACTTCTTGCGTGTTTTCTTAACCTTCTTCTCCCCTATCATTTCTTCAAGTTGTGTAATCTCGTCACGGATGATGGCGGCTGTTTCGAAATCAAGCACTTTTACTGCTTCAGACATCGCCTTCTCACGCTCTCTAATCAAACGCTTGAGATCAGTTCCTCCTGCAACATCAAGCGATACAAGTGTGTGAACTGCCTTGTCATGCTCTCGCATAAGCTGGTCTGTGATGTCAGAAATCTTTTTGTGAATGGTCACCGGTGTAATGCCATGTTCTTTGTTGTATGCAATCTGAATGGCGCGACGACGATTTGTCTCTCCAACCGCTCGCTCAATTGAGCCCGTCACCACATCGGCATACAAAATCACACGGCCAGCGATATTACGTGCGGCACGACCAATTGTTTGAATAAGTGACGTTTCTGAACGTAAAAATCCTTCTTTATCCGCGTCCAAAATACCAATAAGTTCAACTTCCGGAAGGTCCAATCCTTCACGAAGCAGGTTCACACCGACAAGTACATCAAATCCACCGTGTTTTGGTCCTTTACGGAACAACGTCAAAATTTCAATACGTTCAATCGTTTTGATATCACTGTGGAGATATTCTGCTTTAATGCCCTTCTCTTTCAAGTATTCCGTGAGGTCTTCTGCCATACGCTTGGTGAGTGTCGTCGCAATAACACGCATTCCTTTTTTGATTGTCGCTTCGGTTTGCTCGATAAAATCTTTTATCTGCCCTCCGTACTCGCCTTTTGACCTGTCCTCCGTAGCTTTACCTTGTCTTTCGGAGCTTTTTTGCGAAGAAGGAGCGAAGGAGGATTGAATTGGTTTTATCTCAATAATTGGATCAATAAGACCTGTTGGACGAATGATTTGTTCGGCAACACCATCTTTACCACTTTGTTCTAACTCGTACGCACTTGGCGTCGCAGATGTGTACACAATCTGCCCAACACGTTCATTAAACTCATCAAACGTAAGTGGCCGGTTGTCTGCCGCCGATGGAAGACGAAAACCGTGCTCGATGAGTGTTTGTTTTCGTGAACGGTCTCCCGCAACCATGCCACCAATCTGTGGAACCGTTACATGCGATTCATCGATGATTGTGAGAAAATCCGCACTGCCATCAGGTTTTTTTGGAAAATAATCAAGGAGTGTGTACGGAGCTTCACCAGGTTTGCGTCCATCAAAGTGTCGCGAGTAGTTTTCAATGCCTGAGGTGTAGCCAACTTCACGAATAAGCGCCAAATCGTATTTAGTTCGACGCTTCAATCGCTCAACCTCAAGAATCTTTCCTTCTTTCTCGAGTTTTGGAAGATGTTCTTTGAGTTCTGCCTCAATACTTGCGATGGCGCGTTTCCTGTCATCTGCATTTGAAACAAAGTGCTTCGCAGGAAAAATAAAAAGAGAGTCCTCTTCGCTCTTCACAACACGAGACACGGGATCAATAAGCGTGATTGAATTCACTGTGTCATTCTGCAAATCAATACGATACACAATCTTTTCATTCACCGGCATGATTTCAAGCGATGACCCAATGCCACGGAACGACCCAGGGGTAAGGTCTGCTGTTGTTCGTTCAAAATAAATACGCACCAACTCGCGAATCATGTCGGCGCGTGAATACGTTGCACCTTTTGCAATCTTCAAATGCACGCTTTCATATTCAGCAGGACTACCCAAACCATAAATACATGACACGGAGGCAACAATAATCACATCTTTGCGTGTGAGGAGCGCTTGTGTTGATGCATGACGCAAACGATCAATCTCTTCGTTAATCATCGCTTCTTTTTCGATATAAGTATCTGTGACTGGCACGTACGCTTCTGGTTGGTAGTAGTCGTAGTACGAAACGAAATAGTGAACTGCATTGTTTGGAAAGAAGTCTCGATACTCCTGTGCCAGCTGTGCGGCCAGCGTCTTGTTGTGTGCGATAACCAACGTCGGTTTACCCACATGTGCTATCACATTTGCCGCTGTATACGTCTTTCCCGAGCCCGTAACACCAAGAAGCGTCTGATGACGCTTACCCTTCTTAATGCCTTCTGTGAGGGCCTTAATAGCCTTTGGTTGGTCTCCTGCAGGCTCAAATTCTGACGTTAGTTCAAACGCCATCTAGGCATTATATACTTTTGATAACCTTTTTGTCTTGTTGCTTAAGCTGAGCGAGTCTACATACGTTTCGGTCTTTCAAAAAGTGTTTCGTCCAATACCATGCACTCTTAAGACGAGTCTTCCAACCGACAATTGCCAAAATATATACAGCGTGACAGATAATCCACGCGGCAAGTCCTGTGAAATGAATACCGTGAATTTCCGCAATAGCGCGCCCCTTGCCCACCGTCAAAATCATTCCTTTTTCACGCCACGAAAATGGTTTTTGTAGTTTTCTATTGAGAAATGCGAGCGCATTGAGCGCCGCACGTCGTCCTTCGCGTACTGCAAATTGTGCACGCATACCATATGGTTTTCCGCCAGCCTGTAGTGCGAGCGCCTGATCCCCTGCAACATACATGTCTGGATGCGCATCTGTGTGAAGATACTGCGTCACCGCTATGCGCCCCGTTCGCTCATCACGAAGAATCGGTACCTCTGAAAGCAACATAACATCGGTTGCACGAACACCTGCTGTCCAAAACACTGTTTTTGCTTTTACTGGCCCTTCTTTTGTTTCAAGTCCCTCTTCAGTAACACGTGTAATGGTTCGTCCAAATAAAATCTCTACATTGTCTTCTTTAAGCATCACTTGAGCTTTTGCACCGAACCACGACTCGCGTTCTTTCAAAAGCGCGTCTGCGCGCTCAACCATCGTTACGCGAAAGTATTGTGTAAGCTCTGGGTACGAACATGCCAGTTCTTTTGTAAACATTTCTACCAATTCCCCTGCAAGTTCAATTCCTGTTGCACCACCTCCAACGAGGACAAACGTAAGAAGTTTTTTGCGTAGTTCTACGTCAGATGTTGCCTGTGCTTGCGCACACATATCAAGAATTCGATTGCGAATGTGTTCTGCATCGTGAAGCGTTCGAAATGGTAACGCATATGTTTCCGCGCCGGGTGTACCAAAGGTATATGGCTGTGAACCCATCGCAAGAATCACACTATCGTAGGCAAGTTCTGTTTCTGTGCCGTCCATGTGCAACACGCGAATTGTTTTTGCATCAGCATCAATCAATTCAACCTGTCCGTGGAGAAAATGTTTTTCGGGAAGCGTAATGTATTCCGTAATTGGCCAATACACTAGCTCCGGCTGAATCGTACCCGCAGCAACTTCGTGAATAAGCGGAATATGGGCAAAAAAAAGACTATCACTCACAAGAGTTAATTTGACCTTTCCGTTGGCTTTTTTGCGAAGAGTTCGGTATGCACTAATGCCCGCAAAACCACTTCCTATGACGATAATACGAGGTCTAGAGGGCTTTTTTTCGACCATATAGCTCTAGTGTAGGCCAAAAAGGCCTTCTATGAAAGGCCTTTTTGGCCATATTCACGGCAAAATGGGGATAAAATATAAATCAAGTAATATTTGACAACAAAGCGAAGAAGCGTACTGTGTATCCCAATACTCCTTAACCCAAAACCGTATGAAAGTCCTCGTCGTTGAAGATGAACGATCGATTCGGGATTTTCTCAAGCAATCACTTGAGCGTGAACACTTTGCGGTCGATATTGCTGAAGACGGTATTAAAGGCACCTATCTTGCAAAGACGAATGAGTACGACGTTATTCTCCTTGATAATGTGACACCGGGTAAACACGGTCAGATGGTATGCGCGGATGTACGCGCCGCTGGAAAAACAACGCCCATCATTTCCCTCTCCGTACAATCAGACCTCACCACCAAGCTCGCATTACTCAATGCGGGCGTTGATGATTATATAACCAAGCCGTTCTCCTTTTTGGAACTCCTTGCTCGCATACATGCGGTACTACGTCGCCCGAGGGAATTCCAGGGCGACGTTTTGCATATTGATGATGTAACTATTGATACACGACGTCACACCGTCATGCGAGGGAAGATAAAAATCACCCTCACAAAGAAGGAATTTATGATTCTTGAATACCTTGTGCGACATCAGAACGCGGCCGTGCCGCGTTCTTTGATACTGGAACACGTCTGGGATGGAACACTCGACCCTTGCTCAAACACACTCGAAACACATATGTTTACACTACGTAAAAAGATCGACACAAATAACAGAAAAAAGTTAATTCATACCGTACCAAATGTGGGATATAAAGTGGTGCACGAAAAAAATATAGTATGAAAACCCTACGCACAACACGTCTTGCTACACCTCCCTCTCTCAACGCTGTGCGTGCTTCAGCTGATCTTGCACATAGTATTCAAACACCTCTCGCTATTTTAAAGAGCGAGCTTTTTTTCTTACGACAAGAAATCCCTGAAAACTCTCGTGCTCGTGTGTGCGACAAGCTTATTGATGATATTGCTACATCACTTCGTGGCTTCCTTGATTTAAGTCGTCTCGATCAAAGTCTTCAGACCAAAACGTTCCAATATTTCTCATTAAGCGAACTCTGCGAAGATACGCTTGAAAGTCTTGAGACGCTTGCAGAAGCAAACGGAGTACACCTCCAGTTTCGTATTACTCCAGATCTCTCCATGCATGGCCTCCCCGAAAAGATTCGTGACCTCCTCATCCAACTTGTTGGTAACAGTATTTCCTATATTGGTCATGGCAAAAAGGAAATGTACGTCATTCTGTCACGACGACACAGCGCGGGAACCTTAACGATTGAAGACACTGGTATTGGTATACCAAAGAAAGATCTCATGCATATTTGTGAGCCGTTTTATCGGGGTAAAAATGTTATCGAACGAGGTATGGCGGGCACAGGACTTGGTCTCTCAACTGCAAAAAGAATTGTTGATATACATCGAGGAAAGATGTCGATTGAAAGTGTTGTAGGAAAAGGGACCCGCGTTACCTTGCGTATTCCCCTAGCGTAGCTTTCTGTCAGAGATTATCTGACCGTCTTCAAGTTCAATAACACGCTCTGTGTACGCGGCGTATTCTAGTTCATGTGTCACCATGATGATTGTTTGCCCTTTGTTTTTGTGAAGTTCTTGCATCACTTTCATAACACTCTCGCCTGATGCTGTATCAAGGTTTGCCGTTGGTTCGTCGGCAAAAAGAATTTCAGGTTCTTGTGCTACCGCGCGCGCTATCGCGACACGTTGCTGTTCACCTCCCGAAAGCTGCGCGGGCCGATTGTCATGACGGTGTGCAAGGTTGACCGCATCGAGCGCCCCAATCGCCTTTTCGCTTGCTTGTTTTTTTGTAAGTCCACGCATTAAAAGTGGAATCATAACGTTTTCAACCGCTGAAAGCTCTGGCAAAAGGGCGTAGTCTTGGAAAATATAACCGAGCTTTCGCAAACGAAAATCTGTGCGTTCTTTTTCAGAAAAAATTTCAGTATTAATACCGTTCACAATCACCTCTCCTTCGGTTGGAATATCCAAAAGACTCATCTGATACAAGAGTGTTGATTTTCCGGCACCAGATTTTCCCATGATAGATACAAATTCCCCGCTCTTGATTTCAAGGTTGATGCCGCGAAGCACCTTCGTGATCACGTCTCCTTTACCAAAGTTTTTTACAAGATTTTGAAGTGTAATCATATAGTTAGCGTCCAAGAATTGAATCAAGCGTATTACGTTTGATAATCATCCACGCAGGAATGTATCCGGCAACCACTGTTGAAATCAACAAAATCGTCAAACGAATAAGTGTTCCTGAGAGCGGCGCCACCAAAATTCCGTCAGAAAATGGAAAGTTGATCGGATGCGCGTCAAACAATGGCACAAGAAATACGTACGTGATAAACATGCCGATACCAGCACCTACAACAGCATACAAAAGTGACTGTACCACGTAGGAAAGCTCAATCGCGCCAGCACGGATACCAATACCCTTCAAGATACCAATGTATTTGCGACGTGTGATTGCATTCACGAAGATGACGATGAACATCGTGATTGAAGACACCACAAGACCAATCGAGCTAATTGCATTACCAAGAAGATCAAACGTAATCATGATGTCTTCGAGAGCTTTTGGAAGCGCCTCGCGCGACAAACGAACGACAGCGTAGCCATCAACGCCACTCGCAATAATTGCTTGTTTTACCTTAGCTGGATCAACACCATCTTCAACAACAACGGCGACTTCATTTACGTTAAGACTCGTACGTCCAACAAAGCGGTTGAAGTCATTCTCAAGCATGAATGCGCGGAACGATGTTTCGTCCACCTTCGATTTGAGAATACCTTTGACAATAAATTCTTTTGTACGATTTCCTACCGTCAAACGAATGCGACTCCCGGGGTGTACGTTATCAAGCGTTGGAAATATGTCACCAAAATCAGGCGCGTATTGTTTAAGCATGTTTGAACCCAAAAGCACAAACCCCTCGTCACTTGAATCCAAATATTCTCCTTCAACGATGTAGTGAGCTATGTTTGTGACTGAATCTTCGGAAATTGGGTTGATACCGACAACACGCGTAGCAACCGTATCGCGCACCTCCTGCGGATCACGACGAATACGATAGTTTGCTTCAACACTCACTCCCTCAACAGCGCGTGCTGAATATTCGCGAACACCAGGAATTGTATCGAGTGTTCTAAGCACCGTACTGCTTTTCTCAATATATTCTTCTCCTGTTGGTGTTGTAATGATGATATCGCCAGAGTATTGATTCCGATACGCACGCACTGATCCTTCAATAAGGCCCACAAGGATTCCTGAGACTACAACAAGGTTAAGAAACGTGAGCATCATGATGAACACGATCAAACTCGTCGTCCAGATATTGGCACGACGAATTTGTTTCCATCCTAGAATGAGTCCGACGCGAATCGTGTCTCGAAGCATAATTATTCAGTTGGTACCAGAACTTGCATACCTTCATCAAGGCCCGCAAGAATCTGTGTCGTGCCGTCACTTCCGCGAAGTCCAATGGTCACACCAACTTCTCGTTCCGTATCACCCTCAAGAATTGTCACAAAATAATCACCATTGTCTCGTGTTTGAAGTGCGCGGAATGGCAGTGTAAGCACATCCTCACGTTGATCAGTAATAATTTCAACGTCTGCTGTCATGCCTGAGGTAATGCGAGCATCCTCAACATCAAATGCCAAACGAGCCTCATAAATTGGTACACCATCAACAATCGTCTCTGCGCGATTTACGGATACAACGCGCGCAGGTAATGGTGTTGCCTCACCCAATGCATCAAGCACTACCGTAGCGGGGTTTTCAATACGTACTTTTACGCTATCAATTTCAGGAAGATCCACCTCAACACCAAATCCTCCATCTGAGATAAGAGAAATCGCTGCACGTTCAGTTTGTGCTGTTTCACCTGGGTCAATATTGACCGCTGTCACCGTGCCTGCAAAAGGTGCTGTCAAAATGCGCTGCGCAATTTGTGCCTGAATGCGAGCAACGCCCGCCTCTGCTTGTGCGAGTTCTGCCTGTGCAATTGACGCGCCTGCTGTTCCTTCACGAAGTTCATTCTCTGCTTCTTCAAGTGAACGCTCACGCTCTTGCACGGCGTCTTGGTATGCATTGTAATTTGCTGCATATACAGCACTTTCTTCATTTGGAATGGTTATAAACCATGTTGTGTCTCGATAGTCAGATGCGCCATCAGGAAATGAAACAAAAAGGCCTCGTGTTCCAAGCGGTGTTGGTCCAGTTTTGTTTACTCGTAGTGGTTCGGGGTTTTCAAGATCAAACACGTACAAGTTATTTTCTTGTCCCTGTCCAGCACTTACCATACGAATTTTATATGTGCCTTCTGGTCCGTTGTAGCGACCTGTAATTGTTGGCGCTGTTTGATCATACGTATTGCTCTGTGGTTCTGCAGTTAGACCTTCAGAAAGAAGTTCGCTGTATGCGTTTTGCACGAGCGTATCGTGTTGATCTCGAATCGTATCAAATGAAATTGATGTGTTTGTGTATTCAGCGCGCACAATAGTGAGGTTAGCCTGTGCTGATTGCAAATCCGCAAGCAACGTACCAAGTGACAACGATGCGAGTTGCTGGCCCTGAAAGACATGGTTCCCTTCTTTTACAGAAACGGTTCGTACGACACCAGATGTTTCAAAGCCCATATCAGACACAATTTGTGCTTCGACAGTTCCTGAAATTCGAACAGCATCGACAACGTCTTCACGTATAACTGTAACGACTTCGCGGTCGCCATTTCCATCACCCCCAAAGACAATAAAACCAATAAGAATGAGTACTGCAATAATCCCCCCCGTGAGGACTTTTTGCTGTTTTGCTTTGTAATATAGGTTGTGTACCCAGTTTTTTACTGAATTCATAGAAAAACATTTTACCACAAACGCCTATAAATGTCTGTGCCTGCGCCCTATATATGGCACGCTGCGCGACCTCCCTTTGCAATGTACTGTTGGTGGTATTCTTCGGCGCGATAAAACCCCTTGGCGTTCTCAATTGCTGTTGCAATTGGTTTTGAAAATTTTGGCTGTACGTCTGCTTTTACTTTCTCTGCAGTCGCTTTGTCCTCATCTCTGTGTGTAAAGATAACTGATCGATACTGTTCGCCAACATCAGGTCCTTGTCGATTTACTTGTGTTGGATCATGAAGTTCGAAAAATCGGCGTACAAGTGCTTCATAGGTGACAACATCTGGGTCATACGTAAGCGTAACTACCTCGGCGTGTCCCGTATCCCCTTCGCACACTCGTTCATATGAAGGATCCTTGACGTGCCCGCCAGAATATCCGACAGTCGTCGTAATCACACCAGGAAGTTTTCGATACGCTTCTTCAACTCCCCAAAAGCATCCAGCACCGAATGTAGCCTGTTGTGTCGACATGATTATTTCTGAAACACGTTTGGAAATAGCTTTGTAAAAAGAGTTGTACTGCTTCCTGAGAGGTTAAAAACAATCGCAAATAAGAAAAGGAGAATTGAAACACGTGTATCAACAAAGAAACTCAGCAAAATAGCAATTGCTGCGGTATACACAGGCACTAAAATACGCATTGTCATGTGCTGTAGTTGCACAGGTGTTGTTTCAACATTTCTAATCGTTTCCGATGACAAGATGTATTCACGCATCTGGTATAGCAAAAGACCGAGTAAGATAATGTGGAGTCCATATATTGTGATGGCTGTCTGCGTTTCAGCGTAGCGACTGATAAGGAGCGTCGAAAATGGTACGAGGCCAACAAGGATAAAGAAGAACGCATTCATCGTCGTAAGTTTGCTGTCTATGTTCTGTGCCAAAACTGAAACGATAGAGTGGTGTCCACGCCAATATGTGAAGAGAAGGCTGAAACTTAGAAAGAACGTAACGAGAAACGGAATTGAGTCTTTGAGTGCCAAAAGAAGTGCAGCGTTCGTTGCCCCGCTTCCAAGTATGGGCACCTGAAAGTCCAACACAAGAAGCGTCATAACAATTGAAAAAATGCCATCTGCGAGTGAGTCGAGTCGTGCTTGTTTCATATAGCTATAGTATACCCAGCACTAAATATTCTCGCTACTTTTCTCTCTTGGTTTTCCTCGATTTAGTGCTGGGTAAACGCCTTTGATACTCCCACATATCCACAGAAAACACTCCCCTTCTTTCTTCTCGGGCGCCTCGGGATATACTTACTGCATGGATACACAAACTCCCTCTACTCAACCAAAAATGTTATTCGTTGATGATGATGTCTTTTTTCTAGATCTCTACAGTCGAAAAGCACAGCAGTACAACATCGACATGAAAACAGCGAATGGCGCTGAGGAAGCTTTCAAAAAGCTCGATGCTGGTTTTGTGCCTGACCTCTTTGTTGTTGACCTCGATATGCCTAACATTACGGGCATGGAATTTATTGGTGAACTCCATAAACGCGGTCTTACAAAAACGTGTTACATTGTCATCCTTACCAACAAGAACGATTCATACTATGCAGAACGTTCAAAAGAATACATGGTTGATCGCTATATCGTCAAAGCAACACGTGTCCCTTCAGAAGTCATGGAAGAACTCTTGGATCTCCTGAAGAGTGGCAAGAAAACTCCCGCGGTTGTTTAAGCCTTCTTAATTTGGGGTGGCGGTGTTACAGGAAGCTCAACAACAAACGTTGAGCCTTTTCCTTGCCCTTCTGATTCTGCCCAAATCTTTCCACCATGAGCATCAACAATTTTCTTTGCAATGTAGAGACCGTATCCTGTGCTGTGTACATTCACCTTACGTGAATCCTTTCCGTGTCCTCCTTCCTTGAAGAGATTCTGTTTATCTTCGGGAGTTATACCAACACCAGTATCTTTCACACTAAACAAAACAGTTGCAGGATCCTTTCGTTCTATATGCACAAGAATTGTTCCCTTGAGTGTGTAGTTGATTGCATTTGCGATGAGGTTGGTGAGGACGTGTGTTGTAAGTTGAATTTTATCTGCGAGAATCGTGTATCCTCCACCCTCTTTAAAATCAGTTTGAATGGACAGTCCTTTTGCTTCCGCGTCTTTTTTCAATGAGGCAACGACATTTTGTGTTTCGGCTTTCAAGTCGAATGATGACGGATTCAGTATGAGTTCATGTCCCGACTCAAGAATGGTGATGATGGAATCGATAAGCGTATTTGTATCGATATATGATTGTTCAAGAAACGGTTTTGCGTCAGACGGTATTTGTCCAAGGTCATTCGATAAAAGCGCATTGAACATGTCTTTGTTCTTTCCAAGCACGGCCTTAACGTCGTGGCTCAAGATACTGTTGACGCTCTTAAGGCGGCCAGCCAAGTCCTCAATCTCCTCACGCTGCTTCACCTCTCGTTTTACGGCCCGAATAAGCATATACCCCAGAATCATTGCTAGAAGCAAATTGACTCCAGTTATAAAGCGGATATTGCCTATTGTTCGAACAAACAAAGCAGAAAGAGTCAAAAGCCACAACGTAACTATAAAGACCTGTGTACTGAGAAGTTTGATGTTAAAGGTCTTGAATCGAACGATTAGGTAAGCCAATAGAGCCACAAAAATTGGCATTCCAAAAAGACCATATTGGGCAAGATCCCAGTCTTCTGTGATACTCCCAATTACATTTCCTGAAGATAGTGCAACCAGAAAAGCAACCATCCCCAACGTGAAATAAAGAATTTTCATCCTCTCTTGGGTAAGAATTGTTTTTTTGAACGCATAGATTGCAGAAACCAAAATACCCAAAATTGCTAGTCCTTCAAGAATATAGGTATAGTAAAGTGCGAGAGGTCCCTCTATGGCGTTACAATAATCTCGATAAACACCAATCAAATTAAAGTGTGTCGGAAGGAAAATGATTAGCGGCAAAATGCCTCCCGCCACGAAGAGATTTGTTTTAAAATTTGGGTATTTTTGGTAAAAAAACAAATAACAAACGTAAAATGCAGTGACGTAGATAATGGGCTCGAGAAGAATGATTATTGACCACCAAAACATCACGAAGTCAGGGCTATTCGTTGCCCATATCGCTACATCTACAATGGTCCAGATAGAAAAAACTGAGAACAATAAAATCAATGCCCTTGAGGTTGGATCAGATTTATTCCTAAAAAAAATATATAGACCAACAATCAAGGAAGAGAGAACCGCAATAAAATGTGAATAGTAGAGTAACGAGGGTACGTTCTCTGAAAATATCAAGTAAGTTGCTGCATCCCAAGGACAAAGTAGTTGTTCCATGTTTCTAGTTTTTTATTAAAGCTTGATTCTCCTTCAACGTTTTTATCTTTGTCTCAATATATGGTTGAAAATGACCATGATATTTTTTCTGCAAACCTAAATTAAGCCAGTCACTCCCTTTTATAACCTTCCTACAACTTTTTTTACCACATAAACATTTCATATGAAATAGTCTCGTCGTCATGCCGGTTGCGTAATCGATGGTGAGTTCTTCACCAGCAGCAATGTCTCTATTGGCCTTAAGATCAAGTTGATTTTCAAACCAACAATTGGGTTCACAGCTGTGGTTTAAAAATTCAATTATAGAAAACTGTGAGCTTTTTGTGGGGGAAAAGATAAGATCATCAGCAACCTGATACCCTATCTCAAAAATGAGCTCATGAAGTTTTTTGCTTGTTTTGTTTAATTCAAGTAATTGTTTCATACTTACAACATATCCTCCAAAAACACCAATTCGTTCGCCCTTTTTTATTTTCTTTTTTGTAAAAACTCCTTTTCCACACCAATTATTCTCGCTAACTTTAAGTTTTGGACTTACCCAAGATATATTCATTTCTTTCATAATTTTTGATTTCAGAGTTTTTTCTTTCTAGGCTCCTTTGTCACAACCTTTTTGTTAGTTTTGATTTACCCTCTATTCATTTACGGCGTAATAGCTTCCGAACCATCGTCTTCTAATTCTTCGTCAAAAACCTCCACGTCGAAGTCTTGAGTGATAAATGCCCTTTTATAAAGAAACCAAATAGAAACTGCCGATGACAATAATAAAAGGAGAAATAAAATCTTGGTTTTTTTATCCATATGATTATGAAATATTTTTTACCGGATACTTTGTCCCTCGTTGTATGAGGTGATTCTCAATGTCCTTAAGATCAAATGCTTCTTTAAAATATGAAAGTATGAAGTCTGTATCCATGCCGTTCTTACAGGTATATACATCTGCACTCATAAATCCCCTGCGTGGAAATGTGTGAATGCTAATGTGACTTTCTGCGATTACAACGAATCCACTCCACCCGCCGGGATCTTTGACATTATTCCCTGAGGCAAAATAGACCACAGGTTCTGCCAGTTTATGCATATCAAGTCTCCTTGGAAGCTCATTCAGACAAGAAAAAACAAGCTCTTTATTATTTAGTTTTTGTATATTCCCACCATACCCATCAATAGTAAGGTGTTCTCCAAAGTTTTCTGTATTCATATTTCAACCTTCCTTCTATTATAGTATCAACTTTATGCCGGGGTTTCTAGGTAAAACAAAAGGGCCGCCATTGCTACCGTATAAACGGCGCAATGCGGCCCAAGTGGAATGTTAAGCTTTTTGTTCATCTGCCCAAAACCTTAGAGAAAGCGAGTGACCACTTAGGATCCCAGTTGATTAAAAGCAATGCAATTCCTCCAAGCAAGATCCCAGACCATTGCACAGGTCTCAGGCTGTGCATCTCAGTCAGGAAACGTGGAAGGTATTTGCTTACTACAACGATGATCAGCAGGCCTGCGATTGGGTTCATGCCCGTAATCAGAGCGATTTCTCCGACATGACTGGGTCCCTTCTGGAGAGCCATGAAGAAAAAATACGTTCCAACCCCGTACATCAACCCCGCGAAGAGCCCAGACAGGCAAGTTCCTACCGTAACCTTCGAGATCATTTCTGACGTGATGTTGCGGCTAAGAAAAATCACCACCACGAGAACACTTACGGTCTCGAGAAGAAGGTTGATTTCTCCTCCGTTTGGAGCAGCCTTTGCAGAAAAAACATAAAGCAAGCTCCAGAACAAGAGAGCAAAAAAGGCACTTCCAATCCATCCCATATGGTTTTCCTCTTTCTTTTTTGTTCAAAGAGTAAACGCGAAATGCGCATACTCAATCATTCTTTTGAGATTATAGCACATTTTTTCTTATTTTGTCAATCCCCTCTTAGTATAGCAAAACCCCGTCTCTCTTTCGAGAGACGGGGTTTCTGCTGTCTTACCAGCGGTCGTTGTTGCCGCCTCCGAAGTCACCGCCTCCTCGTCCACCGCGGTTGAAACCGCCTGAACGTGGGGGTCGGTCCTCCTTAGGACGAGCCTCATTGACCGTCAGTGTGCGACCTTCAAAATCTTTGCCGTCAAACATCTCGATAGCTGACTGAGCACCTTGCTCATCAGTCATTTCAACGAAACCGAAGCCTCGTGAACGACCTGTCATCTTATCCATGATGATGCTTGCTGACGTAACTGCTCCCGCCTGAGAGAAGTGATTTTTAAGGCTGTCCTCAGTAGAACTGTAGGGCAAACCGCCGACGTACAACTTTGTTGCCATTGTGTGTTGTGTGAAATTCAACTAACTTGCGAGACGACCTTTCTACTTAGACCGTATACGCACGAAACGTGCACACAACGAATAGAAAATCTCGCACTAGGGATAGTATAGCACACTCTGGAGAAATTACTAGACATCCCCTTATTTTTATTTTATGGGCGAAACCTACAAAACCTTCGTCCATAGCCCAAAACGCTTGAAAAAACGTCTAAATGTGCCTATTTTGGTTCGGTGAATCGAGTATGCAAGGCCTGTCGTACCGAGCTTTTGAGCAATAACGTCCGCAAGAGTCCTAATGTAGGTTCCAGAGGAAACGGTGGCTTCGCACGAAATAATACTAAATGTTGCCCTAGAGTCTTTGAGCAATAATTTCCAACGCTCTAGTATCTCTCCCCGTCTGAAATCAGCACCTAATTTTGTAGACTCTGTGTCAATTTTTAAAGATGTAATTTTTTTCTCAATTTCTTCCAAAAGATTTGATGAAGAAATCTCACGTTTCCCCAAATATGTGAGCCTATAGATATAGCTGTCTTTTTGAGGAATTTCTACGGTATCAAGCGAACCTTCAAGAGTGTATTCAAACAAAGGTTTCCCTTCTATTGTCTTTGATGAAAATGCTGGGTATGGAGAACGTGTATGTCCAAGAACGCTATGCAACACATTTTCAATCTCTTCATCCGACACGATGACGCCATCAGAAAGCCTCGGCAAACCAAGCACGTCCCCTGTGTCAGTTCCCGCTCCCAGAAGAATTTCAAATTCGTAGGCTTTATCAAATGATGTGTACGTATCTCGTTGTTTGCATTCATCCCCAATAAGAAGCACAAGTTGTCCGCTCGCCATCGGATCAAGTCGGCCGGCGTACGTTATGGGCGATCCTGCCAAACGGGGTTCTCTTTTTCGAAAGAGTTCAAGGGCCGCCAATGGTGTTTCTCCTACCTTCTTTTCTACAACAACATACCGTGGAAGTTTTGACATTACTTCTTGTATTTACGGATAACAGAGAGAACAACCGCTGCTACATTAAGACTTTCTTGTGGGTAAATGTTTTTGTATTTTTTATTGCCCGGTTCAAGGTAATAACCCTCTGCGTTTTCACGGAGGTATTTGAGCGTCCATGAACCATCTACATCAGCAACAACAATATCTCCAACTTTCCATTTATCCGTTCGTTCAACGAGTACAAAGTCTCCTTCAAAAATCCCCGCTTCAATCATTGAGTCCCCTTTCACTCGAAGAATAAATGTGTCTTCTCTGTCTCGGACAAGCCACTCATCAAGTGATGTTGTATCAAAAACCATTTCCTCCGCTGGCATCGGAATGCCAGCTTCCACCAAACCAAGCATTTTTACTTCGCCAAAAAGCGTGGGTGCTGTGAGTCGTCCAAGATGATCTTTGGTCACCGCGCCTGCCTCAATGAGTTTTTCAACTACTTTCGCAACAGCGTTCTTTGATTTAAAACCAAAGAGCTTTGTCATCTCCGTATACGTCGGCATACGCTTATGTTTTCCGTAGAATGAGTGCAATATATCGATGTAATTTTGCATTTTGTTTTTTCGCACCATTCTCTAATTCGCACGAATTAGAGAATAGGTTGTTTTATGTTTCTGTCCTCTATATCTTGTTCTCTGTTCCTTGTTTTCTGTTTTTTCCACCAGTTGGCAATTTCTTTCCCATCTACCATCTTCTTTCTTCTATTTAGAAGAGCGCAGTAAAAGATGCAAATTTTGCAAAAAGTGATCGTTGCTTGCGATCGCGACGCGCCCAACGAATGAGTGCTTTGTGTCGCTTTGCCTCTGCTTTATATGATATCCCGTGAAGGATTTTTTCATCAATCAACATGTTGAGTGATTGAATCTGATCTTCGATACGATCCTGAAATTGGTGGTATTTCATAGATATGTTCTTGTTATCGCACCCCGTTTATATGCTGTAAGTATAAGTGAACGCTCGTTCACTAGTCAAGCCCTACCTGTGGATATCTCAAATAAGACACGAAAAGGCGCGGAACCCAAAGGTTTCCGCGCCCGATGCTTTTCTGCTGTGATTACTTCCGGAGCCTCGTCCGAATACTGAAGCTGTCGTAGGCCCCGGTGGAGAGGTTGCAGGACGCCACGCGGATCCTGGTCCGCATCTTGCGCTTGGCACGCGGGTGGTGCTGGCGCTCCGCGCTCCGCAGGCGAGTGTCTTTGAGGTACTGGTTCTCGAACTTGAGCATCTGGTTGAACTCGGTCTCCATTCGCGGAGTCACCGTTGCGACGTTCTGCCAACGAACCAAGCGATTTGCCATTACGCCCTCTCCTCTTCACCCGCCGACGATTCGGCTAGGTATCTGGAGATATAATAGCATATTTAAGTCTTTTGTCAATAACACCATAATGTTTCAATGCCTTTGTAGGAAAACAGGGTCTGCCCCCACATGGTGGGGTCAGACCCTGTTTTGAGATTCATGTACCCCTTTGGACTCTCTAGGAAAACAAAAAAACGCTCCACAAATTTATGAAAGCGTTTTTTGCGACCAAGATAGCTCGATTAGCTAACCTTCGTAACTTTGAGTGCGTTAGGGCCTTTTGGGCTCTCACCGACCTCGAAGCTCACTTTGTCACCTTCCTGAAGTTGGTCGAATGTTATTCCGACTACTTCGTTTGAGTGAAAGAAAAGGTCCTTTTCCTGGCCTTCAACTTTGATGAAGCCAAAACCTTGGGCCATTTTCTTTGCGACTGTTCCTTCTTGCATATGATGTAAGATAAGACGAGTAATACATCAATGCAGGAGGCTGAGCGAATGAGGTCGACGAGTCCCTCACACAGCACTGGTTGATTACGTCTATACTAGCACACTTTCCCATAAAGGTCCATGGAACCCCTATGAGCTGCCTGCCGGCAAGCAAGCAGGCTCGGCTCGGAAAAGGAAGTGATTACATTTTCTTTTCGCTCGCTCTACGTCTTCA